>JAABUP010000027.1_pt1 | contig 331911 bp, 213 predicted proteins | sample 5559201 | NCBI WGS metagenome assembly JAABUP01 (sample SAMN10711887, study PRJNA513373) | rock metagenome | isolation source: Antarctica rocks | place: Antarctica
CCTCCCCATCCCCCTCAATCCCCCATCCATCCCCCTCCCTACAAGCCTCACCCTCACAAACAATCAGCAGCGCAGCCGCACCACGAATTTCCTTCCTTCCTTCACGGGACGGCGCACTATGAGCCCAGGCAGGCTAGAAAGGGGTTGGGTTGAATTTGAGTTTGCAAGGCAGAGGTAGAGGTAGAACTGTTGTTTTGTAAGGGGACGGGATGGGATGGGATGGGATAGTGAGTGGTCAGCGGCAAGTGTAGATCTGATATTGTAAAAGTGATTTTTGTCTGAAAGAATCACCGGAAAGGAGGGGAATGATAGGAGAGGGGCAGGGAGGAATAAGCTCGCCCTTTTTAAATTGGCGATCTGTGCTTGTTGTTATATACCCTTAATGAAGGAGACGTCCGCTTTTATCCTGCTGTGTGTCGAGGTTGATCGATGGGTGGAGGATAGCTTGGAATTGACTGCCGTTGATGGAAGGGGATGGGATGAAGACGGGAGAAAATGGTGTGGACATGGGTTTTAGATCTCCATACTGCTATGACCATAACGGTATTTACAAGGGAACCTTAATCTATGATCTTTGGGGTATAATAATTCTTTCCTCCACGCCCCGCGTTGTATACAAATCGTCACAATTCGTAACACGTTCATCATCGCTTAATAACCCGCTGTCGAGAAAGCAACTGCGAGATCATAAAGTGACTCACGTCCTCGTCCGCCCAGTAGGAGAGATGACTCGCGATGCTGGCCCAGATGGTGATGTCGAGGAGACCCCTACGTACGTACCGTCAGATATTAGCACGTACCTAGATATTCAAGAAGAGAAATGAAAGAGAGAAACGAGAAAGGGGAGGTGATGCTTGGGGGAGACATACTCCTGAACGCTAAAATCCACCCTACCATTACTATTCAGCGCCCTCACCTTGGCCTCTTCCCGTCTTAAGCGCTTGGACCGCTCTTCAGCATCCATCCACGCCGCACTCTCGCCCAATGCGTCCCGCGCCTCGTCGTTTTGGTGGCTCTTACGGCGTTTCTCGAAGCCAGCGGACAGGGTCTCGATCTCGGTGTCGATGAGGGTGGGTGGATGTTCTTGGTTTTGATCTTGGTCTTGGCCCGAGATGGCACCACCGCCGGCTGGAATGTTGAAATTCGTGCCGGCGGAGGGAGTGGGTTTGTTTTGGATCTGTGGCGTGCTCATTGATTGCGAAGATGATAGTTGGCCATCGCCTGTCAAGCCTAGGCTGCGGTTTAGTAAGCTACTAGCGACACCAGATGTAATGTTCGACCATAGTCCGGATACGCTCTGGCCGACCCGAGCGCCGATATTGGAAAAGCCTTGCCCTTGGGCACCGAACAGCCCTTTCTTCGTGTAGGGTAGAGGCTGTGGCTTCATTGACGCCATCGCTCTTGAGATCAAGGGCTCTATCCTGTACGCAATGGGGTCTGCAGGGTGGAAGATGTTGTATAGTTGCTGGCACTTGGGGCTGGATATTGTGATTGTCAAGAGGTCCGAGTCCTTCGTTCCAGACATATCGTCTGATGGCGTGGACGCAGCACCTAAAAACGGGTCGTCGAGCGTATCGGGATTCAACGGGCTCTGAGCCGGTCCCGTCATGGGACGCCGGCCGGCAATTCTGCGGCCTTTCAGCATCTGATAGAGACCGAGAGGAGAACCTAGGCAAAAGAAGTCTTCCACCTCAAAATTTAGTCCTAGATCTGGGACTTGCTGGTCCCCTGCAGAGCTGCCATCACGCTGTCTGGACTTCTTCTGCCGATGTGACACTGATCTTGCAGCAATGGTATCTTTCTGACGGCAAAGAATGTCGAACAAGATTGCAGATCCTAGAGAATGGCCGATCATGCTCACTTTGCCAGTAAATGTCGGATTTCTCCGCATGAAAAGGTCGTACACTCGGTTGCACTCACGCTGGACGATACCTGCGATATGCTCCCGATAGGCACTTTGGTACAAAAGGATATCCAATGCAAGGTCAGTGATGAGGTTTCGGATGGCTGGGACTCCTTCCACAGTAATGTTCTCCAAGCTGGGATACTCATCATCGTCCCCGAAAGTATCGGCGTCTGTCAGGTCCTGTTCCCGGCCGCTTTGCTTGAAGCTCTGCTTCGGGAAATCCAAGAGATGCCGCCAGACTACTGGCAGAACTTGCACCCGGCAATTTTTAGGTAACTTCTCAACTTCAAGATTAAGCGCTTGCAGATCTGGCGAACCTTGATATACAGATTTTAGGGTCTTGCGAAGTACGTTGACATCGTGGATGAAGTTGATGCTTTCCATTCGTAGACCCAGCCGTTGCCCAATACCATGAGTAACGAGGATCAAATGCTCGATCTCTCGATTCTGATCCTGGTCATCTTCATCCTTGTAGTCTTCTTTGATCTCATCTTCGTCAGCTTGTCGTCTTTCCTCTTCACGCTTCGCTGGATCGACGGAAAGCGAAGATAGCTGTCGTTCCAAGGTTAGTAGACGTGGCTCTTCTTGCACGCTAGACTCAGGCTCCTTCGCCTCGTTCTCTGGGCTTTCACTGTCGACCTTGGTTTGCGCAGAAGCAATCTTCGCGGATTCTGTTGCATCCCCCTTCTTGTCTCCGACGCTTTGATCTATTGGCTTCGCAGGCTCTTTTGCTTTATTTGCTTCTGCATAACCTCGGACTACTTTCGTACCTGCCAAATGGCCTCCGGCAGCAAAGCGTTGATATACTGTACTACTCAATCGAGATAATAGATCGTCAGTCAGAAGCCAAGCCACTGTAGCGTCCTGGTATGTGACCACTCGGTCTATGTATGCTCCAAACAAGCGTGACGTTTGCAATTCGAGCTTCGCTGGGATCGATCCGGCATCTTTAGTTTTCTCGCCCGGTTTCGAAGCGTCTGAAGCGTTCATTGAGATGGGTCTTAATCGCGGTGGAGTCGTCGGTTTCGGAGGTTGATTCCGCCAGGGCTTAATTTTCAGGTACCCTTCTTCCAACTGGTCTGCAAGATTTTCTTCGCAAGGTCGGAGGGTGGATCCTTCTTGATAAAACCAAGACCCACGGCGCACGTCGTAAATAGAACCCAGCCAGTATGTGGGCGCCAATTCTCGGGCTTCGATGTCCACATCAAACAGGAAGTCTTCGTTAACAGGGACCTTGACCCTGCCTCCTTTCTCGACATTTGTAGACTCATTGATGCTTGTATTTCCCTGTGACCCTTCCTTTGGTAGTGGACCGATTGAGCTCAGATCCCCTCCGTCGGTAGAATTAGGGAAGGTTGCATCCTCGATCCGGAGCGGTGTGTCTCCGGAGTAAACCCTAGACGGGTCACGCTGAGCAGCATGCTCTTCCTCCACCATCCGCTGAAATGCCGTTTCAACAGAACGAGAGTCCCGCGCCGAGAAAGCCGAATACTTCTTCGGAGCTGGCAGGGGTTTTGAGTCTTTGCCTGGCTGATCTAAAGGAAGGGGCTTTCGTTTCGGGGCCTAAATGTTGTCTTAGACATAATGGGGCGAGAGGTGTATATCCAGTGCTTACATCCACCGCATAGAACCATCGTGTGTTGGCTTTAGGACAGTCGCTTGGATAGTCTTTGAGCCTGAGCCGGTGCCGATGGCTGATACTATGGTCTATGCCTTTCTGATTGCTCAATTTCGCAGTGTCTACTTCCTTCTCTTTGCCATCACCTGGCTTTGGTGTCGTGCTTCGGGAAGTCCATGGGGAAAAGGACTCTAAGAAACCTGTTGCTCCGGTGCCTGTTGCTGCCATGCTACCCTTCCGGTAGTATGACCGGAGAAGGTTGAAGCGTGCCAATGTGAAGGTGGTATTGGTAACATAGATCTAGAGCACTTGGGTCTTGTGAGGTACAAAGTAAACAATAGAGGCCGAACAAGGTCGTTGGAACTATAAACTGCAACCATGAAACTCCGAGAGCCAGCGCAGATCACGCGCTAAGGAGACGCGCCAACGGAGTCGTCTCCGCTCGGGCTAAGTATTCAAGCTAGGATTTAGTGAGGTCGATCAGGGGAACTTACCTTGGGTTCTTTGTATTGGAAATTAAGGTAGACTATCTACCATTCTACCTTACCTCTATACCTCTTACCTAATATTTAGTTAAGAAGGGGGATTATCATAATAGTAAATAGGATTTTTTATTTTCTTTAAGTTATTTAAGTCGGAGTATTGAAATATAAGGTAATTATTCAGACTAGCCGCGTACTAGACGCGCGCTAGTACCCGGCTTGGCATCCCATGTACTCTAAAGTATCTCTCTCGCACTTACATAGCTAAACAAAAGGTAACAAGCATTACCATTCTACTTATTTCAACAGATACCGGGTGGATGGATCTCTAGCCATCAACCAGGGATTGGGATCGGCGCACCGCGGCGAAACGGCCCGTGCTAGTCAGCTCCAGCCGAGAATACACTCGCGAACCTATGAAAAATTCGACACATCAACCTGCTCATCCTCTTCTCGCATTTTCTGCCACCATCAGATGACTGAGGTAAGCGACACTGACACGGCTGAGAGCTCGGGCTAACGACCAAGGCTTGCAAAGCGTATAAGAAGGCATCGTCGGCCACGACCGAGCTGCTCATCCCCACCCTCTATCCTTTGGCTTCTTTCGCGCTGTGGTCCCCCAATCGTGTCCTCTATTATCATGTTCCTTTCTCGCTCGACTCATCGGACAAGCGTAAGAAGGATGTCGAACCTTGTAGGCCGATCAGGTCGGCAATACCCTCTAGGTGAGGTGCTCCGACAGCACCCCAAAGACGCTGAGTACGATATCTACAAGACGCAGTACGTCTTTAATTCAGTGACCAATTATACGGATATGGACAATGTACTCATGAGCCTTCATCTAGATCCGATAGCCAATCTTTCGTCTATAAGCGCGTGTCTGAGTCTGTTTTCGATCAGTCTCACCAGCTTGCGACAGAATTTGCAGGCACTCGCTATCTTCGAATGCCCTCCGATTGGGATGTCGAGAACCGTACTCTAGTCTATCCCTGGCTCAGTGATACTCTGTTGTCCCTGTTGCAAAACCACCAGGATTTTCCTAAGCCCGCAATCAAGCAGATTCTCCAGCGCACTAGCGAGGCAGTGAAGGAGCTGCATGACAAGGATTGGATCCATATAGGTACCGCGCTGTGCATGTTAAATCTTATGCTCCAAGATCTTGCGCCGATTGTGGCTGCTAGATTTGAAACCCGACAACATCATGGTCGACTGGTGTCCTAACGAGCAAGGCACCCCTATAATCAAGCACGTGGCCTTGGGCGACTTCGACATTGCGTTGAAACTCATAAATGAAAGACCACTCAGAGGGCCACACCCGATAGGCAACGTTCTCTGGCGAAGCCCGGAAGGACAGACTGGAAAGGGCGTCGCCAAGCCTTCGGACGTGTACTCTTTGGCACTCGTGGTAAGCGACCTTGGTTGAAGCGAAAGACCTACTCTAACGCTTGCTATCAGTATCTCTATGCTCTTGGAGGCGCGCCGATATTGATTCCAGGAGAGGAAGAGCTGAAAGCATTGGTTAAAACAAACAACGGATTGATGCTTGAAATCCTAATTCGACACTTCAGCTTGTTTGGGCCGCTTCCGGGAGAGCTTCTTGAGCATATCAAGGATGAGGAAGGGAGCCTGCTCTTTAGAATAGCGTCTGAATTATCTGACGCGACAGTGAGGGAAAACCCTGATTGGAGGTTTGAGCAGTGGCCGGAGGGTTACATTCCACATCTTGACCTCGTTGGGAGGAGCTTAATATCCCGGATGTCAAAGCTAGATCCTGCGGCTAGGGCAACAATGGACGAGGTTCTAGAGCACTCATGGTGGCAAAATGGTGTTTAAGACGGAACCCGCTCCTGCTGGGGCGCAATGGGAGAATTTCACTTAAATTACAATAAAAAATTATCAGTGAATCTCAGAGAGACGATGTTTATACTTGATGACCTCATGGTCCACGAGAGTTTGCCCGTCCCGCTGAATCTCCTTGGAAGGTACTTTTCGTTTTTGTCCTCCACTGCGTGCATCTCCTTCGTTACGCTTTCAGTATCTCTTGAAGATCGAGGTGATTGCAAGTCCTATATCACAGTCTGTCGCAATGCGTAGGCTCTCACCTGCTGTTTCTGCTGGGAACTTCACCACATCCCCCACTCGAGCACCTAAACATGTATACAGCACGGTATTATGGAAAAGGTAGGCGGCGCTGGCTTCTCCAGAGCTTTAACGTTCTCTAAAATCGCTCGGTCGTTAGACGTAATCAAGAATTATTTGCAACTGTCCACTCTGGTGTTTGTTCGCGCTTGATATTTCATAAGAGAATGGGTTTGATTCCTATTGGCGCTGGTTCAATGGTGGAGCTTACGTCTTTTTTCTTTGTTCCCTCGTGTCCTTAGCATTGGAGAGCAACAAAAGTCGGATGGCGGCGTGAGGTACAATGTAACCATGATGGAACACCACTGACAGTTGGTGTGGTCGAGCTGACTGATTCATCGCTCAGGGCAAAATGGCCTTAGCTCAGGTTGTCGAGCCTGTCTGGACCAAGAAGAAAACTATCGTATTGTCGAGTTTAGGGGTACGTCGCCTGGCATATGATGTTGTACCATGTATCTAGTTTTCCTACCCTCCACAACTCCGGATCATTGTTTGTTTACAATCATGGCTATGTCAGCTATCTGGATCTGTCATCTACTTTAGTCTATCGTACAAATAATCTTTCCTTTTGTCTGGTTACTCTCCATCAATTGATGCGCCTTCACAATCTCCTCCCAGGGAAGGACCTTGTCAACCAACACCTTGAAACTCCCATCCCTCATCTTCGGCGCCGTATGCTCCACCAACGTATTCCTCAGCTTACCCTGATACTCCTCGTCTCGACTCCTCAAACTGCTTCCTTGGAACGTGACCCTCTTCATCACAAAGGCGCTAATATCCACACCAGCAGGTAACTTTGTCCCACTCATAAGGCCAAGATTGACGATACGTCCATCTCTGGCCGCCGCGTCGAGGTTGCCCTGAAAGTAACTTTGTCCCACAAAGTCGATTATGACATCTACGCCCTTACCCTCCGTCACCTTCAGAATCTCTTTCGACCAGTCCTGCGTGTTGTAATTGAATCCAGCCGTGGCACCAAGCTCCTTGACGCAAAAGTCAATCTTTTCTTGCGAGCCCGCCGTAACATAGATAGCTGACGCACCGTCTGCCTTCGACAACTGTATCCCTGCGATGGAAACGGACGAGGCACCCGCATGCCAGAGTATGGACTGCCCGGGCGTGAATTTACCTACGAGGTACATTGCCTGGGTGGCCGTAATCCACGTTTCCGGCACACCAGCAGCCTGCTCCCAGCTCAACTCCTTCGGCTTGTGCATAAGCATATGCGTGCTGACGGCAACATACTCTGCATACGCTCCGCCATAGGCGAGTCCATACACTTCATTGCCTTTCTTGAACCCGCTCTCGGCTTCACTTCCGAAGCTCTCAATAGTACCAGAGAACTCTACCCCCAGTGTCTTGGGCGCTTGGGGAGGCACAGGGTAATGGCCTTCGCGTTGAAGAAGATCCATGCGATTGAGACCGAAGCATTTGATTTTCACAATGGCATCGGTGGCCTTGGGTGTGGGTTTAGGGGTGTCAGGGTTGATGAAGAGAGAAGTAGCTGGGCCCACGCCATTCTTGATGTCTGACGAGGACGAAAGTCAGATCATCTTGGTATATGTTTGCAAGAAGGGCAACGCATACCGACCGCTCGCATTGTCCCTGCCATGATGCTGCTAATGTCTTTGTATAATTGAAGGATCGTGCAAGACCGACTTGATTTGAGGGAGCGGAAGGCGCTCTATTGGGAAAAGTGGTGGTCACAGCATGACTATGCAACATGCAGCAGGGAGATTGGTAAATAAAGAGGTGCCCGACCAAAGCCGCGGTTTGGCTTATTGAAGAGCTGACGGGATTAAGACGGATATAACGAGATTGGGGACAGAATTCGTATAATTCGTGAAGTGACATGCACTCAGCAAGCTATGCTACTATTCGATGGGCACTTATTGCCGCTGGAAGCCGTGGGCGGTCGTTGTCCACTCAAGTGAACTGACGGATTAATGAAGTTCATTAGATAGAGCAACGTGCCAGATAGGCGGCCAACCGACGCTCAGATCATGCTATACTCCTTGATCAACTGGGAAAGTTTCGCACACTCGGCGGAGTAATTGATGGCGTTCGCGCTAGACACTTGATAGCGTACCCTTCATTATTATTAGCACTGATCATTCACGAGCGTACCATAGGTTGGGCGTACCTCTGCTGATCCTGGAACGTATCCATCTTGGCTCTGCACTTGAAGACCCAAGTCTTGCAGATGGCGTCTTGGAAAGCATCTCCAGACAACTTCTCCTCGGTTTCCTTCAAATCCACTAGCTGATCCGCACTCATTCCCATGATCAGCCGACCAACGTCGTCGAAGCAGCTGAGCCATATCTGTCCAGTATGATCGCTAACATTGACAGACATTATGTACCGATGCTCTGGCTTCGGGTGAGTTTTATCACATTTCTCACATCGCCATTGGCCTGGATCGACTTCCACCACCTTCTTGTTGCAGCCTTCTGACAGACATGCAGGGTAGGAATAGTTGTCTTGCTTGACGTATATGATGGTTGCTTTTGTGGTGAAGTAGTCGGTGTTTTCAGACATACCAAGATTCTCTTCCTTCACTTGCATAATGGTCTTGATCGGATCCTGACGGCCTCCCGCTGCCCCCATGGAGCCACTCATTGCGTTGTGGTTTTGGAATGTATCGTTTTTACCTTGAGCGTCGTACCAGCCCTTAAGCTTGTGAGCGTCGTCTATATCAGGGTCGATTGCCATGGTACCTGAGCTGAGCAAGCTCAAGCTTCGGCCCCCAAAGTCTGAGACCTTGACACCTTTGAAAGCGACGACAGACTCAGGCATTACATCGAAGTTGGTAGCTGTATTGCCCCATATCGTTAGTCTGACCGAGTAGCCTGTATTGTCGACAAGCGTGAGCTCTCGTTTGTCGTATGGCTTGCTTGTTGTTTTCGAGGTAATCTGAGACGTTTCGCCAACAGTTTGAAGGATTCCGATTGTATCGATCGTTGTGTCCTTCTCCACTGTCTGGAGATCTCCGATATTCGTAAAGTTGTAACGTACTTGAGGGACCCCGTTCTGCTCTTCTGCCTTTTCCACCACAGTTTCTCGCTCGAACATAAGCTCGTAGTCGTTGTTTAGATTCGAGAATTGTTTCTTTGCCATGTTGACCCGGCAAGGGGTGGTGATATAGTAGACTTTGCCTTCCTGAAATAGTTCATAGAGCGCGTCGACCTGCTCATTAAAGCCTGTGCCTCTAATCTCTCCGCTTTCATCTAGGAAGTTCACGCTGAAAAGCTTCCCCTCGCCATTCCTATTATGCCATGTCTTTATGTCTGATTTGCTGGTGACTCGGGCTTTGATGGTCCATTTGTGAGCAAATGGGGACAGTGCTTCAATGGGATAGATGTTAGCGTGGGCTGCCGAAGAGGTTGCATTTGTACGTGACGGGAGAGATTGCTGCGGCTGATTCTGCTCTTGAGCAGGCTTGTTCCCGTAGAATCCATTTGTTACAATATTCGTCGATTGTGGTTTGACGTCCTCTTTGAATTCGAGGGCCTTTGGTTCGCCTAGTTTGTCACACTCTCCTAACTCTTCTAGAACTTCAAGATCGAGCACTATGAGGATACTATCCAAGAGTGAGCTTCTCCTCGCTCTGCAATCGTGTTTGAAACGTACCTCTTTCCTTTCGCATTGTTCGTCTGGTATTCCTTCAGCCTGACAAAACAGCCTTTGCGAAGCTTGCCCTCGTGCACAACGTGACCAGCTTCTGCTGCATTGTTAGAGAAGGAACCCAATTCGACTACTTTCGTAGGGTCGCGAATTACTGACGAGTGGCCAGCATGCTTTGTACGAAGTTGTTCATATCACTAAACACTACTCTGAACCGCTGTGGAGTGCCAGCCAGGGGCTTAATCAACACGCATTGCAGCACCGGCTGCGAGACGGCTGCGTTAGGATTCGCGCTCGGATTGAAGATCGCACTGGGCCAAGGTGTCAGTACTTGCACTGTCTCAGCAAAATAACTGGACGGGGTTCCACTTACGCCAGTGAGCCTTTGTCAACTCGAGAAGCGGCAGTAGCAGCCATATTGACAAGTGTAGGGGATACGAAAGCGGCAATCGAGGGGTCAAAGATACTGTCTGAAGGGTGCTTCAAAAGCAATTCGTTGACTTCAATTTGACGCGTTGTTTGAGAGAGGCGTGTAAAGAGGTTTTGGCGTTTTGCCCCACTGCGCTAGCAGCTTTGTGGACTCCCGTACTGTTTTGGTGGGGCAGGCATTCACATGTTCCAGTTGATCAACTCGCGCTGCTGCCTTTCATCATATTCAATATGGCCGAGGATGGGGTTGCAACGAAGGACCCTGAGAGTGATGTTCATGAATCGAGCACAGTGTCTCCGGGGGACACTCAAGTTCAGCAAGGCGCAAGCATGGGGGTACAGCTCAGCTTCTCCAGGCAGGGTCCAGCCAGCAGTATTGACAAAAGGCACAGGACCACTGTGTGACGGACCGTCCTTCTCGTAAGCTTTCTCTTCACGGATATATAGCTCTTCGTCGTCGTCTGATCAATGAAGCAGCTAGTGGAGGTGAACAACCAACTGGTGTGGGTTCCGTGATGAATGAAAATATGCATTCAGAAGCTCAGTGAAAGTTTACAGGAAATATCCAAGATTGCAGATGTTGAGGTCCGTAAACCTAGAGCTATACGCAACGCCATCGTTCAGATGCTCAAATGTTGTCTTAGGTTTACATCACCAAGCCCAGCGATTACCCTCATCTTCCTTCAAAGCTCCTACTATTCTTAAGCAGTGGCGCTGGAATACATTCAAACAACAATCAGCTCCAGGCAGATAAATATGCCAGCGAAGGTTTCCTAGTGATTATGCCTGATCAGTGCGTTTGCTGGCTCCAAGATCTGTGACGTTTCACTAAGATGATCATCTGCAGATTCGCCGGAGACCCAGCGCCCCAAGTCAGTCAGGCGGATCTGAATGTAGAGGCAAACGATCCTTCAATGATAGAAAAGGTCAAGATGGGCTTCGCAACAACAGCTAAATCTTTCATGTTGGATATGTGGCTTGCAAGGCAAACGCCTGAGAAGGTTCTTCCGGTGTTGCAGAGAGTAGTAGAAGGTGCAAAAGAGGAGTTTGCCGATGCCGTCGCCAATGGAGGGGGTGTCTATGCAGTGGGCTACTGCTTTGGAGGGAAATACGTGTGCCTTCTAAGCTCCGAACTACCAGACACTGTAGCTCACGGTCAGGCATTGAAGGATGAGGAGCAAGGAACGGTCAAATTGGGATCACTGATCAAGGCTGGAGCTTTCGCACATGGGACGCTGATCACCAAGGAGGATCTGGAAAATATCAAATCGCCCATATCCATGGCATGTGTTGAAAACGACCAGCTATTTCCCGATGATGTACGGACGGCTGGCCAGACATTCTTGGAAGAGAAAATGATCGACCACGAAGTCAAGGTTTACACCGGTGTACCACACGGCTTTGCCGTTGTTGGAGAGTACGAGAATCCTAAGATCCAAGAAGCTCAGAAGTCCGCATTCGAGCAAATGGTTGGGTGGCTCAAAGCTCATTAATCTGCAAGCAGATGCTCGGAGGCGTTGTGATAGCGTGCGTTCTGGTTTCCATTCAGTATTGGCCTTAGGCTTTGCTCCTCATACAACTCACATTCTCACATATTTTCCCCCTTTATCTCGTTGAGACTGCAGTATCACTTCCAAGACTACACCGCCTTCAGATCACAGGCAAATACATAGATTCGTTAATTTTGGGACGTAATTTTGGGACGTAGAGGCCAAGGACAATGAACTGTTCATAATCATCGATGCCCCAAATGCAAGCGAAGAGACTCTTCATTGTGACAGTGTCCTTGCCGAATGTAGTCCTATTCAGATAAATGATGTCTTGGCGCTCGAAGCCTTACACAAATCTGCTCAAAGACAACGTTTTCAAGTTCATTTTCTACATCTCCCTTCCCTAAAACCTCCTGCCTGCAAGTCTCGAAACATGGCATGTAAGCATGTCAACGCAGCCGGTAAACACAAACGCTGGAGCACCTTGGAAGGCCGATTCTGACCGGTATCCCTTAGAGTTACATCCTCCAACTGCGACACAGTCAGTGTACAGAGAAGACTGTACGCAGTGTTTCGACTCCATTGTATGGCTGTTCGCCATTTGAAAGTGTCATACCAGCTATGCTTACGAATCTCAGGATGATCCTTCAGGACTCAATGTCTGTTTATTTTGCTTCAATGGAGGTTGCACCGGCGAGCGAGACCACTCTCTATTACACAGCACAAAATCGAAGCATCCGTTGGCGTTGAACATAAAGAGGTCGCGGAAAAGAGTCAAGGTCCGCCACAATGACCCGTCTGTCACCTCTCCTTCCAAAATCACGGGGGGAGGACTGGACACCACTGATACAAGATCTCCAGCGTGATGAGCCTCCACAAAAGATCTCCAAGCTTGCAATAGCTGCAGAGACAGAAGCGGACCGGTACGAAATTAAGACACGAGTCCATTGCTACGACTGCGGAATAGAGGATGTGGATTCAACAGCAGGCAAGCTGCCAGATATTGTCGATGGCGTCCTCAAGGCAAATACCTTCGCGAGGCAAGCAGAAGTAAAAGCATGGGAGCAAGAGATGACCCCCTGCGAGCATACACTCTGTCTAGAGCAAGAGACTGCTCGGAATATCGATTCTCAGGGTGCGTCTGGGTCAAGAGTGGTGGAGGTCACATGCTGACAGGGTCCTAGACTTGGGACACTGCTCGAAGTGTGATCTGAAGGAGAATCTGTGGCTATGCCTTCAGTGTGGAAATCTGGGGTGTGGACGAGCTCAATTTGGGGGCGCAGGCGGGAATGGCCACGGTCTCAGCCATACTGAGGAGACTTCACATGCTGTGGCTGTCAAGCTAGGATCAATCACTTCGGAAGGCACTGCGGACATATACTGTTACGCGTGCAACGAGGAGCGCGTGGATACCGAGCTTACCAAGCACCTCGCCCACTGGGGAATCAATATCGCAGAGAGGGAGAAAACGGAGAAGAGTCTTACCGAGATGCAGATCGAGCAGAATCTGAAATGGGACTTCGCAATGACTACGGAAGATGGCAAGGAGCTCAAGCCACTCTTCGGCAAAGGCTTCACAGGTCTTAAAAACATTGGCAATAGCTGTTACTTGGCTAGCGTACTCCAATGCCTTTTTTCAATACCCACATTCCAAAATCGATATTATCACCCACAAGATTCGCCTCCTGTCTCCCAGTCACCTGCAGAGGACCTCGAGACTCAGCTTAGGAAGCTTGCCGACGGCTTACTAAGTGGCCGTTACTCATATCCTAATACCGATGTCATTTCCTCTGAGTACTCCCCAGAAATACCTAGTCAGAATGGCCTCGCACCCGCAATGCTGAAGCATCTCATTGGCCGGGGACACGAAGAGTTCTCAACTATGCGTCAACAAGACGCTTTCGAGCTTCTTCTTCATCTCCTTAAGCTAATAACCCGCTCTTCACATGATAGGCCTTTGCAAGACCCTGTGCAATCATTCCGATTCGTTATGGAGCAACGTCTCCAATGCATGCATTGCAGAAAGGTTCGGTATCGAACGGATGAGCAAGATAACATCTCGATCCCTGTCCCCGTACGACGAAAGCCTTCCACTGCAAATGATGCCTCGGACAGCGAAAAACCCAAAGACGAGTTCGAGCCGGTCACACTAAAGGAATGTCTCGACAGTTTCACTGCTTCCGAAATCGTAGAGCTCATCTGCCCTTCTTGCCAGAGCAAGGATGGGTTCACGAAGCGCTCCCTCTTCAAGACTTTCCCTTCTACCCTCGCCGTGAACGCACGTCGCTTTGAGCTTGTCAATTGGGTACCTACCAAGCTTGACGTGCCCGTCATTGTGGGTGACCAGCCTTTTGACCTGGATGCTTACAAGTCAGCGGGCCTCCAGGACAGCGAGCAGCTTCTCGCCGAAGACGCAGTCACTGGTGGTGTACCAGCGTTTACTCCGAATGAGAATGCCTTGGGTCAACTTGAGGGTATGGGCTTTTCCCGAGTGCGGTGTGAGAACGCGCTGCATGCCACGGGAAACAACGATGCCGAGACTGCCATGAATTGGTTATTCGCACACATGGAAGATCCGATCGTTGATGTTCCGCTTGACCTAAGCAGCGCATCAGAAGGAAGCGGCGCTGCTGGGGTCATTAACCCAGAGAGTATCGAAGCGCTAGGAGCAATGGGCATCAGTGCTCCCCAAGCGCGGAAAGCGTTGAAGGAAACGGGCGGAGATGTGAATAGAGCCTTGGATTGGGTGTTTAGTCACCCTGACGATCAAGGTGACTTTGGCGAAGATGATAATCCCATGACAACTCCTGCTCCTGAAAGCGAGAAGGCGATCGCAGGTAGTGGAGAGTTGCCTGCGAAGTATCGCTTGCAGAGCATCGTCTGCCACAAAGGAGCCAGCATCCATTCTGGGTATGTGATCTATGAAATCTTCGACCCTTATGAGGAAAAACTCGCTTAGCTAATCTCATCCGGTACAGGCATTATGTCGCGTTTGTGCGCAAGCCAATTCCTGTTGATGGTCAGGAGTCATGGGTATTATTCAATGATGAAAAAGTGGTCAAAGCAGAAGGTGATGTGGATGAGATGAAGAAGTTCGCTTATGTGTACTTCTTCGAGCGAGTATGAGAGTGGGGACGAGGCATTCGGAGCCTGACGCTTGATGATGGCGTGCAGGAAGAGATTTGCGTGGACCAGAGGACGAAGCTCTGAATTTCAACATGCTGCACTACAGTAGCAACATTCGCATTGCAGTGGCACCTCCCGTGGCAATAGGTAAAAAGAGCATTGGTGCTTACTGACGAATTATTCCGCGAACATTCATGCGTTGCAAGATGGCAATTGTAGTCTAGTCACGATTGCTCACTTCGGCGGCGGTGGAGGAAGGTACAAAGTCGCTCTTTGGAGGTATTGATGTTCGCCAATTTGCACTACGCTCATACTTTGAGAACAAGCATGCTCCATCTTCGACCGATTGACCTCGCAAAACTTGAAATTGGCAGGGGGCTTCTTGCTTATTCCCCCATGTTTCGCCAGACAATCCGTTGAATTTATCGCATGTACTTCGATCCGCCCTCCCATGCCCCAAGTCCCAGGTTTGCGGCACGTGTTTTCTACTAGAAAAGCTGCTACGGTGGAGTGCTCAAGGGGGTAGTATACCTCTATACATGAAGAGCCTGATAGCTCCCCTCGATGAACGACGAAATCACTACTAAGTAATGAAGACCTTCAGCCTACGCACTGCTTTTGTCGTCATCGAGTTGCATGAATCGCATCGCATATGTCGTCAAGCACATTACCATTCCAAGGCTTCAGTACTATAGCTGAAGCCATGTAAGTAAACCATTTGACTGAAACGCTGATGGCGCGGCACAAGTAGCAACGCACAACTTTAAGGGGGTTTTGCCATGACTTCGCCTCAGCTAGAAGAGATAATCACAGACATTGGCTCTGCAAGGAATGAAGAGGTATGCCGTTCGTTGTTCAAAGTCCCGCAGTTGGGAGTCAATCCTTCGACATTTAGGATAGAACCTTCCGTAAGGAATTTGAGAAGAGAGTAAGATACCAGTGCACTATCATAGTTGTAATGGAGCTGGTCCATCTCAGCAGAAGTCAAAACAGGTCAGGCGGCTAAAATGAGCGGCTCGGCACGCTGCGGAGGCTTTTTTATCCGAGCGGATCTAAAGATAAGATCCTTGCAATCAGTCACTGATTGACGCGGGTAATGCCTCACGACAAGTCTTCCTAGGCATTTGCGAATGCGATGATGCTTAGGTCTCTGTGAGAATCTAAATGCACTCGTCGATGATGGAGAATCAGGTGTCTCCACGCCTGAGCCACTACTTGGGGCCCTTATATGATATAATACGAGTCGACATGCCAGGCCCACATGCGGTGATTGTGACAAGGAGCCCATATACGTAGTATGCCAAAGATCTAGCATGTCCTCAGACCATGATCTCCAATTGGATTTGCGGACAGCTTGATGAGCAAAATACCCCCACATGTCTGCAGGACTCAGTCTTCTCCACTTCATTTAGCCACACTACCGCAATAAGCTTCCCCCACCCACATTCCACGCCAGGGACTGCGCAAACGGGATGGCGTACTTTGCGTCAGTAGCCGCGCACGAGTCGCCTATATGTACCTCGCAATCAGTACTTGCAACTACGGTACCAGAAGCATGCAGGGCATACCAGGAGCCACAAGGGTGTAGCTATTACACGTCGTCGCGATGCCCGATTGTGCAGGATCTGGGGGCTTCAGAGCCGTTGGGCTTGTGATCGCCGTGATACTTGTTGGGGAAGAAACTGATGCCTTCTATGCTACCGTTGTCGTGGCTCCGCTGACGCTGGCGCAGTAGCGCAAATTTGGCGATAGGGCACAAGCGTTTGGGGTGGAGGTGCTGAATGTCAACGATGGATTCTATTGTATCAACTGTTGTACCGTCACTGAAGAACAAGACTGTGTTATTGGCATACATTCCTATGACACTATGTTGATCACAGATCTTAGCTTGGTGGAAACTGGCCACGTTGTAGCAACTGTTGATGTTGTAGCTTGTGCCTTTGCCAGACGATGCGCCGGAATAGTACCAATCGTACACGGCACAATCTGCCTTCGTGCCGGTGCAAGTGGCAAAGGACCTGTGACCGTTATGTTGTTGCTAGATGCCGGCAACGGTAACGTAGTTGCTGATGGCCACATCCACGCCGGTGCGGTGGGATAGGTCGTCACGAAGCAGCTTGCAGGTAGCGACAACCCTCCCTGGCCCGTAATCCGAACAGCTCTAAAGCACCGCAAATTCGAGCTCTCATCAACTAAATTCATGACCTGCTAGATGAAGTTAACGTGATAATTATTGACATACCACGTTTTCGCGGAAGTACGGCTTGAAGTAACGAGCAAGGTCCTTTTGGAGAAGGTTGGTCCATGGCGAAGCAACTAATATAAGCTTCCACGGCAACAGTGTTGTGTGTGCATGTGCTATTAAGTAGCGGTCACTGGTCGACGAAAGGTTAAAGTACCTGGATCGTTTCGATGTTGCACAATTCCAGATTTCCAGATATTCTCGCTTGAGACACGGTCGTAGGAACATGTATGGCATATGATCTCGGCCTTCATCCGCCAGCCATAAAGTGCAATGTCTGCAAGGGTGTGGGTTCTCCCATCAACATCATCGGATACACTGTTGCAAGTAGCAGAGAACAAGGCACCGCCACGGCGCCTGGATACCCAAAGCTATGCGACTCTCTCGGATTGAAGCCCGCCTCCCAGACCGGTATGATGGCGCTGTTCCTTCCTGCTTGAAAGGACCGCACGACAGTAGCATCGGCCGATATGAAGTAATCCGTTCGAATACCCTCTGTAACACTCCCAGCTTCGACCAAGCTCTTGAATCTCTCTCGTAGGCCCTCAGCTGCTATGCCCTGAAGCATCTCGTCTTCCACATACACTATTTTCCACGTCTGCTTCACCGCCGCGGTAGCGCTCACCGGCGCCAGCGCTGCGGTCGTGATTGCTTTCACTCTCTCCTTCGCCCTCGTCCATGCCGCGTCCTCCCCGTAATAGGTACGGAAACACACAAATCCCCACTCTGTCCAACCCTTTTGTTCTAGCATCTTCACCCAAGCCTTTTTCTGCTGGACAATGTCGCTCGTTTGTCCTGGGGCGCCTCTCGCTGCTTCTCGCTGCTGCCGGGATATCGCTCTCTTCTCTGCTCTTTTTTTAACTATAACATCCCAAGCATTCGTCTTGGCTTTTGTCTCTTCAGGATCCGCAGACGCCTCCCAGGCCTCGTCCATCAAATCGCGCTCTTCTCTCGACATGGCCTTGAAGCCGGCTATTGTCTTGTCGATGTCTGCACGAGAAGGCTGATTGGCGCCATCGGAGAGGATGCGAGCCTCGGTATCGCTCAGGGCTGAGGGTTCCTTAATAGCTTTCTGCACGAGGTCGTGGAAATTGTACGAAGTGGCAGCAAGGCAGAGGGCGTCCTCTTCTGAAGGTATGGGGCGGCCGTGGATCTGGTTTCGCTCTACGCGATTGATTGTGTGGGGAGAGGTGATGGCTTTGTGGTAGAGTCGTTGAAGAGGGGACAATGTATCGCCAGCATCAATCCTATCTGACATGATCCGCTTTTGTGGTGTTTCGTGAGTGAAGAAAGATGTTGTTTCAACGTAATCGCATCAGCTTGTCGCCAAGGCATTCACCGTAGTACTATAAGTATAAGTAGAAATGTGTGATGGAAGAGGCACCCTTAATTCCATCCGTGGCTCATTCGCAACGCACCTTGATTCTGTTGTGGAAGTCACAGATTTGATGCGACCTCCCAACACATCGTCCTTGCCAAGCGAACTATTATGATACCATCGTACCAAGCGAGTTCTGAAATCAGCCTGTTACGTATGTGCTTGCGTGGCTGAGTAGGTGTCAAAGCAGGCAACGGAATTGCTTCGAAGCCGACCTTCTGCCGCTCAATCATTGAAAGGCATCACGTAGGCCCCACCTATTCCCTTCCCATGTAATCACTCCCCTTTTTCAACCATGAACGTCATAAAATTACAGAAGTAAGTGTTTCGCGCTTCACATACAGTTTGGACCTTTTCCACCCTGCAAAGCTTTTCCGACGAACAGACAGTCGCTGACAGTGCGAACAGAAAATACCCACAGTTCCAGCAGCAAGATATTTTTGGCCTGCAAGATGCTTTTCGTAAGCTGGACGTCGAGGATAAAGGATACGTGGATGAAGCTACCGTGATCAAAGCGACCCAAGCGTCAGAGAGACAGCCATATGATGTCGTGCGAGGGGCGCTCAGGCAGGTGGAGCTCGATAGCTCGAGGAGGGTGGAGCTAGACGATTACGTGGATGTGAGTGTTTCGAGGTAGCGTTCTACCTATCTCAGACAGGAATGAACAGGAAATATAGGCAATGGGAAGCTGGGCTGACAATCATGCACCAGCTGATCTCAAAAGTTCGTGGCACATCTACACCAGCTCAACATACCCCATCCACTGGCCGCGTTCGAGGGCTCAGCAATGCTGCTGAGGGCAAAGGACCGGCGCCTTCTCCAGGACACAAATCGAAGAGCAGCGTAGGAGGACGGATACAGGTCCAAGGCTCCTCAGCCAATGTTACGCACACGATCAACGAAGATGAGCGAACGGAATTCACGAGACACATCAATGCGGTACTGGCCGGCGATCCTGATATCGGCCATCGGTTACCGTTTCCTACGGATACCTTCGAGATGTTTGATGAGTGCAAAGATGGACTAGTGCTTGCAAAGCTCATCAACGACAGCGTAGCGGATACAATCGATGAGCGTGTACTAAACCGGCCAGGGAAGAAGATCAAGACATTGAATGCATTTCACATGACCGAGAACAACAACATTGTGATCAACTCGGCGAAGGGTATCGGATGTTCTGTGGTTAACATTGGAAGTGGAGACATCATCGAAGGCCGAGAGCATCTGATATTAGGCATGATCTGGCAAATCATCCGGAGAGGGCTGCTGTCCAAGATTGATATCAGACTACATCCGGAACTCTATCGATTACTGGAGGACGACGAGACTCTGGAGCAATTTCTGAGATTACCGCCAGAGCAAATTCTACTGAGATGGTTCAACTACCACCTAAAGAATGCAAAGTGGGAGAAGAGGTACGCATCTTCGATCTGGCTTCTCCACATCCGCTGACTAGCTCTCAGGGTATCGAACTTTTCCTCCGACGTCAAGGAAGGCGACAACTACACCGTTCTCCTCAATCAACTGGCCCCTGATATCTGCAGCCGATCTCCCCTCCAAACCCACGATCTCCACCAACGAGCTGAACAAGTACTTCAAAACGCCGACAAACTCGAATGCCGTAAATTCCTCTCCCCAACCTCCCTTGTAGCCGGCAACCCTAAACTCAACCTCGCCTTTGTCGCCAACCTATTCAACACCCACCCCGGTCTGGACCCCATCACGGAAGAAGAAAAACTCGAAGTCGAAGACTTCGACGCCGAAGGCGAGCGCGAAGCCCGCGTCTTCACCCTCTGGCTCAACTCCCTCGACGTGCGCCCGGCAGTGAATTCCCTCTTCGACGACCTCCGCGACGGCAGCATTCTCCTCCAAGCCTACGACAAAGTCATAGCCGGCAGCGTCAATTGGAAGCACGTCAACAAACCCCGGGAAGGCAGCGAACTGATGCGTTTCAAAGCCGTCGAAAACACAAACTATGCCATCGAGCTTGGCAAACAGATGCATTTTTCGCTCGTTGGCGTTCAAGGCGCCGATATCACGGACGGCCAACGCACGCTTACGTTGGGATTGGTGTGGCAGCTCATGCGCCGCGACATCTCGGAGACGCTGTCGGCGCTGGCTCAACGTCTCGGGAAGCGGGAGATTACGGATGCGGAGATGGTGAAGTGGGCGAATGAGCAGTCCAAGAAGGGGGGCCGCGGTAGCAGTATACGCAGCTTCAAAGATCAGTCGATTGGCAGCGGAGTGTTTTTGCTGGATGTGTTGAATGGTATGAAGGCTTCGTATGTGGACTATGACCTCGTGACGGGCGGGAAGAGTGGGGAGGAGAGTCATCTGAATGCGAAGTTGGCGATTAGCATTGCGAGGAAGATGGGGGCGACGATTTGGTTGGTGCCGGAGGATATTTGTCAGGTGAGGTCGAGGCTGGTGGTTACTTTTATCGGTGAGTTGGTTCTTCTTATATTCTTCTTTCTCCTTGTTTTGGGGTAATATAGATGATTGGTTGGATGGATGTATGGAACTGATTCGTGGACATAGGTTCGCTTATGGCTACGTATGAGAAGATGTGAGGGGGTTGGGGTTGGAGTGGTGATTAGGGGTAGGCGATAGGTACTCTCCGATGAGAAGATGAGATGAGAAATTGAGGGGAGAAGGTGGATGGATGGATGGTTGTGTAATTAGCTTCAGCTTCTTGAGCGTGTGCATGGATAGGTACTCACGCAGTGGCAATGAGCGATGGGCTAAAGAGGTTATGTTTATGTTTATATGAAAGTTCCTACTTGGTATACACCTCTCGTATTCGGATTTCACAACTGAATATAGGGGAAATATTTCTGTTTGTGTAAAGTAGTCTGTGACCTGTTAGGGCAAGTTTCCCTTTCCACTCCTATACCTGCCGTACTATAGGTATCCCCGTCTTTCTATACTAAATAATCCATTAAGCCCACCTACCTTTCCATCTCTATCCCCTTAAATGTCACCACATTTGTTCGCTATGCTTATCCCCTTCCCTTCACATGCTCTTTCAAGCTAAACTCCTATCCCGAATACTAATCCACTAACCTGTTCCCACCTTTATGCCCATTCCGAATTCCCCTCGCAGGCCCATCTCAACTTCAACCTCACCGCTTACAAATCCTCCCCAATCCCAATCCCGAAGTTGAACACCAATCCATCAACCGATTAATCTACCCACCTAATCCACCTACCTACGAAGTTATACATCAACCAACTAATGTATACTTCAAACTACTAACTTTACAACTTATACATCAACCGACTATACCAACCAAACCAACCGATCTTCTTACGACCCTACCTTACCTACCTGTTCCACCGACCGAAGTGTCCCTTTCCTTATTCCTCATCTTCGTTTCCATCTGTCTACCTTTCCACTTGCCTATCTACCTGTCTACTAATTTATACATCAACCATCGTACCTCCTAGCCAACCGATAAATCTACTCACCGCCCTGCCTTACCTTACCCATTCCACTCACCACCATATCTTACCTATCTATTCCACCGACCGAACTATCCCGGCCCGTTAATCTACCTACTGATCCATCTATCCACCTATCTACCCATCTACAATCCGACCAACCTACCAACCTACCCACAAACCCATCTCCATCTAACGCATCACCGAATATCATCCTACGAAGTATCATCTCCATGTATCATCGTCAGAGTACCATCTTCCGCGTACTTAAGTAAAGTCGCCTAGCATGCCACAGCATACTATAGCCTACCCTTGCATACGCTCGCATAAGCTCGCATAAGCGCCCATAACAAACAATTTAAACAGATATTAGCCCTATCATATCGCCAATACTACAGATGGGAGAAGCAGCATCCTGAAATGCATTATCCATGACATTTGACAACCCCCGTTGCTGTCGGTCGGTCCTTTCCCTATCGTAAGATAGTACAGTCATACAAGAAAGGGAAGAAAGGAAGGGAAGGAAGAAAGGAAAGGGAGAAAACGGTATACAGAATTTGTGAAAGGGTAGCGCGTAGCCATGGCGAAAATTGTATATAGTACTAGGATTCCTAGCGAGCGTGTGTATACCCAATATCTACGCTCATCCGACAAGATATATACCCCCTACCCCTACCCTTTCCAAATGTACGACTGACGCAAAATACCCTACAACTCCTTCCCTACAACCTCAATCTCATGCGCACGTCCATTCCTCGCACTCTTCCCACTCGCACTCTCACTCGCACTCTTTCCACTCTCGCTCGGACTCAATTTCTCGTCGTCGGAGAGGTGCCCGCCCGTTCCCGTTCCCGTCTCCATGCCGATACCGCGTAGTGCGTCATCGAGACCGATTTCTTTGTTGATTGCCGCCAAGCGTTGTGCGTCCTGCGGAAGGGGGAGGTTAGTGATGGGATGGGATGGAAGAAGGGGGAAACAGGACGTACAGCCTCAGCAACACCCACACTCCCAAACAGGACATCCATCTCTTCCAGCGTCATCCTCTTCGTCTCCGGCACGCCCAACCATATGAATACCGCGCCGCCGAATGTCAGGATGCCAAAGAAGATGAACGTGCCATACGTGATCTTCTTCAACATGATCGGCGTGATCTGCCCGACGATGAAATTACTCATCCAGTTGCTGCTCGCGCCCAACGCGATACCATACGCACGGTTCGACATCGGCCATACCTCACTGATGATAACCCAGCCGCACGGTCCCCACGAGTAGCCGAAATTGACCACGAAGAGCCAGACGAAGGAAACGGCGGCCCAGCCGGCGGCTTTGTGCGTGGCCCATTGATGGACGTTGATACCAAAAAGGATGGCAATGATTGTGTGGCAAATTCCCATGCCGATGGCGCCGGTGATCATAACTGGTTTGCGGCCTAGCTTGTCGATGTACAGTACGGCGGGGATGGTGGCGAGGAACATGGCGACGCCGACGACGCCGGTGGCGAGGAGGGAGGTGGTGTTGCTGGAGGTGCCGAGGGCCGCGAAGATCGATGGAGCATAATAGAGAACCGCATTGATACCTGTGATCACTATCAGTCAACCACAAGGTCCTTGCATGTGCAACGGATAAGGGCAAAACGAGCCTGTAAACTGTTGGAAGAACATCGTTACGGTGGCGACGATGACGCGGCGGAACATGGCGCGGGTTTTGAAGAGGGAGCCTATGGCTACGAATTGCAGTTTGAAAATGTTCCACGGGGTGAGTGCGGTGAGGTGCGGCCACTGGAGGGCCGTGCTGCGTTTCTCGAAGACGGATTGGGCTTTGATCTCGAGGAATTCGAGCTCGATGAGTTCGTGGTCTTCGTTGAGACTGCGGAGGCTGGCTAAGACGTGGCGAGCTTCAGTCTCACGACCATGGTGGATTAGCCATCGAGGGCTGAAAGGCATGAAGAGCATTCCTATGCCAAGGGCGAGTCCGGGTATGAGTTGGAGACAGATTGGTACTAGCCAGGCAGCATCCGACTGTGTTTTGCCAGTCCCACCGATATTGTTAGTTCCATAGTCGATCCAGAAGGAGACCATGATACCAGCAGTGATGGCAAGCTGCTGCAGAGCTACCAGACTACCTCGAACCTCCGGAGGTGCAACCTCTGCATTGTAGTTCGGAACGTTCACAGACATGGCTCCCACAGCCAGACCAGTGATGAAACGACCTGCCAGAATACATGAAGCTCCACCAGGGGTCATCCCAAGGCACTGTACAATGACCCCGAACACAAACAGGCATACGTTTGCCATGATGGCATATTTCCGTGAAAGGGTTTCAGCCAGGAAACCGGAGTAAAGACAACCAAACCAAGCGCCGAGCTCAAAGATGGAAGTAAGCCAGCCTTTCTTCGTCGAATCCGTCACCCAATCTCCCATGTGATTGCCGAAAGAGGTCATTGTCAGAATTCCGGAGAAAACGCCTTGATTGTATCCATAGACAAAACCTCCGAGGCAAGCAAAGCAAGCGATACCGAATACTTTGATGTTCTTGACCAATGCTGCTGGACCTGAAGCTCCAGTAAGGGCCTTACGCCGAGCTAGAGCAGCTCCATCTACGCCAGATTCCACCGGCGGCGACATGGGGAGAAACTCTTCAGTGGTGATTATGCGTGTTGACTTGTTCCGAGAAATGAAATCGTCTATTCCATATGGACTGAGGATGATTAACCACCACAGACATCATGGCAGGACGTTGGAGTTATAGCTAAGGTAGCTTACCCCAAACGCCATGCAACAAGGATGGCACGGCTTTCCGTTCTGGTCCAAGACCGCCCAAGCGCACCAGTAGTAAACAGAGAATGATCCAGTTTTCTGGGGAGGGACGGGAGGGGTGGCACAGCGGGGGTGGTTGGTGGCTGGCTGGCTTGGCTTGTCCGATAATTGGGCCTTGTCTCTTAATGGAATCCCGGTAGGGCTGGCTCGAGCACTGACTTTAAGAAGATGGGACCCCGTTATTGGACTTCTTGTCCTCCTGTCTTCCTGTATCAATGACCGCGCACTTGCTGTAGAGTGTTGTGGCGCGTCCTGAATAGTAGTTCACCTCAAGCGTTCTCGCTCAGGTCCAAGCTGCCATTTCTCTGATGCTCACAGCAATCTGTATCGTATGTGCTTCTGTCTTTCAAGGTCGAAAAAGTCCGGGGTTGACATGAGTCCTGAACTGAGCGAGCTGTGAGAATTTTGACTTTCCTTACATGTTGCCGTAGTTTCTCGGTCCAGGATCATAGTCATTTTGATTCTCTAGTTCTGGGTAAGGCGCCGTCAGCTCGATGCCAATCGTGCATTACAGAATTAAAGAATCCTCACCGCTGAACATGTAGTCATCAAAGAACGCCTGAGAGTCGAAGTTCAAATCGGTATCTGCAAGGAGCTCATGAGGCAGCTGGGAAAACAACTCCTCCGCATCGGCATTCGCTTCCTCGTTATGGCCAATGGGCGATGGAGCAAACTTGACTCGATGTCAGTACAGCTAGTAGATAAGTTCTTGACCACGCTCGAGCTAGGGATGAGGCTTGCGCGCATGGAGGAGATCCACCTACTTTTTGCAGCGCCGTCTCCGATCCTCCAGGCTCTCGCAAATCGTGAAGCCGAATGAATGTACTGATTGAATCGCTCACGATGGTCAGATCAACGTCTCGGAGGCCTTTCTCTCGCTGATCCAGGCAGGCGTCGACCCAGCCTGATCCGGCGTAGATTTGGGTTTGATCCTTGATAGCCTGCCGCAGAAACTGATAATTTGCCTTTGCAATCAACGATAAAAATGAGTAGGTTGATTCTGTTGCGTTTTTGGATCCGCCACGGGATACCAGATTGCGAGGATACTCGGAGTAATCGTCAAACTGAAAGACCATCGATGGTGATGTTTGACTTGGAATCGGAAATGCCGTCAGTGACAAGTCCCGTGCCGGGAGAGGCTGGCCGCTACTTTGAAGCATATCGCGGCTGTATGCACATGCGGCATGGAAAAATGCTTGATTCGCAAAGATTGTTGTGAGGAGCGCACGCTCGTCGATCAATTTCGCGAAGGTTAGCATGTCGGTTATGCTCTTGATAGAGGCCTGGTATAATTCTTGATTGACTTTACGGACGTCCAGATTTGGTCTACGATCAATGGGCGGCTCATTGGTGACACTTCGATCGGGAGGCCTGACGAGGCTCTCGTCCTCGCCAGCCAGACTTTCTTGCGTGAGGAACGCTATCTGCAGGTGATACTGTAGGTGGAGTAGCAGGTATGGCCCAGCTTGGCCTGCTTTCACTGCTGCTTGATATTGATTGGCGCCGAAGCCAATCTCCTTGGGTACTAGCCGGTACTCTTGGATATCGTTGGCCTTCAGTTCTTCAATTCGATCCATTCTATCGCTATCTAAATCTGTCTGAAACCGAATCTGGCGCGACCCCGTGTTCAAAAAGTCAATTGCCTGAGCATACGCCAGCATCATCCGGGCCGTTTGAGGATACACTTCAGGACGAATAGGTTCCTAAGGATTGCTGAATCAGCACAGTCCCGCAATTCAAGGAGTCAATGCACGTCAGATATTACAAGAGCATTATATGATGACACGGAAGAGAGGAGCCTACGCGGAGCTGGGTACTTAATGACTATCTTCGCTTTGATGCTCGAGATTGCATGGGTTGAAAGAGTCCATATTCACGTCGTTGCGTTTTATGACTGCTTGCGGGGAAGAACATTGAACTTCACGTACCAATAGCCCTCCAGGACCCGCCCGAATGACCGCTAGATCCGTATCGGTCGGCAACCTGACGTTGATCTCGTGCCGCTTCAGGCCTGGCACCCGCCCAGTCCCATTGCAGAGGCTAACATCCAGCGTGTAAACGATCCAGAAGAGGAGGGTCTCAGAAGACTGGTCGTAATCGTTGAGGCTCACTTTCTTTGACGGATCCATTAAATTCTGTTGGTTTGGTTGATGCTCTTCTTGAGGTCCACTCGGTTCAAGGCAACTACGTTCTCGATGCAGGCCTAATTCAATGACCATCTGTAGAGCCATTCTAGTGAATGTCCACAAGCCTGGGCGAGGGTTAGTCATAGTAATGGAAGGGTATGATCCACATACCAGCTTCATTGTTGTCCCCAAAATCTACAAATGCTAGCATGATCAGGCCACCCACAACGGCAGGAGAGGGAAGGTCCACCGCTGACATGGTAAGTGCCTTGGCCTGATCCAAGAAAGGCTTTGAGAATTCCCAAGACTCCCTTTCAGAGCCATCTTCTTTGGGTGGTAGGAAGCCTACGAATAACGTTGGTGGACTAAATCTGGACGACAACGCTGCCATAACACAGATGAGGAAGACGGATGCTTCCCGGCGCTCAATGAGTGAATCCAAATGTTTGCGATTGAGATGACAGAAGTTGTCTCCATAATAGCGAAAGAAATCATCTAGTAGCTGAGGTAGTATTGCCTGTACTGGCAAGCCAGTCTTAGCGTCGAATAGTGGGCGCAGGCCACGACTTTTGGGATGCGAGGGCAGGGAAGGCGAGAGAATCTGAGGGATGCTGCTGTTATCTTGCTGTGCTTTCAAGACGATTTTCTTATGCCCTGCCTAATTATTAGGAAAGGGTCCAGAAGGAGTTTCAACAAGTACATGTATACCTGGTGCTATTCCTATTGGAGAATTAGTCTAGTTAAAGCGCGTTTAGACGAGCAGCTTAGCTAGCGTTCACGTACCTGTGGGGCCTAAATGTCGATAGTAGTGAACAGTCGTGTAAGGAGTCTGGCTGGCGTTGGAGTCTGAACGGTCGCCGCTGGAATGATTGCCATTGGCACTCGTGGGTAGCGGTGGAGGAGGATTGGATGTTGGCGAAATTCCATGGTCCGGGGACGTTTTGTAACTCTGTGCATGTGCACGGCCTGAGGCCGGTAGTGGGAACTGAGGTATAGAGGTATGCGGCGCTACGTCAGGAGAATCCTTGCCACGACTACCGTATTTGGAGTTCAGATCACTGCCTGCTGGGGATAACATCTTCGTCTTCTTTCTTCCATCTTCTTCGGGCCATAGGCATTTCTTCGACTGATTAACGCAGTGGTTGCATGGCTTAGGGGCGGCGGGGGCGCTGCTAATGGCCGACTCTCCTCCGATACATCGCACCTTCAATTTTCTGCAACATTCACATGCTATGCTTGTATGTCTTTTCCTTTTTGGCGATGATGGAGGACCAATGAAGTCATCCGGCGTCTTGACCTTTGCGGTATCCATATATCCGAGCGCTCATGTCGTGCAGTGGGGGATTTGGGACGGGGTGATTATGCCTCCTTAACAGACTGTACAGCTCTTGGCCGAATTTATGATCAATAGAGTGGAACGAACGTACTTCAACAAGGAGAGTGGACGTGCATGGTGACTGTTGACCCAGCGGTCTTTTGAGAGCTGGGGAAGCCTTGGGAGGGCCGCGGCAAGGCAAGAATAGGCGCATTAGTGTGAGCCACCGTGCACGGAGCTGCAGACCATATCTGGCCATCACCGCGCGCCAGAGCTGAAGCAGCTGTCTATTGGTATCGATTATCGTGACTTAGGAAGTTGTTGTAGGGATGATCGTCATCTAAGATTGCCATTAAAACGGAGTATGCAGGGGAATTGTATGCGAGCTCGCGAGGACCTTCCCGCTTCCTGAAATTCGCACAGTTCCACTTGGATGATTGTTCTCATTTCTCCCTCACCAATGGCCCTAGTGCATAGGACAGACAGCCATAATAACAGCTCAATACAGGTCCTCGATTTCCTGAGGCGACATACTTATCGTGAAAGCTACCTTACACTACGTCCTCCAAGCTTACTTCACCTGTATAGCATTCAATACATTGCAAGTTGCACTGACTGTGCTAATACAAGACACCATTTTCCGGCGTCAAGGACAGAACGGTGCAGACTGAGGCTCGAGATGATAACAACAGCAAGCGGCAAGCATCGCTTACAGAGCACTCTTCGGAAGGATCATGGGCCCAAGGAGTATACCAAGCTGCCAGTGCGCCTCTAGTAGTGACAGCGCGAGGACGATGAGGTGACAAGGTTACGGCGAACGGGAATCACATCAAAGAAAGCCAAACCCAGGGAATTACATTGTGATGGCGGACAGTAGAAGGCAATCGTGTGCCTTCCCTGGTCCAACACTATGCTTGTGCTTGTATGCGCGGCGATGCTCACTTCTGCGCGAACTTTGCCGCGAACTTTGCGTAGACTGACTACCCGAAGCGTCAAATGTTCCCAGGGAGCGGGCTGTCACAACCTCGATATGCCCTGAAAAGGTTCATCCCACGAAAATGACAGGATTTTCGACGGAAAGTGAGAAGACTGCGACCTGAATAGGCAGATATCTTAAAGAAACGTTACGGTATGTCGCCATGTTACGGGTATGACAGCAAGAAAAACAATGAACTATCCGACGCGCCGATCAGCAGCCTCAACAACGTCCTCAAGTGTGTCAACTCCTTCCCACCAGACTTCGCTCCCTGCTGTGAGAGATCGAAAGGCATTGGCAATCAAGAGGAAAACATCTTTTGCGATGCAGATAGCCATGCAGATAGCCATGCCTCGCCCATGTCATTGGCCCTCGGTTTATGCAGACAGCGGAGCAATGTTGACGAGCGGTCTTCAAACGGAATACAATTGCGACGTCTGACAAGCTTGTTTAGGTCAGCACTCCGGAATATCGCCAAACAATGGGGGAAGAATATCAGTGTATTGAATGCATCATTGGCAGTTTGGTGCGTCGCCCAATGAAGTCTAGCTCGATCCATGAAATCACCACTCCGCCCTGAATGATATTCCACCCGGAATTCTATGGGTAGGATCTCCAAAGCTCCTTTTCCATGACGTGAGCTCGCTGATGTATCTATAAGGACCCGATCTCTGCGCAGATTGTTTACTGAAGCCACTTTTTCGGATTGGGTCGGAGCTTCCTTCGTTCTGTACCATGTCGTCACGCCTCAGCCAATCAACCTTAAGGCTTTGCAGATTAGCTACATCACCAGTTGCAACAACCCGACCGGGTCCTTTTCGCTTCCGGTTTGCAACATCTCAAACATTTCCCCGCTCAACAGTACTGTCAAAGGGAATCATATATCACGGTAGTCCTGTGCAACGAGTCCCTTACTCAATCGCCAGTAAGATCAAAGACACACTGAACATCGAAGCTATGGAGGCAGTCAAGCAGACCGTTGCCCAGAACTTGGGCATTCCAGGTGCTCATGAGATGGTTCCAGAGAGCCAGCGATTTGACCTCAATGATACACCCGACCTGAAGGGAAAAGTTGCCGTGGTCACTGGAGGGTCGGAAGGTATCGGTTTTGCTACCGTTTATACTATGCTCAAATTCGGCCTCGAGAAGGTTTTCATAATCTCAGTGTCAAAGGACGTAATGGACGAAGCCCTCAAGAGGATCAAAGAGGATTTGGGCGAAGAAACTGCGAAGAGAGTCACTTGGTTGGAATGCGACCTGTCAGACTGGAAGAAGGTAAAACAGATTGCCGATCATATTGCGAAGAGCACGGACCGCATCGACATCCTGATCAACAACGCCGCCCGCGGCATAATGACATACCAGCTCACAGACGATGGCGTCGACCGTCACGTAAGCATGAATCCTTCAGCTCTGTAATGCATACGCTGACAGGCCGTCTAGATGGCGATGAACCACATGGCCCCAGCCATCCTGACCTCGCACCTCCTACCCATTATGGAAAAGACCGCTTCGAAAGGTAATACAGTACGCATCTGCAACATGTCCTCCAATGCCCACCAAGGGGCACCTTCAGACACCAAGTTCGAGTCCCTTGACGAGCTGAATCGGGACCTGGGCCCCACCGGGCAATACGGTCGCTCTAAGCTTGCTGTCATACTATACTCGCGATACCTTAACAAACATCTCACTTCCTCACATTCAAACATCCTGGTAAATGCCATGCATCCCGGTTTCGTGCAGACGGCGATGAGCACTCGAGATATCCACGAGGCATATCCCATCGCTGGATATGCTTTGAGCGCAGGCATAGGCAAAAAAGATATCTGGCAGGGCTGCGTCAGTAGCGTGTTTGCTGCCACGAAGACGACGAAGAGCGGAGAATATATCTGTCCACCGGCCGTTCCTGAAAGTGGGAGTGCTATGGCGCAGGATGAGGAGTTGGGAGAGAGACTGATGAAGCTGACGAGGGATCTGGTCAAGGAGAAGACATATGAGGATTCCGCCGCTAAGGGATGCCCGTTTAAAGACTACTGACTGGAAAGGTACCTTGTTTATGCAAATCAATGTAGGTGACGAGCATGAAGCTTTGGTATATACTTTGATAATATGGTCTCAGAAACCTGATGGTGAATATATACAACATATTTTCACACATATTAGAGGACGCAGTGAAACGATATCGCAGCGGATCCGCATTGGTGATTTTCTCAGCAACAGAGCCTTCCATTAGCTGATGTGTCCAACAAATGAGGGTGGATAATGGGTTCAGTTGTTAGTGCAATCGAGCACGTGATACGAGCCCGGAGGAGGAAGGGACCCCGCCTACACCCCCTCATACTTGACGGTCAACACACTGTTAACGTTGCATCTTCTTGATGCTATTGAAAATTATGAAGATTACACAGGTATGTACAGAAATTACCATCATCTTGGTCATGCGTTCGAAGGGACTGAGCCTGAGGAGCCTCTCTAGTTGTACACCTACCCCATCAAGTCCCTCCGCAGCGTTCCCCTCACAGCAGCTACCGTTTCTCCTCATGGCTTCCCTTATGATCGGCGATTCATGCTCCTCAAAGTGCATGGACATGTGCCTACACCACCACGCTCGAAAGGCCACTTCGATGGTAGGACGGAGAACATGACCATCACGTACTATAATGAACTTGCCTTGTTCCTCCAAAGCATAGATTCTTCCGCTGGAACTTTCACTGTTACTTACAATCCTCCAGAGGGGACATGCAAGAGCTTGGAACTACCGTTGGAGCCTGACATTACGGGATTGGAAAATATAGACGTGAGCCTCCACAAGAGCCCTACAAAAGCATACCGAATGAGTGAGGAGGTCAACGCGTGGTTCTCGTCATGTATGGGGTACGAAGTCATACTTGTCTATCTTGGTCCTAATAAGCGACGAGTCCTTGGCAACATCTCCCCAAGTGCCGTCCAACAGAAGCCTGTCGAGAGCCAATCATGGTTGTCAAGCATCACATCGAGCATGCCGGATATCCTGACCCACAGGTCCAAGGACGAGGGTATTACGTTCGCTGATTGCGCCGCCTATCTTGTTGTCACAGAGGAGTCCCTCAATGACGTCTCATCTCGTTTCTCGGATGGCATGGAGGTGGATGTAACGAAGTTTAGACCGAACATCGTGGTGGCAGGCTCTTCGAAGGCTTACGAGGAGGACTACTGGGGTGCAATCACGACCAGTGGGAGCTTGCAAAGGCAAGGCAAGCAGGAAGCCGAGATTGTCCTGACCTCGAATTGTCTCAGATGCGTCAGCGTTAATGTCGATTACTCAACTGGAAGAGCTGCAAAGGGGGAAGCTGGGACTGTACTGAAGAAGCTGATGAAGGACAGGAGGGTTGACAAGGGAAACAAGTACAGCCCTGTTTTTGGACGGTATGGATTCTCAAGACCATCAGCGGCTGGACAGACAATTGCTGTAGGAGATGAAGTCACGGTGTCAAAAATCAATGAAGAACGCACCACCTTTGGTATGTTATTCGATTTCAATATGGATTGAGGACGCTGATATGTGGATAGAATGGCCTGGTATGGGGAGCTGAAGTCTCGTCCATCCAAAGCATACATATGGCCTAGGCTTCCCATCCGCGCTTCTCATCACCAACCATCGCCTAGAGTCAAGCAAGTCTTATGTCCGCGCGTGCAGGGCAGGGCGGTCCCAATGGTGTTCTTACCATCAGTGCCATTTCCGTCTGGTTCCTCCTGCTGTTTGGGTTTTGGCAGATCTATGTGGCCCTGACCCTAATTACCTGCTACGCTACGCTATGCTCCCTAGATCTTCGGTCACTGTGACCGTTGGCCCAATTGGGATGGTTCGTGCCACAGGAATTCACCATCATCACTTGTGACCGCTGCCAATCCCGTGGCCCATCCCGCCGGGTGGACTGTCTAAGAGGGCTCCCAGAGCAATCGCTGCTATCACCACGGCACTCCGCGCGAGCACCACTTTACAACAGTCTATGAGATGCTATTCAATGAATCTATTCTAGTTTCTTGATGTCGGGAAGCAGGAGATTGAAATAATCTAGGACATGTGTTTTGTCGTCGAAGGATATAGAGATACGATAGTGGTGAAGAATGCTAGCGTGTGAGATGGTGCTGGACTATTCAACGTTGTATGCGTTGGCGAAAGGGTAGACGACCACCATGTACTTATAGAATTATGCCGACTTCACTGCAAAAGAACAACAATTAGGAGCACCGCTGGTGAGACCATCTATTCAGCTATCATTGGAAATTATACCTAGCTTTTACCTCGACGTGACAACCAGACAAAGTCCTTATTTCATGAACTGCGACTAACTAATTGTCTCCATTAGTACTAGCGCATCCTAGGATAAATTGATCTAGCGTCAATCAGCCCTACGAGTCAGGTACACTTTGTGGATGCACTATCACCCTACTCCTTCACCAAAATGTTCGGCGCTTTAAACCGATTCATATCTCGCCTCGACTCCGACGGTCCGTCGAAGGATTCTAGGGATGGATACGGTGCCTTTGGGTTCCAGGTGCTGCGGAACAAGAACCTCGAGATACCCATTGAGCCTTGGTATGACTTTGTGATCGGCATCAATGGGCGTCAAGTGGTATAAACAATCTCCTTTGATAGAGCTAAGGGTTGATCTGCTTACCGATTCCAGGAGGACGCGGACCCGAATCTCTTTGCGACTGAGATCCGCAACTGCGCCGGCTCGAACGTGGCTTTGACTGTGTGGAGTGCAAAAGTAAATCTATCTGTTATTGTTGAATACCATGTCCTGGTCTGATGAACTGTAGGGACAACGTGTACGGACTCTCCATATTCCCGTACCTACGCCCTCGCCAACCCTCGGTCTTACGCTTCAATGGACCCCTCTCTCTTCGACCGAAGACGTATGGCACATACTCGATGTTATTCCCGACTCGCCCGCAGATGTCGCCGGCCTTCTACCCTACGGTGACTACATAGTCGGTACACCTGAAGGTAACGTGCACGGCGAAGCAGGATTGGGCGAGCTTGTGGAAGATTATCTATCCCGCACACTACGATTATACGTCTACAACCATGAGTACGCCGTCACACGCCTTGTCACAATCACACCGTCTCGAAGCTGGGGAGGAACGGGTGCTTTGGGTTGCGTACTGGGGTTTGGAGCATTGCATCGTCTCCCAGTGCCATTGGCAGAACCACCGGCAGGACCAGGGGAGACACTGTTCGAGACAGCACGCTTCAGCAATGAAGAAAATCGGCCATTGTCTGCCAATCTGAAATCATATCCTTCTGGAACATCACTGTATCAGACGACTTCACACTCGAAATCAACAGATCTGCTAGTCCCGGCGACGCTAGCATCACCACCTCCGGCACCACCAGTAACAATTACGTCCACTGGTCCGCCCAGAACAGCCAGGAAACCGCGCAAGGCGGTGTCTCCAGATTCGGCTTTCGATGAGTACTTCAAAGAGGGAGTGCAGAAGAGTCAAGAAGAGGATTTCGCACCAGATGCGAAACATGCACCACCACCGCCTCCGAAGATGGGTGGGCCACCACCAGCGAAGACCCCAGACCCTGAAGCCCATGAGGAGAAGGCCGGGTCTTGAGGAAACATTGCGTCATTCGTCTTCAGTCCCGAATGTACCTGAGATGAGGCTATGAACTAAGATGATCACTATCTTGATCATCAAGATGCCGGAGCCAAACCTCCAGTAAAGCACCGCTTCGCGTTGCAACTTCGCTCACGCCGCTATCTTGGAGGCAGATCCCAGATGCGGCAAAAAAGAGCCATGCCCCTCGCAGCGCATATTCCTCCATGTCAGGAAGACCTCTGAGCGCCATCATATGTATGATATCCAGACGCCACAATCCAGCAACTCAGCTCCGACTCCAAGGGACACTCACTCCTCATCACTCGTCTCCTCGAAATTCTTCTTGACCTTGGCCGCTGGCTCTCCATCTCCATCCTCATCCTCCATCTCATCTCCGGCCGAAGCCCCCACCCCACTATAATCCGGTCGACCAATCTTCTCCCCTTTTTCCGCGAGGGCGCTCTCAATCTGCGGTAGCAAACGGATGATAGTGTCGAATTGCTCGACAGGAAGCGAGATACCCTATCAGAAGAAACAAATTCTCCGTCAGCAAAATAGAATTCCCTCAGCATTACCAGCATCCACATAGACAAACAGGAATGAAACCCCAGAGCACACACCTTCTTCCCCGGCAACATCTCCCCCTCCTTCTCATAATACTCCCGTATATTGATCATCCGGGTGCCCTTGAACTCCTGCACGCCTATCCTCCGCTTCCCAGACAACTACACCTCCCACACACCAATATTAGCCTTTCTCCCTATACCTCTCCCTTTCCCTCCCTCTCCCACCTCTCCCTTTCCCTCCCTCTCCCACCTCTCCCTTTCCCTCCCTCTCCCACCTCTCCCATCACCCCTCTCCCCTCTCCTTTCCCACCCTTTTCCACCCTCCCTTCCCCCCCCTCCCCCCCTCCCCCCCAAAACCAAGAGGAAATCTCACCTCCCAAAAAACCTCCCCATCCTTCCCCACCTCTCCCTCTCCATCCCTCTTCCCCGCAGCCTTCGCCTTCATATCCACCCCACTCTTCTGCGTCCGTGTCTGCTTCTGCGCTGTTCCAGTCGTCTTTGGTCTCTTAGAGCGCGGCGCGTCTTCGACGAAGCCGTTGTCGGACTCGTAGGTATCTGTGGCTTGGGGGAGGGGGGAGGAGGGGCGTTTTTTTGGCATTTTGTGATGCGATTGGTGGGGGGAAGGGAGGTGAGGGGGGTATTGGTGGTGAGGGGGGGGATTGGGATTGGGGTGAGGGGATTGGGTGACGGGGGGATGGAGGATAGGGTGCAGAGGGGAAGATGGGGTCGGGAATGGGGTGGATGGTGATGGGTGATGGGTGATGGGTGGTGTGGATGGAGAAGTGAGAGGTGCGTTTGGTTGAGGTTTGAAGGCGTAGATGCTCTGGGGAGACGCGGCGGGAGCGCGTTAAGGTGGTGATGTTACTGATTCATGTGCACCAAGTAAAATGAGCTAAATGAGTAATCGTTTTATGGATATATAATTCTAGGATTTTCCAGGCAGGAACTATTAGTAGACTACCTAGTAGAGTTACTATATACTAATCGCTTTTTCACCTTAATAGCCTACCCCTGATTAGTTAGAGCCTTATCCCTAAGGCTCTACTAAATAACCTTTATACTTCAACTGCTTTTATACTATAGAAGGGTTTACCCCCTTCTAGTCTATACCTACTTCTAGTCCACGCCCTCGCTTTCTATAACGATAGACTTTATTAACTTCTTTTCGCTATAAGTATTATAGGAAATCTTTTACTAAATAACTTTTATAGTAAACTTATATTTAGAATTAGCTTAGTTAAGGATCTATAAATACGAATACTATTAGGCCTAAGAGTACCCTAGAGCTAGGGCTAGGAGTATAGAGTCTTAAAAGCTCTAGGCTACTAGCCCCTTAGGGTATTAGGTACTATAGCTAATAAGTTAAATAGTTAAAAGATATCTAGCTATCTAAGAAGTAATAAGATAGCTAAGTATACTACTAAGGAATTATCCTTAGCGAAGCCTTTAGTAGATAATATCGTAATAATATACTAGTAATAAAAAAAGATATTACATCCTCGTAATAAGGTAAGAGGTAAGTAACCTATTCTACCTTATAATTACTTACTAATTCCTAGGTATTAACTAGTTCGTTAATATTTATCTATTAGTTATAGTAGGCTGTATAACCCCTCTATCTTACTAAGTATTTAATTACTAGACTACGTCCTTTCCTAATAAGGCGCTTATTAATTAGTCGTTCTATCTTAAAGGATTTAGTAATATCTATATCCCCGTCTATAAATACTAATCTACTTCCTCTAGTTATAGCTAGGTAAATAGGTTATTACTTAGGTATACTAGCTAGAAAGATATAGGATAGTATAGGATATTAGTCTCGCCTACTATACTATACTATAGTATAGAATTAGCTATTTTAGACCTATTCTATTCTAGGATAGTATAGGTTTTTATAGGATAATCCTATAAGATAGGTTATTTATAAGACCTTCTTTTAGGATATAATATTTATAAGATATCTTATAATTACTAAGAGGAGCTTAGTATCTATATAGAGGAGAATAGAAAGTTATATTAAGTAAATATAATAACTAGAATAATAACTAGAAATAATACTATTATAAATATTATATTAATTATTAAGTAAGTAAATATAATAACTAGAATAATAACTAGAAATAATACTATTATAAATATTATATTAATTATTAAGCTATTATATATAGAGAATATTATAATTTTTATAGTATACTAATTATTAGGAAGTTTAGGCCTTATAAATTATATTAGAGTAAATACTCTATAATTATAAGGGTTTATAATCTATATATATAACTAAATATCCTTTATTATTAATATAATACGCTTCGCGTATATAGTATATAGGTTTAATACTACTATAATTATTAGTATTAGCTATATTAGAAATAAATAGATAACTTACTTTCTAATATATTTATTAAGAATACTTCTAAAGCTTCTTATAAGCCCTCTAGTACCTTAGTTAGAATCTAGTACTAGTATATAAATTAAGGGTAATCTTATAAATAAGTCTATAAAAAGGGAGTTTTAGAATAAGGAGATTAGAAATTTTCTAGTAGCGGCGGATCTTATAAAGAGTAATAGCTTATATACTTTATTAGCTAGGAGTAATAAGTAGAATAATAGTTATAAAGATATATTATTATACTTCTATTTAAGCTTCTTTTAAGTACTTAAACTTAGAAGACCTTTAATAGTACTAGACTTAGGACTTATAACCTTCTTACTACCTTTACTACTTATAATCTTATAAGCTTTCTATACTACTATATTAGCTATTATAAATTAAATACCTTTATTAGAAGTAATTAATTATATTTAATAAGGTTAGAAATATATAAATACTATCTTATTAGTTTAAGCTATACTATTAACTATAAAAGGGTAGATATACTTAAATTATTATAAAATAAAATAAATAATTATATAATAAGGATATAATATATATAATATAAGATTAATATACTCCTAGAGTTCTAGAGTCGTATATATATAATACTAAAGGAGGTTATAAATTAGATAGTTAAGTCTTTAAAATAAGATATCCTTAGCTATTATTATTTTAAGTAAATACTTAGATTTCTTACTATTCTCTACTTAAAACTACTCTATTATTTACTATACTCCTCTAATTAATACTAGAGAAGATTATAATTAATCTATATATTTAGTATTATTATATATTATATTATTATAGAATCCTATAATATAATATAATTATTATTATAGTTAGAATATCTATAGAATTATTATTTATAAAGATTTACTACTAGTAGTAGGAGGCCTCTACTAGTATTATAAGGCTAGAAACTTAAAATTCTACTATTATATATAATACCTCTCTATTTAATACTATTTAAGTATATAAAGATATACCTCTATTAATAATAGTATATAATATATTATTAAGAAAATCTATAGTTAATAATAATTATAGTTACTTAAAGAATTAATATTTATATTATTTACTACTAGCGCTAGGTATTAATACTAAGAATAAGCGGTAGGGCTATTATAACCTAATCGGGACTAGTATATTTTATAATTAAAATAAATCCCTTAATTCCTATCTCTACTTAATACTTCCTTTATATATTATTAAAATCTATTTAAGTATTAATAGTTTATAATATAATAGTACGCGGTATATATGTCTTATTATTAATAATTATAATAATAGCTAGAATTAATAATATAGGAAGGTAAATATAAGGTAGTAAAGATAGAGTAGGTAGTAGAGTTTAATTTAATAGATTATAATATAAAGGCTCTTTTAAAACTTATATAATATCTTATTAACTACTATAAATATTAAAGATAAAGAAGAAGACTCTAATAAAACCCTCCTCTAGTACCTTAATACTTATAATAGTAATAATACTAGTATTATATAGGGCTTAATACGTAGTATAAGGGGTTACCGCCTAGGTCTTTAAGTAAAGTATAAGGTAATTAAAGAATTAAGTAAGAATATATATATAAAGCGTTTATAAATATATATAAAGTCTTTTATATTAAGTAAAAAGGTAGTAGAATTAGTAAAGAAAGCTAATATTATAGCTATTAGCTATACTATTAGGAAGTATAAGAAGTCCTTACTTTATTATAATAAGTTTATATAAGAAAGGGAAGGATAGCTCGCTTATCTTTAATAATTTATTATAGATTAAAGGTAAGATTCTCTTAATTATAATTATTATTCTAATTATCTAATATTCTTAAAGGATTACTACTAGAATTTATATTAAAGTAGTAGTAAAGTATTATAATATATAGCTTACTACGCGTACTATTATTTATATTAATAATAATAATAGGGACTTAGTATAAGAAGATATTAATAATAAAGAGGCTAAGTTAAGTAATTTATATATAATTAACTCCCTCTCTAAACTATATATTAATTATATAGATCTAATTTTTTAAGCTACGCGTAAGTAGGATACGCTTTATAATTAAAAGAGATATAATATTACTTAATATTAGCTTATAAATTAGTAGTTCTTATAAAAGTCTAGCTAATTATAATAAAAATATATAATAAACTTTAAAATAAGTTTATTTATTTATATTTAACTAATCTAGTATAAGTTAATATATAGCTTATATATAAGTTAGATTACCTAAATTAATACTTAAACCTAGGATATTACCCTAACTATTATACTAGTAGCTTATATCTACTACTTATTAAGGTATATTAATTCTATAATTCTAGTTATTATTCTAGTTATCTCTATATATATTATTAACTTAGGTAGAATAGTTAGATTTATAATAAGCCCCTCCCTCCGCTATATATATACTTTAATTATAGAGAAAAGGCTATTTAGAGTAATATAACTAGCTATCTTTAAGACTAACGTTTTAATATTATAAATAGTACGCGCTTAATTAATCTCCTTAGACCCGCTTTATAATAGCCTAATAATTATAATCTAGTAGTTAATAGTTTTAAGCCTAATATAGATATAGCTAATATTATATAAGTATATCTTCTAATTATTTAGGGTTTTAAATAGGTGCCTTAGGAGTTTAGCTACCTTACGCCTTCTATTAATAGATTATACCTCCTATTATAGGATATAGCCTATTTCCCTATATAAATAGCTATAATTTATAGATATAATAAATTAAAGATTCTCCTTATATTATACTTTTAATTAATAGTTTATTACTATAATTTAGTAATAGGATTTATCTTTAACCTTTTCTAAGTTAGTCTTTATATTAATAATAGACCTTTAAGTACTAAATCTAGTTATACTCTTATATCCCTTTAATTTTTTTCTTTATAATATATTCTTTAAGATCTATCTTCTTCTCCTTAATATATTCTTTAAGGTCCTTATAATTAGTCTTCTTATTATTATTATTAATAATTATAAATAAGTTCTATACTTATAATTTTTAGATTTATAGTTATTATTTTAACTATTAGTAGTACTTAAAATAATAAAAGGTAATTATAATATAATATAAGTACTATTTAAGGAAGTTATACTTTATATTATTTAAAGACTTATATTATTTTATAACTTTCTAAATAAGTCTATATCCTTTACTTATATAGTAACTCTCTTTATATAGAATATATATAATTAGGCTACTAATAATTTATTAATATCTATTATATTAAGAGTTTATAATATAATATAGAATACTATTAAGATTATTAATAACTTTAGCCTTTATAACTTCTTAAAATATACTTAAAGTAGAGGCTTATATTTATATTAAATATATAGCCTTCTATAAAAGGTTTATAATAACTTCTCTTACTAGATAATTAAATAATAAATATAGTATTACTAGGCCTATTATTTTTTATAAATATTAAATTTCTAGTAATACCTATATTATAATATTATATTAGTTATAATTAACCCTATCTATATTCCTAATATATATTTAGATTTTTATTATTATATTATAATTAACTATCTCCTTTACTTTACCCTTACCCTTCTTCTAATAGCTTTCTTACTACCTATTATCTTTTAAGGTTACTAATATTTTAATAGGGTTCGCCTATTTAATAGTAGATTAAGTAAATTATTTAATAGATATTTAATATTAAAGATTATACTATTAAGTTTTATAAATATACTACTAGTAGATACTTAATTAAAAATAGTAGTACGGCTATTAATAGAAAATATAGGGAATATATTATATACTAAATATAGAGGAGAGAAAGAGTATAAGGGATTTTAAGAGATTAATATTAGTTATAAAATATATTAAAAACTTAGTCTACCTACTAGTCTAGGAGTAGGGATTATAGTATTTAACTAGCTAGGGTAATAACTAAAATTATAACTAGAAAGGTTAAAGTATAGCTAATTATATTACTTTTAGGCCTCTAATTAGATTATACTTTACTATTATTAAGATTAGTAGTAAAATAGTAGATATAAATACTACGGCGTAATAAGAGCTTATAAATCTTAACCTAAATTCTTAAACCTAATAGTATACTAAAAATATTAGCTTTATTATATTATCCTTTTCTTTAAAGAGTAATACTCTATCCTCTTTTATAATTAAGACTTTTATAAATACTTTAACTACTAATCTAATAGCTAAGGGTAAAAATAAACCCTACTATATCTTTTAATATAAGTAGAAGGATAAGTAGCTAGATTAGTAGGTAAAGATAGTATAAGCTATTAAGAATAAATTAAAATCTAGTTATAATTACTATAATATCTATTAAGGTTTAATAAAGAAGTCTAAGAGATAGGAATATTTTTATAAATATACCCTTATCTCTAGTAGAGCTTTATAGCTTATATACTACTATTATTATAAGATTATTATTTACCCCTTTATAAGCTATAATATTAATAGTATAGGTATCTATCTATTATCTAAAGGATATATTAAGAAATAAGGTCTTAGTACTTTATAATAAATATTAATTATTAATAGTTATTAAGATAAGGTATATTAATATTATATTTTCCTAGGCTTTAATAGGTAGAATAATAACTAGAATTAATATACTACTATCTACCCTAGAGGAATAAAGGTAAGGATATAAGATTAGTATTAAATAGGCGGAAACTTATATATAAAGACTTCCCTAAGTAATTTTAATTTTAAATTATAATTATAAGTATACTATTTAATATTATTAATAACCTTAAGATATTATAATTCTTCTACTACCTTAACCCTACTCTCTAAACAGACTTAGTATTTATAATTAAGAACTACTTAATAATAAAGGTTAAAGAGATTAAATAGGATCTTCTATTAAACTTACTTACTAATAGTATTAAAATCTCCCTATTACTTAATTATTAATTAGCCTCTAATTACTAATTATATATAATAATTATAGCTTTCTTTATTAATAAAGATTAAATATAATATATTTATATTTATATACTATACTTTACTATCTAGCTACTTAGAGCTAATAAGGGTAGTTTATATCTAACTTACTAGAGGAAATTATAATTTATAAAAGAAAACCTTATCCTCTACTCTACTTACTATTATACTTCTAGATCTTTAGATATTATATACTACCCTTTTTTATATTCTTTATACTATTTTATTCTCTTCTTTTATTAGGATTACCTACCCTTTTATCCTTTAATTAGAGCCTATCTACTCTTATATTACCTTAAAGAGTTATTTCTTTATTAATATAAACTAGCTAAGTATACCTTATTAAATTACCTATTTAATTACTACTTTTAACCCTTTTAAGGTTAATACTATTTAATAGAAGTTATTTAACCCTACCTTTTAAAGTATTTACCTCCTCCCCTTTATATAATTAGGGTAGAATATAAGTATATACTTAGTATCTTAATATCTCTATCTATATTTATAATTAGTACTATTAACTTTAAGTACCCTCCTCTTATATAAGAAGGTATATAATCCTATTTTCTTTATATATAATTAGATATTTATAAAGCTCTTAACTTTAAAAAGCCTTATATAAAAGTTAACTTTTATCTCTTAAACCTCCCCTTTTTATATTATTATCTTTATATAATTAGGGATACCCTCTTAGTATTCTAACTACCTCTTTTTTTACTTCTCCTTTACCTACCTTTTAATCTCCTTAGGGGTAGGATTATCCCTCTTTATTATTTCCCCGCCTTTAGGGCTTTAGTCTACCATTCTAATATCCCCTCCCCTTATTACTATTTAGAGGGCTCCCCTTACTTAAGACTACTTCTCTTTTATTAAAGTCTTTATAATCTTCTTTTCTCTTCCCCTCTTCCCTTTTAACTTATAATAGATCCTTATATTCCCTTCTTTAATTAGTAGGTAGATCCTTTATATTATTAATATTTATAAAATTATCTAATTAAGGCTTATCTTTATTAATAGGACCCCTAACTCTACTTTTAATACTTATATATTAATTACTTTAAAGGCCTTAAATACTATCTTTAAATACCTATTTTATATAGTTTTTAATATTATAATATTTATCTTCTTTACCTTTAATATCCCTTTTAAGTTATATTATATCTTTATTATATAAGTTATTACTAGCTAGATTATAATATTATATATCTATCTTACCTTATTAAATATAATACTTTATATTAAGTTAATAATAATTAATAGGACTAGCTTTTATATCTTTATCTTTAACCTTACTTTATTAATATATAAGCTCTACTTTAGTTTATTATTAATATAAAGCTTAAGGACTTATATTAATACTTTAAGGTATACTACTATTACTTTAAAGTCTATTATTACCTTTATATTAAATTTTTTTAAGCTCTTTAATAGGTAGACTAGCTTATACTTATAAAGGATAAAAGTTACTTTATATATATTTACCTAATAAAGGTATATCTTATATATCTTTACTAAGATCTTATAATTCTCCTTAATACTTTTATTATATATTATTAAGTAAATATTATTAATAAAGCCCTTAATTTATACTTAGAGTTTTATCTTTATATACTTTTTTATAAGTAGGGAGTTAAAAAATAAAGTTAAAATTAATAATATTAAAGATTTTTAAAGGATTTTAATCTCTATTATATTTATCCTATTTATCTCCTAGCTTAGTATAATTATTATAACCCTTTTTATTAAAAAGCTTTATACCTACTTTATAATAAGGGTTAAGACCCCTTTCTTTTTTAAGTTATAAAGTAGCTTTTTATAAGAGATATTATTAAAGGCCCTTATAATATCTAGTAATAATATACTTATTATATTAGATTTATTATAATTTTATATTATATATATTACCTCTATTATTATTTTAAAAGATATTATTATTAACCTTCCCTTCTTTATCTTTATTTATTATAAGGGTAGTAGCTTATATTCCTTTATAAAGTTATCTAACTTCTTTATAATAACTACCTTTAATACCTTTTTTAAGGTATTAAGTAGGGTAATTAAATAATATAATTTTAACTTTAAGTAATCCTCTTTCTTTAACTTCTTTAAGATAATTATATTAACCTTTTTAAACTTTATTAAATAATATTTAACCTTTAAATATACTTAAAATAAATATATAAAGTTAAGTAATAACTCCCTTTTTATTATCTTTAAAAACTTATTTAAGATTTTATTTATCCTTAATATTTTATTTTATTTTAGCTTATTAATTACCTTATAAACCTCCTCTTTAATAATTCTTATATTTATTATTAAGGGTATCTTATATTAAAACCCCTAGATATTACCTAAATCTACTTTTAAGGGTAGGGGGAAGAAGATCCCTTAAAGGATCTCTACCTTTTTTTAAAATAACTCCGCCTTAAGACCTTCTCTATCCTTCTTAAGGGTAGGGAACTTTAAGAGTTTTTAAGGTAGTATACTTCTCTTTTAACCCTATTTAACTAGCTTCTAGAGTTTATTAAGTATTTAAGATACTTTATATACTACCTTTTTAAAATAGAGTACCTTTACTTTTTTTAATACCCTCCCTTTAATCTTCTAGGCCTCTTATTATACTTTTAGGCTCCTCTAGCTTCTCTTATAATTATATTTTACTTTAAGTTTTAATATTATCTTTATAACCTTTATATAATCTAAGTTTTAAAAGGACTTTACTTATAATACCTCCTTTTTTATAATTTCTACTAGGCTTTAAAGTATTTTAGTTAGGTAGCTATTTATCTACCCCCTAATTATTAACTCCCCTTTTAATAGTAAATATTAAAGGGTATCTACTTACCTCTTTATCTCCTTTAAATTTATTATCTTTTATACCCTTTATAATTATAAGATTATTACCTCTACTTTAAAGCTAACTTTAATATATATTAAAATATAATTAAATTTATAATAAAGGTCTAGCCTATTATAATATTTTAATAATATTTATTTAATATCCTTTATTATAAATATTAAATTAATAATACTTTTTACTTTCCTTACCCTCTAAGTTATTATATCCTTTAATAAGGTAAGTTTTATTCGCTTTTTTTTAATATTTATTAATATATCTACCGCTTTATAATATATATATTTACCCCTATTATTTTAGTTTAAGTAATAAAGGTTAAAGTCTCTTATTAATATATATTCCCTAAGCTAACTTAGCTACTCCTTTACTCCTAATAATATAAAGGGGCTATCTATTAAAGTCTTAAACTCTAGGCTAAGGTTATATATATTATATATCTAGAGGTATATTAATACTCCCCCTTTCTTCTTTATAACTTATATCTCTAAAAAGTATAAGTCCCCTAATATAAATTTAACTCCCTATTTATTAATATTCTAGTATTTATTTATAAAGAAATATATCCTTATATCCCTTCCTACTTTATATACTAGGTAGAATACTTCTCTACTTAAGTTATATATTAAACCTATCCTCTTTATATATAATAGCTCTTAAATAGCTAGGATATTTATCTATTATACCTCTTTATCTTTTAATAGTACTATTATTATTATAGTCTACTCCCTTTATATATTATATTATAATAATTTTATTATCTTTTATACCCTTATAAGGATCTTTATTAAATATCTCTTATAACCTCTACTCCCTTAATAATTAAGGCCTCTTATACTAGTATTTCTTTTAATATCTATTAACTTATCTTTATTACTTAGAGAGTAATTAGCCTTTTTAGCTTATTTTATAATATTACTATTAATAGTAGTATAATTCCCCTTTCCCTTATATCCCCTTAAGAACCTATTTATATTATAACCTTATTAAGGTCTTTAAATTTTAATATAAGCTTCCTCTTCTTTTTTATTATTATTATTATCTACTCCTTTTAAGGCTACTTCTAGGTATCTTATTACCTATTTCCTCTTATAAAGCCCTTATATAACTTCTTCTTATTTTCTACTATCTTTTAATAAAGCTTATTTAACTCCCTTACCTTAATTATATATCTTTACTTCTAAGTTATATAACTTATTTTTTTTATAATTATTATATCTCTTAATCTCCCCTTCTTTTATTTTATATTCCCTTAAGTTATATTTACTAGTATAGATTTTATATTATATTAAGCTCTTATAATATCTTATTATATACTTATATTACTAGTAGTTAAAGTATTATATTATAACCCTATTCCTCTCCTACCTCTTATATTCTGAGAGGTTATATCCTTTTATTAAGCCCTTTTTAATTACTTTATCTACTATCTCTAGTATAAGGAGCTTTAATAGTAGTAAGGCTTTCTCTTTTTCTACCTCTCCCTCTCTCCTCTCTTATATAACTACTTATAATTAGGCTACCCTTATAATCTTTAACTTTAAGAGGTTCTTTTTATTTTATTAAATAATTACCTCCTTTACCTCCTTTTATTTTAATATATTTACTCCCTTCTCCAATACCTTATATATTATAATTAGGAAGGTTTATCTTAATACCTTTATTAACTTATATACCTTCTTTACCTAGTTATTATTCTCCTTTAACTCCTCTCTTACCTCTATCTCTATTATAAATAATATTAGGTTACCTCTAACTAGGTATAATACTATTATAATCTCTTATATTCTTAAGATTATAATTATCTTAAACCTCTTAATTAGCTATTTCTTAATAAGTACCCTTATTATTTTTCTCTTAATCCTATCTTTAATTTAGACTATTAAGGTCCTAGCCTTTTTATTATTTATTACTCTAGATCTCTTCCTTATAATATTACTTATTATTATTATAATAAATATCCCCCTAGGGCTTATATTACCTATCTTTATACCTATTAAGTTTTAACTAGCTATCTACGCCTAGCTCCTTTTATCCCTTTATATCTTCCCTCCCTAAGATTACTCTTCTACTATTTTCTTAAACTTATATATTTCTTTAAGTTATTAATCTACCTTTATAATAAACTCTTTTATATATTTAAGCCCTACCCCTATTATCCTTTCTACTTTATATATTATTCCTCCCTTTAATATATCTTATATAACTATTATAACTTTTAAGGCCTTTACTAATATTTTCTTGATATATATTCCCTTATCTTTAAGTTCCTTCCCCTCTACTAGGCTCCCTAGCCCCTACGCGGGTATCCCTCCTCTACTCCTTAACCTACTATCTCTACTACTACTACTACTACTTATAATTCCTCCCCTTATACTATATCCTAATATTAGGACTCATCTTACTATATATTAGAGTAAATTTAGATTAAGTATTAATCTTAACTAGGCCTTATATTTATTAGTAATCTCTTTAATACCTATTTAAATATAATATAAGAAACTTATAAGCTTTAAATATCTTAAAGGTTAGTATAATAGCTTATAACTTATAATAGTTATAAATCTAATTATTAGGTAGTATAAAATTAAAGATTAACTTCTTACCCTTACTATTAATAATATAAGTAATAATACTTTACTATATAATAGACTTATTAACTCCCTTTTTATAAGCCCTTTTACTAATTTTATTAACTAAGGAGAAGATAATCTTAAGTATTCTTTAATATATATTTACTATATAATATATATTATCTAATTAGTATTAAAAGGCTAGCGACGAGATCTACTTATACGTAGTACTAGCTATAAACCTATTACTTATTAATAGAGCTAAGAGGTCTTTAGTCTAAATATAGTTAGAATAAGATTAAGATATTATATAGTAGTAGAGCTCCTTATATAGAGTTTTTATACGCGCGGCGAGCGCGCCCTTAGTATATATAATAATACCTACCTTAGTTCCTACTAGTAGTATTAGCTCTATATATAAGAGACTCTAAGTTAAGAGATAGAAGGTATTATACTAAATAGAAGAGTTAGAATAATAGGCTAGGGCTACCCCCCTTAGCTAGGAGGACCGTAGCTACGCGTAAGAGTAGGAGTAGTAACCCTATAATTATAAGTATAAGTAGCGGGATTTTAATATAATCTACTTTCTCCTATAAGTAGATTATTATATAGCCTAGTATTAAGAACTAGTAATATAACGGCGGTAATAAAGTATATTTATACCCCCCCTAATAACTCTAATAGCTCCCTCCTATATATTATAGAAAAGATACGTGGTAATTCCTAATAGGAGTACTATAAGCCTTTTACTAGGCTAGTAGTAGTAGCGACCTAGTATTACGGGTTAAATAGAAAAGGATACCTTAATACTAGATAGTATAAGAGAGGAGTAGCTAGGGTAGTAGTAGACTAGTAGGAGGGTTAAGGGTACTTATTAGTAGTAGTTAAACTATATAGGGAAGGGTAAGAGGGTAATTAAGGGAGTATAAACCTTTTAAGAGTAGAGAAAGGGGCGTAGCCCTAGTAAGAGAGAGGAGTAAATAGATATTAGGATCTAGTACTAGGGTAATTTAAAGTATAAGGGAGAGGATAGTATATAGTATTTAAAGGCCTAGAAGTATTATAGTAAATAGGGTAGGTAAGAGAGGTTTTCTTCTATAATTTATAGTTTCCTCTTAATAAACTAGAGTTAGAACGCCCTTATTAGCTCTAAGTAGCTAGATAGTAGAGTATAAAATATAAATATAAATATAAATATAATTAGTATTAAAAGAGCTACTTAAAAAAGTTTATATTAATTTAATTAATAAAGAATTTTAGAGGAATTAAGTTAATAATAATAAGTAGTAAAAAGTTTAAATAATAAAGAAGGGTCTATTAATAACTTTAATTAAGGTAAGATCTTTCTAATTATTATTCTAATTATCTTCTAACTAATTAATTAAAGGTATAAAAGATTATAATCTTTATTAATATAAGTAATTAATAAAAGAAGCCCTTTTTTAATATATAAAAAGAGTAGTCATAAAAGAATAGTATAACAATAGTCCTAGATAATAATATACCTACTATTAAAGAAAGGTATAAGTAGAGATACCCTCTTAAGCTTTTTTAGGATATTAAAACGCGCTAGGACTTAACTTTTTATATATTAAAATAAGTATATCTACTTTATAAAGATTTAAATACTACTTTAATAAAAAACTAGGAGGCTTCCTTAAGCTTATTAATAATAAGTAGTTATAAGTTAAATACCTAATATAAGTTATTAAGCCTTTTTATATATTTATATTATTAATAAGTAGAGGGAAGGAGGTTATAATATATAATATTTTTACTATTTATAATAGGCTCTTTAATTATATAGAAATAGAATTTAAGTAATTAAGATATAAGTAGGTTTTATAAAAAGTTAAGCTTCTTAAAGCCCTTAAAGTAGCCTATTAAAAGCTTTCTATATATTATAACTAAATATAATTAGGTTTAAGATTTCTTTATAATTAAATAGTACTTCTTTATCTAAGTTATAAAGATATAATATTTAAGGGTAGGAATTAGGTTATTAAAACTAGTTAATAGTTATAAGTAGAAGTCTACTAGTAAGTACTTAGAAGAACCTTTTAAAACTACTAAAATTATAAAGTAAATAGCTAAGAATAGAGGGTTATATTAATAAGGAGTTATATTAGTTTTAACCTTAATAATACCTTAGAAGCTCTATTAGAGGATTTAAATAATATTATAAAGAACTAGTTATAATAGTATAAGGCTTATAATAAGGTTTCTAGTTATTATTATTATTATTACTAATTTTTTAATATTCTTATAACTCCTTTTATTTATTTAAAATAAGGGTTTATTCTTAAGTAGTAGAAGGCTTTAAAGCCCTAATATCTATTAATTACTTATATAACGCGTAATATCTTTATTATTATAATAAGGGCTATTATATATAAGTAATATTTCTTTATAATAAAGAGGTATTATATAAGTTATATATATTATATACCTCCTACTTTCTATACCTTAATAATAGTCCTTTATACTAAAGATTAGTAGAATCTATCTAAATAAGTAGGACTTAATCTAGAAGCTAACTTTAATATATCTAATTAGGTAAAAAGGGCTAATAGTATTTTATATAATATATAAGTAGAAGAAGGTTATCTTAATAATAGTTATATTAGTAATAAAGATAAGGATAATAAGGGTAATCTAGTAAGTAGGTTATAAGCCCTTTTTATATATCTTAGAAAATAGTATTAATACTTACTCTTATAGCTAAGAGGGTAAATTTATAATTAGTAAGAGTCTACTAGTAACAATATAAGGATATTAAAAAGGTAGAGGTAGGACTAATAATTACTATTTACTAGGATTTAAATAATACTATCTAGTAGAACTAGCCTATTATTACTCTCTATAATTATTATAAAGTAGAATAGGAGGGATAAGTAATAGTAGTAAGGGAAAGTAAGGTCTAAGAATAGACTAGTTTTATTTAATTAATAGTAGAAGTTCTTATAAACTAGAATAAAATATTAACTTTAAAATAAGTTTATAATTATTATTCTAGTTATTATATTTACTTAATATAATCTTTTATACTCCTCTCTATAAATACTAAGCTCCTCTTAGTAATTATAAGATATCCTATAAATATTCTATCTTATAAAGAGGTCTTATAAAAATCCTATCCTACTAAAAAATCCTATCCTATTCCTATTTTATATCTTTATAAAGATATAGGATTAGGATCTAATTTACCTATTCTATCCTACGGTCCTATACTATCCCACGTGGAATATCCTGTAGGATATCCTATATCTTTCCGGCTAGTACTTAGGTATAGCTCTAGCTAAGCTATTATAAAGATATTATAAATCCGCTAGTATATAAGAATAGCTAGGTAGTAGGCTAGCCGGCTAACTTATTTAAGGACCTTAAAGGGACTAATAAACTATTATCTATACTTTCTACTTATAGCTAATAGGATAGAATATCCGTAGTAGAGACGTAATTTAATAGAGTCTTCTACGCGGAAGAATTACGGCTAATAATAATAATTATAATAGAATTTAGAATATATTTAGGTGAAGGTAATAGTATTAGATATCTAGAGGCGGGTAATACCTCTAGGTATAGCCTCTTTATTATATATACTAAGGTCTAAGGGTTAATTTAGTAAAAAACTATAAGCTACGTCGTTTAGTAATTAATTACTAGGGGTAGATATAAGTTATTATAACTTAATTAGATAGCTAGGATTATAGTAGGTTATATAGCTATATTTTCTAGGGTGCTTATCTAGAAGTATAAGGTAATTTCTACTATCTAATTAGTATATTTACTAGACCTATTAGTTTAGGGGTAGTAAGTTATAAAATATAGTAGTTTTACTCCTAGCTTATTAAATAAGGTAGTTTATAGCTTACTTAAAAATTTATAGTCCCTATCTAATATAATTTACTTAGGTAGACCCTAGTTAATCTTATAAAGCCTTCTTAGTAACTAGTTAGCCTAATCTATAGCTATAAAGGTTACCTTCCTAGGAATTAAGGTAATTTTCCGAGAAAACTTATTTATAATAGTTAGAATAGTATTATAGCCCCTATTTAATATTAGTAGGGCTAGAATAAAATTAATTATTAGGGTATAAAAAGGTACTAGAGGTAATAGAATAAGTTATAGGGAATTATAAGGTAAATAACGCGGAGTTTAATATAACTAGTATTATAGATAGTAGCTAAGAAATTCTTAAAGCTTCTTAATAGGGCCTTTAATATACTATTACCTAGATAAGACTTTATAGTATTTAGTAAACCTTATATATTCTAAATATATAATCTTAAGAAACGCTTTAATAGCTAGTCCTAGAATATATAAGTAGTTAGGTCCCCTTATATTAAGCTTCTAGATAAGTCTATTAGTAGCCTAGTAGAAGGGAAGCTTTACGTAGTCTTCTACTTTAAGGTAGTTATTACTATTAAGGACCTTCCTTACCTTCTATTATAATAAGTCTACCTTATAACCGTTAATAAGTTATTAATAGAGGACTAGACTAATCTTAATAAGATTAGTAGTAGTTTAAGTATAACCTTATAGTATATTAAGTTTACCCTCCTTATTTATAACTACTTTTACGGCGGTAGTATTATAAAGTCTAGATAAGATATTAGGAATAATATACTATTTCCTAGGCTTATAATAAAATTCTAGATTATTAAAGTATTATATATATTTAGAGGTATATATAAGGTATAGGTTTAGCTTAGCTATTAATAAAGTTAATATTAAGGTTTACTTTATAATCCTAAGCGCTATATTATAGTCTATATATACTATAGTCTATAGTATAGATTCTATTATATAGCGGATCTTACCTAGAACCTAAATAATCCCCGCTAATTCTAATTTAGTAGGCTAGTACCTTATCTCCGCGTCCTTTAATAAATAACTAAGAAATAATATAGGCCTAACTTAGGTATAGCTAGGATATTTACTATCTTTAATAGTACCGTTAATATAATAGATTATTATACTAAAACTAAAAACCTTACTAGCGTTAAGATCTATAAATAGGATAATTTTATTTATTAAAGTAAGATAAAAATATAAGAGATAATAAAGCCTTTTATAATACCTTAAAAGATACTAATTCTAATTTAAAGGGGTCTATTATAGGCTTCTATTAGGTAAAATTCTTCTATTTATTTCCTACCTTAGGTATTAATATAAGTATAAGCGTTTTCCTATCTTATAATAGCTTAGTAATTACTATATAATAGGTAATATACCTATATAACTACCTAGTTATACTAAGATAGGTTTCTAGCTATAAGAGTAATACTAGGAATAAGAGCCTTAATATAGCTAAAAGCTTATCTTCTATTATAGATAGTTTAAAGGAGTTAATATTTTACCCTAGTAACTATACTAAGGGGTATTTAAAGAAGGCTTTAATAGGATTTACTAATATTCTATACTTTTATAATATAGTAAATATTTATTATAAGTATTATATATACTCTTATAAAGTTTAGGAATAAATAATAATAATATTAATATATATCTTAATAAAATCTTAATAGGTATAAAGAAGATAATTAATTTACTATTAGATATAAGCTAGAGAATTCTTAAAACCTATAATAGTAATATTAAATAATTCCTAGCCTTAATAGCTAATAATAGTAAGCTTATAGTAGTTACTAGGATATATATATTAATAGTAGAAGAAGCTAGCGGCGTTAATAATACTTATATATTTATAGTCTTTTATAGTAGCTATTATTTCTAATTATAAAGGTAAGGTATAGACGTCTAGGCGAGTAATAGTATTTAAGTTATAGATATTAATAATTATATATCCTTTATATTTTCTATTAGGTATTATCTTCTAGATAATAAAAACTAGGAAACTAAAAGGCGTTAACTTAGTTATCTAGTAGAGTCTATCCTAGTTATATAGCTTATTATAGGTATTATTAAGGACCTTCTTTAACCTAGTACTAAGGGAGTAGACCCTAGCTATTCTAGGGATTTTCTATTCCTAATTAGACTTTAACGGGATCCTTATCTACTTATCTTAAGGGATATTAGTAAATCCTCCTTCTTCCTAGAGTCTTAGGAAGTTATTAATAACCTTATATATTAGCTAGTATCTATTATAAATAGTAGCCTTATTAGGTATAATAAAGTCTCTTATAAAAGGTATTATAGTAATATTAGTAGGTATAAAGCCTTTTATAGGATAAGGTATTACTATATAAGGTATTACTATATAATGTATTACTATATAAGGTATTACCGGTAGGGTTAAGGCTTATAAAAGTAGAGGATAACTAGAAGTAGTTAATATAGCTATAGTAGAGGTAGTAATTACCTTATTAAATACCTTTTAAAGCTAGCTACTATAGTATTTATTTTTTAGCCGACGCGTTACTAGTTCTACTATATCTTCTATTCCTAATATTATATAAAAATACCCGTTAAATACTAATTCTTAGACTATTCCTAGATAATAATTATAAGGTACTATAACTACCTTATCTCCCTTATTCTTTATTAATGTTACTAATAGCGACGCGTTAACTAAATAGGTATAAAGAGATAATTCCTAGTAATTATTAGATTTAAAGAAATAATTATAGTCTAGTAATAAGGTATAATAGACTAGGATTTATATTTAAGAATTAGGAGGTATAATAATAGTTCGCTTAATATAAACTAGGTATATAACTACCCTTTTATAAGCCTTTATTTCTAATAAAATATATATATTATAGCTCCCTATTAAGGCCTTTCATTAGGAGGCTAAGATATTAATCTTCTTAGGTACTATAATATCTATCTTAATAAGTATATTTACCTTAAGGTCGTCTATAATATAAATTTTATAGGGAGATGTTATTATAACTATATTTCTCCTATTATTCTTCCTAGGTAGATAGAGAGGTAAAATAGTATATTTAGAAGTTATATACCTTATTAATTTAATACCTTAGACTATTAATAGGCTAGCTATTATCTAGATTTATAAGTTAGAAATAAAAGCCTTTAAGTAAGCTTAATTATCTAAGCTAATATTATAGCTTATATTAAGATATATTAAGTCTACCTTTCTACTAGGTAATAGCCTTACCTTAGCTATTATATAATAGTATCTATAAAATATATACCCTATACCTACTTCTTTAAATAAGTTAGTAGAAGACTTAATAATATTTTCTAATTCTTTAAGGGCGGAGGTATAATTAGCGTCTCCTAGATTTTAAGAGTCTAGTAAAATATAGGTATCTAGAAAACCTAGAAATCTTAATATAAATATATATCGACCTTTTCTATAACTCCTAAGGTATTAATATAACTAGTTCTTTAAGGTAAATAACTAGTAGTAATAATAATATTAATACCTAGGTAATATAATAGAGGTAGCGCTAAAGTACTACTCTACCTTATTATCCTACTAAGGTTAGTAGTAATTAAGGTTCTTATTAGGGTAGTAGTTATTATTTTCTAAGGTTCTTTTAGGTACTAAGACGTCTTCTAGGGAGGTATTAGAAGACTCTTTATTAGGGGATATATAAGAGGCTTCCTTAGTAGCCTAATAGGCCACGCCTTACAGCGGATAGTAAGGTTAATATCTTATAAGATAAGGCTAATATCTTATAAGGTAACTTAAACCTCTTCTATACCCGCCTTAAGAGTAAGGATTATATTAAGGAGATATTAAGGTGTATTAGGGTAATATTAAGGTTAAACCTAGTATACTAGGTATATTTCCTAAAGTAATTTATAGAGGTTACTAAGGCGCTAGTAAAGGCTAACTTTATTAGGGGGCCTAGTTATTATAAGGATTAGGCTAATAAGTAGGTCTATTAGTATTAGTATTACTATAATTACTATATACTAGATACCCTTAGAAAAAGAGTAGTAGAAATAGCTAATAATAAGAAGGAAATAGTAGCCTAGAAAAACTACCCTAATAATTATTATTCTAGTACTAACCTGTCTTTACTACTAACTTTCTATTAGCCTAATACTACTTCTAAAAATACTCCTTAAGAGCTAGTTAATATTATATATCCGCCTTACTATCTAAGGCTTTAAGGAACTTATTAAGAGTTATAACCTCTATTAACTTATTAATAAATTATTAGTATTCTAAAGTAAGGTTATTCTATATAATAGATAACTAGTTAGGAATATCTTTAAAATTAGCAGCCCTTATATATTATAAGAGGCTTTATATAAAGACTCTAGGTAATTTACCCTACCTTATATCTTCTTATATATACTTTTCTATTTATAATTTAGAGATAGTAATAGATTACTATTCTTTAAAGTATTTAGTTAAGGTATTAGTTTAAGACTTTAATAGGGTAGTCTAGAAGAGATCCTTTTCTAGAGTTATAAGCTTTATAGAATACTACTTATATACCTTACTATATAGATATATAAGTAATATATTAAGGACCTTATTTTTACCCTTAGAGGTTATAAGATCTTATAGCCTATTAATAAACTTATAGACGTCTTAATAGAAAGCGTAACGTCCTTAGTAGATAATTACCCCTTCCCCCTCTATATCTAGGAAAAAGTAACTAATATCTTTAGTTTTAAGCGAAGCGGGGCTACTATTATTCCTATTACCGTCGACGCCGTCTTACCTAGGTAGTCCTAGGGGTCTTAGAGTACCTAGGGGCCTAGGTTATAATAGATTATACCTTATATAGCTTATTGTAGTACACTTAATAATTACCTTAATATTTTATTCTACTATTATATTTTTAAGGCTAATTAGTTAGTTATAAATAGCTTCCTTAGCTAATATAGCCCTAGTTATTATTATTAGGGTAGTCCTAGATAAAGATAATAATTGAATAGATAAAGTAGGTAATAATAGATTTAGTCTTAATAAAGAAGGATTTTTCCTAGCTAATACTAGCTCTAATAAATAATAGTAAGCTACCTAAATCTATTAGTTATACTTAAATTTCTTAACTATAATATAAAATAAGGGTTTATCTAGTATCTAATTAGTTAGATAAAGGTCCTTAGTACCTACTTCTTCCCTAAAGCTAACTACTTTAAGAGAGGCGGATCTCAAGTTATAATAGCCCTAAGTAAGACTACTTAGCCTAGGAGGCCTAAGATTTCCTTTAATAATTAAGGAAATAATTTAATAATTAAGATTATCTAGAAGGTTAGCGTAGATGTAACTAGAGGTAATAAAATTAGATAACTAGAAAGTAAGTATAATTATCTCCCTACTTATAAAAGCTAGCTTAAGGAGGGTTATCTATTTATAAGGCGTAGAACTATTTATAAGACGTAGGTAATAAATAAAGAGTTAATAAGGTAGCTAAAAAGATAGAATAATACTCTAAAGAGGTAGAGTTATAAAAACTTAGTAAGGATAATAAGGTAGGGAAAGCGGTATATAGTTATACCTACCTTCTCTAGATATCTTAGCGAATTCTATTACTTAGAACGTCTTATTAGTAATAATAAAGTAACTAATAGCTATAGAAGGCTTTAGATAATTATATAGCTTAACGCGTATAGTATTAAGGGCCTTAATATATATAAGAGCCTTACTAAAGGCTATAGTAGGCTATATAAGGGGAGGACTAGTACTAGGGAATTCGGCTAGTACTTTACTAGAGGCTCTCCGTTATAGTAGGCTAGTACCCGATCTAATACTATCTAATAGGGAGTAGTATTAGATAGTAATAATAGGTATTACTACTATTTATTAGGTACTATAGCTAATAAGTTAAATAGCTAAAAGATATCTAGCTATCTAAGAAGTAATAAGATAGCTAAGTATACTATCAAGGAATTATCCTTAGCGAAGCCTTTAGTAGACGACATTGTAATATAGGATTAGACTAGAAGTAGGATTAGACTAGAAGGGGGTAAACTCTTCTAGGTAAGTAGCTTATAAACTAACTATTCTTTAGTACTTAAAGTTAATCTTAAGTATTAATCTAACTTATTAAACTACTAATATATTAGTAAACTAGGAACTTATATAGAAAATCTACTAAAAGTAATATTTATAGGTAAAATGCTAAAAATAAATAGAAAAATTATAGGTTTTTTTTTACTTTAACTTAAAAGTCTTAAATATAGAAAATCTAGATTTAAGGCCTTAAATCCGTAATTTTCCTCTAGTACTAGAAAGAAATAGGATTATAATCTAACCTAAAGTTATATAACTAGTTATATAACTATAGCTTAGTATCTATATATCCTATCTATATCCTTCTTAGATAGATAGTTATTTATATTCATTTTATTTATTACATCTATATATCTACGTCGTTATTCCTAATAAATAGAAAGCTTACTAGATTTATAATAGCTATATTATTAATACTAGTTTAATATAGGTTTTAAATATAGTTAATATATATAATTTATATATATATAAAGTACTTCCTTCTAGTCTAGCCTAGTATTATATAACTATATTACACCTACTATTAATTCCTTTACTAAGTACTACTAATTAATTAATAAGCCTAAGTTATAAGAATTACTTAGTTAGAATTAGTACTATATTATTATATCTAATTAGTCTTATTAACTAGAACTTATACTTATATAAGATAATAAACTAAAAGTTACTAAATATATATTTTCTATATTAAAATACTAGAGGTACTAAAATAATATCTAGAGCTAGTATATAAGCGCGCCTATTATATATATAAAATACACCTATTTTTATAATATATAAGCTTCCTAGTTTACTAATATAACTAGCTTACTACTTATAGTAGTTTAGTATTATAAGATAATTACAAATTCTATTTAATTTTATATAAAATTAATATAATTAGTCTAGATCTTATTTAATAACCTTTTAATCTTAAAGTAATCTTATCTTTATATATTATTCTAATATCTATATATCTAGTAGTATTTATAATAGTAAGAAATATTTTAAGTAATTAATTAGATATCTATATTAAGTTATATTAACTTATTAGATAATATTAGTTAAGAGTATAACTTTCTATTAAAGCTTATTTTATAGTAGTCCTAACTTTATAAGGCCTTTTAAGTTACTAGTATTTTATAAATCTTTTATATTAGCTTATATATAAACTTAAGCCCTATCTAATAGATTAAACTACTTTATTAGTAATCTCTTATAATAAATAAACGCGTATTAAGCTTATTATCTTATAAACTTCTATATTAACTAATTATATTAATACTATTAATACTAAATTTATAATTATTATATAATACTAAACTTATATAAGTAATAAGCTAGTTATAAGTAGTTTAGTAAGTTAAGTTAATACTAAAAATAACTTCTAAGTTAAAAAAAAACAGTTAGTCTACTTATATATACCTTACTATTATCTTTTTACTATCCTATATCCTAGTATAGCATCCGTCTCAAGGGTTTTTACCGAGGTACAGCTGAGGCGGAAGCTAGCCTTACTAGGATATAGGATAATAGAATATCTAGTAATTAGGATCTTAAGCTTATTATACTTTATTAATTAATTAATAAGTACTCTAGATTCCTTTCCTAGACTAATATAAATATTAGAATTATAATATTTCTTTATATTCTACCTACTTATATATTAATACTTTATAATATTTTCTATTTAAATAAAGTTATATAACTTACTTTTAACTATCTAATACTTTAAAAATAAGGAAAATTAATATAATAGTTTAAAAGATATATTTAATTAAATAGATTTACTAATAAATATTAGTCTAATTATTTAATATCTTAGTATATCTTTACTACCTAACTAAATTTTTCTTCTTACCTTATTTTTATTATTTAATACCTTATTATAAAAATTATTCCTCCTCCTTATAATTTATACCTTATAAGTTATACTAATTATCTTTAAAGTATATATTATTATCCTTATTATATTAAATATAACTCTTTATTAGGGACTTAATATAAATCTAAATAGTATTAATATTAAGTTTATATAAGAATATTAATTATACTATTCTATATATTATATTATATATAAATATAGTATTTATATCTTAGTATATATACTAAGCCTAATTAGGAGTATATATTAGTTTATACTATAAAACTATAATATTACCCCCCCTTTTTAATTTAAAGCTTTAGTAAATATTTAAATTATTTAAAAACTTTTTTTTTATTTAATAATAAATATTATCTAACTCTATATCCTCTACTACTAGCTTATTATAGTTAGCCCTTCGCCTACTAATATTAGTAGTATCTATATTTATATTAGGCTAATACTTCCTTAGTTATTATAACTTAGTATATTAATAATAAGTCTTATCTTATAATATAGTAGTATTAGGCTTATATATAAGTAGAGCTAATAGTAGTTCCTATCCCTTTAATATCTTAAATAACTTATATAGTCTATCCTTTATAATATATTTATAATAAAAACTAGCTACTAAATTAGAATACTCTATTATATTAGTAAATAGTTACTATTCTAGAATATTATTCTTATAGCTTATATACTTAATCTTATATATTAGGTATCCTTTCTAGCCTATTATAAGGTCTTTCCTTCTTCTATTAATAGTTAAATCTAGTATTTCTTTAGCCTTATAATCTACGCCTTTATTATTAGTAAACTAGGGAGCCTGTAAAATATAAAAATATACGTATTATATAGGTATTAAGCGCATATAACTGGCGCGCTTATATACTAGCCTAAGAGCTTGAAATAATACTATAAGTTACTAAATACGTATTTAGTAACTTTTAGAAATACTAGGTAATAGAGCTAATAGGAGATAAGCCCTACTAATTAGCTATAATATAATAACTATATAGAGTTAGTACTAACTAGGTAATATAACTAAGTCTTATTAATAATTAATAGTAGTACTAATACTTCGTAGTAAGAATTAATAACAGGCGTAATATAGTTATAGGAAATAGGGCTAGGCTAGAGGGGTACTCTACGCGTATATAAATTACGTGAATCGAATGTATTTAAAACCTATATTATACTAGCGTTAACGACGTAGCTATTATAGCTCTAGTAAGCTTCCTATTTCTTCCTAGTACTAGAGGAAAATTACGGCTTTAAGGCCTTAAATCCGGATTTTCTATATATAGGACTTTTAGGCTAGAATAAAAAAACCCTGAAATTTTCCTATTTATTACTAGTATTTTACCTGAAAAAAGCGCTTTAAATAGATTTAGTAATTTAGATTTTCTGTACGGGTTTCTAGTTTACGGATAATTATTAATATTTATTAGCGGAGGTAGTAGTATTATCTATCTAGGGAGCGGGTTACTTTTATTAAGGTATAATAGTAATAGATAAAATACTAGGAATATACCTCTTATTAATATTAGTAAATCTAGTTTATAAGCTCTATTATTAATAACCCTAATTATTTTATAAGAACCTAGGTTTTTATAGTCTAATAACTTATTTAGATAAGTTATCCTAATATTCTTTATATTTAATATTATAAAATCTTTAATTCTAAATTTTAGTATAAGGTAATAATATCTATTTACTTATCTTATTTATAAGGCTTATACCTATTTTAATTAGTCTTATAAGTATTCTTATAAATTCTTTATATTTTAAATAAATATATTTATAGACCTTATCTCTATTTTAGATCTTTATATTATATTTTAATCTTATAGTATTTTAGGCTTATATTCTAATCTAGGTATATATCCTTTAATTATTATAATTAAGTAATACCTAATAATATATTAATATCTAAGTTAGCTTTAAACTTTATAATTAGTAGGAAGTTAACCTAGTTATTTTAATTATAGCTAATATATATATAGAGGTACTACTTTAAGGTAGTATTCGCGCTCTTAGTCTAATTATCTATTTCTAGGTAAAATACTATTAATAGCTTTAGTTTCATCCTAATTTATTAATATAGTTATTATTAGAAGTAGGAAGTAAACTATATCCCCCTATTCAAGATAATAGTAGAGGGGTATCCTTCCTCCCTTTATATCTATTCTATAAAAGCTTATATTATAGCTTTAACCTCTATTAAATCTAGTACTATAAATTTCTTCTTCTTAGATAATTAATCTACTACTATTATTATATATTAAAACCTTCTTCTATATTATTTATATATTAGAAGTAGTATAATAAAATTAACTAAGATATCTTATTAATATTTTTATATTTTTATATTTATATTTATACTCTACTATCTAGCTACTTAGAGCTAATAAGGGCGTTCTAAGTCTAGCTTATTAAGAGGAAACTATAATATATAAAAGAAAACCTCTCTTACCTACCTAATTTATTATAATACTTCTAAGCCTTTAAATATTATATATTATCCTTTCCCTTATATTTTATACTACCTTAATATTAGATCCTAATACTTATATACTCCTTTCTCTTATTAAGGCCTTACCCCTTTCTTTATACTATCTCTTAATAGTATCTCTTAAAAGGTCTATTCCCCCTTAATTACCCTCTTACTCTTCTTTATATAATTTAATTAATATAAGTACCCTTAACCCTCCTATTAGTTATTACTACCTTAGCTACTCCTTTCTTATATTATCTAATAATATAATATCCTTATCTATTTAACTTATAATATATAAGCTTTAATTATTATTATATTCCCTAGCTAAGTAGCCTAGTAGAAGGCTTATAATACTCTTATTAGGAATTATAATATATCTTTTCCTAATATATAAGAGGGGGCTATTATAATTATTAAAAGGTATAAATATACTTTATTATTATTATTATATTACTATTTCCTAGTATTAAGTTATATAGTAATCTACTTATAAGGGAAGGTAGATTATATTAAAATCCCGCTAGTTATACTTATAACTATAGGGTTACTACTCCTACTCCTATACGTAGTTATAGTTCTCCTAGCTAAGGGGGGTAGCTCTAGCCTTTTATTCTATCTTTTCTACTTAATATACCTTCTATCTCTTAACCTAGAGTCTCTTATATATTAAGTTAATACTACTAGTAGGAATTAAGATAGGTATTATTATATATATTAAGGGCGCGCTTGTAAAGTATATATAAAAACTCTATATTATAAGCTCTACTACTATATAATATCCTAATTTTATTCTAACTATATTTAGAGAGACCTCTTAATTCTATTAATAAGTAATAGGTTTATAGCTAGTACTATATATAAGTAGATCTTATTACTAGCTATATCTTATTAGTAGTAATCTAGAATTAGTAATAATTTAAGTAACTTATACTTACCCTTATAAATAGTCTTAGACCTCTTATAAGTATAATAACTCTTTATATAATAAGTAATTATATCTATTATTTAAGGCTAGAAATAATAAGTACTAATATATTTATAAGTTAATCTCTAACTAGTATATCCTCCTAGAAGTATTTTATAAATATCCTTAATTATCTTTATCTTAAGTATTACTATAATTAATACGTAGAGTTAATAGCTTATATAAAGTAGATTATCTATAATTATATAATCTCTTAGTTCTAGATATAATTATAATTTAGTTAAATCTTAAGGAATTTTTCTTTAATTAGATAATTTAGTATTAATAATATATTATACTAATATATTATTCTTATAATAATTCTTAATAAGCTTTATAGTTTCTAATTTAGTAATAAAGTCCTTTATTAAATCTTTAATAAAAGTATTAATATTAAGAACTCCTAAGACTTCTAATAGTAAATACTCTATTAACTTATTACTATTAGTACTATCTTATTTACTTAAATTATATATTATAACTACTATATTAAGGATTAATTCCTTAGTTTTATTAATTAATATAGGTATAAGGGTAATAGCCTTCTTTACTCCTAGGTTAAGGTAGCGGTCTTTTAATAAGATTTATTATTAATATTTAAACCTATTATTATCTTCTAATTTAAGTAGATCTCCTACCCTCCTAGTAAGGCTATTAGGCTTTATTCCTTATTTACTAGGCTAATATTTTATCTTAAAGTTAAGTTTAGAAAGAAACTTTACCTATTAAGCTTATCTTTTATTTAACTATTTAGTTATTATAAAGTACTCTAAGTTCTTATAATTTATAAGAACTTAAATTAATTCTTTAATAGGTATTCTTATAAGTTTAGGATACTATTCTTTAAATATTTAAATAATAGCTAATAGTCCTTTATTATATATTTTATAATTATATTCTTATAATAATATCTTCTTTAATATAAAGGTTATAAGTTATAATATTCCTTTACTATCCTTTTAAAATAATATTATAACTATTATAAAGTCTAATATATTAGATAATAACTAGGTTTCTAACTTAGAGTTAAAATATACTAAGATAGGTATATTAATAAATACTTACTTTAGTAAATTAAATACTTTCTATTCTTTACTATCTACTACTTATAGAAATATAAATTCTTATTAATCTATAGTCTAAGTTAGATTAGATAGTAGTACTACTATAAATAAATATTAGTCTATAAACCTCTAATAGAAGTTAGTAAATCCTAGGAATACCTAGATATTTTTAATATATTTAAGTACTTTCTAATTAAGAATAATTTTAATCTTTTTTATATTAGTAAACTAGGAAGCCGTATAGAATATTAGGATCTATACTACCCGTATTTTCCGCCTTTTCTATACCCTATATAGGTTTATTAAACCTTTATATATAGCTAGAGTAGTTATTATATATTTAATATATTTAAAATACCCTTAACCTTTATAAATTATCTAATTAATACTTATATATAAGTTACTATATATACCTAGGTAAGAATTTTAGGTAGTAAACCCTTTCTATTAATTTATCCTATTTTATTTAATTATATAGTTAAATTATTTTATAAAATATATATTTTATATAACTATTATAAACTTATCGCGTTTAATATATATACTATTAACTTATAATATATAAAGATATCTTAGAATAATCTTATTATATTATAATATTATAATATTATATTTTTATTTAATTTATTCCTACTTAGCTTATTATTATCTATCTCTCTAGAAGGGTTTTATACGCGTATACTATTTCTATATTATTAGCTAATAATCTAACCTTCCTTATTAAGTAGATTACTTTTATTATTAATATTTTTATTTATACTTATATCCTCCTCTAATACCTTATAACTACTATTAGATCTATTATAACTTCTACTAATTTATATATCTTAAGTTAAGTAGTTTTTATATTAGATATAATCTTTTTAAGTTATAAAGAGTTATTTATAAGTTTAAATAATATTATCTCCCTATTTTACCTAATTTAATTAACCCGCGTAATACCTTATATTTTATTCCTTTATAACTACTTAGAGTTAAAGATAGTAATAAATCTTACTATTATATATATATATCTTATAAATAGAAGTATATTAGACTTAATAAGGATTTATAAGATATTATTAATATATAAACTCTTCTTACTTTCTTTACCTTCTTAGAATAATTTAATAATTTTAGTAACCTTATACTTAATTAGACTTAAATAGATTAGGGTAATTAGTTTCTTTAATATATTATAAATTACCTATATATTAATTAACGCTTTAATCTTAAGGTAATTATTAATATAAAGTAATAGCCTATTAGAAATATATACCTAATAAATAATAAGGGCTAATATAAGCCTTATTATTAAGATAAAGAACTTTCTTTCCTTCTTTATATATTATTTAAGGTAACCTTTAGTATTAATATCTTTAAGTAATTTAAAACCCTAGTAATCTAATATATTAACTACTTATAAGGTAAGTCTTATTATTCTAGTTTATATAGTTTCCTAGGTATAGTTTTAAACTACTTATTAATTATTAGTTCCCTTAATATAAAAGCTAACTCTATAATCTCTTCTTAGAATAATAATTTAGGGAATAATAATATAATCCTAGCGTAATATATAACTATTAATTATATTTTTACTTTTACTATTAATATAATAACTACCTTATCCTATTTATAGAGTTTAACTTAGTTTAAATATATCTTCCTAACTTCTATAATTACCCCTTTAAACCCTTAATCTAATATATCCTTATATTATTCTAAGTATATTAAGTAGTATTTATAATAGTAGTTAGGTTAGAGGTCTATTAATAGATACCCTAGAAACTTTAAATTACTAGTATAATATAATTATAATATTTAGATAATAATAATTATTATATCCTTATACTTATAATACGCCTCTACTATTATATTTCTAACCTTATATTATTTAATAAGGATATTATAAGTCTTATTAAATTTATTAAGCTTTAACTTTATATAATACTTTAAGTTTTAGTAATAGTTATTTATCTAAGTATAATTTAATATTCTAAGATATAATACCTACCTTATATTATTATTTTAGAGTATACCTACCTAGCCTATTATATATACGGGTAACGCTTTAAATAGACTTTTAGTAAAGAAGAGCTTTTAAAGTATCTAACCCTTTATAATTATATTAAGTACTTAAACTTTATTAATTATCCTAGTATATTTATTAGATTTAATATATACTTTATTAATTATAATATTACCCTATCCTATTATTTACTATTACTATTAAGGTAGGATTCTAGGCTTCCTACTTATCTTTAAAACCTCTAGAGTATAATCTACTAGCTTCTTCTTTACTATAGGTATTTGCTTATTATCGCTATTATTAGTAATAGCGCTATTTACTTAGCGCGCCTTCCTTGCGGAAGGCTTCCGCACTCTACGTACTTAGGTAGGTTTCCTGTTATATAGAGAATGCATCTTCTTTCTATATTATAAATTAGTTATAATATATAGTAGTAATACTATATATCTTATTCTAATGTTACTAAGTACTATAACTATATTAATTAGAACTACTAGCTCTAGTAGTACTAGCCTTACGGTATTAGTCCTTAACAGCCTTCCGCTCCCTACTATCTTATCCCCGCTATTAGATAAATAGCTACTATAGCTACTAGTCTATTAGCTATTAAAGTAAATAATAAGGTATTAAGGCCCTTATTACTAGAAATACTATATCTAGGTATATTTACTTATTCCTTACCTTTATAATCCCCTACTATTACCTTTACCACTTCTTCTCTAAAGTAAAAGGTAACGTCTACTACTTACTATTATTCTACCTTACTAGTAGTATATAATTAGTAAGCTAGCTCCTAATCTAGTACTCCTCAATTAAGTAATCCGTTAGTTATACGAGATTAATTTATTTCTTAAGAGCGGTAGCCCTACTACTAATAAGCTTATAGTAAAGTCTTAGAGAGTACTTAAGTTCTTTACTATATATTACCTACGGCTAGAAGACTTACCTCCTAACCCTAAGGATAATAATACCCTAGAATTATCTATTATATCCGCGGCCTTACGACGTATTAGGTAAGTATTATTACCCGCTACTATAATACGCTTCCCGCCTAAGTAGGTAGTTAATAAATATAGATTTAATATTAATATTTAAGTCTAGTATATTAAGCTTAAGAGGGTAAATATTATCCTTATAAGCTTTAAACCTATATTAATACTACCGCCGTCTAAGATACTAACGCTAGTATTAAGTATAGCTACTACTACCTTCTTAGAGGCCTAGTAAACCGAAATAGCTAGTATTATTACCTAAGCTATATATATATTTAATTAGATATAACTAGGTAATCCGCAGCCTACTATAATAGGTCTTTAATAAAAACCTTATTCGTCTACTTCTACCTTTAGGTCTTATAATATAGGATACTTCGATCCCGACCTATAAGTAATACCTATTAAAGTAAAAGATAATTATAATATCTATTATAATATCTTTAGTTTTACTAACTACCTCCGTATTAAGGTAGCTAATATAGATCCTACCGTCTTAAGGTAGAATATAGATTCCTATTTACTTAGTACTACTAATAAGTAGTATACTAACTAGCTTAATAAGCTCAGCCGCTCTAGCTTATATAATAATCCTAATAGCATTAATTAATAGTATAAGAGTCTTAAAGTAAGATTCTATAATTCCCTAGGTAAGTCGCTATCTTTACTTAAGTCTATCTATTATATAATTAAAGATGTAAGAAATTATTATAATCCGGCTAATTACATTAATACTATTATTCTTAATAATAAGAACGCTAGCTTTACCTCTATAGAGGATATATAGGTTAGGTTAGCGTATAAATATATAGATAGTGAATTAAGATAGACCTTACCTTATCTAACTAAGAAGTCTACTATTAGTAGCCTTCTTATAGAGCTTTACTATAAGAAAGATATCTAGTTTAATATCTATAAGAAGCCTTCCGTAGATGTAATAAGGTCCTCGTTATAAGCTAATAAGCTATAAGGTAGTAAATAAGGTTAGTAGAATTCTAATTTTAATTATCCTCCTTTTAACTTAAATCTATATTAGTAAAATAGCTAGTACGGCAATAATCTTAGACCTTATAGTAACCCGTCAAATCCTTATAGAAATAGGCTATTCGGTAATCCTTTTTATAACTTATAGAATCGTAATAATAATAATTAATAGTAGCTACAAAACATCTAAGTAAGGATTTTACCTAGAGGTTATTAATAGTTATAAATTACTAGCGGAAATATAAATATAATAGCTAGGATATAACCGAATAATATTAATAATAAGAATCCCTACTATAAGCTACCTTTTTAGAATAAGCCCTTCTAAGTAAATGCTCTATATCTATATAATAACCGGGCCTACTAAGTAAGCGCGGAAGACAAAGAGGAGGATAATAATAATAAGGTCCTTAATAATTAGGTATAATATAATACTTACGAGGAAGGGTACTGTTAAGGTATTAACTAGTCTTAGGCAGACTAATAGGCAGAATAAGACTAGTCTCTACTAGAGCCTTCAGGCTCTACTACCGTCGATAAATCAAGCATTAATAATATAGTAGAGAACTATTTTATTAATCTAAAATTACCTAAACTAACATATCGTGCTTATACTTCTATATTTAAATTAAATAATACCTTATATAGATATATCTATTCTAGCTATATCTTATTAAAGCCTTTTATAATATCTTCTTCCTTAGGCAAATTAAGTAAAAGTAAACTAACCCTATTAGGTAAATCCTTATTTAAATCACCTATTATCTACTTTAATACTAATAATATTACCGTTAAGGGGTATAGCTTCCGGGGATATTACTACGTTATAGTCCCCGTTATATTTTTAGCGGGTAGTAATAAATACTAGGTCTATATAAATACTAGTACTTAAGTAAGTCTAATTAATTAAGACTTCTTACTTATAGTATTCCCTACTATATCTATAGAAAAGATACCTATACCTATAATAGTAAGAGGTATTAATAATAAGAAATATAATACTAGTAAATTTACTAAGATCCCTATATTCTTTAAGAGCCTTAATAGGATAGTTACTTTAATAGAGTGTAAGTTCTATATTATAGATAACTTATTAGCTAAAGTACTTATTATTATAGATATCTTAAAGCCCAAGTAAATAGTTATTAACTTTAGGGATAACTTAATAAAGATTAGATCCTATTAGAATATAGAGATACCTATTATAGTTATTGATTAGGGTCCCTGCATTACTGCCTTAGTATTTACTAAGAAATAAATAACTATACTAGCCTATAATAACTTCGCCGTACTAATCTTAGGCTCTTAGTATTAAATATTAAAATTGCCTTAAGACCGTGATTTTATATTTAAACTTAAGGTATTAAATACTCTATTACTATGTGTATATATTATAGATATAGTAATATCTTACGTTTTCGTCCGTAATAATATTAATAGCCCTATTATACTTATACGTAACTAGGTCCTTAGTAAAGTAGCTAAATATAAGCTAGCCGGTTACTTTCTTATTAATTCTAATAGTAAAGCTCTTGTAAGTAAACCTCCTGCTAAGATAACTAGCTAGGTAAGGTTTAGTATACGCGGTTTACTTACTACTGTAATAGCCTTTACAGCTGCGATAAGCTCTCCTTATACTACTTAACCTACTATAATAAATCCTTAGGTAGCCTAAGCGAATAAGGCCCTTAATACCTCACCCCTAGTTAAGATATATTATCCTACCGGAGTTATAATTTATAGTACTATACCCTAAGTAGCTACTTTAATCGTGGCTATAATTAATAAATTTCTTAATCTTTAGAAAGACACCGGTAACGTTATTAGTATTCCTGAGTTATAGTATATAGAAATTCCCTTACTTAATAATTAGGAAGATCTATATAAACCGGGTTAAGCACGCGTATACCCTCTTAGTTAGAGAGATAAAGAAGTAATTAATATAGAGTTTAATAAGCTTTATCCCTAAGGAAGGTTAGAATAGATAAATACGTCTACGCCGTTCTCCTTCCCCTACTTTATCATCTAGAAAAATACTTCTAATAGCCTAAAAGGCCGAGTCGTTATTAATATTAGGGCATTAAATAAAATTATAATACCGGATACTTACCCTATTCCTCTTTAATTAGAAATACTTACCCTACTACGGAATGCTCTATATATCTCGATAGTTAATACGGTAAGCTTCTTCTATTAATAGTAGGTAAAGTAGGACTACCGGTACCATCTTATAGTAGCCTCTTATAGAGGCTAGGAAACATTTAATATCCCTATTATAGGTTTTAGGAACTCTCCGGCATATATCTAATAGATAATTAATACTATACTTCGGGAATTTTATTACTTTTACTAAGCGTATATAGATAATATAGTAATTTTCTCTACCTCCTTAGATAAATATCTTAAGTACCTCTATAAAGTCTTTAGTAAACTAGATAAGTATAATATATATTTATCTCCTAAAAAGTTATTTCTTAGATACTCCTCTATCTATTTACTTAGGTAAAGGGTTAATATATTAAGTCTATTAACGGCGGCTAAGAAACTTACCGTAATTACTATACTTATATTCCTAGATACCCTAGGTCAGCTTAAGAAATACCTAGGTATAATAGGTTATAATAGGTAGTATATAGCATTCTACGCTACTATTATAAAGCCTTTACTACGGCGTAAGACTTTACTTATAAAGTTAATTAGCGTTAGAGGTAATATACGCAAGAAGATAGCCGGTAGACTAAAGGTCCTAGTCCCTACTCCTAAGGAATTAAATACCTTTTACCATCTATAAAAGCTTTTTACCTCCCTAAGTATCCTTTACTACTTTAATAAGTAGCGTTAACTATTTATTAATCTAGATATAAGTAAGAAATTTAGTTTTAGAGCTATTATCTACTATACTATTAAGGACGCTTATAAATAAGGCCCTTCTTTTATAACTATAATAGTAGATTTACCTAAGTTCCCTAAGTAAAAATCTTAGTAACCTATCTTATTTCTTAGTCGTTTACTTACCGACGCTGAGACTAGGTATTAGCCTACCGAACTTAAAGTCGTAGGGTTAGTATAGGTTATTAAGAAGGTCTATTATATAATTAAAGTAACGTGAAAGCCTACTACCATTATCTATATAAATCACTTAGCTACGGTATTAATAGTAAGGTAGACGAGTCTAAATATAGTATTAACTAAAAAACTTAATCTCCACCTTATTAGAGTATTAGAATATCTCTAATAGTTTTACTTAGATATTTATTATAAACTAGGTAAAGTAAATATAGTACCTAATACCTTATTAAGGCTAGTAAGTCGTGAATATTATCTATAATAAGACGCGGAAGGCGAGTTAGATACCTTATCTATAAAATGCTTCCTAGTTAGCTTAGTAGAAATAAGCGAACCCTTTTATAATTAACTTATTACTAGCTATTAGAAGCCTTAGTAGGTAAGGGTTATCTAAATAGTTAAGTAAAATAAGGACCTTAGTAATAATACTATAACCCTAGTATACGAGCTTATTAGTTAGGTTTTATATTTTAAAGATAATAAATAAGGGCTACGTCTATATATTCCTTCTACTATAAAAGCAGAAGTATTTAAGCTTACATATAATAAATTAGGATACCTAGGCTACGCCCGTACTTATAAAAGGCTAATAGAGGGTTTATATATCTATAACTTATCTAAAAAGCTTTATAAATTTATCCGCTATTACCCTTAATACTAGTATAACTAGACGCCGCGCTATATACCGTATAGATTAATATAACCTATCTTAACGCCTTCGCGTCCATTCCATACGATTACTATTAACTTTATCCTAGTACTTCCCTTAACTACAGAAGGCTTTAACTATATATTAACGGTTATATATAAGTTCTCTCAGGCGATCACCCTTATTCTAGGTAAGATAACCTAGATAGTAAAGGGTTAGGTAGTAAGGTTACTTAATAGATTAATAGAAATTAATTAGGGTTTACCTTAAGTAATAATTTTAGATCGTAATTAGAAATTCATTATATAACTTTAGTAAAGTATCTTCTATTACTTAAAGGTTAATTTACTTTACTTAGCTACCTAGTACCCTTAGACTAATAGTTAGTTAGAATAATTAAACTAAACTACTAAAATAGCCCTTTAGTACTATATCGCTACTATTAAATACGCTTCCTTATAGCTATCTATTCTTCTAAGAATAATAGCTACGCTTAATAATTCTACGAAATATACGTCTACGAATAAGACACCTACTAAAGTACTCTATAGATTTTAAACTAAGGAGGCATTAGATCTACTAAAGCCTGAGGTAGATTATATTCCGCTAGAGATTACAACTACCTTACTAATAAGGCCCTTATTACCTATTATAAAAGTAACGCTAGCGACTATAAAAGTACCCTGAGTACCCATCTCTATAACGGAATATCGACCTTCTTATATTAATATAAAAGACGCTATTACTTTTACCTCGCTTAGGATAAAGGACTATTATAACTTAAAGTATACGGTAAAATTCTTTAATATTAGTAACCTCATAAGCCTACGCTTATATAAGGGCTATAGGGTTCCTAGTATTATATTAAAGAAGCTTAGCTAATAGTATATCAGCCCCTTTAAGGTCCTTAATAGAGTAGGCCGTCTTACTTATAGGTTAGAGTTATTAGATATAATATATATTTATAACATTATCTTAATAGCCTATCTTAAACCTACTACTAATCTAGTAGATAACTTATATTAACGCCGCTACCTACCTACCCCGCCTATTATTATTAATGGAGACGTTAAATATAAAATTAAATAACTCCTATAGAAACGCCGTATTCGCCGTAGCCGCGGTTAGTCTACCTAGTACCTAGCTAGATGGCTAGGCTATAGACCGGAAGACGACTAATAGATACTAGATTATTACCTATTAAATACTCCGGAGCTTATCTAGGTATATAAGGAGGTAAACGGTCCTAAGGTAGGAGCTAAAGGATAATTTCTCGCCTTGCCGGTTATCTCTTTCTTTTACTTTAAGCGTTTTTAATTAAGGTAATATCTGCTAATACTAATATATATACTATTAGGACGATAGCTTTATTTATTATAGGTATTTACTATAGGCATTTACTTATTATCGCTATTATTAGTAATAGCGCTATTTACTTAGCGCGCCTTCCTTACAGAAGGCTTCCGTACTCTACGTACTTAGGCAGGTTTCCTGCTATATAGAGAATACATCTTCTTTCCATATTATGAATTAGTTATAATATTCTTTACTTATTTATTATATAATATTATAGTAGTAAAGTAAAGTATATATAACTTATTATTTAAGTTATTAAAGTAGGGGATATCTTTAGAGGGTATTATAAATTAGTAGTCCTCTTTATTTAATTTTAATATATATACTTTTAATTTAATATTATTATATATATATTATAAAGTCTACTTATACTTCTAAGCCTTTATATTTAGGAAATACTTTATCTATCTTAATTAATAGGATAATAAAGCTAGAGGTATAAGTATAAGGGTTAGGCTATAACTTAGCTTTAGCTTTTAAGATATTCTAGTATTAATATATATATATTAAATATTAAAGGGGTTATTAAATAGGTATTTAATATTAAGTAGCTAAGGGTTCTTTAATATCCCCTTTAAGAGGTATAAGTTATATCTCCCTTTAGTCCTAGCTTCTTTAATACTATTAATAATTAATATAAGGGTCCGGTTTAAGATAACTACCTTAATAGCCTTAATAGTCTATAGCCTTTATTAGTTAATAGTCTTAAGCGGAGTACCTTAGTTTATTACCTTCCTAAGTCCTATTATATTTATAAGGTATCTACTATTTTAGAATACCTTTATCTTAAAGTAGATAAATACCCTAAATACCTAAAATAGCTTAAGATCTAATAATAACCTAAATAACTTAATAGTCTTATTAGGTTAATAATATATATTAGGATTAAAGTAAAATAGATAAGTATAATCCTCCTACCTCTTATCCTATTAATAAAGCTATTTAGTTATTATAATTAGATAGTTATTAATTAGTTTTATTATTATATCTTCCTCTCCTTCTTTTATAATATCTATTATCTCGCGTAATTCTATATCTTTAATATCTAACTTTATAATAGGATTAATATCTATACCTTACTTAATAACTTTTTATTTATATACTATCTAAGTATTATTAAATCCCTACCTTATTATAAATCATAACTCCCGTCTATTTAATACTTTAGTACTTTCTAATAATTACTATTTATCTACTATAACTTAACCTTTAAATTTAGATTCCTATATTAGATTAATTACTTTATTTAATTTAATAGTATCTAAAGAATTATTCTTCTCTAGTAAGGTATTAGGCTAAGTATAGATTTTAGTATTTTTAATTAGTTTAATAAATAGTATTATAATATTAGGAGTATTAACTTTAGCCTTTCTAATTAGTTTAATAGATATAACTATATTATTAGCTAGAGTATAAGCTTTAACTAGTTTAGTAGATATAACTAGGTTATTAGCTAAACTATAAGCTTTAGCTTCTTTAATTAATTTAGTAGATATAACTATATTATTAGCTAAAGTATAGGCTTTAATTAATTTAATAGATATAAATAGGTTATTAGCTGGAGTATAAGCTTTAACTTCTTTAGTTAGTTTAATAGATATAATTATATTATTGGCTAGAATATAGGCTTTAACTAGCTTAATAGATATAATTAGGTTATTAGCTAGATTATAAGCTTTAGCTTCTTTAATTAATTTAATAGATATAACTATATTATTAGCTAGAGTATAGGCTTTAATTAATTTAATAGATATAACTAGGTTATTAGTTAGATTATAAGCTTTAACTTCTTTAATTAATTTAATAGGTATAATTATATTATTAGCTAGAGTATAAGCTTTAGCTAGTTTAATAGATAAAACTAGGTTATTAGCTAGACTATAAGCTTTAACTTCTTTAATTAGTTTAATAAGGGTAATTAGATTAGAAGATTTATATAATAAGAGGATAACTAATAATCCTATCTATATTAAATAAATACTTCCGTCCTTTATTAGTATTCTATTAAGAACCTCCCCCTTTTAGTTTAACTCTACCTCTTAGTTATAATCTATTAATCTATTAATATTATGATATTATCTTTATCTTTATCTTTACTATATAACTTAATACTCTTATTCTTAGATAATTAGCTAAAGTATAGTTAACTTATAATAGTAGTTTCTAATTACTTCTAAGTAGGTAATATACTATATCCTATTTAAATCCCTAATATTTAATTAGCTATTATTATAGCCTTTACTACGCCTTTAGCCTACTATTATTATATCCTTTTATTATACTTTATCTCTATTTTACGCCTCTTAATTTAGGGTTAAAGATATCCTATTTAAATTTAGGCCCTAGTTATAATAGTAGATATTAATTATATAATATTTATTATTATAAGGGATAGAGAAGGTAGTTACTTACTTAGAGTCTCTAATAGAGTAATTAATAGAATAGAGGCCTATTAAGTAGAATTATTCTATCTTATTATAAACTTTAATATAGGGTTAATACTTATACTATTAATAACCTCCCTTATAACCCTATAAAGTTAGTAATTATTAGTTAATTTAGTTAGAAACTAAGCTTCTTTATACTTAAATTATAATATTACTTCTAAGGGCTTTAACTCTAAGTCTTTATTATAATACTAAATAAACCGGTCTAAGGTTAAATATATTAGTAGGCTTCTTATATCTAATAAAGGATTAGGTAACTAGATAATATCTAATAATAAAAAGCCTAGTAGTTTTTTTTATTATATATTACCTTTAAATTAATATCCCTTATATCTTAATCCTACGCGGCCTCTTATTTTATTTATTATTTTAGGGTTAATAATACTACTATACTATCTTCTATTATTAAGTAGTTTAAACTTATATCTTAGAGGGGTAATAGTTATTATTTTTTATATTCTTCCTTCTTCCTCTTAATTTTTTATTTAGTCTTAAGGTCCTATTATCTAATATTTAAGTAAACCTATTATACTATCTTAGAGAGTATACTAAGTTTACTATCTCAATTTAGACTACCTAATAGGTATAGTCTATTATACTTATACTTTTAGCCTAATTATATAATAAAATCCTACTCCTTTACCTAGGCTTCTTTACCTTTAAAGTCTTAATACCTACCTTTTTATACTATTCTTTAATATCCTCTCTTATTAACTCTTAATCCGCTTTTATTATAGTAGTTTTATTATATACTTTAATTATATTTAAATAGGGAGGGTCCTCCGTCTTATTATAAAATTTATTATATTTTATTTATAATATTATATTATTAAATTTAAATAGGTAATATAAATCTGTTCTCTTACTATTAAGGTAATATTTTCTTTAGCTTAATAATAATTATAACTTCTATAAAGAGAGTAATTCTAAACGCGAGTTCTATTTATAATTAGTTAATAATACTTATTATAAATAAGGTTTATTAGTAGGGCTATATACCTTTACTTACCTTATTAAGTATAACCTTACTAAGTCTAACCTTACTAGTTTAAACTAATAGCTATTATACTTAATAAATATAAATAATTATTTAATATAATAAATAATTATTTATATACTATTATAAGGAGCTACTACTTAGTATACCTTAAATCTAATATCTAGGATTATTTCCTATAATTAATAAAGTATATAAAGGTAATAAGATAAAAACTTATTTAAATATTAACTAAAGTAGAATATAATATATTACTTTCTATAATTAAATATACCTTAGTAATTACTTAGGCTACTTACCTTAATTTAGATATAGGTATATATTTCTTTTTAAGTAAATAGCTTATACTAAGTAAGGGTAGGTAATATAATAGTTAATTTATAAGTTATATTTACTCCTATAAAAGGGGGCCTAAGAAAAGGATTTAATTTAGTATATAATCTACTAACTTATAATTAAAGCTTATTATATAAAATACTAACTTATAACCTAATCTTATATAGCCGTATACTTATTAGTTTATTAGATTATACTAGGTTTATCTAACCTATTTTACTACTTATAATTAATTTTAATACCCTCTAGGCCCCTACTACCTATTAGCGGGTACTTTAGCTAGGGTTAAGTTATTAATACTAATAGCTATATTTTTATTATATCCCTCTCCCTTTATTAGCTTAGTTAAGACTAGATTATTAGCCCTAGCTTTACCCTAGTCCCCTACCTCTTCTTATTAGTCTATATTTAAATCTACTCCTTTATTATCTAACTCTATATCGCGGTTATATAAGCTAAGTTTTAATAATAGTAGTTCGGCGTTATATATAATATAGTTACCTACTCTAATTAAATGTTAGAGTAATTTATATTAGGCTTATATATAAGGCTAATTACCTATTTAGATTCTTATATAGTTTATAATAATCGCTAAGACGTCGCCTATATAAGAGACTCTAGAGAGGAGGTAGAAAGGGAGGGTTATAAAGCCTAGTATATATAATACTATTATATAAAGGATTATTATAGACTTCTCCTCTCCTTAATAGCTATTAATAGTAGTAGACTTTATATTATATAATCTATCTTCTAGTTTTAATATTTATTTAGTAAGGTTAACTTATATAAGGTACTTTATAAGGATAATAATATCCTTACTTATAATTCCTTATCTAATATAATATTAATAGAGCTTTATTATAACTTATAACTTATATTTAATTTAATTAAATTAGGAGAATCCTATCTTAATTACTTTACTATTAGTCTTAATCTATATAAGTATAATATTTTAATTAAATATATCCTAGTATATCTATATAGCTTTACTATAATTAGGGCGGTTTACTAAATCTACTATAAAGATAATAGAACCCTTATACTAGATTTTTAAATTAGTATTACTAATAACTAGAATAGTTTAGTATTACTTAATAAGTTTATATTTAGGGTAGCTTAAGGTTACCTAGTACTTATATATACTTTTATTTATTAGTTAGATAAATAGATTATATTATATATCCTATTTCTAAGGTAGTAGCTATTAATTATTATAAGAAAGATATATACTATTCTTATATTCTACTAGAGTAATAAAAAGATCCCTATTCTCTACCTTACTAGCTTCCTAAATAATATTATAATCTCCTTTAAAGGAAGTTTTAACAATTATATAACCTATATTTATAAGGATTATAATAAGTATAATAATATTATTTTAAAGAATATCCTTAGATAGTAAATATTTAAATAATCTAAATACCTTATACTCTTCCTTTATTTTAAAGGGGATATTAAGTAAAGCCTAGAGGAATATCTTATTAAAGTATATATAAAGCCTCTTATATTAGGATATACTATTAGCTTTACTTAGTTTATAATTAGTTATCTCTTATACTACCTTTTATAACTTTATAATTACTAGAGTATTTATATTACTCTACTTAGGCCTAACCTTACATTTATAGTCTTTATTATTATCTTTAGAGGGTATAACTTATATAGATTTATAATCTTAAGTAGTTTTATTCTTATTTAGTACTATCTAAATATTATTATTTTCTAGTCTACTAATATTAATAGTATTAGTATTTAGTATAGTATTAGTATTTAGTATAGTATTAGTATTTAGTATAGCGTTAGGATTTAATATAGTATTAGTATTTAGTATAGCGTTAGTATTTAATACTTCGCTAGTATTAGCGATATTCTATATTTAAGTTAGATTAGCGCTTAGTTTAGGCTAATTAATAATACTTATAACTTAGAGTAGTAGTATACTAAAACTTATATTATAAAGTTAATATTAGTAATTTAAGATACTATATAAGTACTTATAAGATTTCTTAATAATATCTATTATAAGTACGTTATAAATAAAAATAGGGATTAAAGAGATAGAGTCTTATTATAAGTTATTAGTATTATAAGTTATATACTAGCTATCTAGTTAAATAACTACTTATTTTATTATAGGTAAATAAAAGTAGATTATATTCTTATTAATAATTATAGTTCTAGCCTTCTTTAGCTAAGTAAGCTTAATATTTAGTTTTATAATAAAAGAGTCTATTACTCTATTTATAAGGCTTAGTACCTTTACCTTTTTACTAGCTAATATAAGTAGTAATATAATAATTATATTAACTTTTATTTTTCCTATTCCCTATAATCCCTTAATAAGTCTAAGGTTATTAAGTAAGTATACTAAGTACTTTAATATACCTATCTAGGAATAATCTAGCTTAATACCCTAGGTTATAAGCTTCTCCTTATAATTAATTCTATAAAAGAGGTCGCTTATAATATATACCTAGATATCTTATTTAAAGATAAGTTATTACTATCTAGGGTTATAGAAATACTTTCTATCCCCTTTATATATAGGATTTAGGGTCTTAATAGCTACGAACTAGAACTTATATAGTATATTAAATAGAATTAGTCTAATATTAACTATAATTACCTATTTATAAAAATAGTAATATTAAATTATAGCTAATAGTATCTTAGTAGTATTTATTAGATTAAAGACTAACCCTAATTATAAGTTACTTTAAACCTCTTTATTAATAGGATGATAAAGTATAATAGTATAATTAATAGAACTAATAAAAGGAAATAGCTTTAAAAGAATATATACTAACTACTCCTTATCTTTAAATTTAATAAGAAAGGAGTCTTTAACTAAGAACTAATATTTAAATTTAGAGGGTAATTAAAGAAGGCTTATATAGATATAATTACTTCTAGGTATAACTTTTAAGATATATAATTAATACTCCTAGATCTAATATTTTATAATATCTTTAATATTATTTTCTTTCTAGTAGATAATTAATATACTTTTTATAGTTTAGTACCTATAACTATTCTTATATATATAAGATAGCTAGTAATAAGATCTACTTATATATAGTACTAGTTATAAACCTATTACTTATTAATAGAGCTAAGAGGTCTCTTTAAATATAGTTAGAATAAAACTAGGATATTATATAGTAGTAGAGCTTATAATATAGAGTTTTTATATATACTCTAAGTACGCCCTTAATATATATAATAATACCTACTTTAATTCCTACTAGTAGTATTAACTTAATATATAAGAGACTCTAGGTTAAGAGATAGAAGGTATATTAAGTAGAAAAGATAGAATAAAAGGCTAGGGCTACCCCCCTTAACTAGGAGAATTATAACTACGCGTAGGAGTAGGAGTAATAACCTTATAATTATAAGTATAACTAGTAGGATTTTAATATAATCTACTTTCCCTTATAAGTAGATTATTATATAACTTAATACTAGGAAATAGTAATATTATAATAATAATAAAGTATATTTATACCTCTTAATAATTATAATAGCCCCCTCTTATATATTAAGAAAAGATATATAATAATTCCTAATAAGAGTATTATAAGCCTTTTATTAGGCTACTTAGCTAGGGAATATAATAGTAATTAAGGCCTATATATTATAAATTAAATAGATAAAGATACTATATTACTAGATAATATAAAAAAGGAGTAGCTAAGATAGTAATAACTAATAGGAGGATTAGGGGTATTTATATTAATTAAATTATATAAAGAAGGGTAAGAGGGTAATTAAGGGGGAATAGACCTTTTAAGAGATACTATTAAGAGATAGTATAAAGAAAGGGGTAAGGCCCTAATAAGAAAAAGGAGTATATAAGTATTAGAATTTAATACTAAGGTAGTATAAAGTATAAGGGAGAAGATAGTATATAATATTTAAAGGCCTAGAAGTATTATAATAAATTAGATAAGTAAGAGAGGTTTTCTTTTATATATTATAATTTCCTCTTAATAAGCTAGACTTAGAACGCCCTTATTAGCTCTAAGTAACTAGATAGTAGAGTATAAATATAAATATAAATATAAAATATAAATATATATATATATAGGATATTAGTATTTTAATAGGTAGATAGTTTATATATAATATAATCTAACCCTTTTAAACTTTATATTTTATATTAGCTAGTCTATTAAATTAATAAGTAGAAGGTAGAAAGGCTTTCTCAAGTATAAATACCCTTATAATTCTATTATAAAAAATAAAAAATAAATTAGGCTCTAAAGTAATAGATAATATAGATAGCTTAACTATTATATTATTAGATATATTAAATATCTTAAATAGTTAGTTTTAAATATATTAGTAATTACCTAGAGTTCTAGCTTCTTAAAGGATTCCTTTAGTATATACCTTTATAAGGTAGAATATTAGAGATAGGAAACTTAACCTACCCTTTTAATAATAGGTAATTACTTCTTAATCACGTATTATAATATAGAAGTCTTTAAATACTTTCTTAATATAGTTTTTATTTATATTACCTACTATAAATCCTATATAGGTTATAGGATATATACTAATAACTAGTTAGTCTAAGATATTATATATAATATTAAGTTAGATTACTTAAGTATAAAGTAATTCCTTTATATAAGTATATTCTAGAGTAGGTATATCTTTACTTACTAAGGCCTTAATTTTAATCTTAATCTTTATACTTAATAACTAAGTTTTATATTTAATTATAGAGATCCTAGATATTACCTAATTACTATTATCTTTAAATTAGCTAATAGGGGACTTCTAGCCTAGAAAGAGGAGCTTTACTTTATATATAAGTAACTTTTTAATTTTTACTATAGCCTTATTACCTACTATATCTTTAATAGGCTTATAATCGCCCTTAAAGTAGTCGTCCTTATAATACTAATAAGTATTAGGATTTATATAGACCTCGCCGCTAGCTAAACCTAGGTCCTTATCCTATATATAAGTGGCTATAATATTTCTATAAAAAGGTATCTTAAGTCTAGAGTAAAAGCCTATAAGAATATTAAATAAGGTATATTATATAAGTAAGGGTAAACTTATAAATAAAGTAAGTTTATCTACTACTATTTATAACTTAAAACCTAGTATTATCTTAATATTAGAATAACTAGAAGTAGATACCCTAAGGCTAAATATTTAAAGTAAGAGGTTTATAATAAGGCTATAAGTCTATTTATTAGTAAATATTATTATTTTATAGTAAGGAGTATTTATATATATAAACTATAAATACTTACTTACTACTACTCTAGTTCTTAAAGGTTAAGGAGAAATAATAAGTAATATATTATTAATAAGAGGTTAGTATTATATAGGTTAATTCTAGGTAATATTTATATAACCGCGTTATACGCTAGTTAAGTAAAGTAAAATAATAAGACTATTTATTATTAGTATAACTTATTTTACTAAGGCTTTTATTACTAAGTTCTAAATAATAGTAAGTTTACTTAAGGATATTTTAAAGGTATAAAGGCTATCTTTTATTATTAAGTTTAAGTATTAGTATTAAATAAGCTCTTACTAGGTAAGGGTAGGTAATTAGTAGAAATTCTAATATAAAGGATAAATTATTAACTTTCTATAAGTAGTAAGTAGTTTATAATCCCTAATATAAGTAAATATAGAGTAGATACTAGCTATATTAATATAAAATTAGGAGTAAAGTATTAATAATACTAAAATAGTACTTATTTAATCTATTATATTTAAAGGCCTTAAATAGGTTTTACTTCTATAATCTTCTATTAATTAGTCTTTCCTTATATATATTATAGAATAGATATAAGTATATAAGTAGAATAACTATATTTACCTAGCTATTATATATTAAGGCTATACTTCTAGGAACCTTTAATTAAAATAGGTTTAATAAACCTTATCCTAATATAATTTAAGTCTAAGTTTAAGCTCTAATAGTAACTATTATATATATAACTAACTAACTTCTACTATTAGAGTGATAGATATATAAATCTCTTTTAAAGTTTACTATTTATATTACTATTATTAGAGGCTTTTAAGTTTTTTAGGGGTCTATAATAAATATAATAGTAGTAGGTCTAGTAAGGGATAGATAATAATAACTACTTAAGTATATTATATAATTAATTAGTAAAAGAACCCGCTTTATAATAATAGAACTACTAAAGTATTTAACTTACTATTAGTTATAATATAATTCTAGAAATTAGGAAGTATAGCCTAGTACTTATATTCTATTATATACTTTAGATTAGGCTTTAGTAAATAAGAGATACCTGCTTCCTAATTAAAAATTATACTTTATTAATATATTTATTATATAGTAATTATAGTAGTATTAAATATTATACTTATATAAAGTACTAAACCTATTTAGGTAGATATAAGGTTATAGATTTATTAGTATATCTATCCTATCCTAGCCCTATTTATATAGTAGATTTAAGACTTAATAGTTATACTTACTATAAAGCGACTCTCTATTAATACTAATAGATTTCTTATCCTCCTTAATATTATACTTAAAAATTCCTATTATTATATAACTATAAAGTAAGCCTTAAAGGTTAAGCTACTTACTAGGAATATAAGAGATGTTAATATAAAGCGTTAGGATATTAATATATAGATAAAAGGTAATAAAAAAGAGCTAATAATACTCTTAAATATTAAAGATAAAATACTTAGCCCTTCTACTACCTATTATATACTACTACTTAACTAGATTACTTTTATAAATATATACCTCCTACCTATATTAATACTACTATATATACTATCCTTAGCTTAAAGTATATAGATTTACTATTATCTATTCTAGGTTAAGGAGTAAAGGAGCTTATTTAAGCTATCTAAGTATTATATTACCTAGGTATAGAAGATTTAGATCTACTACTCCTAAAAATAGTTATAATTAGTAATTAAAGTATAAGAAAGAGTTCTCTTATTAAAGGAATAAGTAGAATTAAAGCTTTATAAAGTATAGGTATAAATACTTAATACCTACTAGAGATTAATTTAATAGAGGATACTAATTTAAAAGGCTAATAGAGTTATAAAGTCTTCCTTTATATTAAGTATATCTATTAGAGTAGCTTAAAAGAGTATATAATAAATCGACTAACTATCGAGTCAGGTTTTAGTACTATAGATTAGTACCGACCCGAATACTTAGTACTAGTTTAGGTACCGACCTGAATACTTGGTACCTACTTCCGGTACCGACCCGAAAAGCCGGTACCTTAGCGAGTCGGGTTAGACCGACCCGACTCGCTAAGGTATCGCCAAGACGCTAAGCCCCTAATAAAATAGTAAGGGACACTAATTTTTTTCTAGAATTACCCCTATTCTAAAATTAGATTTTTTTTAAATTAGAATTTAAATACCCCTCTTAATTCCCTAGGGATATGTATTACCTTTTTGTATTACCTTATTTACTTTTTAGAATTTCTTAGGTAATAATAATTATAATAATTAGTAGTATAGTAGTAAATCCTATATATAGTAAGAAATATTACTTTAAATAGAAAATATTGCTAATATTATAGTCCTTATTTCTCTAGGGATATACGTTACCTTTTTATATTACCTTAAAGAATTACCTAGGTAATAATAATAATAATAATTAATAATATAGTAGTAAATCCTATATATAGTGAGAAATACTACTATAAATAGAAAATATTACTAATATTATAGTGTTTATTATTTATAGGGATATGTATTACTTTTTTATATTATCTTATTTACTTTTAAAGAATTACGTAGGTAATAATAATAATAATAATAGAAAAAAAATAGAAAATATAGTAAGAAATACTACTAAAAATAGAAAATATTACTAGAGAAAAAAGTCTTGTCGAGTCGGGTTAATACTTCGGTACTAATACTTAGTACTACCTTATAGTATTAACTCGAATACTCGGTACTAACTATTAGTACCGACCTGAATACTTAGGCTAGGAATTTAGTATTAACTCGCTAAGAGTCGAGTCGGGAACCCGACTCGAGTTTAAAGTACTAACCCGACGCGGTTAGTCTAATAATAAAGGCTTAGCCTTTAAGTTCTTAAGTAAATATAGATAGTAAGGATTATCCTTTTATATATATTACCTTAAAAGATAATATAATAAACGCCTTAAAGTATACTTAACTAGTAATACTTAATTTAAGTAGCTCTTATAAAAAGTATAAGCTAGGAAACCCTATTATAAACTATATATATTAGGTTAAATTCTTACTAAATATTATCTATTTTAATATCTTTAATCCTAGCCTTCTAAACTTATCCTTTTTAAACTATTAGGTATTATTAATATATTTAAAGTCTTAAATAAAGCCTATCTTATAAATTTTATCTAGAACTTAGTTAAGGAGTATATTAAAGCTCTAGACTATATTAATCTTTTTATACTTATTATAACTTATAATATAGCTAATTCTAGCGCCTTTAAATTAATCTAAGAAATAAAGGTAGAACTAAGGACTATTAATTACTTAATTAACCTTAATTAGATAGTAAGAGATAATATACTTAATTAATAAGCTTAGTTTCTTAGTAGTAAAGCCTTTTAGCTTAATTTTAGGGTCTCTTCTTCCTCTTACTACCTATCTATCTATTCTTAATAAGAGAAGACTAATACCTCTAGCTTCTTAAGAAGTTATTTTCTAAAACTACTCTACTTAAGATATATTAATTAACTTTACTAATTAGTAATAGTAGCTAAGTATATATTACTTAATAAGTTTAAGTCCCTTTTATAAGAGAAGTAGGTAGAAATTAAAGTTAGCCTTATAATTTACCTTAAGACTAATAATATCTAATAACTTTATTACTAAATAATAAAGATATCTTTAACTAAAATATAACCCTTATTATTAATAACCCTAATTTAATATACTATAATAGCTACTTTAAAATTAAAATAACCTTCCCTATTAATTACTCTTACTTACTACTAACTTTCTAGTTTAACTACCTAATCTACTATCTAAATATCTACTTAAATAGTAAGCTTTATATCTCTATCCTCTATATTCTAGGTAATAATAAGATATTTAGTAAATCTATTAATAAGTATTAATCTTTAGCTTAACGCGCTAAGTCCGTACTTATTAGTATACTATAATAGCTACTTTAAAGCTAAAATAATATTCCCTAATAATTACCCCTACTTACTATCTACTTTTTAGGTCAATTACTTAGTCTACTATCTAAATATCTACTTAGATAGTAAGCTCTATATCTCTATCCTTTATACTCTAGGTAATAATAAGATATTAGGTGATTTTACTAATAAGCGCTAATCCTTAGCTTAACGCGCTAAGTCTATCCTTATTAGTATTATTTTACTAGGGGGTTTTAGACTTTTCTATAGTAAGGAAAGGAATAAGGGGAGGGATAATAAAGAATAGGAAGATAAGAAAGGGATAAAATAAGTAGGAGGTATAAAAAGATTAGGAGGAATAGAAGTAATAAAAGGGATAGAAGGAGTAGAAGGATTAGAAGATATTAATAAATAAGGGTTTATATAATAAAATAATAGGAATATATTATTATAAAGTATATATATTAATTTTAATACTAGATAAATAGAAAGTAGCTTTATAAGAGAAAATAGCTAGGATTATATAATTAACTCTTATATACTAAGTATAAAATAATATTAATACTATTATAAGTACTTAACTTTTATAACTATTAGGTAGAATAAATTATAATATTATATAGAATATAGAATATATCTATATATATTCTCTAGTTCTTTATTAGAATACTTATAAAAGAGGATTCAAGTAACTAATAATAGTAATATAGATATCTACTACTATTAGGTATATATATCTAGGACTTAGCGCGGGCTTGAATATATAGATATTATATTAATAACGCGTATATATATTATAAGATAATAATTAAATTATAATAATTATTATATTAATATAATTAATAGTATTTATCCTTATATCTTATATACCTCTATCTCTAAGTTATATAGAATAATATTATAGTAAGAGGAAAATATCTTCCTAATAGTAACGTAATATATATAAAAGAATAGTACTTTGAATTATATAAAAGGAATACTAGCTCTATTATTAAGTACTTATTCTATTATAATTAATCTAGGTATATACGTTTAATTCCTATTTAATCCCTAATTTTATTATATAAGAGGATAATATTATATAAAGTATCTAGTTTTAAAGTAGTATATATATATCTTATATATATAATTATATTAATAATAACTATATACCTTAAGAGAAAAAGTCTAATTTATATATAAATATATTAGATTAAATATATATAGTATAGAGGCCTAATTATCTACTAATATAATATTATAATAGGAGTTTTTCCTATTTATTTTTAATATTTTAAAGTCTTAATATCTACTTATATAAGTAATTAGGAGTTTAAGAGTGAAAGATTTAGAAGGGATATTAAATAGTAGATATTAATAGTAATTTATTATAAGAGTAATATTTAACTAATTTAAGAATTAAACCCCCTTATTATTATAAAAATACTATTATATACTCTTTATAAAATCTTAAAAGTATAAATATTATAGTTAATAAGTATTAAGGTTAATTCTTCTAAAGAAGTTTAATATTTCTTTTTAAAAATAAAATAGTTTAAACTCCCTACTACTTAATAATATTAAATATTCCTCGCTTATAAATATAGATATAGGCGTAATACTATATAAATACTATAATAGATTTAAGAGGAAAGAGAGAGAAGATACTATATAATATTATACTAAGTCTCTACTTATAACTTATTAATATATTCTATATTATTACCTCCTTATAAAAGTATTATAGGCGTATATTAGTAAACTAGGAACATGGAATAATACAGAAAAATGTGAAAAATGCGTATATAACAGGCGCGCTCATGTATTAGCCCTAGGGCTCGTTTTAACACCGTGAGTTGGAAAAGGCGCATTTAGCTGGATTTAGCAACTTTTGGAAATACTAGGTAATAGGACTAATAGGGGATAAGTCCTACTAATTAGTTATAATATAACTATATTAGGCTAGTACTAACTAGGTAATTATAATAAGGTATTAAGTCTTATTAATAACTAATAGTACTAATACTTAGTAGGAGAATAAATCGCAGGCGTAATATAGGTGTAAGAAACGGGGCTAGGCTAGGGGGGAGCACTCTACGCGTATATAAATTACGTGAATCGACTGTATTTAAAACCTATATTACGCTAGCGTTAACGACGTAGCTACTATAACTCTAGCGAGCTTCCCGTTTCTTCCCGGCGCTAGAGGAAAATCACGGATTTAAGGCCTTAAATCCGGATTTTCTATATTTAGGACTTTTAGGCTAGAATAAAAAAACCCTTAAATTTTCCTATTTTTTACTAGTATTTTACCTGGAAAATGCGCTTTCAGCGGATTTTCCAGTTTCGGATTTTCTATTCCACTTCCCAGTTTGCCGATGTAGGTAATATTAATACTTTTATTAAATAATTTTTTTTTCCTATTAAGTATTTTATAGGCCTTAACCTTATTATCTTCCTAAAATTAATAGGTAGTTATAAAGGTATAGCTACGCCTACCTTTATAACTTAATTCTATAAAGTAATATCTTTACTATCTAACTTATAATAGTAATTATAAATAATAAGATACTAGCTAGTAGGATTTAAATAGTAAGGTTATAAGTATTTCTAAGCCTTAATAAGTAGTAGCTCTTCCTATTCCTTTATATTAATAACTAGTATACCCTTAGAAAAAGTCTCCCCTATATTAATAATAGGTATTTTACCCTTAAAAGAAGCCTACTTAATAATTTTATTAGGGGCTATTACCTTTAAGGCTATATTCCTTATAGGATTTTTATAATAGATAAATATCTTTCTACGTATCTCTAGAGTAGACTTTAAGGTAGGCTCTAGGGGGGGCGAGAGGTTCTTTTATATTAATAGGGTATTACTAAGGAGGGAACTTAATATTTAAGCATTAACTCTATATATATATACTCCTAAGTTAGCTCTAGATATACTAAACTATAATATTATAATTACTTATTTAAGCTAGGTATAAGATAGAAATATAGTCTCTTAAAGTAATATAAGTTTTATATCTACTTAGGGTTAGACTAACCGTTTTTTCGGTACTTAGTACTACTTTTTAGTATTAACCCGACTCGCTAAACTACTTACGGCTAGCTTATACCTTGTATAGGTTTAGCGTTACATAATAATTATAAATTCGGTTCTAAATAGAACCGACGCGGTTAGTCTACTTAGGGTAGTTTTTTACTAAGGGAGTAGGTAACTTTTATATAAGTAGTTCTAATCCTATATAAAAGCTAACCTATTAAGGCTTAATACTTCAATTATCCTACTTTATAAAGGCTAGCTTATCTAATTAAATTAAATATACCTAATATAGCTTATAATCTAATTATATATTAATATTTAATAAATACTTTTAATATTTATTAAACCCTATTATACTTAACCTTTATTCCTTAAGTAGATAGTTATAAATAGTAAGCTTAAAATAAGATATCTATCTAAATCTCCCTATTAATATAATATATATTAAAGCTAAACTATAATTAATTTATTATAATAAAAAGGGGTAATAAGGCTATATATATATAAATATTATAAGGAAGGGTTTAAGAATAATAGTAGATTTAATAGATATATCTTATATTATAAGGTTTTGTTTATAACTACTTATAGAAAATTTTATAAAGCTTACCCTTACCTCCTCCCTCCTCTTAATAATAGTAACTATTATAACTAATTTTAAAGAGTTAGGAGGATATTAAAGATATAAATATTAATATTATAATAGAAACTAATAAAGACCTACTTACTCTTATTTTAAGAGATATTAATATTAATATAAGGACTTTATTATAAAGTCTACCTGATATTAATATTACTAGGAGTAGGGAGGAAGAGAAGTTAATATACCTATTACCTAATTTTATATATTTAAGCTAATAGTTAATATCTTTATATTTAAGTTAAGATATTTATAAAGGCTATTAATTATTATATAAATATAGGTTATAAGCTTATAAAAGTAGATAAAGATCCTTTAAGGCTTAATAAAGATTTAAATTATACTAATAAAGATAGAGGAGTATATTACCTATTTTTAAGTATATATAACTATATATTTATATAATAGTTATATAAAGAGAAAGTAATTAAAGGTAGTCTTAATAAGTTTTTTTATAATACTTAACTTAAATATATATATAACCTCTTAAGTTATAAAAATACTAATATTATAATAGAGTTATAAGATAAGATTATACTAGATATTAATAGGGATAAATAGAATAAATAAACCTTTAAGGTTATATCTAATATTAATAGTATAAAATTAAGAGAATATAATATTATCTATTAAGATATTATTAAGACCCTTAGATTCCTATTAAGCTATTATTTATTTAAGGAGGATATAGTATTTAAACCTATACGCTAGTTTAATAGTAATAAAAGGTATATATATACTAAGATATATATTAGTAATTAATAGTAGGAGATATAAGAGAAGCTTTCTATTAGAGCTATTATAATATTACTATTAATTTCCTTAGATAAAATAGTACTTATATAGTATAAGGGTAATCTAGCCGTATAGCTAGTCTACCTTATTATAGGAAATTTAAAGGTATAAGTATACTAAGCTTAAAAGTAACTAGGTTTAATACTCCTAGTATTTCTACCTATTATACTTAATAATAGTAATTATATTAAATCTAATATATAATATAAGTCTATATTAATTATCTTAGAATATAAGTATATAAGTAGTATATCTAGTATAAGCCTATAATATTAATACCTTCTTAGTAATTTAAGATATTATAATTATAAGTCTTAAGATTTTATATATAAATTAGATAATATAATACTACTATTTAGTTATTATAAGCTTTATAATAGATTATAAAGAATAAATATTAATTATTAGTATTAAGAAGGGCTAATAGTATATAATTTATATAATACTATTAAATTAATAATAGAACCTTAGTACTAAATAGCACCCTTAAATCTACTCCTCTACCTATTCCTAAATCTAGCGCTAAAAGGCTAAGGATATACTAGAAAATAATAATATATAAGTATATCTAATATAAAACTTCGCCTAGTTATATATAATAGTAGAGATATATATAGGAATACTTATTAATATATTATACTAACTCTTAAAGGGCGTAGTTAACTATTTACTTAAATAGTTTAATCTTACTATTAAGGGTAGTATACCTAGTACTAGGAAATTAAAGGGGTCTAAATAGATATATAAAGAGGTATTAAGGAAGGTAAAGTAAAAGATTCTATAATATTCCTCCCTTCCGCGACTTAAAGATTTTTAAGTATTATAGTACTATTATATAATAGACGGGTAAGGACTAATAAGCTATTATATAATAACTTATACTAGTAATTACTCTACTATCTATAAACTTATATAGTTTAAAAATTAAATATACCTAGGTATTAATAGACTTTATCCTAATTACTTAATACTATTTATATAATAATAAAATACTAGGATATCTTAAAGACGTATTATATTAATTTAATAAATTTAAGACCTATTTTAATTAGTATAAGCTAGTTAATAAGGTAAATCTAGGTAGCTATTTTAATATATTAAAGCTCTATATAATAATATATTACGCGGAGTAGATTTAGTAATTTAATATTATAAATAATTATAATAGTAAATATAAAGAGGTAGTATATTACTATTTAATTAAGGCTTTCTTTAATTTAATTAATAAGTAAGAAAACTTTTAAGAATAACTTATATACTATACTACCTACTACTTATAAATACTAACTATAAAGGATAACCTTTTTTAGTTTATAATAAAGCTATCTACCTTAAAAAATAGTAGACCTTATAACTAAAGTACTAATACTTAATTATAAAGTTAAATTATTACGTTTTTAGTATAAACCTAATAAGTAGTAAATATAGATAGTTTTAACTACTAAACTAAATATTATAGTCTAGTATATACTATTTATAATATAATAGAGTCTATAAGTAGAGGGCCTTATTAAGATACTAGCCATCTTTATATACTAATACTAAGAAGAGATAGATAGGAGGATTATAATTAATAGAAATATAGATAGAAGGGAATATAATTCTAATTAAATAGATATATACTTTATCTATCTATATCTATTAATAAGATATTAAAAACTAGATAGGAAAGATCTAATAGATATAAAGAATCTTATTATTAATAATATAATATATATAATAAACTAGTAGAATTAGGGAAAGTAGAAATATAACTATATCCTAATATAGGAATTAAGGCCTTATACTTATATAATATTACTTTATAACTAAAGGCCTATTAAGCTTTAGCTTCTTATAATAGTATTAGATATAAGGTATCTAACTACTAAGGGTTAACTATTAATATATAGTAGAGCCCTTATAAATTTCCTAAAAATTTATAAAGGGGGGGCTTTATATAAGATTTATAGAATAGTAGAAGTAGAATTATAATTAATTAGTATAACTACTAATCTAAGGATACTTAAGGCGCGTTAACTTATCCCTTTAATAGGAATTATAAGGAGTATATATATTATATTAGTATATATAAGAAAGGGTATAAGAAATAATAATATAGCTTATATTAATAATTATACTAATTAGGACTTATATAATTTAATATATAATAAGAATTCTCTCTAATAGACTAGGCGGGTAATAAATAGAAGGCTATCCTCTCTAAGCTAATAAAAGATAGCGGATTATTTATTAAATAGATAAAAATATAATCTAAGTATTTCTCTTTTCTTAACTACTAAATATAATAAGGCTTTAAAAATAGTATAATAATTATAATATAATAATATCCTACCTTTTATTCTTCTTTATTAAGGATATAGAATATAGTATTCTATATTATAATACTAGAGTAGCCCTAGCTATAAAGTAATATAATAGATACTTTAAATATTATAATAGGGAAGTAGTATAATAATACTTAAATAATAATATATTTAGTATTTATATTTATAATCTACTTAGAGGTAGGGATAAAATACAAGTAATAGACTTTTTATAATATATATATTACCGCGTATACTACGTAGGTTTACTAATAAATAATACTATAATATTAATATATATATAATAATTTATTAAGCCTATAAAAGTTAGTTACCTAGACTAGACTTAATAGGAATAAACCCTAGGGATTTTAATAATATAAGATAGTCTACTAAGATTATAAAGGATATACTAGAAATTAATAAAACTACTTATATACTTCTTCTTACCTAACTATAAAAGTAATTAGAATCTATAGGACTATTAAGTTAAAGATTAAATATAAAGAAGGTAAAAGACTACTTATAATCCAGGTTTATTAATATATATAAAGAGTTTACTTATATATTTAATTACGGGCCGGAAAGATATAGGATATCCTACGGGATATCCCACGTAGGATAGTATAAGACCGTAGGATAGGATAGGTAAATTAGGTCTTAATACTATATCTTTATAACGGTATAAAACGGGGATAGGATGGGATTTTTTAGTAGGATAAGATTTTCCTAGGACTACTTTATAGGATAGGATATTTTTAGGATATCCTATAATTAGTAAGTATATAACGTAGTATTTTTTTAAAAAATATTTTAAAAATCTTCTCTATCTAGAAAGCTATAACTAGAAAGCTAACTAGAAAGGTAAATATTAGCTTTCTAGTCAGCTTTCTAGTTATAGCATTCTAGATAGTAATAATTCTATATTATTTTTAGGAGATCCTACTATTAGTAAGTATATAATATAATATTTTTAAAAAAATATTCTAGAATTATTACTATATAGAATGCTATAACTAGAAAGCTAACTAGAAAGGTAAATATTAGCTTTCTAGTTATCTTTCTAGTTATAACTTTCTAGATAGAGAAGATTTTTAAAATATTTTTTGTAAAAATACTACATTATATACTTATTAATTATAGGATATCCTAAAAGTATCCTATCCTATAAAGTAGTCCTATGAAAATCCTACGAAAACCTATACTATCCTAGAATAGGATAGGACTAAAATAGCTAATCCTATACTATAGTACGGTATAGTAGGCGAGACTAATATCCTATACTATCCTATATCTTTCTAGCTAGTATATTTAATAGTATCCCTAAATAGTAGAAGGATTAATATCTCCTCTTCCTTACCTAATAAAATAATTATACTTAGAGGAGATAGATAAGGGCTAAATAATACTATAGAGATAGTAGAGAAGATTATATAATATTAAGTACTAAATTATCTAGGGATTTAGATAAGAGACTATAAATTATATACTTAGTTAGGGAACCTAATTAGTATATAAGTTTTATTTATTATACTATATTATATATTAATAATAATATAGATAAAAGTATAATATATATAACTTAGAATATTTAGAAGAGTAATATATATATAGAATTATTAAATATAAATAACTTTAACTTTAGAAAGTTTATGGCCTTAATTAAGTCTAACCTAGGTTATAATAAGATAAAGGATACTATTAATTATACCTACCCTAGGTTACTAGATATTATTATTACTAATAAATAGAAATAGAGGGTAGCGCTAGTAGAAATATATACTTAAAGTACTAAGCGCTTTACTTTTAAAATATAGGGTTTAATAGCTACTAGATAATATATAGTATATAATAGAATAAGTCTTATATATAATATTAATAAGTAGTTTTAACTAACTAGAGTCTAGATAGTATTTATAATAAGGCGCCCTTCGCTTAAATATAATAAAGATATTATATTTAAGAGTAATAATAAGTATTACTAATAATAGTATTCCCTATAAATAAGTAGTACGGGTTACTAGTACTAATATACTTAATATAAACTAAAGTAATATTAGTTAGTTTATTAAACCCTATTTAATTTAATTAACTTAGCTTAGCCCCCTAATACTACGCTAAATAGGTTAATTTCCTAATAATTTAAGGGTTTTCCTCTTCCCCTAACTATAGTATTTTTAAATTTATTAATAATATAATCTACTACTTCTTCCTTCTATCTACTTATAGGAATATAATACCTATTCTTTATATAATATTAATATAATATATAAGAGGGTAAGACTACTATCCTAAGACGCGTAGTACTTAGTTACTAATATAACCTAACTCTAGAACTATAAGATAGATAAAGGACGCGATTATAATAGGTAGAATAACAAGTAGTCTACTAAGTTATTAGTTTCTAATAATAATAATTATAATAATTATAAGCGATTAAGTAATAAAGAGAATAAATAACTTTAAGTTAGAGAGAAGTAAAAACGCGTTATATCCTCTATTAATAATAGATATATATAAATATCCTCTATTAATAATAGATATATATAAATAGGAGTACCTATCTTATACTATACTATAATTATCTACTAATATAATCTAAAAAGAAATTAACTATTAATAAGTCCTATTATAAGAAGTCTAATAGGAGGAGTAAGTAGTATAACCCTTAATATCCTATTAAACTCTAATACTAATAAGTATTATTATAGTAGTAATAAAATAGGACTATATCTCTAGTAAGATAAGAAATATTATTCTAAGGTAGTCTCTTATAAGATATATACTATTATTATCCCTAATTATATAAAGTATCTAAAGGTAATAATTCTTTCTAATATAATAAAGAGTCTAGGGAAGGGAAGAGAGATATAATTAGAAGATAACCTTATATAACTAAATAGTTAAATAAAAGTCGCGTAGAATAAGGTAATTAAAAAGTTAGGGCTTAAGATTAAAAACAAGTTAAATAGGGTAGATAGTATACCTATTAAAGCTAAAGCTTAAAAAGTTAATATAATATCTATAATTACCTCCTATCCTAATTAAACTAAGTATTAATTTATTAACTTATTTAAAGAATAGTATTTATACTCTTTAAACCTTATATAAGTTATAGTAATATCTATATATAAAGAGGATAGCTTATAAGAGGAGGTAATTATATAAGTTAAGGTATTATTAAACTTCCTAACTTTTATATATTATAATATAAGTTACCTATCTATCTAATATTAGTTCTAATTAAATATTAGGTTTATAATAGAAAGGGTAAATAGGTAAATCCTATTCTAATAAAAGTACTTATAAATATAGTATATAAACTAATAAAGACTAGTTTTATTAATAAGGAAAGTATAAAGAAGTTTTTTAACCCCCTACCTAATATCCTATTAGTTTTTACTATAATAATAGTAGGATATTATATATTTAAATACGCGCGTAGTAATTATTATATTAAGAAATTTAAGGGTAAAAAGGCTTAAGGTATTAATTAATTAATTAATTAATTATACTCCTATGCTAGCTAAAGCTAATAAGGGTAGACTTTTCGGGGGGTACGCCTAGCGCACCTGTCGTTCGGGGAGAAACCTAGCTAAGGGATAAAAACTCTACCTACCATCCGCAGGCTATACTATTATTCGGCTCCTTCCCTCCCCCCCCTAATAGGCCTGCTATCGGGGCGGTATATTAAGGGGTCGGGTCTACCGTCTATAATACTAAGGTTTTATTAACTATATTCTCTTCTCTTTAGTTAGGGCGGAGCCCGTCCTCTCTATCGGTTCTCGCTAATATCTCTTTTACTAGTATAAACTAGTAGAGGGCGCCTGACCTAGTTAACTACCTCGCCGCCGCCCTTATCCCTATTAGTAATGAGAGAATAGTACTATAGTCTTCCGACCTAGCCTCTAGTAATATCTAACTCCTACTAGTATAATAGTTAGGATAGAATAGTAGGACGTATTTACCGGTCTACCTCGCCGTACCGCACAGGTAGCTAGGACTTAGGATCCTAGGAACCTTCCTAATAAATAAGAAGTAGTTAAACCTAATCTTATCCGTGCGTAACTAGACCGCTACAGAGCTCTCCGGCTTCTTTAGGCCCTTATAGAGGTCCTATCTCCCCCCTACTAGGTCACTCTTCTATGCTAGGCTCGTGTTTCGGCCCTCTAATCCCCGCTGGTAGTGGCGCTACCGGCCTTACTACCGGCCTTCCTACTAGGTTAGCATCCTTTTCTATAGCGTTAGGTTATTAAGTACCCCGTTTAGCGACCGCTTCGCCTAAGACTCCTTCTTAGCTGACGGGGGTAGCGGAGGGCGCAGCCTCCTACCCCTTTTTAGTTATAACCGAGACTTGATCTTTGCGTTCCCTCTTAAGACTATCTTATATATCCCTTAAAGGATCTTACTCCGTAGTAGGGCCTTATTAAGGAAGTCTCTTACCGACGGGATTCCCGCCTCTACTTCGAGGACCGGAATTAGGGTAGCCTTATACGCCCCTAGTACTTTACGTAGTCCTTTATTCTAGATTATCGTTAGGGTCTTTACGTACTTCCCTACTACCCCGGGGGTATTCTTTAAGCTATACTATATTAGCGCCGCGAACGTTATTATAAGCCTTACTACTACCGCGTATATAAGCCTACTAACCGGTAGAATCGCGCTTTATATAGAGCCGGCGACGTAGTAGAGCGCCTGAATCTAGTTATCTATCTTAGCTTATACCTTCTTTAGGTGTACGTTCTAATTTAGCTTACTATCGAGTATAAGTCCTAGGACCCTAATCGACGTCTTTAGTTTAACTTTAATTCCCTTAAGTTTAACTATTACGTCTATCTTTATACCCTTTATTCTACGGGTTATATAAACGAGCTCGTACTTCTTTAGTATAAACGAGGCTCTATAAGTCTTCGCCTACCGTAGGTATACCTCGTAAGCTTTATCTAAAACCTCGTAGTTCCGTTTAGTACTCCTGCTATAAGCTAGTAGATAGACGTTATCTATAAATCTGCCGACTTAAATTAGTAGCTTTAGCTTTTTATACTCCTCGATTAGGGGAGCATTAAAAAATAGGAATAATATCGAAGAGATAGGTGAACCTTAGAGGATCCCTATCTCTACTAACTTTATCTAACTCGTCCTCCTACTAAGGGTAATCGAAGTCGCCCTCTCCGTAAGGAAGCTTGCCGTCTAGCGTACTATCCTCTTAGGGACTCTCTTTATCTTTATCGTGTGGAGTAGCCTAGAATAGGAGACGTGATCGAAGGCTCCGGCGATATCTAGGGAGAGGAGGCTCGCTACGTTCCTCTTCCCTATTCCCTATACCGTGTAGACTGCGTTAGTAATCGTTTCTAGCGCGGTTTCCACTAATCTCCCTTGCCTTACACCTATCTATTCTTCCGGAAGGAGGTTATTAGCCTCCGCGTAATCTCTAAGCCTAGCCGCTATTACCGTCTCGAACATCTTTCCTAAGATATCTAAGAGGGCGATCGGCCTATAGGACTTAGGGTCGGCGTAGTTCTCCTTCTACGGTTTCTTCAAGATTACTATATTAGCCTCCTTGAATTTCCGGGGGTAGTATCTAATCTCGAAGCACCCCTGGAAGAGATAGCGGATCTCCTCCTAAGGCTTAAGGTATATAGCTAGCTATCTTACTATTATATATAGATATATAATAGAGAGCTAATTATATACTATTATAAGGTATTAATAAATAACGTAGTATATATAAGATAATCTAAATAATAACCTTTATAAGAGCCGTATCTATAAGCTTTACTTAAAAGGAGTAGGGGATATACTTTATAATATTAGGGTTATAAATAGAAATAATAATAAGGTAAATAGAAGGGATATTAATAGTAGTTAACTAAATAACCTACTACCCTTAGATAATTTAGATAATAATAAATATAATAGTCTATTAAGTATTTAAGGTAGGTATTTTTAACTAAATAATATAAAGAGAGATATAATAGTTAACTTAAAATTATATAAGGTAATAATCCTAGTATCTATTAAATATTACTAAATAGCTCTTTAGAGTATAAGTATTAAATCTTAATACTACTATCCTTATATATTAATAAGGCTTAAGAGGAAATAGCTAATAGTATAATTCTACTTACTCTATCTATTTATATATAGCTAACCTCTTAAATTAGATAGGATAATAACCTCCCTCCTCTCCTTTACTCTACTTTAAAACGCGGATATATATTACTAAGTATACTAAAGATAGATAGTAGGTAGTAATTTATAAGATATTATATATTATATATAATAAAAGGAGAAGATCTACTTATAAATTAAGGCGCCTATAAATCCTAGTTAATAGAGGATTTCTAGGGTATATTTAAGCTAATATAACTAGATTAGATATAGTATAAGATAGTAAGGGATAGTAATATAATTATTATAAATAGTAATAAGGGTAAATATATAAGGTTTAGGAAATAAGTTAAAAGAAAGCTACGCGTAGAATTTTAATTAAAAAGTAGTAAGATCTAAAAAGAGAATTTATAATATAAGGAGATTAAGTAGGTAGGAATAGTTCTATTAAAAGGTAGTTTATAAATACTAAGTAAATAGTATAATAAATATATATTAAGTACTATAAGCGTACTTTTACATATCTTTAATAATAGTACTAGTATTAATATAGGCGATAAATTAGGGTAGCGCGGATAGACTACTATAGTTAAAATAAGTAGATAGACTACTATAATTAGAATAAGTAGATAAGTAGTAATTCCTAATAATAATAATACTTATAATAATAGTATAAATAGCGCTATCTAAGGAATATATAAGATAGGTAGATATAGTAATAATACTACCTAATATAATTATAATAATAATAATACTAATTCTAAGAAAGGTATATTTATTAAATACTAAGTATATAGTATAAATATTAGCTATTATATTTAATAAACCTTTTCTATAAATATTATAATATCTAGTTTATACGCGTTAATAAATAATTAGAAAACTAAGCGCGCTTTTAGTATTATAAAGGTATAAATAGTAGCTTATAGTAATTAGAGGTATTATAATAAGCTCTAGGACTAATATATAAGCGTATTAGTTATATATATAATACGTATATTTTTGTATTTTACAGGTTTCCTAGTTTACTAATACCTACTACTAGAGTAACCTTTTACTAGGAATATAACGTTTTTATAATAGTATTTTAAACTATTATCTTACTAGTCCCCCTAGTATATTAGTAAACTAGGAAACCTGTATATTACAAAAATATACGTATTATATAGGTATTATATATACATAACTAATACACTTATATATTAGCCCTAGAGCTTAGAATAATACCGTAAGTTGTAAAATACGTATTTAGCAACTTTTGGAAATACTAGGTAATAGGACTAATAGGGGATAAGTCCTACTAATTAGTTATAATATAACTATATTAGGCTAGTACTAACTAGGTAATTATAATAAGGTACTAAGTCTTATTAATAATTAGTACTAGTACTTAGTAAGAGAATTAATTACAGGCGTAATATAGGGATAGGAAACGGGGCTAGGCTAAAGGGGGGAGCACTCTACGCGTATATAAATTACGTGAATCGACTGTATTTAAAACCTATATTACGCTAGCGTTAACGACGTAGCTGCTATAACTCTAGCGAGCTTCCCGTTTCTTCCCGGCGCTAGAGGAAAATCACGGATTTAAGGCCTTGAATCCGGATTTTCTATATTTAGGACTTTTAGGCTAGAATAAAAAAAACCTGAAATTTTCCTATATTTTACCAGTATTTTACCTGAAAAAAGCGCTTTTAGTAGATTTAGTAGTTTGGATTTTCTATACAGGTTCCTAGTTTACTAATAAGTATCTTCTAGTATTATATTAATACTATTATAGGGAGGTTAGACTATATACTTATAATTTAAGATACCCCTAGACTCTAATACTACCTCCTTATATAAGATTAAAAAGGAGACTAGTCTTACTAAGCTAATAAAGTAAGCTTATATTATCTTTTAAAATAAGTCTCTTATATAAAGTTAATATAATATAGAAGCTATTAGTTATAGCCTTTAAAATATCTATAATAATAACTAAGCTTATTTTAGGGGTAAGGTAGTCTACTTTTATAGTAACTTTTAATAAATACTCCTAGTTATTCTAAGAGGATCTAGTAGCTAGGTTATTAAGGTATATCTTTAAAAGGCCTATTTCTAAAATAAGGTTATATATTTAAATCTTATTATTAATAAATAACTTAATAATCCTAATTTAATAGATATTATATATTATAAAATAGGATAATTTATAAATAATCTACTTACTATTAGTAATAGTATTAATATCTAGAAAAGCTCTACTACTAATAAAGATATATTATATTAAAAATATAATTATTACTCTAGAAATATTATTAATAATTTAATTAAGAATATTTATATTAATATTAGAATAAATATCTCGTAAAGGGTTTATTTATTAGAATAAGCTATTTTTATTATTATTAATAAAGATATTACTAGTATAAATACTAAGATAATATTATATATCCCTAGTAATATAATAATATACTAGAGTATTAATTATATTATATTAAAAGAAGATAATAAACTCTTCCTCCTTAAGTACTTTTATAAGTTTTATAAACCCTCTCTATTATCTTATAAATTATATATTAAGCTAGGCGTATTAATTATACTATTAAATAACCTTAATCTATTATATTTATATAATAAGACCTAATTATAAGTAATAAGATATAATAAGTATATCTTTAAAGGGGAGATTATAAGTAGTACTTATAATAGTAAAAAGGTAATACTATTTAAGATACTATTATAATTTATAGAAAATAATAGGTAGATTTCTACCCCCTTTATTTATAAATAGTACCCTATTTAACTAGTATTTATTATAACTATTAATAAATTATAAGGTTAATTAATAAAGTATATAAATATTAACTTATAAATTAAGCCTACTTTTAATTATAAATAGTTATATATAACTTTATTATAAGTAATAAAATAGAGAAACCTTTATATTATTAGGTCTAAAACTTCTAAATATATATCTACTTAAATAATAAAAAATATTATATATAAATAGATACTATTAGATAATAGATAAACTACCCTTAATATATTAATTATTACTTATTATTAATACTTAAATCCTATTAATAGCTACTTAGTAGCTTATAAGAATATTAATTATAATTTTAAAAGTATAAAAATAGCTTAATATTATATTTAATTATATCTTTATATCTTTATATTAAATTATAATATTAGACTTTTTAATAATAAAAATAAACTATTCTACTATTTAATTTATTAATTATTACTAGTTAAACTTTAAAGGGCTAGATAAATACTAAATTATATTAACTCTTATATCTATTAGATTCCTTTATATTAATATAATAAATCTAGTAGGACTATTAATAATTATTATAAGAATATAAAAGATATATTATAATATAAGGAATATAATAATTTAATAATTATATTAAATAATCTAATAGTATAAAAGTTGTTAATATAATAGAGTATTATTATACTAAGTACTTAATAAATAGTATTAATCTTTTAATACTTCTATTTTAATAATAATAATATCTTTTCCTAATAATAATTAATATAATAAGTTATCTAATAATAATATACTTAATTATACCCTATTAGTCCTAAATAGTAATATTATAATAGAGTTATAATATAAGTAAGTCTAATAACTATTTATTAATACTCTAATATTAAGTAACTATTATAAATAATCTCTTAGTCTAAAATTAATATCTTTATTAATATTTACCTTATAACCCTTATAATACTTAAGGAGGGTCTTAGTATTTATAATAATTTATATAATAATTTATTATATTTAGACTTAAATTTACCTTATAACTACTATTACTTATTAAGGAATAAAAAAATTATACTTTTAAGTATACTTTTTCTATATAAAAATCTTAAATTTTTATAGGTATTTTCTAGTACTATATATTATATTATATATAAATATAGTATTTATATCTTAGTATATATATTAAGCCTAATTAGGAGTATATATTAGTTTATACTATAAAACTATAATACTCTTCTAGCTCTCTATTAATACCTTTTAAGCGCGTAGCTCTTTCTAAGCTAGACCCTAATACTATTAATAAGAGGATTAGATATTATAAGATTAATAGTATTAAGTATATTAAATACTTAAAGAAGATTAATTTAAGTACTTAAGTTAGACCTAGGAACCTACTAGCTAACCCTAGAGATATTATATTAATAGAACCTTACTTTAAAGAAATACTATTTAATACTTATCCTTATAACTACTTTAATAAGGGTATTACTCCCTAGTAGTATATAGCCTAAGCTAATATAACTATTTAAGTAGTTATTCTACCTAAGAACCTTAATAACCTACTCTCCTAGCTTTTAAAGAAGCGCCTTAAGATTTTACCCTCTAGCCTCCCTTTAAATATAATTATTATACCTATTATTAGTATACTTATAGGAGGTTAATATAGAGGATAATATTAAGTATTAACCTCCTATCTAATAAGGCTTATACTAATAGTAGAACTATATATATTAGAATTAGATACTAGGCTAGGGATATTAAGTATATAAGAATCTTTATATAATAAGAGATATAAAGCTTTATTAGATTAATAAATTATTTAATATTACTAGTAATATATATCTATATTATAATATACTATTATAGGAAAATAAATATAGTAGCTTAAAAGATAATTAATAGCTATATTATAATAGTAGAAAGAATAACTAGCTAGCCCTTAACTAATTATATAAGCTAGCTAATATTAACTTATTACTTAAAGGGCTAGGAAAGGAGGCTAAGGTTAAGGTATAATTTATTAATAGATTATTAAATAATACAAATAATTTTATTATTAATAGATAGTTTATAAGAAGGTAGATTATAAATATTAAAGAGTTTTTAAATAATATTATTAATTATAATAATTATTTATCCTTTACTAATAAGGATATAACTAATATTAATACTTATATTAATTAAACTACCTTCTAGATCTAGAGGTCTATTTATTATTTAATAGGTCCTCTTATTACTAATAAAAGCCTTAAGCTAAAATTTATATAGATTTATATATTAAATAGTATATAAGAGTAACTAGATATTTACTATTAATATTTTAATAATTTAAATTAAGTAACCTTTACTTCTACTTAATATACCCTTTACTCTATTAACTTATATATCTAGGGGTTTAAATCCTATTATAACTACTTTAAAGAGGATAAATTATAATATTCTATTAATATTACTAGAAAATACCTATAAAAATTCAAGATTTTTATATAGAAAAAGTATATTTAAAAGTATAATTCTTTTATTCCTTAGTAAGTAATAGTAGTTATAAGGTAAATTTAAGTCTAAATATAGTAAATATATATATAAACTATTATAAATACTAAGATCCTCTTTAAGTATTATAAGGGTTATAAGGTAAATATTAATAAAGATATTAATTTTAAACTAAGGGATTATATATAATAGTTACCTAGAATTAGACTAACCGTCGAGTCGGGTTTTAGTACTATAGATTGGTACCGACCCGAATACTCGGTACTAGTTTCCGGTATTAACCCGAAAAGCCCTCGGTACCTTAGCGAGTCGGGTTAACCCGACCCGACTCGCCAAGGTATCGCCAAGACGCCAAGCCCCTAATAAAATAGTAAGGAACCCCAAAAATTTTCTAGAATTACCCCTATACTAAAAATAGATTTTTTTAAATTGGAATTTTACTACCCCCTTTAGTTCCCTAGGGATATGCATTACCTTTTTACATTACCTTAAAGAATTACCTAGGCTAGGCTAGGTAGTAATAATAATAATGCTTAGTAATATAGTAGTAAAATATAGATATAATAGTAAATACTATTATAAATAAAAAATATTAGTAATATTATAGCTATTATATCTATAGGAATAGCTTATTAGCTATTATCTTTCTATATCACCTTATTTACCATTAAGAATTACCTAGTTAGTAATAATAATAACGCTTAGTAATCTATTAGTAAGTTATATATATAGTACGAAATACTATTATAAATAAAAATATATTTCTGATATAATAGTCTTGGCAAAATAATATAGTGGAACTAATATCTTGGCGAGTCGAGTTAATACTTCGGTACTAATACTTAGTACTACCCCTTGGTATTAACTTAAATACTCGGTACTAACTATTAGTACCGACCCGAATACTCAGGCTAGGAATTTGGTATTAACTCGCTAAGAGTCGAGTTAGGAACCCGACTTAAGTTTAAAGTACCAACCTAACGCGGTTAGTCTACCTAGAATTAAAGTATTAATAAATAGTTATTAAGCCTACTTATACTATAACTCTATTATAATAATACTATTTAGGACTAATATAATATAACTAAGTATGTTATTATTAGATAACTTATTATATTAATTATTATTAAGAAAAGATATTATTATTATTAAGATAGAATTATATATTATCTACTAAGTACCTAATTAATTATAAGATATTTAATATAATTTTTAAATTATTATATCCCTTATATTATAATATATCTTTTATAACTTTATAATAATTATTAATAGTCCTACTAGATTTATTATATTAATATAAAGGAATCTAATAGATATAAGAGTTAGTATAATTTAGTATTTATCTAGCCCTCTAGGGTTTAACTAGTAAAACTTAATAAGTTAAATAGTAGAATAGCTTATTTTTATTATTAAAAAGTCTAATATTATAATTTAATATAAAGATATAAAGATATAATTAAATATAATATTAAGCTATTTTTATACTTTTAAAATTATAATTAATATTCTTATAAGCTACTAAGTAGCTATTAATAGGATTTAAGTATTAATAATAAGTAATAATTAATATATTAAGGGTAGTTTATCTATTATCTAATAGTATCTATTTATATATAATATTTTTTATTATTTAAGTAGATATATATTTAGAAGTTTTAGACCTAATAATATAAAGGTTTCTCTATTTTATTACTTATAATAAAGTTATATATAACTATTTATAATTAAAAGTAGGCTTAATTTATAAGTTAATATTTATATACTTTATTAATTAGCCTTATAATTTATTAATAGTTATAATAAATATTAATTAGATAAGGTACTACTTATAAATAAAAGAGGTAGAAATCTACCTATTATTTTCTTTAAATTATAATAGTATCTTAAATACTATTACCTTCTTACTATTATAAGTATAACTTATAATCTCCCCTTTAAAGATATACTTATTATATCTTATTACTTATAATTAGGTCCTATTATATAAATATAATAAATTAAAGTTCCTTAATAATATAATTAATATACCTAGCTTAATATATAAATTATAAGATAGTAGAGAGGGTTTATAAAACTTATAAAAGTACTTAAAGGGGAAGAGTTTATTATCTTCTTTTAATATAATATAATAAATACTCTAATATATTATTATATTACTAGAGATATATAATATTATCTTAATATTAATACTAATAATATCTTTATTAGTAATAGTAAGAATAGCCTATTTTTAATAGATAAACCCTCTAAGAGATATTTATCCTAATATTAGTATAAATATTCTTAACTAAATTATTAATAATATTTCTAGGGGTATAACTATATTTCTAATATAATATATCTTTATTAGTAGTAGGGCTTTTTTAGATATTAATATTATTATTAATAGCGAGGAGATTATTTATAAATAGTCCTATTTTATAATATATAATATCTATTAAATTAGAATTATTAAGTTACTTATTAATAATAAGATTTAAATATATAACCTTATTCTAGAAATAGGCCTTTTAAAGATATACCTAAATAACCTAGCTACTAAATCCTCCTAAAATAACTAGGAGTATTTATTAAAAGTTATTATAAAAGTAGACTACCTTACCCCTAAAATAAGCCTAATTATTATTATAAATATCTTAAAGGCTATAACTAATAGCTTCTATATTATATTAACTCTATATAAGAGACTTATTCTAAAAGATAATATAAGCTTACTTTATTAGCTTAGTAAGATTAATCCCCTTCTTAATCTTATATAAGGTAGTAGTATTAGAGTCTAGAAGTATCTTAAATTATAAGTAAGTAGTCTAACCTCCCTATAATAATATTAATATAATATTAGAAGATACTATTATTAGAGTAACCTTTTACTAGGAATATAGCCTTTCTATAATAGTATTTTATCCTATTATCTTACTAATCCCTCTAGTACTATTAAGGAAGAATAGTATACTTAAAGTACTAAATTCATTATTAATATTAGCGTTAATAGTAGTAATAATCTAATTAATAGCGTAGTATTAATTAGTATTTAGCCTATTTTATAAGACTTTAGCCTTATTAGGGGTAATTTAATAGGATATTTCTTCTTATAAAAGTCTATTTAGAATATTATTAAAATTATTAAATAGGATAGTTAGAATAGGTAGGCTATATTAGGTTAGATCCTTAATATATTTAAGGGTTAATTAATATTCTAATTAGCTATTAATTAAGTAAAGGGCGTACTATTCTATAAATAACTATTACTTATAATAATTATCTAGTATTTAAAGTATTAAAAAATCCCGTTATAAGAGGTATAAGTAGTTATTTAAGATATACTCCTTATACTTAATCTATAATATAAGGGTATTAGTAGGTTAGATTTTAACTAATATTAATATAAAAAGATTATATAGCTTATAACCTCTAGACTAACCGTCGAGTCGGGATTCGGTACCAAGAATTGGTACCGACCGAATACTCGGTACCAACTCCGGGTACCGACCGAAATACTCAGTACCTACTTCCGGTACCGACTCGCTAAGGCCTCAATACCTTGGCGAATCAGGTTGACCCGACTCGAATCGCCAAGGTATTACTAAGACGCCAAGCCCTTAATAAAATAGTAAGGAACCCTAAAAATTTTCTAGAGTTACCCCTATACTAAAAATAGAATTTTTTTTTATTAGAATTTTAATATGCCTTTTAGTTCCCTAGGGTTATATATTACCTTTTTCCATTACCTTAAAGAATTACCTAGGTTAGGCTAGGTAATAATAATAATAATACTTAATAATATAGTAGTAAACTATAAATATAATAGTAAATACTACTATAAATAGAAAATATTAGTAATATTATAGTTATTATTTCTATAGGAATAGCTAATTAGTAATTATCTTTTTATATTATCTTATTCACTATTAAGAATTACCTAGTTAGTAATAATAATAATAATTAGAAAAAAAAATAGAAAATATAGTAAGAAAACTAAAAATAGAAAATATTACTAGAAAAAATGTCTTGGCGATTCGAGTTAATACTTCGGTACTAATACTTAGTACCTACCTAGGTACTAACTCGAGGTCCTAGGTACTAACTCGAGGTACTCGGTACCTACCTTAGTACCGACTCGAGGTACTTAGTACTAGATTTTAGTATCGAATCGCTAAGACTCGAGTCGGGTACCTGACTCGAGTTCGAAGTACCGACTCGACGCGGTTAGTCTAATAACCTCCCTAAAAATCCTTTCCCTTATTAAGGATCTTATTAGTATATTTATTATTTTTAGTTAACTTAAGCTCTATATAAGCCTCCTTCTATTCTATTAGCTAGCTATCTATTATCTAGAGGTTATTAAATAATATAGCCCCCTTAATATAATAGAGGAGTAGTTAGTAATAATAGAGATCCTTAATTTTAAGACCAAAACTTTAATACGCCTAAAAGTCTCCCCCCTTTTATATATTTTCTATTATTTATTTCTTTTATTTTATATAAAGACCTTAGGAAAATCCGCGTATAGATAGTTAAGTAGATCCCTTATAATAATAGGATATTTCCTATTCTATTTTATAAAAGGTAATAGCTAACTATTATTATAAGCTTCCTTAGTAAGATAGTTTATATTAAAAAAACTCTATTAATATAGTCTTATAAAGCTTATTACTATCTATTAGCTTTTATTTAACGGCCTTATTAGTAGCTATTATATATATAGCTAGTAGTTACCTTAGCTAGCTTATAGAGAGCGGAAGTCTTCTACTAGGCTACCTTATACCTAGGAGAGGCTTCGCTTCTCTAATAATTAATTATATAATTATATATTAGTCTTAATAAGTAATTACTATTATAATAATAATAGTAATATCTTTATTTATACTAATATCTTTTATAAATACTATATAATTATTTAAGAAGAACTAAATACTATCTTTATAATATTAATATTAAGTCCTCCTAGCTTAGGAAAGACTTCTATGAATACTATATATAAATAATAATATACCTTACTATTAAGGACCTTAATAGTATACTAGAGGCCTTATACAAGTATTATAATAAGGCTATTATAGTAGACCTCTTCTTTATAAAAGCCTTTACTAATAAGTATTATAATTTTCTTTATACCCTAGAGAGTTAGTACTAAGATAGAGAAATTCTATTAAGGCCCTAATAAATTTACTACTCTTTCCTAATATTTCTCTATATTCTATTATTATAGCTCCTTAAACTTCTTAAGAAGTAGTAGAACTTACTTTTTAGTTAGATAAATTTATATAGACTAGATATATCTTTATATCCTTAATTAATAATACTACCTACTATATTATCTCTTTAATTATAAAGGATACCCTTAGATTCATTAGATTAGGGTAAGAAGCCTCTACTAAATAAGGAGGTACTTATTTTAGATTTATATCCTTAGAAGCTATTAGTCTCCTTAGGGCTTCTATATAATCTTAGCCTTAAGATTAGGTAATTAATAAACCTACTATTTATAAGGCTATCTTATACTTTAATAAGGGAATAGAAGCCTCTTATAAACTCCTTAATAATCCTCCCTTACTAAGTAAGTTATAGACTACCTCGTCTCTTAATAGTACTACTATTACTAGGTAAATATTAGTTAAAGAGGCTATTTATAAATAACTAATATATAATAGGATTAATAGTAAAGGTTATTATACTACTAGATCTTCTAGCTATTAATAATTATCTAGTAGTATAATAACCTTTACTATTAACCCTATTATATAAGTAACTATTAACGCGGCTATAGTTTAATATATTTAGGAGAACCCTATTATACCTAGCCTAGTTAATCTAGCTAACTAGGTAAAGTAGATATATTAACTAGAGTTAATAGTAGTAGTAATTATTTCTAATAGAACCCTAGGGACTTAGGATTCTTTAATCCTATATATAATAGTAAATCTATTAGTACTAGTTTAGTTATTAAGTATATTAGAAAGGATACTTACTTTTAGGATATTTATATATTTACTAATTAAGCTAAGTAAATATACTTACTTAAGGATCCTACTACTATTAGGAATAACCTTTAACTAAGCCTTTATAAATAAGTACTTAAATAGTATAATAATAAGCTCTCTAAGATAGAATAAAGGATAGTAACCTTTAGTAATAATATTAATAAATAAGTATAACTACTACTAAGAAGGTTCTAATAACTATTAAATATCTTAATTAATAATATACTATATAAGAAATTTATTATAAAGGATACTACTAGCTATTTTAAGCTCGCTTTAATAGTATAAGCTTAAGAGATAATATTTAACTAGAAACTATAATTAAGATATCCCTTATACTTAAAAGACTTATACTTTAGTATTATCTTAACTTTATATTAATATAGTATTAGAGGTTTAACCTCTACTTCTTATAACTTCTCCCCTAATAATTTAGAGTCTTTAATAGGATTTAGCCTTTTCTCTACTCTTTACTTATATATTAGCCCTATTTACTTATAATATTAAGGGTTAGGCGTCTTCCTTTTAATTGAAATCTACTTTACTTTAATAGATTAAGATAATTAATAGAATAGTAGCCCTTTTTATTATAATTTTAATAAGTAATATCTAATAAGTCGCGTATTTTAGGCTTATTATAACTACTCTTACTATTATAACTACCTATCCCTTATCTTCTTATAATATTATCCTAATTTATTTATAATTTTTTACCTTTATTATAATCTAAGGGCTTTTATAATATATTTTACTAGCCTTTTTTATTAAGGCCTCTAGTTATATTAATATTAGCCTTTAGGTATACTACTAATAATAGGAGTTTATTTCTTATATTAAGTAGAGACTCTTAATTTATAAAGGTAATTTAAAGCTCTTTAATAAACTTAATATATAAATTTATTACCTACTTACTTTTAACTTTTTTAGGAAGTTAGGCTTTTAAAGATATTAAGTATATTTTAAACTTATAAATTACTTATATTAAGTATTAATATATATTAGTATATTATTAATATATACTTAACTTCCTATTTATAAGATCCTTAATATAATTTAATAAAAATTTATAAAATCCTTCTAACTTAATATTTCTAATAGATAAGAATATAAATAAGTAGCTTAAAATTATTTTAAATTACTTATAAGTACTAGTATTATAAATAGAATATATAATATTTATATAATAAAATTAAATAGAGTTTATAAAAAAGATATATTATATTATTATATCTAGTCTTAGTATTTATAAATATTCTTATTATAATAGTTAAGAATAGGGGTTAGCTTTAATATACTTTAAATAAGATTAAAGTACTCCTTAACTTTATTATATATATACTTCTAACCTATAATATTATTATTATAAAGAGAAATTTATTCCTCTAATTCTAGGGTAGTAATATCTACTTTAACTTCTTTAAGTTATTAAATTTATAGTAACTCTTCTTACTTACACCTTACTTATATAAAGTATTCTATTATAAGGGGGATACTTCTTTTATAATTCTTTAAATCTCCTTTAAGTAGTATTTTTAATATTATTAGATTTATTTATATCTCTTATATAACTTTCCTATTCTCTTTCCTATTAGTTAAGATTATTATTAATAGTATTTAATAAATTACTTTTATCTTAACTTTATTATAATAGTATATTACTTATAATACTATTAGAGTAAGTTATATTTATTATAACTAATAATAGATTACTACCCTTAAATAGGTAGAAGAATTAGAATTATTATAATTATTAATTATAAGGGTTATATAATAATATAAAATTAGTCGATTTTTATAGTAAAATTAATTCTTAAGAAATCTAAGAATTATTCTATAAGGAATCTAATAAACCCCTTAAAGAGACTAGTAAGCCTTATATATTATTTCCCCTTATAAGTTAATATAAGGATATAATATATATTAAGCGTATATATTATATAGTCTATTTAGTTAGTTATAATAATATACTATTTTAAAGGTAAAACTATATATTCTACCTAGATATAATAATAAATAATATTAATAAGGTACTAAATCTATATATATATCTATAAATAATCTAAATAAGTATAATAGGTAATGCTACTAGCCAAGACCTTATTATATAAATATGACGGGCATGCCAAGTGATTTCCTCCTCATCACACACCGTGCGCCCTCGAGGCATTCCGTCCAGATGTACCATATACAACGGCATTTTGCAGGGAAGGATCGAGGACATCATTTACACTATCAACTCGACACCGCAAATGAAGCTCTAGCTTTATCCCTGGTTTTCTTTGGCTTGACCGTGACCGTACCTCCATAAGTTTGGTGGAATGGGTCAACTCGGCGGTCCAGGCGGCCCCCATGAGCAGAACGACAACATTCAAAACGTCAACGAAGCAGAGGACACCCGATTACTTTCTGATAGAGAAGACGAAAGCGTTGGAAAGAACCCTAGGGCTGCCCTCGTCCGCGTTCTGCCAGGCTTGTTCATTAGGTAAACTCATTGACTCTATTCTGCACCAATGTCTGATCGTTCAGGCTGACTCGCTATCAGTCTCTTTGTGGTCTCTTTCGATCTCTCCTATCTTCTGAGTAGCTATAGCACGTACATAGGTACGTTCTATCGCATCTCTGACTCCAAGGTTTCATTTGATCGTTTCCTCCTCAGCTTCCGATCTGCAGCAACTCAGCAATGCTGTCTGGATTGTCCTTGCAGGGTCAATCAGCCAATCAGCTTTCCAGCCTCTTGTAGGCCCTCTCTGCATTCGTAACGTTTGACTAAAAGTCTGAAGCTGTAACATAGTACAGCCATTTATCTGGTGTATACGGCACGAGGGCGGCGGTATTGGCAGCAGCAGTATTATCTTCCCTTGGTTTTCTTCTGAGGTACGACCCCATAGATCGTCTCATTGCTCAGGCTTGCATCATTCACTCTGGGTATAGTGGCTTGAGCTATTCGCTTGGGCAGCTCACGTCGTCCCGAGTCGTTGTGGGCATGGGCTCATCAGGTTTGGGGCTACTCACTACCATTATTATCAATGGTGAGATTCAGGTGACATGAGTACCTCAATCGTATTCGTTGACCGATGAGATATTAGACTATGTTCAACTGACTCACCTTCCACTGTGGCGGAGTATTGCAACTATTGTGGATACAAGTGGACTTATCCTTGGAGGCCCTATCGGCATTAAACTTGTGAGTGCTGTTGACTGGCATCTGTAAGAGCTTCTTCCCCTCGGTCAAACCTCACAGCTTACGTGCAAGACCGTTTTTGATAGAGGCTGCCTCTATGGTCGCAGGCGCCATCCTGATCTTCGCCACGTTGACTTCCAAACCCAACAGTATATTAGTCGGCGCTGACAATGTTACTCACTCCACTTCAACATCACAGTTGAAGCATAAACCCGACATTCTCGGATGTCTGACGTTGATCAGTGCCGTTACTTTCCCTCTTTTGGCCATGAACATTGGGGGTAACATTCTACCTTGGTTCCATCCACTGGAGATCACTCTATTCCTACTCACCCCGGTAACAGTGGTGGCCTTCTGTTATGTTGAGTCTCGTCTGGCTTCCTGTCCAGTTATACCATTGAGATTCTTGAAATCTTGTGCAGTCTTGAAAGTCTTGCTTGCGAGTGTGCCTATTATGTTTGCGTGGAATCAGGTATGTCATTGAATCTATCGACGTCATCGTCCATACCGCTGACCCTGTTGGAATAAGATGATCTTCAGCTTTGCACTCTATATCGAAGTTCGAAATAAGGATGGGTCAAAATTCCAAGACTGGGCTTTGCCTTGCCTTTTCTCTGGTCAACCCTTGGGCGCTTTATTCGCAGGCTACATAATCAAGCGCACCAAGAAGATCAAACTGCTTTTGTTTGCTAACTCTCTAGTAGCCTTCATGCTGTATACTTGTTTGGCGGCCGGATGGATCCGTAAGTTGATATATCATGCCACTAAGTTACTGCTAAGCTCGGCATGACTAGGGCCGGAAAATCCTAGATTTGCGCCAGTCCTTGTAGCCTTTGGGTTCAACTTTGGCGTCATGCTCAGTGGTCTCATAGTAGCAATACTCTGTGTTGTAGAGAAAGAAGGTGATGAAGAAGCATAAACCGCCATAAAGCATGTAGCTAACAACCAAGTAGATCAGCCATCTCTATACGCCGTATTTGATCTGGTCATAGCCTTATCCTCTGATATAGCAATCGCTATATCGTCAGCGCTGACTCGGTTTTTCGTGCGATACTACCTGCGCAAGAGCCTTGGGAGATCTGCAAATACTGAACATGTACTTAACCTCGGAGTTCGGGTCGTACAATTATATTGACGCATAGTTTAGATCGTTTTGAAAAGCTTGGAGAGCCTTGATTCTGTGCGCTCCTTCCCATCGCACACACAGGAACTCATATTTGGAAGCTTTATCAAAGCGATACAGAATGTATACGGTACGCGTCCCTATCTAGCACCAATGCTTACGACATACTCTCTGATATGGATTGAAGGCTTATCCTGCTGTCTCCTCCTAATGAGTGTTTCCCTTGTCCTGTTCCTGAAGGAACCGACACATGCAAGCACTTTGACCCCCCGAGGCGAAGGGTTGGAAAGACCTTGAATCTGGGTCAAATATCGACTGATTCATGGCGGCGACCTGTTGTTTGGTTGGTCTTGAAACCCCTACCATCCTTGGATGCTCTATGCCCCCTGACTCGTCCCAATGGCAGTACCCATGGTGTTGGGCATAAGGTGCTGGCTCGGGTGTAATTACAGTGTTGGTATGGTGTGTATGGCCAGGTGCAGGTCGACAAGCTGAACACACGTACGGCTAATATGTATTCCCGAGTGTTCTCGAGTGGAATGGGCATGCTGTCAATAGAGAAGTTACTTTTAGTGACCGGTATGATCTATAATTTCAGCCTACTCCAGAATATGGGAGCCTGTAGCGACTCAAACATCCCTGCGCATCACCACATACTGTAGGCTTTCATTCCTGCCTTCGACCTGCACCACGGACTCCTTCATTGTTTTGAAGCCGCACGCTTCATAGACTCGGGCTCCCATACCGCTAGCTTCAACTCCACAGCACACCCCTTCATCATCTGCTTCAGCTGTGCCCCACTTGACGAGACTGGTGGCAGCACCTCGTCTGCGGAACAGTCTATCCGTGACTAACAGCTCCATGTTCCACCAATCCTCGATATCTGCAAAGCAATCTTCCCTATCCACATCAGAAGCCTTGGCAATGGCAGCAAGTCGCTGCTTGTCCGCGTCCCGTCGCTCGTATTTGAGTGAGATTGACCATGCTTCAACTCGGGCTGTGCTTCCTACCCAGCACGAGGTTAGTAACAGCCAAAGTCAACGATAGACATAGGATGAATGCACTGTCAAGAAGATTCTGCCATGTATCCTTTTGTGCCCAGCGATCCTTAGCCGCGGCGGAACGGCCGACTCGTTCCCAGATAGCGTAGGAAATGATGGTGCCAGGGACTACGTTTGCCTTCTCGATAGGAAGATCTTCAGCATCTAGAACCATGACTAGAAAGGTCTGATGAGGTCCGTAAAGCCATTTCTTCAGCTGCAGTTGCCAGAAAAAGAAGTTGTCTTCGGGGTATTCATGCCGCTTTGGCCACATGTAATCGAAGGCTGGGTCGTCTATCAAGGACGTGACGGTGATCTGCGCGAGACGATGCAAATCACGCGTAGTTGCAAGGCGAATGTGCATCGTTCGGTGAGAATAAGCAGCAACTTCGTAGAACGAAACAAGAGACGATGAAGTGGGGCTGTCGGTTTAGCAATCCTCTGATGGTATCACCAAGTATCCTGTTCGCCTGCATGTCTGCTTCACCGACTGCCTGAAATCGTTAGTACGAAAAATTCCATCCACGTGACGTTGTCTGATCACATCACAACAGGATGACATTCATCTGTGGAGGGAAGTATTAATCAGCCCAGTCTTGGTTTTTTTTCATATCACCGACAGCCTCTAGGTGTAGTAGTAATCTATTCGAGCGGTAAGTAGACTCTGCAACAAGGACTAGCCGACGGTAGCAGAGTTGAAGCGTATCACGAGGCAAGGCTGCCTAAAGACAAGGCGGTATTAAATGGGCCACGTTCTTTCACGGCAACAGTTCCATGTCTGGAACCGCGTCAAGTAGTAATAAAGTTGGGACCGTTGAGGCAACTCCATTCACAGTCCCCCTAGAAACATTTGCGGGGCGGTGGTTTGTATAACGCGATGTACTATGGTCTCCACCGAATTAAATGTCCCGTCTTGGCAGACGCTAGCAAAATTACGATCAGTATTTCTAGAAGCTTCTTTACCTATATAACCTACTCCTATAATTTCCGTATATAGATTATTACAGTCTATATAAAATATATATCTAGCTAGAGTAGTATATATATAAAAGTTATATTTAAACCCTCTATAATATAGTATATTTACTAATATAACTTCTATATACTACTACTAACTTATATTATTTAAATGCTAAATTAGATAGAGGGTAGTAGTATATATATATCTTATCTAAGTCTATATATACCTTATCCTAGTATATATAAGTATACCTCCCTCTATTTAAAATAGTAGGTTACTAGTAGATTATACTATCTTATATTATAGTATAATATCTATTAGTAATACTAAGGTTTACCTAAGGCTTTTAAATACTAAAAAATTATTATAGGTATAGGATTTTCTTATATAGTTATATTATAATATTTAATATTTACCCTTAGATATACTATACCTAACCTAGTTAGATCCTATAAATTAAGTAAACTAATAGATATTATAGATTTTCTATTCTAGATAGCTAATAATTAATATATACTATATCCTAGATAATAGATTCTTAATAAATATAGATATAGTTACTATTTATAAAGTAATTATTAAGTTAGGTTTTAGTATTATAAATTAGTACTAACTTAAATACTTAGTACTACCTTCTAGTACTAACCTAAATACTTAGTACTAGTTTCTAGTACTAATCTAACTCGTTAAGGTATCGCTAATATACTAAGCCCCTAATAAAATAGTAAGAGATACTAAAAAAAATTCTAGAATTACTCCTATACTAAAAATAGAAGTTTTTTTAATTATAATTTTAATACCCCCTTTAGTTCTCTAAGGATATATATTACCTTTTTATATCACCTTAAAGAATTACTTATATTAAGCTAGGTAATAATAATAATAATACTTAGTAATATATAGTTAAACTAGTCTATAATAATAGTAGGTATAATAATATCTATATACTAATAATATTTTCTCATGTATTTAATTATTTTTAGTAAGAAATAATAATATTTATAATATAATAAATATTATTAGCTTCCTAGATATTATTAATATATATTATTATAGGATATTATAAAGTATATAAATATCTTAGTAGTAGGTAATAGATTCTTTAAATAGTTTATAAGTAGTAGTAAATTAGGAATAGTATTTATTATAGTAAATTAAGATTTCATGTAATATACTATAAATATTAGTTTAAATTATAGTATCTAGTTTCTAGCTATTAGTATATAAGAGTAAATATCATATATTACTAGTTTTATTACATCTTAAGAATAATATTATATGTAATAGTAAATATTTATAATACTACTAAGGCTACTAAGAATCCTACTTAGAAGTATAGGATTAGGTATTCTATTAATATTATATTAAATCTAGGATTAAAATTAGTTGTTTTAACTATTTTTCTTATAAGGGTAATATACTAGACTACTTATAAGGGCTATTATATATAGGTATAAAGTATAGTATACTATATATATACCCTTAATATAGGAGTACTTTATATTTTAACGCTAAAATTAAGGTTTTACTAGTACTATTAATAAGGTATACTATTCTAAGAATTAGATACTACTTTAAAAGTAGATATATTAGAAATAATACTTATTTTTAGTAGTATTAATAGTTCTTAATATTATCTATTAGTAATAGTAACTAGATAGTTATACTATAATACAAGTAAGCTACTTCGCGACGCTAAGGTATTCTATAGTAAATCTAGTCTTTAAGGGCTAAGAGCTACTATCTTACTTACTAGTAAGCTAATAGCTAAGCTATTTTAAGTTAGTACTACTAGCTACTTAGTATATGGAAGTACTTTATACTACTAAAAACTAAAATATCTTCTTAAAAGATTAAGTACTAGGTATTATAATATCCCCTTTATAATAATATCCCCTAATAGAAATTATATATTATTATAAATTAGTCTAAATATAAGAGTAAGTTATATATATAGTATTAAATACTACTATAAATAGAAAATATTAGTAATATTATAGTAATTATTTCTATATAAATATTTAATTAGCTACTATCTTATTTACTATTAAGAATTACCTAGTTAGTAATAATAATAATATTTAGTAATATTTTAGTAAGTCTTATATATAGTATAAAATATTATTATAACTAAAAAATATTCTTAATATTATAGTCTTAGTAAAGTAATATAAGTAGAACTAATATCTTAATAAGTTAGATTAATACTTTAGTACTAATACTTAGTACTACCTTATAGTATTAACTTAAATACTTATACTAGGAGTTTAATATTAACTTACTAAGAGTTAAGTTAGATATCTAACTCGAGTTTAAAGTATTAATCTAATATAGTTAGTCTAAGAGCTTTCTATTAACTCTATTTAAAATTACTATTAATTATAAAGGGTACTAAGTTCTAGATATATCTATAAGCTATATATTATATATCTTTATTATAGAATATAGTATTAGAAGAGATAATCCTATAATTATAAACTTAATAGTTCTTACTAAGAAATAATAGGTACTAGACTTATTATAATATAAGATACTATTAAGTACTTATAACTTTCCTACTAATAGATAGATTTTAAAGGCCTTTAAACTATTAGATTATATATAGAAATTTATATATATTATAAATATAATCTATTTATAATATACTAAGTAGTTATTACTATTAAGATAGTATTATAGTATCTACTAATTTAAATATTAGTATAATAGGAATTATTTTAGAGAAGGCTTACTAAAATAATCCCTATTATACTAATATTTAATCCCCTAGATATATAGTATAGTAGAAATACGAAGTACTAAGGAGTAGATAGTCTTCTACTATCTTATATTATAGTAAGTCTAGGAGTTTATATCTATTATTTCTTAATAAAAACTATTAAATTTTAATATATCCTTCTAATATTATATTCTATAATAAAGATATATATTATATAGCTTATAAATATACCTAGATCTTAGTACCCTTTATCTTCAATATTAATTCTAAATAGAATTAATAGAAAGCTCTTAATATAAATAGTAAATACTTTTTAGTATTTGATTAACTATTTAAAACACTCCCGCTAGCTAACTACTAGGCTAAAAGGGAGGAGGTATACGCGTACTAGAATAGAGTATACGCGTACTAGGATAGGGTATATATATACTACTACCCTAATTAGAAGGGGAGAAGGATTTACCCCTAACTAGTCTAGCCTTATCTAGTCGATTATTTAGAGCTTACTATAGTATCTAGTATAATAAAAGTTAGCGTAATAGGGGTTTAATTAGTTAGAAGAGAGATTTTACTACTAAAATCTACTAAGACACTAACTTTTATTATCCTTATAAGGTAGTACCCGTATTAACTACAAAGTAAGTCCGCTCGCTTAGTAGCTTTAAGAGAAGCTACTAATTACTTACTACCTTAGCGCTAGGTAACGGATTTAGAGGGTTTATAAGTAGTAGTATATTAGGAATAGTAATTACTATAGTAAATTAAGATTTCACGTATAATATTATATACGCTAGTTTAAATTACGGTATATAATCCCTAGCTATTAGTATATAGTAGTATCTATAATATATTATAAGATATATAATATTTTAAAAATAATATTATATATTAGGTAAATACTCTTAATACTACTAAGGCTACTAAGCCTTCTACTTAGAAGTAGGGGTTTAGGTATTTTATTAACATTGCTTTAAATCTAGTATTAAAATTAGTTAATTTAGCCGTTTTTCTCGCGGGGGTAATACGCTAGAGTAATATATTAAGGTAATCTACTAGGCTAATCTAAGGGTAGTATAATAACGATTTTATTTATATTTAAATATATATTCGAATATAAATATACTAGTAGGATATTTAAATATAAATATACTATTTTAAGATATTTAAATAATATTTAAATATATCTAATTATAGTTATATACTAAAAATAGTATATATTTATAGTATTTTTAGTTAGATTATATAATAAACTACTATTTATAGTACTTAGTAATCTATACTAGCTTACTAAGTATATAATTTATTACTAATCCTATTAATTTATAAGGAGTACTATTTAGGTAAGATATTTAAATACGTATTTAAATATATTTAGTTAGATATTTAAATATAAATACGCTACTATAATATTTATATTCGAATATAAATATCGTCCTAGTATATTCGAATATTAATGAATTTGTTACACTGTCTAGGGGCTAATATACGTGGGTGAAGGGCGCAGGCAGCGCCCCTGACGCGGGGGCGTTTTATAAATCAACGCTAAAATTAAGGTTTTACCAGTACTGTTAATCAGGTATACCGTTCCAATAATTAGACACCGTTCCGTAATTAGACGTATCAGAAACGAGACTCGTTTTTGGCGGTGTCAATAGTTATTAACGTTACCTGTTGATAACGGTAAATGAACGGTTCTGCTACGGTCCTAGCAAACCACTTCGCGACGCTAAGGTATGTAAAGCATATCGAAAATGAGGTCGTCAGGAAGGCAGCAACGCGTCTTGGTCAAATGCCAGCGATTGCGACCGAGAATCAAGCAACAGCCGCGATAACAAACACCACTCTTCTCCACTTCATCGACCAGCTGAAACAAGTCAGTAGCCAATGGCTAGAGACCGTACAGCAGCAGACCGCGGCGATCAACAACATTAAGACTCAGCTCGAGTCTTCGGAAGGACTACGCCGCGACTCAAGAGCTGCTACGCGAAACAAAGAAAGAGAACGCTCTCCTCCAGGATCAAACCAAGCAGCAGAACGAAACAATCCAATCGCAGAATAAGCAACAGCCGAAGAGCCGTAACTCTTACGCATCTGCTCTCCAGTCAACTAGCCCTCCACCAGTACACCAACAGCGCACCCAAGATATCAACCAGAACCTTACCTTGACAATCAACGCGGTTCGCACCAAAAAGGAAATCAAAGAAGCAGCAAAATCCAAGACGATCCTGCAAAATGCACTACACGAACAAACAAACATCAGTCACATCCGAATCCAAGGCCTTCAGCTTCTGGAAGGACCTCAAATTTAAATCCGCATGGCAACCAACGACGACTGCAAGGTCGCTCGAGCAAATCAAAGGTGGCTTGAAAAGGGTTTTCCAAGCGCGAGCATGGAGGGAGAAACCTGGTATCCGATCAACATTGATAGGGTTTATAAGAACCAAGTCACGAAAAAATATGAAACGGGCGACAATTATACCTCCAAGGACAACATCCTCGAAACGTTCTCTAAAGATAATGCGACTGAAGGTATCGAAATAAAAGCGATGAAGATTGCCTGGCTCAGTAAAAGATCGAACCGATGGAACGGCTCGCTGTTGATCTGGCTCTCCCAGAAAGCACGGGTCGATCATTCTCTGGGCCAATATATGGTCCGCTTTGGGCTGACTATCGCCCAACGTTCTGCCTACGAACCCCGAGTAGGACCGGAACGATGCTACAAGTGCAATCAGTACGGTCACCGCCAATTTTGATGTGACAAGAACGCCACCTGTGGCATCTGTGCGGGATAACACTTCACCAACGATTGCAACGATCACGATAACCTGCGTTGCGCTGCCTGTCAAGGGCCTTATACTGCTTTGGATCGAGGCTGCCCAGTGTATCAAAGACAACGACCAAACGCCGCAGGTAATCCTACAGCAACAACGGACACGAACATCTCAAAGGGAGGCGAACAAGACAAGACTACAGCAAAGCAAGAATCCACGGCGAAGCGAATTGCAGCAGCATTTGCTTGAATTACTAACAATTCTCTGTGTATTTCCCTATTGTTTTGAAGTTTGTGTATACAACTTTGACATTCGTTTGATTTGGACATTTGGACTTGCGAAATGAAATTCTGCCAGCGCTGTGTAAATAGAGGAAACAAGTAGGACGGCTCATAGATCCAGATAAAGAGACCTCGTAGCCTGATACACTCAATTAATCAATCAATCAATCGACCCAACGGATCATCCTAATTATTTTATCAATTACGTTGGAGCTGCCCCTACCCGTTTCTTCTGGACGGGTAGGCAAAACAAGGCGGCCCCGGCCCTTGCACGTAGGACACATTTGGCAATCGGTGAGTTGGTGACCACCGCCATCAGGCAGGATTCATACACACACGCTCACAGACTGGTCTTTTGCTTAAATGACTCCTTCCCCTCGATTCGAATTGCGCAGATACAGAGAAAGATCACCATAGTCTACGTAGTTCCAGCTTGTTAGACTTTCATCCAGTAAGTACTTAAGGTAAGGTACGGTAAGGTACCTACGTGCCTTAATCTGTCTTCTTCGAAGCTAAGCCTGATCGGGATAGCTCAGCATTATGCCCTGGAGCGATGAAGTGCGATCCAACCCGGGCGCCGACCATGGACAAGTCCCAGATTATAACGGTAAGTCGATCTGATCTTGTATGACAAGGGTCGAATTGACTCGAACGCTAACCTGTGCTGCAGATGATCTGTGGGCAACACAACAAGACTTTGTACTCGATGAACAGCTTGAATGGGTAGAGCCAAGATTCCCTTTAGTCTTCGACACACCTTTCAATGAAGGCCACGGCCAGACTGTCGACTCTGGCTTTGACCTGGAGGCCTTTTTTGGTAACACCGAAAATCTTCCCGGCTTTCCACCTACATCAGACTCATCAGCAGTCATCTCAACCAATGCCACCACCTTAGGCGCTACAAGCTCCTGTCATGGCCAGGCCTACGACACATCAACAAATCCGCTGTCTTGGGTCAATGGCAGTCAACAGGCCGTGCATGAAGCTAGCTTGGCTCCAAGTGTATATGATACCTGCCATGTCCCTGTACACTTCTTCGACACCTATGGCGGATTGGGGGAGTTGAATGGTTTTGTCGAAACCAACAACGAATCGGTGTCTGTGAGCTCACTCGAACATATTCCGCGGAGCTACTCACAGGTATCAGACGCTGTAAGGATACCCACATCTGGTCAAGTTGATACGGATGCCAATACAGAGCAGTATGGCATGCTTAGGCCCATTAATCCTGAAGTTCTAGACCTGCAATTCGCTTCGTTCGAAAATCTACTAGGACACGAGAATATTCAGCATGGGACCGAACAACACAGGGATTTAGTTGAACATGCCAGTTCAGGGCAGAATATTTGGTTGGGACAAAAGGTATCGGGTGCTACGCCTGACTCTAGTGACCATACTGTGGGAACCGACGAAGGATCATGCCAATCAGGTGACACCGGCAGGAACAAAACACAGGAAATCTCATCCACATCAACCATTGAGCTCGCTCCAATCCCAGCGGCCATGACAAAAGCACGCCGGCGATCAACGGCTCCAAATGCGGATCTCACCCTTGCAAATGGCATGGGAAAATTTGCGACTTCGAGAATACGAAAGGCTTTCTCGAAGGATCGCCGTCAGGAAGTTGCTAGGACACGACAGGTCGGAGCCTGTTTTAGATGCAAGGTTGCGAAAGTCACGGTTCGCCCTTTCGACAACTTGTTCTTCGAACGAGAGGATGTGCTGATAGTATGCAGTGCACTCGACCAAATCATGCGGACGGTATCTGTGAAAGATGCCTGAAGGGTCGCCTGCCATTAGCTCAGATATGCTTCAGGTTGGATCTCTCAGATTGTGGATTTTTCAGAAGCGGTAAGCGAACCTGTTCCATTCAGATCGGATCAATCCGAAAACTTGGAACATTATGTTGCAGATTTATAATTCGTTATAGAGTCTGGTCTTCATCCCAAGCCACTTCGGAACGAGTTCAACTGGGTCACGTCAGCTACCATCACGCTCGAACTTAGAATGACCCCTTCTCAGCATAGCGAACCATTGAGGCTAGCCTGTCGTCACTTTCGGCCAAAGATCACAGATGTCACAGTAGAGTTCGTGAGAGGCATTGTACCCGGGGAAGTGGTGGAGGTGCCGACATATGCAGCTGTCGATCCTCGCGCATTACATATCGAATCCAAAAGACTCGCACGACAGTATGGCCAGATATTCTTGCGAGAATTGGCAACTTCCGGTTCTTCTGAGATAGTTCAACGAACACTCCAAGAAGCTTTTCGACACGCAGTAAGACCCCTCACAGACCTCTTGCTCTACTTAAAGGCTGCATGTCTCAGTACTGATGACATTCATGCAAGGCGCAAACTCCGCGGAGTCTCGTCAACAAAGCGTTAGATCTATGGGCTGGCAGCAAACTCTGTCAATTTGAAAGATCCTTCGACGGATCTGAGACCCTGGGCTTAGAAGCTGTAACAGATCCGGCATCGCCTATGTTCAACAAAATACCAATCCCACCCGTACTCGATCACCAATGCGATACTGCAATCATCCAATGGATGAAGAACCTTGGATGTCAATTGATGACTTTGCTCTGGCGGAAAGTGTGTGCAAAGAAGCGAGAAGACTGGTTTGAGGTATTTCTCACCGGTTTCATCTTAATCAACAACATCGAGTATGTGTATGGCATACAAAAAGACTTCGTTAGAATGTATGCGATTACGACGGTAAGCATTATATTCATTGGACCAATTGGAGCCTCTATTCTAATTGGTACATTGTAGGACGATCTAAGCCCACGTACCCAACGAGTGTCGGAAAGAATGATGGAACAATGGAAATGGTCCGCGGAACATCTGTTATACGTTTGCAAAACGTTTTTCACTAAGTTCAAGCCCTTGTCCAATCAATCTGCAGAGAGCGTCGCTGAACTGGCCGGTTTGGGTCCCTCGCAAATCACTTACCTGCATTATTTGGTCGAATCAAAAGGTTTCCCACCCACTCTTTCATCCCTCCTTCACTCACCCATCCATTTGGATTGGTTAACACCGTACTGGGTTGTGGCTAACTCATGGTCCAGAGGCAATACTTGCAACACGCCGATCTGCAGCTGAAGTGAGGGGTTTCGATTACGAGATGGTATGGGGAGCAGAGCTTTTCGAAGTGATGTGATTTGTTCTTCGCCAGCCTTCAGTCAATGTCATGAGATAAGGAACAGCGCCTCATGACGTGCTCCGTACATCAATCAATAGTCTTATCAGGCCCCGCATCTGAGGCAGACTCATCTTGCTCTTTCCACTCCAGTTTCTTTTATTCCGAGCAGACTTTCATCTAGTATTTGGACACTCGTTGCCCAAGCGGTACAACTTAGCAAAATGCCTACACTTGACTGTCTACCACCAGGGAATGGAGTGTCGATGGACACGCCTGGGATACTCTCATATTATCCAACTGCTGGTGATGCCCTTCGATTCTGGTCTCTGCGCGAAGACGAGAAGATCCACTCCGAGGTCCCTCGGGGCTTCCCAGCACATGTTGACGCTCCAATGGTCTGGCAGGGATCGGACATGGAGGCGCAATTGGATGCGTGGATAATGCTCCTTACAGAGGCTGACGTGCTTGCACTCGAGAGTGCCATGCGTGACTTCCATAGTATGTTACAGGGCGTTGTTCTCTCCCGACGCCGAAGACGTTGCTAAAGCTATCGAAGACCAAGCCCTTCAGTTGTCCCGAATTAACCCAGTCAACTTTCATTTACCGGACGAGCTTGCCAAACGGCTGGACAACGTTTCGGAGGAGTGCTACAGTGGACGTGGCTTCCGTGTGATCCGGGGCTTGGACCCAGCGAGATATACAGACGAAGAAAATGTCATCCTCTACGCTGGTATATCTTCCTACATCGCCCCGGAACGTGGTTTCCTAGATCGAGCACGACAGCACGTCTTATGTAAGTTCTCGCTTACGATCTGAGCACAGCTAGACTCATCATCTGACAGGCCATGTCCTACCGGCTGCCTTCAATGCGGAGCAAGACACAAAAGTCACGCCTGGATTCACCAACGATGCAATGGTCAGTTGTTCACAAGTCAAGAAATCGAGAGTATCACGTAACGAGATTTGAACAGAGTTTCCACACAGATGACGGCGATATCCTCGCGTTATACGCAATGAATACCGACCAGCGTGGTGGCAGATTACTGATCGCCAGTGGATGGAAGGTGTACAACGAGCTTGCCTCGACGCGTACGGATGTACTTCATACGCTAACGCAGGATTGGGTTCTTGACACGTAGGATTACCCCTGATTAGCTAGCTATATGTACGTGTATTGACCATGGCTGATACTTCACAATAGTTATCAGGACTACAGCAAATGGCCCCCAATCAAAACACCATTGCTCTTTACCAATGGGAAGGAGGTCATGTTCAACTTCTCGAGGTACCCACTCTGTGGATTTAGGGGATACAAGCGGAACCCGAGCCTCCCTGTACCCACCGAAGCGCAGCTGGAAGCTTTGGACGCCGTACATTTCTTCGCACAGAAGAATGCAATGCCGTTGCCAACCAAAACGGGAGACATTCTGTACCTCAACAACATGAGCATGCTCCACGCGCGAGAGCCTTTTGAAGATCAATCAACACAAGGGATCAGATCTCGAAGGCACATGCTCAAGCTACAGCTTCGTGATCCCAAAAGAATGTGGAGACTTCCCGACAATCTGGTTAATCTATGGAGGTTCCTTTTCACACCAAATCGGGATGATGGTAGCAAAAATGAGAGATTCATCATCACACCAGAACAGGGCCACTATCGCGGGTGGGCAAAGAATGGTTGACAGTATTGCCGGTGTACTAATCGACTATCCGACATGTTAGGTGTGATCGCGGCCCGACACTGTATTCTCAAGCTCATTGAGTTTCGATGGTAGCCTGGAACGTTCCCTCATTGATTAGGCTGCATTGTGCTGCACGAACATATCTTCAAGATGAAGCTCACGATCTTTGACTAGAGACAATCCCTCGCTGCAACTTACACTGCAGCACTTGGCTTGTAGAGCAAGACCGGCATCTCAATGCATGCTTCCTCGCCCTCCTTCTGTAATTTGATGGTGCCAATGTCATTGAAGCCCCAATGACGATAAATCTCCGCCGCAGTCTTGTTGCTGGCACTGACACCAACAACAGACTGTTTGCCAGCCGCCACTTGAAATCCCCAATGCATCATCAACTGACCTGCACCTTGGCCCTGGTACTCAGGATCAGTGTAGAGGGCAGAGAGATAGACGTTTTCTGGATAGAGGCCTTTCCAATATCTCTCATCCGCTTCATTTGCAGCGGTGAAAAAAGCATGGTAGTGCGCTAGATCTGCGTCCCGACGCGGATACATGTACTTGATGATAGACGTACGCGTAGCGATGTACTTTCCTAAATGACAGAGGTTAGCATGGCCTCTGGCGAGGGAGCGTTGTCTTACTGGCAATAGCTTTCCCATAGGTGTCCGTCGGGAATGATTGCGGGGCGGACTCGTTCGCCCCAGAATTCCAATTCCACTCTGACCATGCGACCACTTTCTTTTCACCTTGGCTTCCCACCGCCTCTACAACAAGGAATTTGGTGTCTTTGCTATACGCAGTCGGCTCCAATCGCAACTTCCAGTAGTATCTGCTGTCGTGCGGGTACTCGTCGCTACGTGGGAAATTGTAGGCGAACAGACTATCCTTGGCTTTCTTCATCGCAGAGAGCGTTATGTCGGTGATGCGATCGATATCATTGGCAGTTCCATCTCGAAGTCGGAAGTCGGACATCTTGGCCAGCACGGTCTTCTCGGTCAGCAAAAGGGAGCTTCTGTCGTAGAGATTCCCATGGCTCTTTGTGGGGCTATAAGCAGTGCGGGCCCCCGTCCTGACGGCTCACCGATTTCTTATCTGGGACGAGAGGGGCTTGTCATGCATGTGATAGGGACACGCACGACAATATGCGTCACAGCATATACTTTAGTCAAGTTCCTATAGGACAGTGCATGAGAGCCTCATCCTTACCTTGGAAATCGGTCAGCTAGTCTTGGACTTCTCACGATGTTTCGAAAGCCACCTCCATTCTCACGAGCATGAGCATCCTTATTCCAGGCTACCCTATCCTCCACGGTACATCGAAGCAGCCCTCCAAGACGCCATCTCCCATGCCAAGCCACCTCCTACGGCTTGATGGCGTCTAACTCTATTGTCGCAATCGGTCAGCTCATTAGAAGATGTCACGATATTTCGAGGCCCACTTTCGCCTTCAATAGTATGAGCGTCGTTGTTCCAGGCCACCACGGCTACCAGTACAGTCAGGCCGTCCTCCAAGAGGCCACATGTCCCGCCAGATGAACCAATACGGCTTGATCACCCCAAAAGCTTGACTTTACTCTGGCAATCGGTCAGCTAATTTGGGGTATCTTGCCATGGGTTCAGATCTGAAGTGCTCCGAGCACAGGATTCGAGTTTCATACGGCTTGATGACCCCAAAAGCTTGACTCTACTCTGGCAATCGGTCAGCTAAGTTGGGGTATCTTGCCATAGGTCCAGGTCTGAAGTACATCAAGCACAGGATCCGGTGTTTCATAGGCTACAGCTTCCATCCATATGATGGGACAATACTTCATCGGTGAAGAACCTTCCAGTTTGCTGGCAGACTCACCGATACTCGACGAGCGGCAACAGGACTATAAATTAGAGGACATTGTGCTTATCATCATGGTACTACAGCATCTGAAGTCCGAACTCCAAAGCTCCACAGCCTCAGCCCCCTCACGAGATATAGCATTTACTATCCTCGCTCTCCCACAGCCCCTTCTATCTGACTTGACAACCTCGTCCAACTCCCGGATATGTCCTCCAGCCAGAATAGTCAGAAGCAGTATGGATACGGAGGAGGATCATCGTACGGAGATCTGTCTATTGGTCTCAAACAGGCAGTAATTAACATACTTATAGATCCTCCGCAGCAACTCCGAAAAGTAACGAATGGTCGTCCGGCAAGACTACCAACGGGACTTCCAATTCCATCGCCAGTGGTTATGCAGGGTCATCCTCCAAAAGAGATGATCCTGACCTGAAGCGATTCCAGCAAGAGGTGCAGGCTGGGGATACTGGCAGGAGCACCAGGAGCTCACGAATGGTGAGCGGCGTTGACTTATCCGGGTATGACATGAAAGCAGACAATTATGCGCCAATGGAACGCTTTCTGAAGTCCGAGGCTCGAATGGACAAGTTTTTGAAGAAATGACGAACTGTCAAGAAATGGTCGGAACTTTGCTGTTTGTAGTGCTGAAAAGGAGCAGGTGGGCACGGGGGGTTGATCGTTCTGCACGTAGAGCATAGCTTCCTCTTAGCCATGGACATCCCGGTCATGTTTCTCGAGCAAAGCTTTGCAATTTTGCGCGGACCCATTCCTCCTATATGCTCGTATCTTTTGCCTTGGCATTTGTTCTTTTGCGGCTTTGAATCGAATCCTTGGCATCCATGAGAGGGTGCTTCATTACAGTGGCAAACCTTCAACGGCTACGCTGCGCATATAGTATGTATCTGTGAAAGAGTTGATTGTTGTGGGCCGCAAGAAACGGACTCTTTAGACTCCAGAGAATTTAAGACCAACGACCGAAGCCCTACATACATTGCAACAATTGAGGTAGCCTCAAATATTACTTCCCGAGTCCAATTCTTGCCCATCATCCAACACGCTCGACCCTGTCTCTCTCCCCTTTCTGGCCAAGATCCATGAATGTAACATTTATTAATTGATATTTGACCGAGAGCAGGCCTTATCGAAGTTCGGTATGCAGTACCTGGTCTCCCTCCTCCTTGTCGCTGCCCACTCTTCCTCCACCTCCGCCTCCAGAAACACCACAACCCTCAACTTCGATACTTCTTCACCGCCTTGCCGTTGGCCGTGATGTCATCGCTGCTGCTGTTGCCCGCCACCCTGTTGATGCTGCGTGCCACCAGGATACTGTTGCTGGTATCCTTGCTGCTGACCGTATGGTGGTTGAGCTTAATACTGCTGACCGTGGTGCTGGACTGTTGCTGGCCACGCTGTTGCGGATGACATATTCTGCAAATGCTATATTAACTGAGACAGCATCTGTGCTCGCCCATCTTGTAGGTTGATGGGCATTGTTCCTCTACTGATTGGCGGTACTGGAGTCCTTGCCCCCCTATATGTACTCGACTCGTGGCTTGATTCCCTGGACCTGGTTTACGAGGTATCTGCCTTTTCCGAAGATACTGTGCTCGATGAGCCTGAATTCGTCGTGCTGAGTGCAGATCCGCCTAAACTGGTCACACGAAAAAATGTGTCTGGCCTGTAGACTGGGCGGATCTTATTCATTACTCCAGATTATCTTCGGCCTCCGTAATGAATTGGCCATGCACAGTGACTATATCGCTATTAAGGCTGCCAAAGGCATTGTTTCTCTAAAGATGACATCGGATATCTGGTGATTGTATTGCTCCATTGTGTCGCCGTTCTTTTTGCCTCCCTCTGACAGCTCGTGGCCAGTAATACTTTAACCCTTTCTACCTCTTTTCGGTTCTTTTCAAACTCGACCGTGGGTGCACCTAGAATCCTCGCGACCTCTCAAGCTGTTTCAAATATGCTTGTTATACTTCCAGCAGATACTCTTTAATATTCAAAGCTGTCGAATGGTTGAGATCAGAAGTGGACTATCTCCTCCGCTTTTCGCGCTCAGCGAGCCTTTCTTGACGGTACGTCTCTCATACACAGGCGAGTTCCCTGTCTCGATCGCTCCAAAAATTATCTGAGGGGCGCTTTCCGGTATCACCGTGCATTATTGACCTAATAGGCCCTATGATAGAAGAGCAGTCTCTAGTAAGCGGGAATAAAGGGTTAACTTTAGAATTACCCTCATTTATAATTTTACAGAGATATATTTAATTTAAGGAATATATATATAAGAGAATAATTTCTACAGGGTTAGATAGGTTTTATAGTCCTAATTTCAAGCGATTATTTAACATTATTTAATAGTTAATAGCTATATTAAGCTATAGTATTTACTAATTATATAGATTATTAATTTAGTAATTTAATTATTAAATTACTAATTTAATATAAATAATAGTTTAATTATTAATAGGCTAAAATAGGATAAAGTACTAGGGATAGATAGGATTCTAAATAGGTTCCTAAGGATAATAGAAAGGGAGCTACTACCTAGCTTTATATACTTATTCTAGGCGTATCTAAGGGTAGGATATTACCTAATAGAACTTAAGAAGGCTAATATAATTATCTTAAAGAAGTTAAAGAAAGAGGACTACTTAAAGCTAAAGTTATACTATCTAATTACCCTACTTAGTACCTTAAGGAAGGTACTAGAGGTAGTTATTATAAAGAAGCTAGGCGACCTTATAAAGGAATATAAGCTACTACCCTTATAATAGATAGGGGTAAGGAAGGGAAGGTTAATAGTAATATCCCTTAAGATAATAGTAGAGGTAGTATATATAATATAAAATTATAATAAATCTAATATAATAAGTATATTATTACTAGATATTATAAGGGCCTTTAATAATATCTCTTATAAAAGGTTACTTTATAACTTAAAAAAGAAAGGGGTCTTAAACCTTATTATAAGGTAGGTATAAAACTTCCTAATAAAAAGAGTTATAATAATTATACTAGGCTAGGAGATAAGTAGGTTAGAGATAATAGAGACTAAGATCCCTTAGGGATCCCTAATATTACTAATTTTATTTTTATTCTTTAACTTCCTACTTATAAAAGAATATATAAGGATAAAACTCTAGGTATAAACTAGGGGCTTTATTAATAATATTTACCTAATAATATATAATAAAAGTACTAAGGAGAATTATAAGATCCTAATAAAAGTATATAAGATATACCTTTACTAGGTAAATATATATAAGGTAACCTTTATCTCTTATAAATATAAGCTAGTCTACCTATTAAGAAGCTTAATATTATGGATTATTTAGACGTGTTATTACAAATCAGGTAATTACTTACCGGGCGGAGACGGAAGCCTTCCGCAGGCCTAATATTAGCCTAGTAAGAGACTTCTTCTCTACTAACTAATTAATAATTATATATAAATCTATAAGACTATTAGTTAGAGTACCGTTCCTTAATAATAGTAGTAATACTATTATAACTAATGCTATTATTATAGTACTAATCTCTCTTAGGTACTATTAATTACCTATTAGAACTAACGCCGTCGTAGTACTAACGCTATCTCTATAGTACTAACTAATCTATTAGTCCTCCTACCTCGCCTAATAATATTAAATTATCTTAATCTAGCTCTTTACTAAGTCTATATTATTATTATTAAGACATCCCCCTTATTACTAGTCCCTTACTAGCTATTCTAATACTAACTACTATTCTAGTATTAGACTAATAGGCTTCTATTATAAGACTATTCTATACCTAGATATATTATCTAAAGAAGCCTTCCTTAGTATAGATATATCCTTTACTAGTAAAGATATTAGCTATTAACAGCCTTAGTCGTAGGCTATATTATAAATAGTATTAGGATCTATTAGAGAATTTTAGTCTATTTACTAGGTAAAATTAAGGCTTTCCCTGTACCTTCCCTGTTTAAAACTATTTAGTCTTCCGTTATAAGACTATTTAGCGTTCGTTTAGACTATTTATAAAGGCCTACCTTAGCGTTAGATATATCCTATACTATTAAATTTATTAGGAATTAACGGCCTTATTAGTATAATACCTTACGCCTCGTATAAATAGTATCAGGATCCATCGGGATCTATTAGAGGAATCCTATCATTTTACTAAGTAAACTCGGGGTTTTCCCTATACCTTCCCTATAGCAGGTAACTTTACTATCGACGCTAATTTATAAGCGACTATTAATGCGGCTATTACTTAATACGTTCGTGAGAATTACCCTCGACCTAATTAGCGAGGACCTCTAGTCCTAATAGTCTTACTAGGCCTACTAGGCCACGGAATAATAGTACTAGACGTACTACCTTAGAGTCTACCGGCTATTCCTTACTTAATTCAGACTTAGGCTAATTAGAATTAGACGCCTTTACTAAAGACTTTAAATACTCCCCTGATATAGACTTAGTAATTAAAGTAATAGTATTAGATAATAACTTAATATATTAATAAGGACCTCGTTATAAACGTACCTACTATTATTCCTATCACCTAGACGCCTTTACTAAAGACTTTAAATGCTCCCCTAATACAGCCTTATTAGTTAGGCTATATAATAATAGTACTAGACGTAATACTATAGAGTCTACTAGCTATTCCTTAGTCCGTTCAGATTTAAACGTAGGCTACTTAACCTTAGCCCATTTAGACTAAGGCTAATTAGAAGCCTTCTATAGACTATATAATAGAAAATCAGACCTAGTCTATTAAGACTTAGGTGGATTAGGCTAAGGCGGATTAGACTAATATCTACCTTCCTAGCCGTTACCTAGCTATTAATATAGATGATTTCACTATTAGTTTATATTAAAATTCTATTTAAACGTAGGCTAATTAGCCTCAGTCTATTTAGACTCAGGCTAACTATAAGCCTTCTATAGACCCTCTACTAATAAAGACGTTATTAATAATTATTACTCCTTAGGCTAATTAACCTTAGTCTATTCAGACGTAGAGTAATTAGAAGCCTTCTATAGACCCGCTATTAATAAGAACGTCGTTAGTAACTATTACTCCTACTATTAAGCATATTCCACCCGATCTAATTAAGTACGTTCTACTAGATAATATTACTAGTTATCCGTAAAGAATAGGAGGCTATAGGATAGATAATAATAAGGGCCTTAATAGCCTGATAAGACTATTAATAGGAAGGCGTTTACTAAAGATATTAGGTAACATAATACTATTACTCTAGCGGGATATCGCTGTTAGGAATAGTACTTGTAGGAGCTATAACGTATATTAGGACGTTACTAATATTACGGTAACGAGGACGTTACTTTCTTCCTTTATTATAGGCATTATTATGAATTATTTAGACGTGTCGTTATAAATCAGGTAATTACTTACTAGGTAGAGATAGAAGCCTTCCGCAGGCCTAATATTAGCCTAGTAAGAGACTTCTTCTCTACTAACTAATTAACAATTATATATAAATCTATAAGACTACTAATTAGAGTACTATTCCTTAATACTTAACGAGGTTTAATATAAAAGTAATAGTAGACTTTAAGGTAATAGTAGTATACCTTAAGGTATTAATATAAGTCTTTAGACTTTATATTAATAGTAAATTAAGATAGGGCCTATATATTAATAAGATAAAGTTAAAGATAGAGATATAAAAGCTAGCCCTATTAATTATTACTAACTTAATATAAGGTATTATACTTAATAGGATAAGATAGGTATATAATATTATAATCTAGCTAATAATAACTTATATAATAGAGATATAATATAACTTAAAAGGGATATTAGAGGTAAAGAAGATAAATATTATAATATTAAAAACTATATAAAATAGGTACTCAAGGATAGTATTTAGGGCCTTTAAAGTAATTAATATATAAGTACTAGAGGTAAAGTTAGAGGTCCTATTAATAAAGATAAGCCTTAATTAGTTAGTTTTATAAGTACTAGTAATATAAGAGATCTACCTATTAATTAAGGAAGGGAACATAAGGATCTATTATAAGTTAAAAGGGAAGAGGGGAAGAGAGAAGAGAATTATAAAGACACTAATAAAAGAGAAGTAGTCCTAGGTAAGGGGAGCCCTCTAAGTAGTAATAAGGGGAGAGGATACTAGAATAATAGATTAGAGTCTTAAAGGCGGGGAAATAATAAAGAGGAATAACCCTACCCTTAAGGAGATTAAGAGATAGATAAAGGAGAAGTAGAAAAAAAGGTAGCTAGGATATTAAAAAGATATCCCTAATTATATAAAGATAATAATATAAAAAGGGGAGGTTTAAAAGATAAGAGTTAACTTTTATATAAAGCTATTTAAGGCTAAGAGCTTTATAAGTATCTAGTTATATATAAAGAAGATAGGACTACGCGCCTTCTTATATAAGAGGAGGGTACTTAAAGTTAATAATACTAATTATAAATATAAATAAAGGTATTAAGATATTAAATATATATTTATATTCTACCTTAATTATATAAAGGGGAGGAGGTAGATATTTTAAAAAGTAGGATTAAGTAACTTCTATTAAATAGTATTAACCTTAAAAGGGTTAAAGGTAGTAATTAAGTAGGTAATTTAATAAAGTATACTTAGCTAGTTTATACTAATAAGGGAATAACTCTTTAAGGTAGTATAAGAGTAAATAAGCTTTAATTAGAGGATAAAAGGGTAGGTAACCCTAATAAAAGAAGAGAATAAGATAGTATAAAGAATATAAAAAAGGATAGTATATAATATCTAAAGATCTAGAAGTATAATAATAAATAGAGTAGAGGATAAGGTTTTCTTTTATACTTTAGTAAACTAGGAAACCTATATATTATAAAAATATACGTATTATACCTATATAATATATACGTGACTAATACGCTTATATATTAGCCCTAGAGCTTGGAATAATACTATAAGTTATAAAATATATATTTAGTAACTTTTAGAAATACTAGGTAATAGAACTAATAGGAGATAAGTCCTACTAATTAGCTATAATATAACTATATTAGGCTAGTACTAACTAGGTAATTATAATAAGGTACTAAGTCTTATTAATAATTAGTACTAGTACTTAGTAAGAGAATTAATTACAGGCGTAATATAGGGATAGGATACGGGGCTAGGCTAAAGGGGGGTACTCTACGCGTATATAAATCACGTGAATCGACTATATTTAAAACCTATATTACGCTAGCGTTAATAACGTAGCCGTTATAACTCTAGTAAGCTTCCCGTTTCTTCCTAGCGCTAGAGGAAAATCACGGATTTAAGGCCTTAAATCCGGATTTTCTATATTTAGGACTTTTAGGCTAGAATAAAAAAACCCTGAAATTTTCCTATTTTTTACCTGTATTTTACCTGAAAAATGCGCTTTTAGCGGATTTAGTAGTTTAGATTTTCTATACGGGTTCCTAGTTTACTAATATAAACTATAGTTTCCTCTAGTAAGTTAGATATAAACCGCCCTTATTAGCTCTAAGTAGGTACTTATATAACTATATCCTAGTAATCTTTAGTACTATTATAGTATCCGCTCTATTTATACTACTTACCTAGGCCTAGTACTAAGGCTAGGCTATAATAAAAGAGTAGAATATATAGATATAAGTAAATAACTATACCTACTACTTATCTAATAAGGTTATTAGAAAGTAGGCGATCGCCTTATTATAGAGGATATAGGACTAGGTATAACTTAGCTAGCTAACCCTAGAAAAGGTTATAATATTATATTAGGGGGCTTATAAAGTATTAGCTTATACCTTCTTACCCCTAGTTTAACCTACCTGTACTAGCTTAACTATAAGTCTAGTATAGAGCGTGATAGTACCTACTACTATTATAAAACTAGGGGTATAATAGGCGTAGTCCGACGCCTTATAAGGGGCGGGGGAGGAGGGGAGGAGGAGAGGAGGGGTAGTAGAGGGGGTTTTTTTCTATATTTTTTATATTTTTCTTTCCCTAGCCTCCTCCTTATACCTACTAGTAGTAATTATAATTCCCTTTCCCTTTCTTTAGTATCTCCTTACCATCTCTACTACTCGTTTTACTTACTTCTTTAGAAGTTAGAGGATTAAGTTAGTTAAGTTTAGTAGGGAGTTTATTAGCTTATACTTCCTATCCTTTCTATCTATCTCTCTTACTTAGAGGCTCTTTAGAGTTACTTAGTTTTTAAGATAGGATATCCCTTCTTTAGTCGCTTACTAGCTCTTTAGGGCTAGTTAGAGGTTAAGGTAGAATATAGATATAATAGGAAGTATATTCTTTTTTAACTAGTACCTTTTTATTATATTACTCGACTAGTAGTATATAAGGGGGAAGGCCTTTATATTTATATATTTTCTTTCCTTTTTTTCTTATATTAATAGTATACGTGTTTTTTTTATTAATAAAAATAATTCTCTACTTAATAGTACCTCCTATAATCTTCTAGTAGGAATTAGATAATATACTATAATTATAATATAATCTAGATAACTATTAATAAAGCTAATTATTATACTTTAATATCTCTAGATTAATCTTATAGAGTGTAAAATATAAATATAAATATAAATATAAATAGTTTAATTAAGCTATTATTTTAATATCCTTTATAGTTAATTTATTACTTACTTATATTTATATCTATTCTATCCCTCTTATAACCTTCCTCTACTATTACTAATAATTATTATATACCTTCTAGGTGTACTTTAAAGTCTTTTAAGGATATTCTAGGTATTAGTACTTTTACTATTATTATTACTAATACGCCGGATCCTCCTTTTATATCCTTATAACTAAAGATCTTAATATAATATAATAAATATATAATTACTATATATCTATATAATTAGTAAGAAGATATTATTACTAGCCTTTATATAGATATACCTCTTATTAGACCAACTATTTTTTTAGTACTTAGAGGTTATTTTTAGTATTAACTTGAGTTACTAAACTACTTATAGCTAGCTTATACCCTGTATAAGTTTAGCGTTATATAACTTTATAAATTCAATTCTAAATTTAATTTCTTATAGTTAGTCTACCTCTTATATCCTAGGAACCTCCTAATAATAATAATATCCTTCCCTTATATTCCTCTTAACCTACCCTGTAGAAGTCCCCTTATAAAGAGAAAGGTTATAGGAAAGCTAGGTTATATAATATAAGGCTATTATAATATTTAGGGAGGTATAAGAGAAGGGGGACTAGGAGCTTAAATATCTTATAATTAGATAGTTATAATAAGAAGTATAAGAGAGGTAGGTAGAAGGAATAAAGTATATATAAAGGAATACTTCTTAATATTAAAGAAATAATAATACTTATTAATTATATACTTATTAAAGTAGGTATATATAGACTTTCTAGTATAAATTTATAATAGAAGGATATATAATAGGACTTTAAGATATATACCTACTATTCTATTACAATTACTATATATTTACAGGCTATATAATATCTAAATAGGCTTAGCGTCCTTCCTTACTAGAAAGCTAGACTTCTTATATATAGAGAATATATCTTTTACCTACTATTTATATTCTAATATAATAAATAGTAGTAACTTTATTATAATTACTATGTATTTACAGGCTATACGATACCTAAATAGGCTTAGCGTCCTTCCTTACTAGAAAGCTAGACTTCTTATATATAGAGAATATATCTTTTACCTACGATTTATATTCTAATATAATAAATTCCTACTCTTAGAATAATTATTAATAAAAGGTAGTAGTACTACTTAAATAGTATAAGTATAAGAAGGAATATAATAGGAGATCTAGGTATATAATAACTAATAATAACCTTATATAAGTACTAGATTAATAGTAACTAATAGCTAATAAATTTTAGGCTAGAAAATATAGAAAGAAGTAAGATATAAAAGATAAAAAGGAGAAAATATAAGATTATAATATTAAATAAAATATACTCTCTACTTATTAGAGTAAGAAGGTTATAAGGGAAATAGAGAATATTAATTCTAATAAAATTCCTTCTTATAAAGAAAATAATAAATAAGACTCCTCCTTAAAAGGCTTATATATTTTACTCTTATTTATAGTAATATTATTATCGCCCTCTAGTATAAGTACTATATTAAAAGGTTCCCCCTACTAGTAATAAAGCCTAAGTCCTTAATACTAGAGTAATACTAGCTACTAAAGTAGTATTAATATTAAGAGTAATCTTAAGGATAAAGCTAACTCTATTAATAATACTATCTATTAGTTATAATAAATATAATAGTAGAATAAGAAAAAGAATAGGGGGATAAGGTTATAAAAGGATAGGTAAAGACTTAAATAAATATAAAGGTCTTATCTAACTTAAGATATAACTACTATATTAGTTAATTTTATAAAGTAAAGTTTAAAATTCTTTAAATCTTATAATATAATAACTCTAGTAATAATATTTATAAGTATTAATAGGCCTATATTAATAAGTAGTACTTAGGCCTCTCTACTTATTAATATTAATATATCTATAATAATTAATATTTAGGACCTAGCTTTAATTAAGAAGCTAGAACTTATTTATAAGTAGTAACTTAATATTAATATAAAACTTAAATATTTAATTAAAGGAATATAATAGACTTATAATATATTAAATATACTTTATAAGGAGTTATAAGCTTTTATAACTCTATTATAAAAGTAAATAAGGGCTTAAAAGGACCTTAATTAAATACTTTATATAAATTAAGTCTTATATTAATAGTATTTAAGTAAAGAGATAGAATAAATATAAAAAGTACTAGAAAATATTACTAGTAAGATTAATCTTACTATCCTTACAAATAATAATATACTAAGCCGTCCTTAAATATCTAATAGAGAGGTTATAAATATAATATAATTATATATTAATAGGCTTAATAGTATTAAAAATATAAATTAAGTAAGTAATTATAAAGACTTTAAAAGTAATAATAATAATAGTAAGTAAAGGAGAAATATTATTAAGGATTTTTATATAGAAGTTAATAAGGAGCTTAGTAAAGATAGGGTTAATAATATATAATAAAAATATTATAAGACTAGTAAATATAATACTTAAGTATATTTTATAGCTTTAATATATAAAATAATATAGAATAATAGAATAACTAATAATATAAACCCCTAATATTTAAGTAACTTAAGATTAAGATATTTTAGAATAAAAAGTAGAAACTTTAAATAAAAATAGAGAAATAAGGCCTTATAAGATACTTACTATTTTATAATAATTATATAGATAGGTTATATTACTTAATAAGGGTAGGTTTCTTATATTTCTTATATATATTATAGATTTAAACTACTTTATAACTTATCTTTATAAGCTTCTTTATAATCTTAAATTTAATAATAAGCTCTTTATTAATAATATAGTCTATAAATTAATAATATTATAATATTAGAGTTAAGTAATTATATATAGATTATAAGCTTATAATCCCTTTAATTATATTATAAGGCTTTATATAAAGAAATATACCTAAGTAATTATTAGGTAGAGTTAATTACTAATAAATATTAATAGATTATTAAAGACCTTATTTTAAATTAATTAAATACTATATTTTAGCCTTATAAATAAGTAAAATAGTTTATTAATAATACTACTACCTAATAGATATTATTAGTAGGTATTAGCTCTAATTTTATTTTATATTTAAAGGTATTTATTATTTAAAGTATTTATATTATCTTAAAATAATACTTAATAGTAATTTATATATTAGCTATTCTTTTATTAAACTTTCTCTTTTATATATTTAAGTAGCTTATATATAGTAATATAATAAGTTCTATATACTTATAAGCTTTATTATTAAATAGATCTAGAATTTACTACCTTTAAAATACTTAATATAGCTAGTCTTATATATTAGAAGTTTATAATATTATTAAGTTATTTACCTTTCCTTTAAATAAGTTATATAATATACTAATTAGACTATTTAGGTATATTACCCTTAATTATATTATACTATATACCTTTTTATATATAAAGTAGAAGAACCTCTAGTCTTCTTTTAATTAATAAAAGTATTAAAATATTCTATTAATAAACCTTTAAATTATAAACCTCTTATATATTTTACTTATATATTTAATTACTCTTATATACCTCTAGATCCTTTTATATTTAAGAATAAGATATTAGTATAAGATAGAATTATAATAATTATATAAGTACTTAAGGATATTATTAATTATAATAGAAATAAAGGAGGGAGACTAGCTAAATATTATTAATAACTTATATAAAAGATATAAATATAAGAATTTTACTAGAATAAGATATAAAGTAAGTTTTAAGCTAGGTTAATAATTATATTATTAATTAATACTTTTAAGGTTAAAATAAGTAAGTAATTAATATATCTTATCTTTAATAAATTTAAATATCTACCTTATTTACTTAGGTAGAAAATTATTAAGACTCTACTCCTTACTCTAATACTTAACTAGTAGGATATAGGTATAATATAAGACTTAACTAATATAATATAAATTAAAGATAAAGAGAGCTAGAGTAGTTATATATATAAATTCTTTATTAAAATTAATATTTATAGTATATTATTATAAATAATATAAATAGATAGATAATTATTAAAAGGGATTTTATAAGTAAATCCTAGATAGGTAGGGCTAAGTAGTAATAGTTTATATTTAGATATATTTAGATTAGGGTTAGTATATAACTAGACCTATATAAATTATTAAATAAATATTAAATAATCTTACTATAAAACCTATCTATTATCTAGGATATTTATACCCTTAATTTCTATAAGTAATAGTATTCCTTTATATTTGCAATATATTCAGGCTTTGTTGTGAAGAGGTTGGAATTGAAGCGTCGCGAATTGTGTTCTACTGGAGATTTCTAGTTTCTACGAGGCGATGGAGTACAACGTCGGCGTGTCCGACGTATAATATAAAACGCGATGAGCGCAATCCTACGGGAAATGTGAAGCTCAAAGCCCAAATTTTCGTAAGATGTTCGATTGTCATTCTGTATTCTGTATCTAGACATGGACGAAAGAATAATGCTCACATCAAGTAAGTACATACATCTGCTCCATCGCTCTTTGTTTGCTCGTCATTAGATTCCGTTATGAACGGAAGACATGTATCGTAATACATGTGGAAGAAACATACTTCGCCGTAATCCATGAAAATAGAAACATAGTTATTAGGACAGGCATGAAAATCGCGTGTGAAGGACGGAAAAGACGCTGTCGTGGTATACATCCAATCGTAAACATAAAGCATAGTCTCCAAAACGCTCATCGACATCCTGGTATCATCTCAAACATTGATTTCACAGTGATCATATCATATCAACATATTCATATTCATATCCCATCCAACCCCTGCAGAAGATCCAACATCCCCGCCAACGCCGCACCGCCAAAGAGTCCCCTCTTCAGATTCTTGCTCGCGACATGCTTGTCCTCTTCGGCTTTGTGCTCGGTTCGATGTCTATGGTGTCGTCGTGGTCGGGGCTGGGGTTGCAGTGCCATTGGTGGGCCTGGAGGCCGTTGTTGTTGCTGTTGTGGGAAATAATTCCCTGGGATGGGTTGGGGACTGTGGCCCATGTAGCCAGGAGGGGCATAGTGGCCGCTGGCGGAAGGCGGGCGGGGTGGGCCGCCTGGGGGGCCTTGGTAGGATGGAGGACGGAGACCTGGTTGAGGAATCGGGGGTGTGCCTTGCCATTGGTTGACGTTTTGCATGGGCCTAGTTGGCATGGGTCCCATTGGGGGTGGAGGGATTCCACGAGAGCTTGTCGGTCTTGGTGGTGGATTGGGTCCTGGGTTTTCTTGTCTGTAGTTCCTTCCCGCAGATGCATAAGGCCTTGGGTTGCGATCGTGAGAGTCTTGAGAATTAGGAGAGTACCGGTAGCTATCGGCTTCGCTGCCACGCCGTGACCCTGGCTGCGAGCGTGGGGGAATTGGAGATGCATCCGAGTCCGAGGAGGTATCTGTCTCTGAATGTAGAACATGCTTTCGTGGAGCTCGGTGACGTGACTGTTGGTGGGCTTCTTTCTCCGAGTCGCTCTCCACTCTGGCTTGGAAGCGCACGTCCTTCTTGACTTTTCGGGATCGGGGCGCCTCAATGTATCGTCCCTTTGCGCGCGTACCTTCGTATTCGGAGTCTGTGGTGTCCTCCTCGTCACTTTCGTAGTATGTGCTTAAGCTGGGCCTTCGATCTCTCGATACAGGCATTGAATCCAATTCGAAGCTATGTGTCCATTCTCCGAGTAAATGATCAACGATATTGTTGACATTGGCCCCAAGAGCCTGGTTTTCTTTGACAAGTGCTTTAGTGAAGGCTGCATCTAGTTGTTGTATCGGCCTCTCCTGGTATTTCACTATAGCTCTTGATGTGTCATCCGCGCTGACTGGCGGATTTACAATCGACAGTTGTAAATCACCTTCAGTAGCTTTTTGCGCATAGTAGCTTGGTTCGATAGCACGATGCGTATCATAGCTTGGAGGCGGCTCGTCTGGATGCGGGCTTGTAGCAGCATCCTCCCTCGCCTCATCTTCGGCTAAATTGTAGAGTTTGCGGAGCTCGACGAGGGACCAATGTTGTACCACAATCATGTTCTGTATCTCTGCACGGTCCTGCATCATAGCCTTTCCGGCCAAGGGTGGTGCCAACGGATCATGACTTGGAAAGAAGTTAGCATTGAGCTCCTATTGAACTAGAGAAAAACTTGCTGTGTGGAAGTAATGGCCTTTCCCATTTGCAATATTTGCAGCATTACAGCTAAGCTCAACTTCAGAGCTTCCAGCTGTCCCAGCAGATATTGAACCTTGTATTTCTTGAACGCCCATTTGTTCTTCTCTGCTATTGTTATGGATCTCAGAATCCCTTTCTCATCTCTGCCCTGGGACAAATCTGTCATGTTCTTGATCTCATCAAAGACAAGCTGACCTTGGTGGCTGATCTCGGTCGCGGCGTCGACAGCAGCCTGGGCTGTCATACCTCGCCCATCTTTCATAGCAGCACCAGTTTGCTTGAGCATCAGGGAGAACAGGGATATGCTCTTGGCGATGTGGTGAATATCACAGTCTGGGTTCGCCATGCCTGTTCCGACAGCGTTGAGGACAAGGGAAAGGCGGAAGCCAGCACTGGCAACACCGATGATAGAGTCCATCGAGCTGTTGCTTAGAGAGCGGTTATGTCCGTTAGTACGGACGTCATAGCCTCGTAAGGTGGCGTGCGAAGTGTCCGCTGTCATGTTAACGTTAGTGGCTCGTCACTCCAGGACGAGGAGTATTAGCAAGTGGGTGAACAGGATGGATTTTCGAAGGCCACGGCCAACATGATCAGGAAAGGAAAAGGACTGAGAGAAAGGCGCAGCCTGATGAGAGATGATTAATAAGTAAATAGGTAAGATGGGTGTTCAAGAATGCGGCTGAAAAGTATTAGATAGTAGGCACATAGAATACGTGGATACGTACTACGTATGTACCCATTGGAGACTGGAGTCTTGACGGGATCTAGAATACGGGCTATCGTCGGCGTGAACTGCTGACTCGTTGGGGCAGCCCTACCTTAGAACGAGCCTAAACCTAATCCTGAATGACGTGCATGAAGGATTGACCTTCACTCTGGGACTGGAAGTGCCCTTAAACTCCACACTTACCCCGGGAACCCACCTCATGGCCTCGGTCTCACCTCGCTCCGCCACCACCCAGGTCTGCCAATCGCTTACCACCCACACCTGCCACGCGCACTGCCATACAAGGCGCACTTCCCATGGTCAACACACTGTATCCTTTTGCCTTCCTTGATCAGTAAGGCAGCCTTACTACTTCATAGTCGCACGTACAGCTTACTGGATCGCCGATTTGGACTATTCTAGAAGTCCTCGAGACCAGGGAGGAGCCGTATTTGCCAAACTAATTGCCAACCAATAGGAGTTATTCCCAGCTCGTGAATATCGACGCCATCATCGATATCTGGGAAGTACGCTTGAACAGTATCAGTATCTTCAATAAGACAGCTACAAGCCTCTACGATCAGATGCGTGGAGGGTGATAGATCTTTACTAGTGGCATACTAGGTGCTTATATTGGTAAATCTCCGTAAAAGATCCTTTTCACATCATGTTCCTCAAAGCTCTTCCTTTTTCGAAACAGCATGATTTTCTAGATGTTCTCCAAACTTGATTCTCTGCAGCCTTAAATTCAATCGACCTTTGAGGAGTGCCTTTATCCCGGTGGGCTATTATCGCGCTGCATCACAAACGGGCGCTTGCATACACACTTCCCTTGTACCGTGTGGGTCTAACAGAAGAAGCCTCGCTCCGCAAGTTAGGAAACATAGCCTTGTGGACTCCAAGACTCCATCCATTCGGCACACCTATCGTGTCTTGCGCTCTCTTTCGTACCTGTCTTTTTTCGAAATTGGGTCTAACAGCGTCTTCATGAATGGCTGGATTCTCAACTCAGCACAAATTGGTTGACCTCAGACACTTATACATATCATTACTCGATTGTCGCATGCTAATCTAGTGATATGGCTATTCTGACTTCAGGGCCCTCGAGTCTTGACAGCCTTAGCTAGGGCTTCCACTGGCAGCAGCCTTGTGCTGCCAACCGTTCGGTAAGCAACTGGAAGGTAACGAGAAAGACACCGTACGGACATAACGCAGTTGCAAATTTCACAGACTCGGTGTATCATCAAATCCCTATCTGGGTCGACTATTGCGACTAGGGCCAGCTCTCATAGGTTGGGGGATCATCCCATCTATCCTCTCTCGTCTGGTAGTCGCGGGGCTGAAAAAGACAATGATCTCATTTGCATTATATGGTTGCAGATGCATGGTGAGGGATGAGATAGGAGTCTCGATCATTGTGGTGTCCGAGTGTTCCACGCTTCGGAAAGTGCATGCAACAGCTTTCCTACCGTGATTGTTCGAAAGGACGTCTGCCCATCAAGCCACGTAAAAGTCATAGCGTTGCTTCTCTTGTTCTCTCCCAAATTCAGAGTGCGCCTTGTGCTTTTTCATCATGGTTTCGCGTATCTGTAGTGTTTACTTCACGTTCCTTCCGCAACTTTATTAAGATCTTGTCACCATGACGGGAGTCCTCTACGGTCTCTGGCTCAAGCTGTTCTAGACTAATCAGCGACCTTACATGCTAGCTCGTGGTATTTGGCCAGCACGAGAGATTTATTATCCGAAACCTTTGATTTTCCCAATCCTAAAGGTTTCGTATACGAGCGATATTTAAGACTTCCGCTGATCGAACAGGATTCAGGGCGGAGTATGGTCTCCGGAAGCTCTCAAAGGGTCGAATTGCGTTTCGGATTGGAAGCAAGGACTACCTCTATGATAACCAAGCAAGAGCGTTGAGATATCCTGGCTTGTTATCTTGTCGCCCGTGTGACACACCAAGAAGAGATATATTGATCAGGGTGTTGGTAGAGGGAGAGAGAACCCAAAATTATCCATACCCTAGGCAGTGAATCGTAGCTACTCTTTCACACTCGTACGGCAGCAAAATCCGACCCATCCATGATTTCATATCCCATCATATACTATTCTTGACTTCAATCCCATGAAGTAAATAACCACTAGAAGCCACCCACCACACAATTATCGTATCTTTGCCACCCCTCTTTTGTAAGAGAGACGTCTCAGAATACCGTTCCCAATGCCCTTAAGGGCTAGTCAACCACGACAATAATCATGCGCTTACTGTACACAGCCCCGATGAAAAGATCATCAGAGCCTTTCTTGGGCCATCATCATAACCACATTTCACGATCCTTACGACACCTTCCTCAATACTACAACTCCGAAGCTCCATTGAAGATTACGTCAGTGCTTTGCTCTGTGTGCTGTGAGGTTTCATCTTTATTGTCTCGATCAAGACACATTCGCGGAGCCGAGCCTCGGTCTCCGCCTCTCTATTTCTAGATACAACCGCTCCAAGCACCACACTGTTCATAGAGCTAAGAGGAGCTGCGCATGTCTAACCAATAGCTCACTCGGAACATCCTCCCTCCTCTCCGAGAATATAGTCGGCCACGGTGGGACGCCAATTCTACCATAAAGTCGACAAAGTCGCCCGAAGCACCCGGACAGCGAACCTCAGGTTCCCCGAGTTCGAGTCTTTGTCGTTGTGCTTTCACGATAAGGTTACCTGTCGTTTTGGGGAATCCGCGAAGAGATGGAGCCCTCGGGGCTTCGTCGTAGCGATACGACAAAGGGCACACCGCTGCGCGTTCTCTCCTTAGGTTGGTCCTCCAGCGTCTACGTCTAAATACCCCCTCCTCGGTTCGCAGTCGCTGACCCGTAACCAGACGGCGGTGGTGTCCGTGGCTACTCCATGCTCATCCTCCTTCACGACTTCATGCACAAAACCTACGCAGAATGTCACGGGGAACCGCCAGAACCGGACAAGATACCCAAGCCATGCGAATATTTCGACCTCATCGCGGGCACAGGAACGGGAGGATTAATAGCTATCATGCTGGGTCGATTACGAATGAATACGAAGGACTGCATGAGAGTGTATGTTCAAATGACTAGGAAAGTCTTCGAGACGGACAAGACCATAGCTGGGATACCCTACAGATCTACGCTGTTCAAGGCCTCCATGTTGGAGGATGCGATAAGAGCTTGCGTACGAGCTTTTGAGCACGAAAGGGACGAGAATGTAGAAGATGTTTTTCGAGACATGCCGAACAGTCCTGGAAGCTTTTCGAAAGACTCAAGACCGCAGAGTATGATGAGCGATAAAAATGGTATGCCCAGGACGTCGACAGGATCGAGCCCCAAAAACCGGTATAGTCACTTCGCCTCAGATGGCTGGACAAAGCTTGGAGATCCAAGTGCGCCCCTTGAAGACACAAGAAGGGAAAAGAGGTGCAAAACGTGGGTACACGTGTGGTCGTTAAGCTGCTGTTGTACTGATTGGAGCAGTGCTGTAACCGCCGTTCTTAAAGGCCACAATGAGAGAAGCGCAACCACTGTATTACTACGATCATATCCCTCAAGGACCCAACCAGCTATTGAGTCCGAGTGCGCTATTTGGCAGGCTGGCCGCGCGACATGCGCGACAAAACTTGCATTCAAGGAATTGCGAATAGGCACATCTACTTTCCTCGATGAAGGTTACGGTCTTACAAATGTCGACAAGACCCCTACTTACAACCCGGCTCCACAAGTCCTGGATGAGGCTATGATCAATGAATGGCCAGGTTCGACCATTGGCCTTTTCCTTAGTATAGGCACCGGAAAGCGGCCTGGCGGGACACAGAACATGCAGTCGGAATGGTGGGAAGGCTTTGCGGGTGGCCTTGGATCATTCGCAGAAGCTAAAAGGAAACTCATTGCGAAGATTGAGGGGTGCGAGAAGACACATAGAGAGATGCTGTCAATTCATTTACCGAAGAGAGGGATTGATCCTTCACATTACATGAGACTCAACGTCGAGGTGGGCGTAGGGGAATTCGGAATGAACGAGTGGAACAGATTGGCGGATATCAGCAACAGCACTCAGTCCTACTTGAATACGCCCGCGGTCAAGGTTATGCTCAACGATGGAGCACGAGAGATGGCCAAGGTCGAAGCTATGCGAAGGCAAGCAGCGGCCCGAGTCCAACGAGCAAATGAGAGCTACGAAAGTCAATATAACCAATATCCAAAACAGGACATGCCATATATTCCGCCATCGGAACCCCAGGCGATAGAACTTCCTGGCCCAGATGAGCCGCAACTAGTACCGCGACCACTGAGCAAACCTGGTCCGATGTATCCTGGCCCGCATCACAATCCTTATCAGCGTTCTTCCACACCTGGTGATAAATTCGCCGTCATGCCTTCAGTCGACTACCCACAACCCGCAGAGGATTTTCAGCCGAGGTCCTCTGACGAGAGATCATACCGGGGGAGCAACGAATATCAAAGGCACGAAGCTCCTCCACTACCTCCGAAAACGCCTATATCTTACCAAGACCCTCGATCCACTCGAAATCGTAATTCAAATCCGAGGGGAGATGGGAATGTGCCTTTACCTCTGCCATATCCGGATACTGATGGCCCTCCCCCAGCGGTGAACATGGCGAGAAAGCCGGAGTATGTGCCTAAATAGGAGGCGTCATAATTCAGCGTTTCGCGTTCTTATAGCACTTGGTACGGAGTATTTTGTATTGTGAAGAATTGATATCCAGTATGAATGATACTCGACTTAGGTACGACATGATGTTACGAGAATTGGGATGCATTGGGGCGGATAAAAGACATTCATGGCCCTGATCGCCTGCGATCATCATAGCGATACTATTAATGACCATCTCTACCATGGTAGATACCATCACAGATATAAGAACCGTTGTGGGATGGACTCTGACAGATCGGTCTATTCTTAGTATTCCCGAATCTTTGACACGCGTTTTGCCTCATCACTACTGAGCTCGTTGCCACTCATTGGTTCTCCAGGCGAGAAAGCTGTTTTCGGTGGCGTCATACTAATCCCTTCTGAGATTAGCTCCCCTACGCCCTTGAATCAAGGTTGCGGACTCCATGTGCTCCACCATAAACAATAGCGACGTCGTTGATTCTGAGGCTGTACATTTCTATTCTCTTGTGATACCCCAATATTAAGCCTACTTGCCTCTTATCTTCGTTTCTACGTACCTTGTTCGGCCACCACTGTACAGGTTTACGCACAAGACTCAGGCGAGCTTTCTCCTGACGAATCCTTCAGGAGCATATACAACAGCGCTTGGCCGGCTCCTACCTCAAATATCCCTCTACTTGCTCATACGCTAGATACTGGCTGTATCGCACTTCAAGATCAAGACCTTTCTGGCACCCCGGCTCTGCTGCTCTTGTGGTACCAGGAATCTAAGCGCTTTGCATGGGCGTCGCTTCCCAGGAGGTGGTAGCTGCGATTGAACGATCAGAGATACCCTCATGATATTACGATAAAGTACCGCGTCTTCAGATTTCCTCGACTGAGCCCTATCGCTATCGCTCTTACAAGCCCCTCACCTTTCTACATGCCTGGGATCCCTGCCAGCAACAGATAAGAGTGTCTGAAGCTACAATCAAGTGTTTGCACCTTGCAAGCCTTCGAGATGGAGAGCACCATGGAGAATACAGCATATATCCTGGCAAGGGCGAATGAGATCTATACCACGGCAAACTGCACCGCTATACCCAAACCATCTGCGACTAAGGATCGGCCGCCTGTCTACAAGGCCATTGGCATATCGCTCGCTATATCCTCAGGTGTCTTTATTGGCACTTCGTTTGTGTTGAAAAAGACAGGTTTGTTGAAGGCGAACATCAAGTACAATGAGGAAGCGGGCGAAGGATATGGGTACCTGAAGAACGCGTTCTGGTGGACGGGCATGACATTGATGATTATCGGAGAGGTATGCAATTTCGTGGCCTACGCCTTCGTGGACGCAATACTGGTCACGCCGCTAGGAGCGCTGTCGGTGGTAATCACCACGATACTTTCCGCAATCTTCCTCAAGGAACGGCTGAGCTTTGTTGGGAAAGTTGGGTGTTTTATGTGTATCGTTGGATCAATCGTCATCGTCATGAATGCACCTGCGCAGTCTTCGGCTGGAACCATACAAGAGATGGAGCGCTTGTTCAGAGCGCCTGGATTTCTATCTTACGCCGGGGTCGTCATCATTGGATGCGCTTTTATCGCATTCTGGGTTGGCCCCAGATACGGAAAGAAGAGCATGTTGGTATATCTGAGCATCTGCAGTTTGATCGGAGGTTTGAGTGTCGTTGCAACCCAAGGGCTGGGTGCTGCGATTGTCACTCAGGCTGGGGGAACGCCCCAATTCAATCAGTGGTTCCTGTACTTTTTGCTTGTGTTCGTGGCCACCACTCTAGTCACGGAGATCATTTTCCTGAACGTAAGTCAAGCCAAGCCGCGATATACCCAAAATGGAAGAGAGAAACGTTTACTGATAGTCATGCAGAAAGCTCTGAATCTTTTCAACGCGGCCCTTGTCACGCCAACCTACTACGTCTTCTTCACTAGCTCGACTATAGTTACATCCGCCATTCTATTTCAAGGATTCAAGGGCTCCGTTACTTCGATAATAACAGTGGTCTTGGGCTTTTTGCAGATCTGCGCCGGAGTGGTGCTGCTCCAGCTATCGAAATCCGCCAAGGATATGCCAGATGCAGCTGTGTTCAAAGGTGACCTGGATCAAGTTCGCACGGTAGCTGAACAAGCGGAGCCCGAATCAGAGCCAAAAGCAGATGCTATACGTGGCGCTGCTGCTATCATTCGCAGATTCTCCCAGTCCAGGCAGAAAGTGGAGGCTGCAGAGGCTAAGCAAGTCCACGAAATGCGGATGAAAGACCAGATGGAACCGATTGGCGAAAACGAGCAGGTCGAGTGGGACGGCCTGAGGAGAAGGAAGACCATCATTGATCCCTCGTCTGGGAGTGTACAGCGACGAAAAACACTACATCCACCACTCGGCATGGCGCACTTCCCTGATGAAGATGGTGCCTCAATTGATAGGCCATCTTCATCAGACGTCTTTGGCAGCGGAAGTGGACTCAACGGCGGTTTCTTCCACAGCTTCAGAAGACACGCTTCAACCAACTTCGCAGCTCGGCAGGGCAAAAGTCTCAGTACGGGAACCCCTGCCTTATCCGAGCCGGTGTCCCCAGGGAGAGATAGCACGCCCCCCACAGCCCAAGTCCTTGGCGCAATGGAGATGGACCATGTCTACGGCCTTCCGCCTTCGCTGCGCGGGACTGACGGTGCAGCAGACAAATCACACTTCGATCCAAACACAGAATACACCGGCGCAGGCGGCAAACCCATCATGTGGGCCAACGGCGTAGAAAGCCGCCCTTCAGACTCTCGAGGCAACAGTCTCGCACCCCCACCCCCACAACACGGCGCCAAACGACAGTTCTCATTCACCAACCCCTTCCACCGCCACAAACCAGACCAGCGCCCCGACAACCCCGAACCCCACCGCCCCACGTCCCGCCTCGGTCTCGGCTCGAGGGGCAGCGGCAAAGACCAATCGACCCCAAACGTCAAATCCGCAACGGAAGAAGAACGTCTCGGTCTCGTCAAAGGCGACTCGAGGAACGTGCTCGCCCAGCCGGACTACACCGAACAATCCGACGAAGACGACTGGCAGCTCGAAGGCAAGCCCGTCAGCGCGTCAACGAGCCATCATCACGTCCCGCTTATCCGCGAGGAGAAGGAGAGCGAGAGTAGCGGACGCAGTTCTCCGGATCAGTATCTCTCCCAGCTACAACAACAACCGAGTGACGCGCCACCACACTACAAGGGATGGCAGGGCCAACCGGGCGCTAGCGGTAATGCTGGGGATAAAGGAAGCGCAGGGCCCGCGTTTATATGAGGTTTGGGATATCAAAGGAGGACCTTCCTTCCTTTCTGTCTTTCCTTTCCCTATTGGTCGGTCGGTTCATCAACGTCCTTTGCATGGCGGTGCGCATAATGACACACGGTAGTTTTTATGTAAAGTGTAAATCAAACACATCATCGACGCATACCTTACGTACTCGTACTGACCACAAGTAAGTCCGGTCGGGAGAAGCCACCAAGGTAATCATTGAGTCCTGATCTACTTATTCCTCTTGGAGGAGGGAGGGCCAAGACGCTAAGCTAAGCCTTAGCCTCGGGACGTACGTAAGGTACTTATGGTCAGTAAGGTACGAGTACGTACAGACGATGGAACCTCCCGATATGGTGCTCCCCCCTTTTTCCTCAATTCACAGGCGAGTATGTATACCCATGGCCTTGTACAGCCGGGCCGAGTGCCAGATTTCGCCAGGACATGAGGATACCTTACCACCTACATCGATCCCCCCGCGCGAGCCAACTCCAATTCCAATCCCCCTCCCACCCATTCCCGCATCAGCTTTCCTACGAATAATACGCCTTACATATCCATGCATACATACATACATACATACATACCACTATAAAACACCCACCACTATAAAACACCCACCACTAAAAACCCCTCACCGTCGCAGGACCCTCACATTCGAGCCTCCCTCCCTCCCTCCAAGCTCCCTCCAGGCGACTGCCAACACTCCTCCTTTGAAATCTCTTCTTCCTCGTGCAGCTATTCTATTATTCTACTATTCTACTATTCCATGCCTATGATGTGGTGGTAACGAACGCAGGTTTGATATCGATTAAATTTAAAGCTAACTAAGGTAAATACTTTTGGATGGATGATGTGATGGGTGTATATTAGTCGGAGTCTTGGATGAAGATTGTAGAGTACTGGAAGTGGTGTGGTGTGGTGTGGTGAGAGGGTTTTTGGGTATGGTTGCTTGACCTGACTGTAATGTGGTTGGTGGGGGATTGTGGTGGAGGGTGCCTTGGTGGTGAGGTGGTTGATGGTACATGGAAAGGGGCGTGAGGGGGTGGTTGTGTACTCGCTAAGGACTAGCGCGGCACGGAAGATGACAGACAATCCGTCTTCATGATCTCGTACAACGACTTGGTTAATATCTATATGAATTGTCTACTTCTGTATGAAATATGAAGCACTGAGTATACTCCAAAATCTCTCTTTTGCAAATCACACTGGTATCTCCCCGCTTCCGCTCATTGAAGAGCATCTAATTCTTCCCAGCTGAAGCGCAACTTTAGCGCACGCATCATCAACAAACAGCGTATCTCGATATCCACGGACAAGGTCAAGATCGTCTGAAGAATCCCTTCCTCTTCGGGCGACCGGCCTCTTCGAGACTACCAGCAGGTGACGCAGAGTCCGTACCGGAAACCTTTTCAGGATTCGCCGTCTGGAACTCCGCGATAGGATTCGTCTTGCCATGCATCTGCATCTCCTTGAACATCCATCCAGGGTGAAAGGCAGTCAGACAGATCGTTGCAATCATGATCATAACGCTATCCAACCCGATGAAGTCTGGCTCGGACTGCATGATCGGATTGCCCCACCCTTTGGCCATCTCGCCGATACGGAAGACGCAACGGGTGAAGATGGTGATGTAGGCCAAGGACAGACCGGCGACGAAGAGCCTAAAGCGCTGGCTGTCGAGGAGCTTGATGGCTCTGGGCTCGAAGCGTGAGCGGTTCGCGCGGGCGCGGACGACGTAGTCGGCGACTAGGGCGCCGAAGACGAGGAGGGTGAAGACTTGCCAAACGATACCGGCCATCATGAGGTTGTTGCCGGTCTTTTGCATGGTGGATCCGTGGCCGGCGGTGGCGGCAATGCCTCCTCCGGATCCTTGGAGGACGAGGGAGAACAAGTCGCAGAGGATGAAGATCCACGTATAGTATTTAGCGCGGATGCGAGAGAAGTCGTTACCGATCTCCAGGATGATGTGCTTGAGCGTAAGGTAGACTCCGGCGGCTTGGAAGGCCGGTGAGATGATCAAGCAGCAGATCTGAATGTCGAAGCCGGTACTGGACCAAGGGTTGCTGTGGAGCATGATGCGACCAATATAGCCTGGACGTGGGTTAATTATGTGTGGGACATGAAAGACGAGGTGCTCCTACCGAGGGCCTCCCCTAGGGACCCGAAGAACAACGCGGTCAGATAGGTCCATGTCCTATACTTGAAACCCGCGGCAAGTTGGACTATGCAGCAGATGGCGAAGATGGCGCAGAAGAAGGCATTGGCTCCCAGATTGGGGTAGTAGCCATAGATTGTGTACTTTACTGGACAATAGATGCTGACTGACGTGCAATTTTCGGTTGAGAATTTGGTGGGTGGTAGGACCGTAGGCTGAGGGGCATTTGCAGCGACGGGCATGGCTGTAGATGTGTGGAAGAGAGGGGTGTAATGGAACTGAGATGAGCCGGAGATCAAAGATTTATGGTCGGTGTATTGAAGAGCTGGAGAGCTTTGACGTGTCGTGGAGAATGGGGATGATTGGGTTAAGGTTCTTTAAGTACCCGAAAGAATGAAATGTCAGACGTGGTTGCCTGAAATGAAAGGTCGAGGCTTGGGTTTCAGTTCGTTTGGAGCAGTGAGATTCGCAGAATGTTCGGAGCCAAGCCTGAGGGATGAGATGTATTCTGCTCTCTTTTGTCTTGCTGTCTGTAAAGCACTGAAAAAGTGAACTGAAAAAGTGAAACAAAGAAGGAATCTGGAAGTTATATGCACTGTATAAAGGTGCCGGATGAGAGAAATCCGAACCGAGTGAACAAAATAGATCAGTGGTGTGCTGCAAAACTTCCCCCTCCGTACTGCGCAACGCGCAATTTACATCCTGCAAAGCTTGGGAGGAGTGCGTAATACTCCTACAGTCACAGCCAAACACAGCCCGATCTGTGCATGGTCGACCAGTGAAGATAGATTAGAATGGCGGGAACGACAGCGATGTGATTCATAGTGGAGCGACAACTGCGAGCTGCTAAACCGAAAGCGGTATTTTCTGCTTAGCCACGTCGCTTACTTCGTATATACTGACCTTTCATTGGTCTGCTCGGGTTTCGCTGTTGGAGCTTTTGATACTCCGGGCGGATTACGGAGTATTCTACCACGTACTCGTAAATTACCTGCTGAAGCACAAGGCAGAATCTGAGGCCCTCTTATGCAGCCAAGCGCCCCGCACCCACAGCTTATCTCAGCTTATTCTTATCGCCGCTCCCCCCATAACCCGAGGGAGCCAATGGAACGACTTTCACAATAGAAGACGACAGCTTAATAGACCTTGCCAGACATGCTATAGCACCGTAGCCAAGCAGCGGTGAGGAAAGGCGCAGCACTGCACCAGGTCAGAGCCAGTAGTATGATAGAATCTTCAGCTTCTCTCAAGCACACCAGAACTGTCCACGAAAGCTCAAGGAATGGTACGCAGAGCCGAGTTTGCAGATCCAGATGAAATATCTACCTCAAGTAAAGAACAAAGTAGCCGCCAAGTGATGTGTTTTCGTGTCTCAAGCAAGATGACCACATGCTGACGGCCCAAGCTGACGATCAAAATAGGAGTCTACAATGCACATATTAGAAGGACCTTGTTAACTCAGCTGATGGACAAGATAGCTGCATGAATCCTTTAACGCATACTGCAACTGAGTCGAGCGTTAGCCATTACAGATTGATGGCAAGCGGTGCCTATCAGGAGAGTGCATCCTCTCAGGGTTGAGAGTCACAATTCAGAACTTCGCATGCCTCACTACATGAGCATTGCACAAGCTCGAGTTTTCAAGGTGACAGCACTACCCATTGAATGAAGCTCATGGGAATGGTGGGATTCAAGGAGACCAAAATCTCGACAGTGTGCACCAGATTAACAACTACGTGGCCTTCATGAATCTAAAATAGTATGAAACCCAACAACAGGATGCATATTCTAGATGAAACCCCACGGTTGACGCCGTCCACGTGCAGATCACCGTTGCAAGCACATGGCTAATCTTCAAACATCCCCTGAACTTCCACCACGCAGAGAAAGGTATGCAATGATACGCGTATCCTGTCGCTCCGGGCTTCCCCAATGTTGAAGTAAGCTTCTGTTGCAGTCTAAAGAGTGCGCTACGGACGTCTTCCCGGACGCCGCGGCTGAACAACCAGTAGAGCCAATACCACGATTGGTTAGAGGCTCGCAAACATATCTCGATCAGATCTAGTCTCGACTTAGAGAAACGCCACCCGTGCTGCCATTGGAACTAGTGCTGCGCGTTCGACGGCGTGGGCCGTGGGACTTGGCTGATGAACAAGCCCGAGAGTGGCCATGCAGGAGGCAGAGTACCACTGAACATTACTACATTGCCTATATAGCCACTCGAATGTCATCCATCTCCAGATGGATGCAGTTCATTCCAAGGATCAGACGTAGAACTCATTGCGACGTGCGAAAACGGCTTCTAGCATAGGCCTAGAGTAGGGAATACTGTCTTCATGTTCATCGTGGGTCTGATTGCCACCACTTTATCTCATATCATCAATATCAGGTCATGGTCTATCTAGGAAAGCCAAGTGCTGGCTGCCAGAATTGTAGAAAGAGGAAGATCAAGGTATAACATCAAGCTTGGTCTATAACCCACAGTATAGCGATTTACTATCTACAGTGTGATGAAGCCTCGCCGGCCTGCTCGCAATGTCTTAACACTAAAAGGCAATGTCCTGGATATATTCCTCGTTTCGACTTGATTCTCCGTGACCAGACCCATTCGGTGAGAAGAAAAGCACAACAGAAGAAGCAGAGCACCTCCGGAATCTCCACACCAAATGTTCCTGCCTCGTCAGGAGACACTAAGCCAGTAATATCATTGCCGCAGCCTGGTCGTGGTGAGGGTTCTACACGTGCCATTGTACAGAGATCGCCATCCTTAGATCAGAAAGTTCCTCGCATGTTCAACGATTTCCTCGAGCAAGAAGCTATCTGTGCTTTCTTCCTTGATTTCGTCCTCCTACCTCGTCATCCAGATAGCGTACTGGGGCATCTCGGACATCTAATGCCTCTTTACGAGAAAGCTGCTCCTGAATCGCCTCTGGTCCTGGCAACTTCTTCAGTGGCTCTGGTCATGTCCGGGGCTTCATCAGCGAGGCAAAGCGATCAACAGCTTGGACGATCAATATTCGGACGAGCGCTACGTAAGACTAGTGCAGCAATCAAACATCCTGTTGAATCTAAAAAGGATGAGACGCTGATGGCTGTTTTACTCCTTGGACTATACGAGGTATGTTGTAGAGTCTGATCTCGCCCATTGTCTCATTCCTTATTCGGCACGTTGTCTTTAATTGTGCCACGATATCACTACTTGCGCTACATCTTCGCCCTGTCACTGTATCACATAGTCATCACGCAATGATAGCCAAATGGAGCAGTCGCGTAACGGTTGCAAATTCGAGCCACGGGGTCATTGTATCTGTCACATCATACTAAAGACTCGCACAGAAAATCACCGCCTCTGCCGACGCATCGAAAGTCAGTATGGCCAAAACCCACAATACTGGAGCTTCCGCCCTGGTCATGCACCGAGGGCAGGAGAATATCAAGTCACCGCAAGCTGTTGGCTTGCTCTTCGCCGTCCGCTCCCAGCTTGTACGTACAGTACCCTCTCTTCTTCTACCCCAAAGCTGCTCTCCGCGCATGAAGATCTGACACTTATCAGGTCGAGCATGCTATCGAAGAAGCAACCTCTTTCAACCGATGCCCAGGCCGACTGAGCGCGGTCTTCAAGATGGTGCCACAAAACGCTGCTGCACGCCTGACCTCAGTCACGATCAACATTGCCGATCTTCGTTCCTCTGCCAAGTCCGCTCTCCAACGCCCCAACACCCCCGAATCAGAATACGAAGTGAACAACCTCTTAGAGTACGCCATCTCCATCGACCTGCTTATAGCCGCATGGCCCGATACCTTACCCGAAGAGTGGAATTCAAGTCCTGCCGACGGGTTTGATTATCCTACAAAGACCTCCAAGGCAGCCTTCATCTATAACGACAAGAAAGACGTTTACATCGACCTCTGGGTCCAAAGTATATGGAACCAATACCGTTCCGCCCGCATCAAAACCCAAACCATCATCCTCGACTGCATAGCCTGGCTCGATATGCCCTACGAGCACCAATGGTACTGGCGCGCCATCTACGCCAAAATGATCACGCAAGAAATGGCTGATGACATTTGCGCGAGCGTGCCGTTCGCTCTCGGTACGAAGACGTCGGGTGGGCCGGGCGATAGAGACGGTAATGAATTCCCTTACGTTGGCTCGCAGAAAGTCTCCGAACAGCATCGTCGCGCTGCCTCGGCACTTGGCGGTTGGCATCTCCTCGAGCCCATGCGAACGTCGATGCGAACGAGTTGTTTACGCGATGGACAGAAAGAGTGGATCATGGATCAGATGCAGAGGATTTGCAGGATCTATGCGCTGCACTCTACGAAGACTGCTGAGTCGTCGGTTGATTCACAGGTCAATGACCAGCAGCGTTACGATCGCTATGATTTCGGGTGCCCTTCTTGAAATAGTAAAAAGTCTTGCTCTGTTGCAACAGCAGGGGCTATCTGACAACGGCGATAAACACGCCATTGTTTGGTTTGCACTGCAGGTGGCAGACATATTGGGTCCAATCTCAACCTTCAGGAACGGCAATTTCCAATATTCAGACGGCGAACAAGGCAGGCTCTGGCGAATCGATACACAGCTATCGGGCCAGCAACGAAAGACTATGCCCATTCCCTGGAACTTCCTATCCCGTCCTATCCTATCCAAGGCAGCCACGACCTCACAGCACAGCTTTTGGACTCACTTCCGCCACCATCCCCTCATCCGGAAACGTCCTCATCAGATCCGTAAACTTATCAATTGGTGCCGCCAACATCGCGGCCAGGTTCTCAAAATACGGTTTATTTGGCGCGCTGGGGTGGCTTCTTGTAGGGGTAATCTGCTTCGTCCGCACGAATTCATCGGCAAGCTTCTTGCTCTCTTCTCTTGATAGTAGCTTTTCCAGGCGAGGCAAGTCTTCGTTTTTCTCATGTTCGATGTGGCTGTGGAGGTCGTGCAGAAGGTTGTCGAGGGTGGGAAGGAAGGTGGGGGAGGTGGGGGAGAGGGATTGGAGGGTGTGAAGATCTTCTTTGACCTGTTTTGTTGGTTTAAGAGATTAGTCTGTGGTATTAGGGTGGGGTGGATTGGGGTGGTTTGGATGATGGATGTCACTTACGGCTTGATGTTGGGCGCGATCGATGTCGGTGAGGTCGGTGCCTTCTTGACCGAGATGCTTTTCCATGGCTGGGTACATGGTCAGTTCTTCGCTGATGGCGTGGCGGGCCAAGGTCCAGGTGAATTGGTTCCGCCATTGGGTTTTCTCTTCTAGGGTTGTGGAAGATTTGATCTTGTCGGCGTAGACGTCGAGGTTGGCGTGGTCGGCGCCGATGGCTTCGGAGAGTGTTGAGGGGGAGGCCATGGTGAGAAAGGTTGTGGGGTTCTACTGTGGAGGGTGGGGAGGGGGAATGTGGAGGACATATGTATTGCCATCTCAATGGCTGATTCGTGTGATGAAGTAATCGAATGGGTCAGAGGCAAAAGGACCGCGCTAATTGTGGAAAGAGTGCCGCTTCGACCAAGAAACAGACACCTTTTTTAACGTCTACTCACTGCTGCGCCCATCATTGCAAGAGCAATGATACTAGAGAGGCAGCCATTGTGGGGTTACTGGGTTGTCCGACGTGTCTAGTAGCATGATACCTTGACATTCAATATGCCATCGTGTCCTTCGCCATGACGTCGCCAGATGCTATGACGATGCACCCAGTACATGCACTCGGTCACTCTTAAGATTTGGGTGCAACTGTTCAAGCCTGATGCATCCACTCATGATACTAACTTTACGAACACTACACACTTATGACAACACCTCTATCAAGTCCTTTCTCACTTCAATCGCAGCTAATCGTACTAATTCACAATGACCATGTCACACAAATCACTCTCTTCGATCCCCAGCTGCTATGCGACCGTCTCCGTCGGTACCCCTTCGCATCCATTGCATGAGAAACTGAAAGCCATTGCCTCCGCCGGTTTCCAAGGGATTGAGCTGGGCTTCCCAGACCTGCTCTCCTTCGCTTCGAAAAAGTTCAACCGGGATGTAGGACCCCAAGAATTCGATCTTCTTTGCGGTGCTGGGCAAGAAGTGAGGAGCACATGTCAAGAGCTGGGACTGAAGATTGTTATGCTGCAGCCATTTGCAAACTTCGAGGGGTGGAAGCCGCAGTCTGAGGAGCGGATGGATGCTTTTACGCGTGCAAAGGGATGGATAAGGATTATGGAAGCTGTGGGGACTGATATGCTACAGGTATGAGGTACATATCTATCAATAGGCCTGCTAAATGGATACATATCAGGTTGGTTCAAGCGATTCTCCAATTCCAATAGATCGATATGTTGCAGTCTCCGACTTGAAAGAGCTCGCGGATCTTTTGGCCCCACATAACTTCCGTCTCGCGTATGAAAATTGGTGCTGGTCTACACATGCTCCGGATTGGAAAGACGTCTGGGACATCGTCAAGAAAGTCGACAGGCCCAACGTCGGATTGTGCCTCGACACGTTTCAGACTGCTGGCGGGGAGTGGGCAGATCCTACGACGAAATCGGGCCTGATAGAAAGCGAGGCAAGCGGGGAGATTTTGGAGAAGAGATACGAGGAGAGCTTGAAGGAGTTGTCAGCTACTATACCGCCGGAGAAGATCTACATCTTACAGATCTCAGACGCTTATAAGCCGAAAGAGCCCTTGGACCCTAACCCTGACGAGAGCGGACTGCGACCAAGGGGCAGGTGGAGCTCGAGTCTCCGTCCATTACCTTTCGATGGTGGCTTTCTCCCCGTCACAGGCTTTGCGAAGGCCGTGCTGCGGACTGGATTCCGGAGTTGGTTCTCGACCGAGGTCTTTGATGGTGGTCCGACGGGGGAAGATCGGGAGTGGAACGACATGTCGGCGTTTACGAAGAAAGCTATGCAGGCCCATGAACGGCTCTTGCGAGAGGTTGCGGGATCGTGAAAGCTTCATTGTTTGGCTTGAGCGAGACGAGTCTGCTGATATGGATGACCGGCAACAAAATCTGGTATTCCTGTGTGTCTTTCCAGTCTAACTCGTGGTGTTGCTCGTGTGAACTCTTTGAAATGTCTACTCTTGTCAAAGTACCATGCTTTCCGTGAATATATGCGTAAGAGGTAACGTTGGTGAAAGAGCTCAGGGCCAGTTTCGATGTTCTTAGTCTACTATCCTCTTCTTTTAAGATTATATTCCTCTTCTTAAGACGGGACCCACTTCTCCCTGGATTGATTGATGATACTGTATCGCTGAGGATGTCATGTCTCTTGCCCTTATCTTTCGTCGAAACTTCTTTTTCTACGCAAATTTCTTCCGTTCGCTTTCCTCTTCTGAATGGTCTCTTTTCTACTCTGTGTCGCTCTAAACAGTACCCACCTGAGTCTACAGAAACAAATCCCAGGCCAGGGTTAGGGTTAATTCGGAAGCATGCCGTATCTTACACCAGCAACTGATTTGCGAAGATTGCGGTGGGGTCCCACTTCCTCTTCAGCTGTTGCAGGCGTGCGATCCTCTCCTTCCCTCTGAAACGTAGCTCAATTGGACCGCTTCGCGTTGCATTCTGATAGTTAGCCCATTCGCTAGTGTCAAGGCCACGCATAATCGTAAGGCATTTCTCGTTATACGCATCAACTTTGCTGCGATTCTTCGCGTCCGTGTGCCAGATCAGGTTGTTCCTGTATGATGGCCGCATTAGTCCACTTGGTTATTCATGAATAGCATGGAAGTTGAAGGTTGCACATACTGCCAAAACCGAATATCGTGAAGACACATTGCTGAATCGAATGGCGGGGGCTTGACGGGCCTTGAGTCCCACTGAAAGTTGAACGCAGTATTGATGGCATCGGGACATTCTGCGATAAGGTCTTTCCATACGTCGATCGTCTTCCGGAAAGAGTCAAGGTCGAAACGACGGAGACCTATGATGCCGAAGCGTTTGAAGTCACCCTTTGCGCCGATGGCTTCGCGACCATCGCTGATGTTTTGAATGGGAACCTGCGACCCATTCGCCACGAGAGGTTTGAGCTCATAGAGAGGTCTGTAGGCCTCTTCCGCATTTGCCGGATTGCCGATATATCTCGCCGAAATCACTATCGAGGGCTTCCGGGCCGGCGGCGGCGCCATGATCATTATAAGGCCAGAAGTCGCGTAGCGGCTATCATCCATCAAATCTTTCATGACGCTGCCTACTTCTTCAGCTCGGTCGAGAGGAAAGACGATACCGCCCGCCCAAATGGTACCATCCTCGCTACCAAGGAGCGATACGGGGTAAGCTCTGATGACCAATTCCGTGACAATCCCAAAGAAATGACCGGCACCACGTAAGGCCCAGAGCAAGTCAGGTTGCAGGTCCTGAGTGACATCCACCAGCTCGCCTTTCGCGCTCACCAGTCGAGCCGAGACGATCTGGTCCGACCCAAAACCGGTGATGGAATTGGTGATTGCCGAACCCCCGCCAAGCACATATCCCGTGACCCCAACCACATTTCCATTGCCCAGAGCTGCCCCAAAAAAAATTCAGCTCTCCTGTAGGCGTTCCTCGGTGCACACGACAAATCCTCACCGGTGAACAAAACCTGCTCTGCAAGACGCACAGCCGCTTCTTTCTGCGTGACACCACCTTTTATCGTTGCCGTACGCGCCTTCGCATCGACTTCGATCGCGGAGTAATGGGTCAGGTCAACGACGAGACCTTTGTCGCCAATGGTCGACCATTCACTGCACCCACCGCTCTTAGCAACGAAGGGGACGGATGCTTTGACAGCCCATCGAACGACTTTTCGGATGTCCTCTTCCGATCGCGGGAGTACGATAGCTCCTGGAATTTTGCGGTCGATGTCTGTCCATCTCTTGCTGTATTCTTGAAACTTTGCCGAGCCTGGATCTTCGAGTATATCACAGTCCGGGGAAACGATGGATTTGAGTTGGCGGATTAGCGACCGGACTGAGGTGTTGCTGGTGGGAGAAGCCATGCGGGCTAGAAGAAAGGTCGCTTGGTAGTTATAGGCTCGGGGTTAACGAAACGTGGAAGTCCGGTGGCGAACCCTGCATATTCTAAGTACTAGTGGAATACTTCCGTACTTCATTCCACACTCCACGCTCGCTGTCCTCACTCGCTGTCGAGTCGCTTATACGAACAGCAGCACAGAAAGAGAATAACACTGCGGCATCCAATGCTAGATCAACACGATAAAGCGTGACATTACATATCCTTATGTAGCCCCCCAAAATCTATAGATTAAGATGCTTTAGATACCCATAACGAGAAACAGATAGGACACTGTGATCCGTGCACCTTCGCCATTTATGATCCTCTATCTATGTGACCCGCAGTTCCAGAATCATGCAGAAGAAGTAATCTGTCAGGATAAGCGGCGTTGTTCGCAGACATATTATGTTGAAGCTCGACGTGCAAGTCTGAAGGATGTTTCACCGTTCAGGATCGCAGGCCATGGATATTCTTTCCGGTAAGCTACCTAAGCTATCTACTAGAGTGTATATCCATCTCACTCACACGGCATCTCTAATAATTCTTTCTATCCTCGTTCCAACCCCTCCAACCTCTCCACCCAGAATCGACCACGTCTATTGATATTACGGTGGAGACTAATACCTTTCAGCGCACACCACTCAGTCATCTCCCCAGCGCTCAACTTCATTGGCTCAAGAACGGTGAAGTTGCGATTCACATCCCTGTGTTTCATCATTGCTGCTTGGCTGCACTTGAGGATCGGGCCAACGATGACATCGGCTTCGTCAATATATGCCAGACGTTCGGGGGTGGGTAGCTGCAAGCGGTAGTTCCAGACAAACTCCTTCCAATCCAGACCATACACTTCAGCCGAGTTGGCTAGTAAGTCTCTTGGAATTATGACGTGGAGGATGCCAACGCCAACAAGATCCTCGCCTTGTTCCCTCACTCTCCTCTGCGCGTATGCTGCATATTCATACGCCACTTGTCGTTGTTTTGAGAGATAAAGGATCGCCTCATCACCCGAGAAGTCACTGGGGGCCAAGGAGACTACATTTTGAATCCTGTTCCGCGTGTCTGACTCCAGGTTTATAGCAGCTGACAAGCGGTCGATGCTGGTACCTTTGAGTAACTCCACTTCATCATGTTGCACAGTCTTCTCTATCGTAGCGGTTGCGATCTGAGGCTGGGGTGGGTTGGCAGTGCCTTTATTGCTCGGCTTTGAAGATGAACCGCCTCCGCCACCAGACGACTGTCCCGGATTCCGCATTCGAGCCTCCAAGCTCACCGGCTCACTACCGATGACAGTACGGTCCAAGGCGGTAAGATAATCGTACTTCGCCATGATCGTATCGCGGACCCAGTGCATTGCATTGGCGGTCAACCTGATATGTTGAAACCTGGGGTCCATGATTTGCTGCCTTACGTCAGACCTGATGCCCATACTAGCTATTGCCGCATCCCAGTCATCGCTTTGTGTACCCGCGTCGGTGCCCGAGCGAATGCATCCTTTGGCGTACTCAATGATCTCCTCATCTTGATATGCTACCGAACCTTGGAGGTAGCGGGCATATATCGCAGCAGCTGCTGTCTCAGTAAAGCCGAGGAACTGCATAGCCTCCGGACTCTCAAGTACTTCCGGGATATTGACGGATGCATCGCTGTCCGATGAGGATTCGGACACGGCGACCACGCGGATGACTTGCCATCCTTCGCCTGTTGGTAGTTCTTCCCCCAAGTGTGAGAGTGTTTGTCTTGCGCGATCGCTAAGGATGCGATTACGAGAAGAGGTTTGGCTGAGTGACATTGTATTGCTCTGATATAGTTCTTATCAGTATCTAATAAAAGTTCAGTATTAATTTGTTGGGCCGTGTCCATATATCTTACCGTGCCGATTCCAAGTCGTCAAGCAACGCCGCCGACAAGTCGTTGTATGTATGATGAGGGTTGGCAAGAAGTTGATGAGAATCTATCAGAGCTTTAGATGTAAAGTAGTCAGGAAGATTGCGCTAATGGCGATAAAACCTTCTTGAGTGGGTCTCCGGAAGATAATGGTAACTGTGGCTGAAAGCTAATTGATGAAGAGAAAAATAAAGTAATGTCGTATAGTTTCCAGAAAGATCGATATATATATAGTACGTGATGTTATGAGAGTGCGTCATCCAGCATCGAAGCTTCCTTTCAAGCCATTGAGCACAGAGTAAAGGCCCACCTTCCGATGGCAAGATCGAACGATAGCTGTAGCACCCAACAATTAGCATCATAAGCGTATACTCGGGACCTCTGGAACATCACCATACCTCTGATATAGACAAAATTCCTTCTACTATAATGACGAAGAGGAAAAAACAGGCAATCGATATCTCGAATTGAGAGGATGAATGTTTTTGAGACGTGATAGACCAGACCGGCACTACAAGGAGATGAAGGTGAAGGCAGGACAGATAGTGATATATAGTTCACGAAATTAAGGTTTGGACTCGCTGTCACATGAGCTTGTCGGCATCATTCCTAATGCTCTTTTTACTTTGTCTTCTTTACAGCGCTTCACTAGGAAGTGATGTCGCAATCCTCACGTTCCTCAATCTCCAAAGTGGTACGTAGGAAGTAGGAAGTAGTAACGACGGGTTTCACTCCCTATGATAATCAGCGATTCATTACACCAAAGTAACGAGTGGAAATATTGAAAGGCCGGATACTCACCTGGGGTGTAGATGAGAATGCCGCCACTCCTTCCATGATTGCGAGGAAATAGATCCAGATCGTGCTATGACACATAGCCGACGCTCGAGACAAGTGCTCAAGGTCGTGGAATATATAATAGTGTTATTAGTGGCATAGCCAGCTGCCAAAAGCGTCATATTATGTACATACATTACACATGAACACAATCCCATCTCCCATATCCCTCTCTTCACGGCCGTTCCACAGGAAAGGTAAACCCGACCTTCTCTTTCGACGGACCCTTCAGCACCGGACTCAACGACCTCCTCTCCCCACCATTCCCAGCACCATGCCCCGCCAGCCCCAACTCCATCTCCACAGTCGTGTCCTCAGACCCATGACCCCACGTCGGGCTGGTCGCATTCACGCCCTCGTTCGCATGTCGCACATTGTCAGGCCACGTGCGCTCCTTACTGAAGCCGCCGTTGGCGCTGGAACTCGCTTTCGTCCGAATCTGGGTCGCCAGGCGGCCGCGCATGTAGAGGTAGAGGGGGCGGAAGATGGGCGCGTTGGCGCAGACGATGCCGATGTTTACTTCGGGGAGGCGCCAGCCTACGTTGGCGGTGATGGACCAGGTGGTGTCGGGGTCTGTGGTGGCGCCGGCGGAGAGGGCGGTGCGGACTGTGCAGCAGATTGCAGTGCTGCCGGTTTGGATTAGTTCTGATCTTCGTCTGAGTGCTAGAGGACATACATTACACCGAGACCCATGAGCAGACATAAGCCGATTTTAGTCCGCCTGTTGATCTGCAGGTTTCGGAGGAAGATGATTGGGAGGGCTGCGCATATGAGGTCCGCGATGACTGAAAGAACTGTTGCTGTGATTAGTGATCTGCACTCAACTTCAGCGTTGTAACTTACTCCCTTGCGCAATGATAACAGCCTCGAGCTGCTGGTTAGAAAGACACTTGCCATCCACATTGACATCCCAATGAGCTTTCAGTGGCCTGCAAACTCCGAGGAACAGGAATACACAGATGGCAGTGAAGAGGGAGGTGAATGCCATGAGTGCATACATCCCTCTCTTCACGTTTCTCGACTCAACAATACGCAGCAGAAATAGACATATAGATATCTTCACCAGAGCAAGCGTGATGAAAGTCTGGATCCAATCCGCCCAGCCTATCGCCTGAGATGCTCGGCGCTGGGAGGTGGTGAGATAGTATTCGTGGCGTCCGAGGCCATTGACGACGCCCGCTGTGACGAAGCCTGCTCCAACGATGGTGGTGAACTGAACAAGTCAGTTTCGAACGATGCGTAAAAAGAGCGTAGGGTGAGGCGGACCATAGCAAATACCATGACCCAATCATCGATTCCCAGATTGCGTGTCAGGCGTGATCGGATCCATATTCGCAGAACTGTGGTGATTAAAGCGCAAGTGACGAAAGCCCAGCAGACGGCGAGGAGGGTCCAGCCTTTGTCTTGATCGCCATTCGGGTTTGGTCCGAATGTCTCTGCTCTCATGGTGGATTGAGGATACAAGGGATGAGGTCCTCAGCACGCAGGTGGATGTGTTGCGAGGTCGTTTGCTGTGGCGGGAGGAGCATGGTGGCTCGGATGCATTATATGATAACGCCATGTCTCGGTCATGACAGTCAGTGCGTGTGTAAGTTCCTGCTTTAGTTTTGGTGTTGGATGAACGAGCACCGTTCCGTGGCGTTGCCGAGCCTTGGTCGAGGAATTGGCAGCAGTGAACGTTGACATTATGAGATATGATTGGCTGCTCAGCCAAGAAACAATCCTCCGCTTCCATCAAAGTTCACGCCCGTCTGGGGATCGGACAATCAAAACTGGAAGGGTTAAAGCAAGAATCCGGAGAAACGAAACATCCCGCTCCTTTGCAAGGTTATGCTAGTCCTATTTGACTGTCTGACATCGAGCGTCACCCTAGCTCTCGCAAGGAGATTTGGGGATGGTTTGCACTGTACAGCATGCCTTCGAAGTTGCGTCTCTCATGAGATGTTTAGGCCATTAGTTAATTACCCATACGGCCGCCCAAGATGCACAATGTACTCACGATCGAGCGAGATATGGTATATGATAGGGCCGACTCGATTGTTCCTGCAGGACATGCCAGAGGGACCCGAAAATAGCGTGGTTGGAATGCGGGGTAAGTCACTCGGGAAGCGCTGCGATTCGCGCGCCTGCAAAGCCTCCAGGGGTTACCGACCATGGCACCAAAATCCTTGGCTTGAATGTTCCGGCTTTTTTGCGACCCGCGTGCATGGTATCTCCCCATGGTCGGAGACTTGGAGATGGGATTTGAGGGGCTTGAGTCCCGCGTATTGAGATCTAAGATTGTCATCCCTGGCAAAGCCGGGGCTCATGTTACGATGAACAGGACTCAGAACGGGAGACAGTGATCACTGATAAGCTCTGAGGAGCACTAGGTTTGTCAATATCTGACGGTCTTGTGTGATTAAGTTCGTGACGCTTCAACGTGGAACGGCCCTTTGATGATCAGATGCCCCTTTCCGTGCTATGACACTGCGAAGTGTGGCGATAGACCGAATGGCCCCATTGGCCTAGACATGCGTGAACCGGAGGATCAATTTCTCACCCACGGGTCCGGCAATGAAGGTATCGGTCTGCTCAATCCCCTCATCATCCACAATCTCCGTCGTATAATTCGTATAAATCGTCGCAATCACCAACTTCAGGCCTGTGTCGACTATCAGTCTCACGATCAAGGTAAGCTTGACCTGAATGTCGAACATACCTTGAATAGCAAAATTACTTCCCAAACACATCCTGCCCCCACTCCCAAAAACCCAGAACCACCGCTTCATCTCCGCCTTGTGCTCATCCGTCGCATTCATCCACCTTTCCGGTAGCCATCTCGACGGCTGCGGATACACGGTCGGATTCCGATGAAGAGTGTAGGCGTTGGCGCTGACCCTGACGCCACCGGGAATGCCGCTGTAGCCTTCAAGTGTTGTACCTGCCGGAGTATGAGGAGTCAGGCGTGGTTGTTGCGCTGGCGCAGCGGCGTGGAGACGGAATGTCTCTTGCAGAATGCTGTTGAGGAGGGGAAGGGAGTCAATAGAACGCGGCGAGGGAAGAGTATGGCTGCTATCTTGGGAGGAAGGTTCCCATACGATGGGCGGACTGAGTGTGAGCAGTTCGCTGCGAAGTTTCTCTTGTAAGTCAGGGCGCTGGGACATTTCCCACATCAGGTAGGAGATGGTTATGCCCGAGGTTTCATGTCCGGCTATGATGGAATCTAGCATCTCTGAGGCTACCTTTGTCATGATGACCTTTGAGTCTGGCTTCTCGGACTGGGACGCTGCTTCTCGAAGAGACTGGGTCAGGCGTCCGTACGCGACCGGATTTGTCTCTACCGACTCTTTCGCTGCCTCTGGATCTTTCTCCGAATGGAGGAACATTTCTGCCTTTTCGCAGAGGGAAAAGCACAACTTTTCCACCTCACCCCCTGCGCGCTCAAGCGGCATCTGATTTTTGAAATTCTTGTAATCCGCAAGCCAATAGCGGCGATAACTGACCATATCCATGAAATCGGTGGCGTTGGATAGTCCAAAAAGGTAAGCAGTCATGCTGTCCATGAACACACCCTGGAAGAAATCCAGTACATCCAACTGAACCTTCCTATTCGCCATTCCGTTCATGATCGGCAGCAATCTGCCATACGTCAACTGGGTTGACGCGGTCTGCAGGTCCTCCGAGCTCTGTAGGTAGGATTTGGAATAAACATTCGCAAGCATGCGTTTCTGCGTCGAATGCGGCTTGTAGTCCAACATGCTGACTATGTTCTGGATCCCATAATTCACAAATGAATCGAGATACCACCTCGTCTTCTCAAAGCCGCCAACATATATCGTTCGCAATGCGGCAGGCGTGCAGACACTGAGTTCGTTGGGACCGAGCCGAACGATAGGGCCATGCTTTTGATGGAGGGCGTAGATGGTTTGGGTGCCTGAGCAATTCTTTCTCTTCGAATCGATCCATTGAGAGGTGATGGGCACGGAAAAGTGAGCGTTGGGGATTTTTGAGAGTGGAGAGAGGAAGACTGGAGATATGAAGTATTTGTATAGCAATAGTGAAAGCAAGATGGCAATTCCGATGATCGCCAAAGAATGCATGTTGTCGGCGATGAATCAACGACGGGTTGCACTGCAAACGGGTGCGCACCGTCGAGGCAGTGAGGGGAGACCATAGTCGTTATCTGCATCGGCTGCTCAACGGGCACTGCGCCAGAGATGCAGCTACAGGGCGGGGTCATTGAGAGGAACGCGGGCAAGAAAAGTGCGAGCCTGCGCTGGGCTCCTTGGTGTTGGGCAATCCGAGCTCCTGGATGTGTAGTGGCCAGTGGCTTTCTCGCTACTGCATGGCGAGAGTAGCAGCAGAATCTAGCGTGGGATGATTTACGCTACACCAGACCGTTTTGGGAGCTATGTTGTTCCGAGGAACCGGCCCCTGAACACTCTGATATGTTCCCGTCAGATACGTTCCGGTATCTGGGCGTTTGTATTCCTCCCAATTCTATGGTCATCAGTAATTAGATCTATGCAGTCCTGTATCCAACGCTAATCGTACACCCAAGGCCCGCCTCGTTAAGTGGGTATAGAAAACAAAGAACACACTCGTAAACAAGACGCTGAAGGTAACTTTTAGAGAGCACGTCCGTCCAGAGACTGTATCCCAATGTCTTCATCCCCCGGCTCAGCTTTTCCATGCTCGACCCTGAAATCCACCTCTTTCTTGATAATCATCTTCCTGCTATCGTTGCTCCCAATGCTGTTTGAATCATGATTGGTGACTTCATGTACTACCGTGCTTTTGTTGTTGCCTCCTTGTCGAAAGCCATTCGCAGAGTTCATCCGAGATGTACCCCTTCTGGACATGCTGAACACACCCGGGTTCATTGAGTTTGTCCTTGTGCCAGTTCCAGGACGCCTGGGGCTCATGACGTAGCTGCTTCCTCTTCCTAAGTGGTTGCCGGAACCGTATGACGCGCCTTCTTTGCTGCTCATAGTCGCGCGTGGCAGTGTGGCACCATAGTCGGTGCTCACGGCCATCATGAAGGGCCGAAGACAGGGGATAGTGCCGGCAAAGTTGCTGTAGTGAAGCTCGATTTCAGCCCAGACGACTGCGCCTACGAGATCAAGGGTAGGGTTGAGAGAGCGGATTCCCCTAGAGAGGAAGTGTATTCGGAGGATTGCAAAAGCAATGAGCCTTTTCCAGTAGGTTAATGCATTTGCACAGTCAATGGCAAGACCGATTGTGAACTCACGGTAGACGGAAACAGAAGGCGAGGACCACCATTGATTTCCTTGAAAGTGACATCTTCAGGTCATGAACGAGATAGGCGGCCAGACCGACCAGCATGAATTCGATGACGATGTCGATTGCAGTGATGATTTGCCATCGGACCATCTGTTGGAGTAAGCGATTTGCAATTGCAAGGACACAGATTATCTTACCATGTTGGTGCACTTCGTAGCGATACCCGGCCACGGATGGTTGAGCTCACAATTCACAGCTACGATAAAGACGGATACCACCACCCACAAGCTTGACAGTCCGAAGGTCGCCCAGGAGGCTTTGTTGTGAATTTTGTTCGGGGTCAGGCGGAGGAAGAGGAAGAGTAGACTGCATTTCGAGAGGTAGAGACCAATGACGAACAGTATGTCAGTTGTCACCCAAGCCTACAGGAGTCAGCCTGGAGGATTCCAACGGCCGGGTGCAAAGCGCATTGACCTGTTGTATGGTCTCCAGCTTGCTTTTGTCGACCAATTCGATCGATGTGCCGAAGCCCTTCGCAGCGGCAAAGAAGACGACGATGGACTGGATGAGAGCGAAGCCCTGCCAAAGGTCAGTCCACCGATTTCTTGGCCTTGTTGAGATAGCGATCGTACCGTAGCGACACCATGTACATAATCATCCTTGGCAAATGGAGGTGTGATCACCACTCTCACATAGATGCGTATGAGAAAGCAGACAATGCCTACGATCAAGCCGAAGGCCGTTGCGATGACGACCCATGCACCATGATGGGTGGGGTTGGTGTACATGACAGGAGCATGTTGGCCGGTTGGAATAACTCCATATCCATAGCTGGGCGATGTTGCCATTCGCGCTGATGAGGGATCGAAAGCATAGAAGACGAAGGAGAAGGAGGAGTATGGGTTCCCTATGGATGCATGGTAGCAAAGCGAAGTCTATCGATGTCGTGGATCAAGGCAGAGGTTGGAAAGGTGCACGCAGCAGCAGGGCGAGTGGCATCAACGTCCGATACGGTTATTGCAGAAGAAGCATAAAGTAAAAAGGCTGGTGGCGTGCACAGATACAGATACAAAAGTGAATGTCTTCAAGCTTCCTGCGTCTTGGTATGCAGGCACGATTCCCGAATGCTTGGCGCGGCCCATCGCATTCATTTGATCTTCCAGCCTCGATTGCTGCAGCAGGCGAGCGAGTCACGGCCTGGCATGGAAAGCTTCAGCGGCCAAACCCACTCTTTTGAAAGATAAGGCTATTCGGTGGCTTTTGGTAGCGTACAGATGCTGCTTAGCCTCTGCGATAAGCCGGATTGGCTCTACCATCTTAGCTCGAGCATGATCTGCTGGGTCAAGCTCAGACTCGAGTCTGGCCAGTGGAATTCTGGAATAGGTAAGGGATGTTGCATGAACTCAGTCAATTGGCCACTCAGATGTTGTAGACTTGCTGACCTAGCATGCGGATCGACGATTCCGTGATAACGGGCCGCTCCCAGACCCCTGACTCGCTGTCATTCAAACTCTCTCCACTCTCCAGGCGCACCGTTCATACTTGAACGATTTGTTCGCCATCCAATATCACTTGCATGAGGTGCGCATACGGCGTAGCCAAGTGCGTCATATGCTGTAGCCTGTAGGGAGTCTCACCTTTGTCGCAATATCTCCATGTACGGGATTCATCAGATCACCATGGTTTCCACCGAGAACAGATTCCTCATCCTCGGGACGATAGGTAAGGTACTTTTACTTACCTTAGTATGGCCGGCCGAAAGATGAAGATGAAAAGGCTAGATTGTAAGACAGGTGCGGATGTAAGCTGAACCTATTGATCAACCTTAGTTGTCTTGGTACAGCCGCTCATTGGTTGTTGGCCTGACTCAGCCAAGCTTCGCCAATACAGAGTTCCCATTCCCCACGCTAACGGGCATGGTCGGTTCACTCATCTCGTTTGGAACGGGGCAGCTGTTATCTCTGGCCGGTGCGGTCGAAGAATTCAGCGTCACAATGAGTATAGACGCATGTCAGTATACTAAGTATGATCATAGAGTATGGCCAGATAGAGTAAGCATATGTCTCACAGACCTAGGTCACTGGCTCACGTCCACCGCCCGTATGCTGATCTCAAAACATGCCCTGCTGCAATGCTTTAGCTTGTCTGGCGATTGCGTTGAGCTAGCCATGTCAGGCAGGCAAGCTGTCTTTCAGACCAATACCCGCCAAGTCGCAGACCTTGCCATCATGCATATCTCCCTCTTTTCAAACTCTATGCAAGCCTCTGCTCCACATTGGCCATTTGAACCACCAAATTCAATGACATTCCGTGGAGAACCCCTTGCTAGCTCTACCGGCACAATGCAGCCACCGAGTTGGCGTACAATACCCTGTATATGCCACGAGGAAGTGCTCGCGAGCCTCGATCACTCGCCCCTCTCCAGTCTCCACGAGGGTTCAACCCCGTCCCAGATCTTGCGACATCAAAGCTTCCCTCAATCACATCCCCTACCTAGACTCCTTGCTACGTCAAGATGGAACCCAAGGGCGTGCAGATGGACGAGTACAAGGGCCCTCAAAATGGCAACATCCAGACATCGTATATCAACGACGACGACTTTGTCGACCAACACGATGGGCCCTTCAATCTCGCTCGCAAATACATGGGAACAGCTGCTGACCAGCATGATATGAGTGTGCTGGGAAGGAATCAAGTCCTGCGCGTAAGCAAGCTGTCGACATCATTGCCGTGTGCACAGTCCGTTGACATCCCTCCGCGCAGCGCAACTTTCGCTTCATCTCGATTGTGGGCTTCTGTAGTACCCTCATTTGTACATGGGAGGTCATATTGGCGTAAGAGTTCGCCAATGCATAGTCCTTACCGTATCATATCCTGACCGCATTGCAGACTACTCCTAACATCCCTGGTCAATGGAGGTACGGCAGGCCTGATATGGGGCTTTCTTGCCGTTTCAATCGGGTTCTTGTTCGTCTACATGAGTCTGGCCGAAATGGCTTCAATGGCGCCTACGGCGGGTGGTCAATATCATTGGGTGTCGGAGTTCGCGCCAAAGAGTTCTCAGAAATTCTTGAGCTTCATCGTTGGTATAGCAAATTCTGGCAAACAATTGTCTCGCACAGCTGATAGAGTCATAGGTTGGCTCTGCTTCACTGGATGGCAGTGCGCCATCGTGGCCATCGCTTTCTTGCCCGCCACAATCATCCAAGGATTACTGGTCCTGAATGATCCTACGTACGTTTTTCAACGCTGGCATGGGACGATGATCCTGATTGCCATCGTCTCTTTCTCCATCTTCTTCAATACATTTCTCGCCAAGAAATTGCCTATGATCGAAGGCTTGATCTTAATCATCCACATCGTTGGCCTCTTTGCCATTATAATACCAATCTGGGTCCTGGCGCCGAGGAACAATGCTAAAGCCGTTTTCACGGAATTCACCAATGGTGGCGGCTGGAGTTCTACAGGCACGTCGGTCATGGTGGGCTTGTCGACCTCCGTCCTCTCGATGGTGGGCTTTGACTGTGGGGTGCACATGTGTGAGTGAGGGTGGGATCGGCGGCAGGGTATCTTGCAGGATGCATATGCTGACCAAGCCTAGCCGAAGAGATCAAAGACGCTTCGGAGACGTTGCCAAGAGCTATTACATGGGCTGTCATCCTCAATTCTACCCTGGGCTTTATCTTGATCCTCACACTGTGTTTCTGTCTCGGCAATGCCGCCGAGATCGTGCAGACTCCCACGGGTCTTCCCTTCATCCAGATCTTCTTCAACACTACACAAAGTTACAGCGCAACAAACGTTATGTGCACCGTCCTCATCGTCACTCTCACCGCCAGCACCATCAGCGAAGTGGCCACTGGCTCCCGACAATTGTGGTCTTTCGCCCGTGACAACGGCGTCCCCTTCTCAGCAGTACTCTCACACGTGAGTCTACCATTGATACCAATCGATGTTTTCCGCACAAACTAACGAAATAACGAACTCAGGTCACACCCGGCTGGAACATCCCCCTCAACGCCGTCATCGTCTCCCTTGTCGTAACCATCCTCCTCTCCCTCATCAACATCGGCTCCACCGCCGCCCTCAACGCCGTCGTCTCCCTCACCATCTGCGCCCTCGCCGCCTCCTACATGATAACCATCGCCTGCGTCCTCCTCAAACGTATCCGCGGCGAATCCCTCCCCCCGCATCGATGGTCTCTCGGCCGCTACGGCGGTCTCATCAACGTCCTCGCTCTCTGCTACCTGCTGCCCATCTTCGTATTCTCCTTCTTCCCCGTGGCGACACCCGTGGTGGCGAGTACGATGAATTGGAGCATTGCCATCTTTAGCGGCGTCATCATCTTTGCGACGTCGTATTATTTCATCTATGCGAGACATGTTTATGTGCCGCCCGTGGCGCTAGTCAAGAGAGACGAGACGTACTCATCATAGATACCCTGGAGTATAGAGAATAGTCTGGGTGGCCTTTTTGTGTCCGAAGACAGGTTGGGACTTTCTTCCGTTCAGGAGCGTCAGCATTGCATAAAAGTCTACGGAGTACTTATTGTATTCCGGATTGTGCATGTTTCTTCATGCGCAGTGGATGCAGCATTGATAGGATGTATATATGAAACCAGCTTGTCTATATTTTTCGAGCCTCTGGACTTTCGGGGGAAAGAAGGAAAAAGGACGAGGACTTTAGTTCAATCGTGCCGCCAGGACTCGGCACACGCAAGTTACCAATCAGTCTACCGTGCGAGATACGAATAATGCTTTTAACTACATACAATAGTATGTTACTACCAACGCGTGCTCCGTGCTGATATCAATTGGTAAAGTAAAGTATATCCCACGTGTGCCAAGGCTTTTATCTAATCACCACGTGATGTGGTGTGATATGTGACGTTCGCTCAACCCCTCTATCCTTAGAAATCACTTTGAAGATTTATGCTTACTACAAGCACTGATATTCCCGTGGTGACTCATAGCCCATATGATTCCCTATATCTTTGAAAGAAGGGTATTCCGCATTTTCATATGTGGTTGTAGATTTATGGAGCTTTACTTCTAAGACATAGAATCGTTTGGAAAACTTCGACTGTCCCACAAATTACCAGCAACATGGCCTCCTTGACAGCGGTGATAGAGACTCAGCCAGCCAGTCCTGAGCAAGCTTCTCTACACTCGACGAAAGATCAACCAATCCCCTTGCACGACCTGTCAGCCCCGAACGGCCAGCCAGTAATACCCAGACCTAGCAGTGTGTTTTCAGGTACAGGACATGTCGTCCGGACGAAGGAGCGATGGAACAACCCACGCATCAACACCTACCGTCTCGCCGCTATCTTCTTCGCCTTCATCGTCTTCGGCATGAACGACGCCTCATACGGTGCCCTAATCCCATACGTACGCCTCCCCACCCCCTCTCCCCCAACCTTCCCACACCACCCGCTAACGCTTCCCCCACAGATAGAAGCAGACTATCACACCTCCTACCTCGTCACCTCCCTCGTCTTCCTCAGCCCTTTCGCCGGCTACACTCTCTCCGCCTTCCTCAGCGACCGCCTCCACCGCCTCGCCGGCCGCCGCGGCATCGCCCTCATCGCCCCCTCCTGCAAACTCCTCGCCTATATCGTCATCGCCATCCACCCCCCCTATCCCGTCGTCGTCGTCATCCTCGCCGCCGTAGGCATCGGCAACGGACTGCTCGACGCGGCATGGAATGCCTGGATTGGCACGATGGATCATCCGAATCAGCTCTTAGGACTGCTGCATGCGTGCTATGGTCTTGGAGCGACCATCAGCCCGCTCATCGGCACGAGTATGGTCACTAAGGGAAATCTGGGCTGGTGGACGTTCTACTACATCATGATCGGCTTGGCGGCTTGCGAGCTCGTTGTGGGCACGTGGGCGTTCTGGACGGAGACGGGGATGAAGTACCGAGACACCAATCGCGCCGATGGCGAGGAGAAAGGCATGACGAGGCGGGCTCTGCGGAATAAGGTCACCTGGATATGCTCAGCTTTCTTCTTAGCCTACGTCGGTACAGAAGGTACGCCAACCCTCAAACCACTCACCCCCTCCCATCTCCATCCCTAACTAACCAAACCCCCTCAAAACCCCAGTCTCCCTAGGCGGCTGGATCGTAACCTTCATGATCCGCGTCCGCCACGCCCCCCCCTTCCCCTCCGGCATGACCGCCACCGGCTTCTGGCTGGGCATCACCCTCGGCCGCCTAATCCTCGGCTTCCTGACCCCCCACATCGGCGAAAGCCGCGCCATATCCCTCTACCTCCTCCTCGCCACGGGCCTCGAACTTATATTCTGGCTCGTACCCCAATTCATCGTCTCCGCCGTCGCCGTCGCGCTCGTCGGGTTCTTCATCGGCCCCCTGTTCCCGTCCGGGGTCGTGGCGGCGACGAAATTGTTGCCGCGGGAGTTGCACGTTGCGGCTATTGGGTTCGCTGCTGCGTTCGGGGGTGGGGGCGCGGCCCTCTTGCCGTTTGCGGTGGGGGCGGTGGCGCAGGCGAGGGGGGTGGCGACGTTGCAGCCGATCGTGCTGGCGTTGCTGGTGGTGTTGTTGGGGATTTGGCTGTGTTTGCCGAAGATCCCGAGGCATCTGCATCAGAATTGATGGTGCTTCTGCAAAACGGCAGATTGCAAAAATACCACACTCAGTTGGTGGAGTAGGCACTAGATCTCCAGGTATATACCTGAGCAGTAGGGACTCATGCACCTAGGGGGCTTCACTACTGGATATGGCGGGGGAGTACCTACCTACCTATGCGTACGGGAGGGGCAGATTAGACGAGGCTCATACCCCCTCCCCGGGGTATCGAGGGCCTTGGTACTCCGCCGTGCGAGTGTGGTATATTTTGCACTTTGCCGATGAGTAAATAAGGTATGTAAAACAGCTAGAAATAAACATGTCATCGCCAAATAACCTTGATATTTACTATCTAGGGACTTCGAAATGGTCCCTTGGATGTAAGTTCCACATCAAGCTTATGCGTGAGAGAACTTTGTTTGTGGGTTTGTGTCATCGGTGTCAATGGACTGGTAACATACTTTATTGCTTTTTGGTCACGTAGGAGGTTATCGGAGACTAGTCAGTGCGTCTAATACGTTGCTGGCAAGACATTGATTGTCCCAGGCAAGAGTAAGTTAGGTGACATCTTCACACGGTACCTACAAGAGGGTATCATCGCTCCACCAGACATCCACCCCCCGCTCAGAAACCCGCTCAAAAAGAAAAACAAATCACTTTCCCTGATCCACAAACTCCCCCCATGAATCACCACCCCTTCGTCTCCCCATCCACCTCCTACCTCCCCCGTCCCCAAAAACCCCTCCGCTCCTTCCTCCCCCCTTCACCCCCCACCTCCTGCCTAAACCTCCTCACAGACCCGCCATCATCGCGCCTCGCACCGTAGAAACTGCCATACTTGCTCCCGCCCCCCAGCCTCTTGGGGGCGAAGCGCGTCCAGAGGCCGCGGAGGCCGGTGGTGGCGTTGTCGATTTTGCTGTAGTGTTTGCGGCGGGTTTGGGGTGAGGTCCAGTCGATGGTGGTGGGGGGGTGGTAGTTTGTGTACGTTTGTTGTTGGTGGGGGGTTGGGGATGGGGAGGTGGGGGAGTGAGGGGTGGTGGTGTGGGTTGATGATGATGATGATGGTGTTAGGGGCAGGGTGGGTGGGGTGTGTGATTGGATGGGTTCGCTTGGGCGGCCTGGGTATGAGACGCCTCTGATGGTTGGTGGGGGTTTTTCGTTATCGTTGCGGAGGTAGGCGATGGGGAAAGATGTGTGACTGTTTGCCGGGAACGTAGGGGCTGTGGTTACGCTTCGACGGAGGAGGCTTCTGGTGTCTCGAGGGAGGAAGCCGGATGGCCCGTTGGGGGAGATGAGGGTTGAGTAGCGTCGAGAATTGGGACGGGCGGAATGGGTGGAGGTTGGAGCGGTGGAGGCGGCTTTGCTTGATGTTTGGCCTGATGTGGTGGGTCTGGAGTGCGTCTGCGAGGTGGAGTTGCTGGAGCGGCGGTGGCTGCCAATGCCACCGTATTGATTGATGGGGACGGATGCCGTGCGCGCGGAGCTGGGGCGTATGCCGGGGTCGTTGGGAGCAATGAAGTATGTTGATTCGGAAGTTGCGATCAATGTTCCTTGGTCTTTTTCACTGGTACTATTGTCTGATTGCTCTTCTCCTTCGTATGCATCGTAGTATCGTGAAGCGTGGTCGTCTTCCAGACTCTCACACGAATCTAGCTGCGACGAAGTGTATGACTGCATTATAGGGAACTCGTATTGTATTTGATACAAGGGAAGTAACAATTGGTGATTGTGTGTTGAAGCTTAGGAAAGCACCTGAGAGATAAAAGGATAATGGGCATGAAGCGGAGTAATGTTGAGATAATGAGACGAAATCCAGACCTGCACCAGCACAAGCTAATGCGAGGTACAAACACAAGGCAATAGTCGATATGCAGTCTAAGAGATAGCTAGTAGACGGAGCCTCATCATTGTGTTGCAAACCTGAAGCGAAAGTGAATAGCCATCGTTGCATAGCAACTCGCTGGTCGATCGATGCTCCGTATACACTAAGGTGTATACAGCGTTGCGTACATCGGTGTTATTCAAGTCATCACTGATAATGATCGATATGTTGCACGAATGCTCATCAAAGTCATCCCTACCCCTCCGTGTCCCATGGTGTGTTGAGCCATCGTTGCTGCACCGAGGTTAAGGAATGGTCACACCGCTTGGGACACATTGCTCCGATTCGGCAGGGCTAGTGTCTTGTAACCGACACCGTCAAGTCGCTAACGCAGGACTAGGAGAAATGCTTCAGAATCTGTGGAGCTTTATGAGACGGTGCCGATGCAGGTACTGAGTGATGAGAGGGAGATCATGAAGGGGGAGGAGGTTGGGATTGGCGAGCGGAAGGATTCTTGAAGCGCGCCCGCCCACGCTGGCTTGGTCATTGGCTGCTTTACTGCCTAGGCCACTTGGCTACAAAATTAGGCCATGGGCGAAGGATTACGGGCATCACAGATGCAGAAGGGATCGGGTTGGGAGCAATTACATTGAGAGCCAAGTGCGAAGAGCCTAGGTATTGAGGATTGCTCCTTCCATGATATCCATGTCATAGTCAAGGCGATTGTGTCTCCATTACACACAGTCAACAAACGTTTGGGTATCAAGGACACACGTCCACGTTTACAAGAGCCTTTTCAACGATCGAAGCACCACATATTGGGCTTGGAAGACCTTGATCTCTATGCTTCAGATATGCCTAATCCGTATCCTGCATGAAATCATCACTTCCATAGCAACAACAACAGCACCATGCACATCTCCATTCCTCTAAAAAACCAAAGCAGCACCCTTCGTCTTCTTATCTCCACCCAGCTCGAAATGCTTGCACCGCTTCAACGCCAACTGCGCCTTTGTCTTGCAAGCCGTGCATTCTAATCTCAGCACCACCTTCTTCGTTGTTTTGGCCTTTTTGTGGAAAACGGGTTTGGTCTGCCCTCCGTATCCGGATTGTTTCCGGTCGTAGCGCCGCTTTCCTTGAGCGACTGAGGAGGCCTATAGCGCGGAGAGGGGGAATCAGTTACCGGTCTGGGGCGAGGGAGGTGGGGACAGGTGGGAGGGGCGTACTTTGCCGGCTTTGTATTGTGTGACTTTGTGCTGTGTATGCTTCTTACAGGTCTTGCCTCTGATCATGGTTTTCACAGTCAGTCATTGCCCTTTCAGCGAAGTTCTCGATTCTTGAAACGCTAGTAAGGAGTAATCCCTCCGTCCCGCGTCAATTATCGAGTCGTAGGCTTTGAAACTAAATAGAATATCATCCATCATTGTATACGTACTTGCAATAGGTGCGACCTATATTCACCAAGTCAGCATATACCAAACTGTCTGAGGGGGCAGATAGCTCTCGGCAACAATGACTCGTAAGGGATACTCACGAGTTTTGGGAACGTTGACCATTGTGACTGACTGCTGACGATTGAGAGGTGGTACGAAGACTTATGAATCTCAGTCTGACGGGCTGGAAAGGTCGTCGTCAGTGCCGGCCATACAGATCTACATTTTGTGCGCTTCGATGCCAAGCCGCGCTAGTTGCAGATCTCATCTTTCGGCAGAGTCGCCAATCATACAGTTCCAAGAGCTGAAGACTCCGTCACGCAAGCCTTTCTCAGCCACAATTTTATGGATACAGCAGTAAATACTCCTGTGCTTCTATGAACACGCAGGTGCTTTTCCTAAAGCTAATACCGTGTAAATACGCCAGGGACAGATCCAATCTGCCCCGCTAGAAACCTCGCCCTTCATGCTGTGACTGCCCTCCACCATACCACACTGTGCCTGTCCGACACACAAGGCCCTTTCCCTCACCAACCTGCCATGTTTCTGTCTGTGCCGACTCGTCTTCGGCTTGAAGGTCATGATTGATACTCACAAGCTTTACTACAACATCTTCTATCTTCTGCTTATCCAACGCTCCAGTATCAGCATTCGTAAAGTCCTTTCGAGAGACAAATCGCGCTATCGTTAGATGCGAGGAAGGAACGACGTAGCGAGACTCGATCTCGATTCCTGTGCTTTTGGAGAGTGCATAAATATCACGGCGGAGATGATGGTAAGTGTAGCCATCGGCGTTGGGATCGCGGCCATCAGAACCATCGCCACCTGCAGCTGGTAGGAAAGTCAGAGCGATAGCTGCCGCGTCGTAAGACAGCATCGGCTTAATCAGTCGAGCCCGATGATTGTATGTGTAGTCTGTGATCTCTGGTATCTTGCTCTCCATTTTCTTAACGAGTGTGGATATATCGACTTCTGTTTGCGAGTGCGTGACCTCCAAGACCGTCATATGCAAACACTCTAAGGGCATCAGCCAGAGAGCTGGCCGCCTTTAGCATTCCCGTCAACATGGTATGGCGGTACTGAAGTCTCACAAGGTGCAACCTCAAGAAGTCTTTCCTGAATCCCATTCACAAGATCTCGAATACGAGGTGGCGGACGGGCCCAGAATACTAAGCAATTTCTTGGGTCTTCATACCCAGGATTAGACTTCTGGTCAAGCAGCTTCTCGAGCACAGGATCTATGATGAATCCCGTAAATTCAGGAGAAAGCAGCTTCGCTTGTTGCTGCTCATTCCGTGTTTCGCGGTGTGTTTTATAGCGAAGTTGAATTTGCGTCTACTTTTTCTCAGTCTTATCCTGCTAAAATGATTCGGACGGCTCACTGGATCTTCCGAGCAAGCTTCAATTAGTGCATCATAAGGGTTATCGGACGTAGAATCTACGCTTCCAGAGAGGTCTGTGAATAGATTGCCATTCCCTGTTTGAGACATGGACGCTGCAGGTGATTGGCACTCGAAGTTGCACTCCTTCTCATGGATTTCAGATTAAACAAATGCTCACTCGACGCAAGATGGCTCTGTAGTGTACAGTTAGGGTATTGTAGTCAGCGTATTGACCGAGCATTGACGGTGTGCTTGCTTTTCGAGAATTTTGACGTCTAGATCCGGTAGGTACCACTTTCTAAAGATTCGCGTAGAGAAGTAATTATGTATTTGCTGTAGAATAGCGTGAATGTGGCCTTCATCGGGGCTGGGTAACGGTCCCGGCGCGCTTAGACGGTGACTTAGGCTAAGCCCGATCGGGCCTTCCGGGGGCGTAGCGGCCTTAGCCTTAATATTCTATTAAAGCGCCCTATTAAGGCTGGAACTTAAGAATTTTAGATTAAAGTTTAAATAGCTTATAGTTTTAAATTCTTAATTTAAGTATATATATATAGGTAATATCTATTATAATAGGAGTTTATTAAAAAAAAAGATTTATAATAAATATTATCTTATATAGTAGTATAGTATCTATTAGGTTAATGCTAAGGTTTACCTAGGCTTCCTAAATACTAAAATATAGCTATATTTACTATTTATATTTTACTATTATAGCTAATAACTATACCCTAGAATTATACTATAGATAATATAGACTATATTCTAAAAGACCCTATTACTCCTAAGCCTTCTAAGAAACTCCCTCCTAGGCCTTAACTATTTCCTAAGTTTAAACTATTAGAAATTAATAAAATAATATATAAGTAAGGTTAACTACCTAATAGAATTAGTCCTTAATAACCTTATAAGATCTTCTCCCTTTTCTTTAAAGAATAAATACTTAATTTATTAATAGAGTATACTAATTTAAACGTAATAGCTTCTTCTACCTTAGAGAAACCCTATATAAGAATATAGATTCCTATAATAATAAAAGAGCTTAGGGCCTATATTAGGGTATATATATATATATAAGACTATATCTAGAGCTTATTATAAAAGACTATTAAAACCTTAATCTTATAAGCCTACTCTACCCTACTATCTACTATATAATTAATTTAAAGAGGTAGTAGTAAATTAAACACTTCTTTTATATCTCTAGGCCTAGGAAAAATAAGTTAATATTTTAAAAACTTAAACCTCTAAGTAATAATCTATATTAGAAATTTAAGAAATATTAGAAGGTAGGTATATATCTTTCTATTAATAAGAGTATTTAATATTTTATAAGTAGGGTAAAAGAGACTATTAATATACTAAGTAAACTAGAGCTAGAAGGCTTTAAGATATAAGTATTAATAAATAAGGGGTATATCCTAGACTAGATATATTATATAAAAGGAGCTATTAGACTAATTAATTTAGATAAAGTATAAATAACCTAGCTTAGCTTCTTAAAGATATAAGCTATAGTTTTTAATATAGTAAAGTAATAGGGTATTTCTAGCTCTATAAATTATATTATCTAGCTAGATAACCTATTTACCTTAACCTATCTACTTAGTTAACTAGCTAATAAGGGATTTAAGGGGGCCGGTACTATTAGAACTACTAAGACGTAGCGGGAAAATAATAAAGAAAAGGCTAGTACTAAGAAGTAGAGGAAGGTTCTATTAAAAGAGAAGAACTATAGCCTAGATCTACTCCTTACTAAGTTAAAAATAATATATAATATATAGATATTATAGGGTTAGTTATATAATTTATTATTAGATAATAGTAGAGTTATAGAATTTATATAAAAAGACTAAAATATTATATTAATTATAACTACTATTTATACTAGGACGGAGACTATTATTTAGCGCCGCTATTAGCTAGTAGAAACTAAGATAAATATATATATAAGTCGGCTAGTCTTTAATAATAATACTATAAAAGAGCTATTAATCCCCCTATTTATTAATATATATAATTACTTTATAAGTAGAGTTAATTAGGCTAACTAACTGTATTACTATTATAAGATACTTAAGTTATATAATAAGAACTAGAAGGTACTCTAATACTACCTACTAGATATAATAGTATATAATTATTATAAGATAGCCTACTATTTAATAGATTAGTTATAAGGTAAGTTATAAGATTATACCTCTTATAAGACTTTTTATAAATAACTAGTTACTAAACTATTTACCTACTTAGAATAATATATAGGTATTAGGAAACCTTAATAATTTAGTATATTAAATATATATATAAATTATATTATAGAGTTAGATTATAGAGTTATTATCTTACTAGGAATAAAAGTATAGTACTATTAAGTATATAAATATAGGGGAAGGACTAGTTAAGAAAAGATAAAAAGGAAGGCGCTTAGGGAGCTTTTTATTAATTCTATTCTAGATTAATATTAATAATAAAGGGTACTAAGATCTAGGTATAGTTATAAGTTATATAATATATATCTTTATTATAGAATATAATATTAGATAAATTATATTAAGGCTATCCCCTAGTTAGAAATTTAATAGTTTTTACTAAGAAAATAACAGATACTATACTTACTACTATATAAGATAAATAGACTAAAAATATTAAATAAAATTAAATTAAATTAAATTTAAAAAAATTAAAAAAATTAAAACTTTATAAAATATTACCCTTATATATAAGATTATTACCTACTTATTTTAAAAGACCTTTAATTTATATATAAATTATAATAGAGAAGTATAAAAACCTACCTTTAATAAAATTTAAATAATAGTTTTAGATTATAACTTTATATATTAAAGGTATTATAAATTTTTTAAATATAACTTAAAATTTTTAAATATCTACTAAGAGATCTTTAATTTATTAGAGGAAGATATAAAGTTTTAATTTTTATAATATTTTAAGTAATTCTTTATTTGTTATTATTATTATTATTATTATCTTATATTAATAAAATCTTTTATAATTATTAAATATACTTTACCTTCTAATAAATATTTAATAATTAATTATAATCTTTCCCTTTATAATATATAAAAAGTAAAGTATATTCCTTTATAAATAATTCCTTTTTAATTATATTAATAAGAGCTTAATTCTATTCTTTTTAAGATTTTTAAATATTATTTAAAAGTATTATTTATATTTTCTACTTTTTTAAAGATTTATTTTCCTTTATAAACTCTTATATCCCCTTAATATTATTAAACTTCTATTAATACTAATATATTATCTAAATTATAATATTAATTAAATTATCTTTAATAAGAAATTACCTATTTACCTTTATATTTAAAAATAGCTCTTTTATTAAATTTTATAATTAAAGCTAGTTTTAATATATTTAAGTAAAGAAGTTATATAAAATTTAAGTTCTTTAAATTTTAATTATAAAACTTAAGTTTAAGTTTATCTAATTTTAAAGAAATTAAAGAATATCCTTTAAGAGAAATATAAAGGAGGATAAAATAAAAATATTAAATTTAATAAATTTAAGAGATATATATAATATTTTTAAAGAGAAGAGTTTATTAAAAGGCTTTAAAGTTCAAATAAATTAAAAATAATTAATAGGGAGAATATTTAATATTTATAATTTAATCTATTAATTATTTAAATCCTAGTATAAAGGATTATAATATTTTATAATAATTTATATAGTAATAAAGCTTTAATTAGGCCGGCGACGAGATCCACCTATACGTGGTGCCGGCTACGAACCTTCTAGTATCTCGGTACTAGGAGAGCTGAGAGATCTTACGGTGTTTTAGAAGTACCGTCTAGGGTTACCTAGTTATTACTAAATCGACACGCAGGTAGAGTATAGTAATAACGAGAATAAGAACGCTAACGCGATAGAAAAATAGAGAAGATAGAAGGAGAACTCTTAAAAGATTACGGTAAAAGATATAACGCGATAGAATATATAGATATAGACGAAAAATATATACTATATAAATACCCTTCCACCTCTCCCTAATATAGCCTCCGCTTCCCTACGCGTGTTATAAACGCGATATACTAGTAATACTAGTAATACTAGTATAAGATAATAGAAATACTACCGATATAAAACCTCTATAATATTATAAGATATACATGGTACTTCTATACCTATACCCGCTATAAGGTCTCTTACGAGGCCACGTCCTTATACTCTAGCCGATTCCGCTCCGCGCGGTCTAGGTAGCCTAAGTCTACCTACCTCAGGGTAGTTATAGTATATATAGATAATAACAGTATAATAAAAAGATAGTAATACTATAGAGCTAGCCCTTCCTTCCTCTTAATAATCGAGCGCAAGCTAGATAGCATACCGGGTATATACTACCGCTATTACTGCCGTACGGCGGCGAGGATACTCTAGTCCCCTTCCTAGGTAGTCCTTACGGTACGGCTATAGGTAGTAGGTACCTAACCCGAAATAGGATATAGGTATTAGACTCCTTACCTAATAGCCTATAAGCGCGATAGGGCCGCCGGTCTAGTTAGCTAACGGTGCCTATTATCTTCTACACGCATATACCTTAATAGTAGCGGCCGATATAACCGCGGTAAATACACCGGGTATCCGCTACCTTACTACTATACGGCGGGGGGATGCTTAGCCGTACCTAGGTAGTCCCCACGGTATAGTAGTAGGTAGTAGAGGCCTAACCCGTATAGAGATACGTGGATATTAGCCTTCCTACCTAATAGTCTATAAGCACGCTAGGGCCGCTGGCCTCCTTACTTAGTAGTACCTAGCACCGATAGACTAGTAGGTAAGTACTAGTTCTATCACCTCCCTTTACGTATACACCCTCCCCGTTACGGACGTTATAACCGGGACTATAAGGAATTATCCGCTATAAGGATTCATCCGTTACGCTAAATAGATCAGATTAAGAATAGCCGGTAGAGATAGAAAAGAGAAAGGGGCTAGGCCCTAGATAAGGAAAAGGAGTTTCACCTGTAAACGAAACTTTAGTGTAATAGGTAGTAAACCCGACCCCTCTACTACCTCCCTAGTAGTAGGCCTGCTAGGGGGGGGAGGGAAGGAGCTGTAAATAGTTAAGAGAACCGTAATTATCAGGTGGAGTTTTTATCCTTATAGTAGGGTTTCTCCCCGAATAACATATACGTAATACGTACCCCCGAATAGCCTACCCTTATTAGCTTTTTAGCTAGCATAGGAGTATAATTAATTAATTAATTAATTAAAGCTTTAATTATCTTATAAATTTAAAGTTTTTAAGCTTAAAGGATTTTATTATAAGCCTTTATTTTTAGAAGAGTCTCTTTTAAATTTATTAAAGTAAAGTTTTAAATATCTTAATATTAAATTTAATAAATTATTCTAGAAATTATTTAAATATAATAGTTAAACTTTAATATTTAATTTCTATTATTATAATATTAACTTTAAAGACTATCTTTAAATTTCTTAAGTAGAAGAATTTAGAGTTTAAAATTTATAAAACTACTTATTTTATAACTTTTTAATAAGTTCTTTAATTAACTATAATATATATATTATAATACTTTTAAAGTCTTCTAATCTACTTTAATATTTAAAAGTTTAAGGCCTTAGTATTAAAATCTCTTTAAGCTTAAAAAGGCTAGGATCTCTAATAATTTTAAAGATTTTCCTTTTAAATTTTCTTCTTAGCCTTATTAAGAGGTATTATAAAATAAGTTTAAAAATTTTAAGGCTTTAAGATTCTAGATAATTTAATATTTTTAAGCCTCTCTATTTTAGGTTTATAAAGTAAACTCTAATATATTTTAATTAATTATTTTTATACTTTATAATATAATATAACTATCTTATTACTTTTTAGATATTTAAATTAATTAAAGTTCTTTTCTTTAAATAAATTAATTAAAAGTATTAGGGGATTAAGTCTCTTAAAAAGATTTAATTATTAAAGGTAATAAGTTTTTTAAAGAAGATGATATTATTAAGTATATTAAAATCCTCTATTTAAAAATAATAAAAAGTAAGATTAACTTATAACTTAATATAATTAAAGAAGGATTTAAAAATTAAAATACTCCTTTAAATCCCTTTTAATAGATTTAAAAGACTATTAAAACTTTAATTAGCTTAAAGACTCCTTAAAGTTATTATAATTAATTTTAAAACTTTTAAAAATTTATAATTAAAGATTTAAAGCTTAAGATCTTTAAAGTTAAGAGTAATAAACTAGGAGAGAATCTACTTTATATAATTAACTATTAGATTATCTCCTCTTATAATTATATTAACTTTAAAAGTAGCTTAAAATCTCTAAATATATTAAAGATATTAAAAATTCTAAAGATATTTAATTATATTTAAAAGATATATTTATCTCTTTTATAAATTTATAATAATAATTTTAAAAGAGGCTTATAATAATATTTAAAAGATTTATATAAAATATAATAAAGAAATCTATCCTTACCTCCTTTTATTTTAAGATATATAAAGGTAGTTTATTTTCTTAACCTAGATCTAGGTAAAATTGTGGCATTTTTAGCCTACCGCGGCGCCGCTTTAGGCGGCTTTCGCACAAGTGCCTTTGGTGATGCCCGCGCCGCCTCGAACGGCCATTACTGCAAGTACGGGAAATAGCGCTGGGAGCTATGTGATCGATCATCATGAAAAGGAAGGAAGAGGTTCCAAATGTCCATTAGAACCAGGGACTCCAATGTTTTTCCCGAATCATTCGTCCTCCCTTTCATTTTTCTAGGACTTTCAAATTGTTTGACAAATACTATGGATTTCTCAACCTTTCTTCGCTTCTCGGCCCTCTTTTCATAGACCAAATTTCGCCTTCTTGATCCTCGCCCCGACGCCCGCGACCACGATGTAGCTGCAGGTGGCTTATCCCCATCTTCATCGACGGTTGGCTATGGATCTGCTCGTCTAGTTTGCCCAAGCCGTCGACCATTACTCAAAGAAGATCTGCGAGACGCGCCCGCTTGGATTTCGGCTCCGAGACCTCGAGGCCGAGTCTTGGAAAGTTCCAGCATTGAAGCGATAATGCCAGTCATTTGGAAAGAAGCAGGCGGGCCCTTGGGGGAGGTGGCGGAAGTTTAGGCTCAGACGTTGCGTCAGTTGGACTGGTAGCTGCAACCGAAGGTGACTCTTTCGAGGGAGATTGGTCAGGGATCTCAAATGGACTTTTAGCAGTGCCTTTGGCGCCCACCGGCGAGCCCAAGCCTCCTGCTCTGAACTCTGGCGGATTCTCCGACAGAGAAAAGTGTACGTCAATCGTGTCTGAACTACGACTTCGGAAGGGTGGTTTTGGAACAGCTGCCTCGGGAAGGCCTCCCTGGCCCCACCGGAAATTACTGCACGCTTAAGTTAGCGAACGCATATAATGGTTTAGGTGTGTGAGAATCATAAACTTATGCGTGAAATATTGAAGGATGCCACGCTGTAGAGGACTTAGGTGGTATAGGGAAAGGTGTTGCCCAGTAAGGGGTGCCCTCTGCTGAAGCCACATTGGGCCTCTCAAGGTGCAGAATGACCAGTGACTGGAATATCTAATAGATGATGGTCTAGTCGACGTCTTTCAAGATAATGGGGGAGAGGAAATTAGGGAATACTTTACGTACATTAGAGTCGCTCTAGATTGCGTGGCTGAGCTCTGCGGTCGAAACCTAGGTTGGTCTTCAAAGCTTCGTGGACGGGATATTGGAGGCTGCTGCGCGGCTCCCTCTCTAGGATAAGCGGATGCTATAGGTGCAATTGTCGAAGGTTAATGCGTCTATTCGGACTAATGCTTTTCGCGGTGCTCTCGGAAGCCTTCAGGGTGACTTTAGTTAGTGTTCGAAGACGGCGGTATTTCAATACCAGAAGGCCTTCGTGGGCCACTCCCTAGGGCCATAGGCTCATCTTGGGCATCCTCTACCCTCACGTACGTATTAAAGTACGAGCGCTGCTGAGCACCAGCTCGCATCCGAGGACGGCTTAGTTTGGGAGTCTATCTGGGACATAAATATGCTGCCTTAGCCTCTTCGTCATCATCATCGTCCGAACTAAAGTCAGAGGACGTCGTTAACAAAGAGTCAAATTCCGTCTGCCGTGCAGCCCCATAAGCGCGCGGAGTGGTTGCAAATACAGCGCGGGCATGGTGATTTTTAGAGCTTAAAGGCTCGCTATTGTAGAAGCCGGTGCGTGAATTGCTTTCTCAAGGCGTGTTTGCGGTTGAGGATCGATGTAACTCAGGAATCTTGAGGTCCGTCTTCTCGCCATGATCAGTAGTATAAGGGGTATAACGTTTAGTACCCCCAAATGTCCCAGCATTCCCCATCTGTTCTTTGAAAGCTTGCAAAGGGGCAGCTTTTTTCGCAGTTAGAGCACGGGGAGGCGGAGGAGGCATGTTAGATCGATTGCCAGACGAAGTCGGCCTGTCTGCCCAAGATACATTAAAGTATGCCGATCGTGCCTGCGGCTCATCACCAGCATTTGGAGTCGTGGGAGCATATCCATTTACTTTAGGCACCGGACGCATGGTGCTCGTTCGTTGAGGATTTAACATGCCCGCATCTGGCTTGTCCTCCCAATCTATCTACCGTGAAGTCGGTCTCCGTGGGTTCGGATCTTTTACATCTCGGTCTGCGTTAAAAGCGCGTCCACCTTCAGCGGTACCGGAAGTGGCCTTTGCAGACTGTGTATTATCTTTACGAGACCGTGGAAGAGGCCCCGATCCATGCCTCATATATTCCCAAGCTTTAAAGTCACTCGTCTTCGTCTTTGCATCGTCGAATTCCTTTCGCTTATACGCGCTCGACCTTACATCGGGCATGTGGAAGCGTGCAAGTTTCTGGCTACCGGTGGTTAGGGTTGGGCCTTTTATCGTCTTTGCAGTAAAGGGTGGCGGCTTCGGAGGAGGTGGGAAATTCGAGTTCGGAGATCGTGGGGCGGCATTCGCGCGCAAGCGCGGAACCTTGACTTACGGCGGGCGATAGGGAGCAAAGGTCGTTTATTATTTGAAACTTGATTTTCCATAAAGTTTGGCGATTTCAGACTATAAAGTATAGGAGCTAGTATAGCGACATAGTATAACCTGGCTAGCTACCTCCGGCTCGAAGTACCCCGGACTTAAAGACTTAATCCCCGGGTACTTAATAGGCTCCGGGCGTAACCTCTAGGTATATCCTCTAGGGGACGCGCGTAATCTCTAGGGTATACTAGCCATCTCTAGGGTACGAACGTAATCTTAGAGTACGATCTCTAGGGTACGGGCGCAATCTTAAAGGAACGATCTCTAGGGTACGGGCGTAATCTTAGGGTACTACCTCTAGGGTACGGGCGCTATCTTAGGGTACTACCTCTAGGGTACGGGCGTAATCTTAGGGAGCGACCTTTAGGGTACGGGCGTAATCTTAGGATACTACCTCTAGGGTACGGGCGTAATCTTAGGGAGCGATCTTTAGGATACGAGCGTAATCTTAGGGTCTAATAACTAGAGTTAGAGCGCGAGCTCTAGGGTACTCTACGGGCGTAAGTAGAGGACGATCTTTAGAATTTCGTATTACGCCCGTACCCTAAAGGTCGGTCCCTAAGATTAAGCCTGTACCCTAAAGGTCGCTCTCTAAGATTACGCCTGTACCCTAAAGGTCGCTCCCTAAGATTACGCCCGTACCCTAAAGGTCGTACCCCTAAGATTACGCTTAGGCGTTATAGAGACTTTTCTAGGGCCCTAGTCCTTAATAGAGTTAGGAAATTTTTCTAAGCTAAGCTAAAGATAGATACGCTTAATCGAGGTATTATATATAGAAAGCTTTTACTGTATCAGAAATCAAGAATTGTGTTTTAAATAATAAACGACCTTTACTCCCTATCACCCGCCGTACTTAACTGACAAGTGACAAGTGACGACGAGTATCGAAGCGGACGACATGTTTACCTCTGCTAAGACCTAATAATCCGATAACATGTTGATTTATGTTCTTCAACGTAGAAAATATCTCATATCTAAATTAGGAAGCTTTCAGATCTTTAATCTTACAGTCGCACTAAAGGGTGAAAGTCGTAAGAATAGCTCTTTTCTCGGCGAGATCTTCGACTAATATTTATGTACAATACATAATCGGAGCAAAGGGAAGACTACAAGACCCAGTGATCATTTCTCTATGGATTCTCTATACTCGCTCAAGCTATATTCCATTTGAACTCTATGCCTGAGCTTCTCCTAGCTTGTCTTTGACCCGATCGACACCTTGATCCAAAAGCTCACCAAGTACAGCCTTCATGCCCTCTAATAGCCTGTCGACCTCGTCAGGGGTACCCACGGTTACTCGAAGACAACCTAGATATTTCATAATAAGTAATGCAGATATAAAGAAATACAGAACGAGAATTTTACCTCTGCAACCAAATTCTTTGCCTCTGAAGCGAACTACAATGCCTTTGCCCTCAGCCAAAAGATTATGAAGAGCCAAAGCAACCTCGTTACTAGGGCTACCACCGGAGTCGCGCGGCTTATCTAGAATCTCGACCAAAACGAAGTTAGCATCGATTCCTCCCCGGAAAGCACCGATCCCAGGGATTTTCGGTAATTCCTGTAGGATGCGATCCCGTTGCTGCATGATCTTGCGGCGGATTTCTTTCATGATGGCGAAATTTTCTGGCCGCAGAGCCGCACAAGCCAGAGCGCTGCTTGGACTGGAGATATTATAAGGGGCCTTCAGGCTATTCAGGAGCTTGGCGATCGGAGCCGATGTGAAGGCAGCGCCTACGCGGATCCCAGCCAGACCCCATGCCTTTGAAAGTGTCTGCATAACAACTAAATTTTGAAATTCCAGGACCCATTCGGCCAGCGAGCTACCATCCAAAGCGAAATCTGGCTGTCGGTCAGCAAGGTCACACCATGCCAACATCTTAGACAAGCTCAACCCTACGAGTCCATGTACTTCAATTCGCAAGCACTGTACCGCTTGGCAGGAAGCTTCACACAATTGACTGACCGATATAAGCTTCATCGATGACCACGACTCCGTTCCACGTTGGGTGCCCGAGAACTCTCTGTATGCCCTCCTTCGCGATGCAAGCAGCTGTAGGATTGCCAGGGGAGCAGATGTAGACAATCTTTATGGACGGATTAGAGGAGAGAGCTTCGTTGACGGCTTCAGGGCGCAGCCGGAAACCATTATATGCGTCGAGGGGCACATGGACGACTCCCACATCATTGACGCAGGCGCTCACCCCGTACATTCCATACGTAGGAGGACAAATAAGCATCTTATCTCTTCCAGGCCTGCAAAAGCAAAGTATCAAGCTAGAAATGACCTCATCACTGCCTGAACCCACCATAAGGTGCTCTGGACCGAGGGTTTTGGCAGTATGATCATGAGTATTCCGAAGTGAACTCCAAAGGGTTTTCAGTTCCAGCTGATGTCTTCCAAAGTCGGTCAGAACGAGGTCAAGATCAATGCATTCTCGAGTTTCAGACGCTCAGCCACTTACGGATCTGGATATCTGTTCAACCGTAATACACCAAGGTTTGCGAGAACCGCTGGATTGAAGCATAGCTCGTTTGCGTCGAGAAGCACGTTCGTCCCATTATCTTCGTAGTCGCTGGCGGTCGCTCCTTAGTTCGACGGATATGCAGATAGGGAGAGGTCTTGGAGGATTCCACTCACTCTCTCGCACATCGATATGGCTGTAATTTCAGGATATTAGGTCTTGCACAAGTTGTGATGTCGAACGGTGATTTGAAGCCCCCATTGGTTGATCCCATATCTTCGTCTCAATGGTCCACGGTCTGTGCTGGCTTCTGGAATGCTGAATTGAATGAGAAGGATTGTATCTGTTGCATGCACCGCTGGTTGGGAGGTGGAAAGATGATGGAACACTTGGCAGTCATCGAGAGCCAATCATTTGTGCCAAGCCGGGTGTATTCTGATGTTACATAGACGATTACCCTTTAAAATTCTCATATAAATTAAGCTAGATTTAGCTTTAAAATTATTAAAATTATTAATATAATTATTTAATATTTTATAAATAGGACTTTAAGTATTTTTTATAAAGCTAATAGTTTAATAGACTTTAAAAATATTAAATATTAACTTTCTACTTTAAGGGGACTATTTAATGTTTTTATATTTTTTTAACTTTAACTTTTTTCTTTCTCTTTCTTATATATATATAGTTATAAATATTATTTATAATATTTAATATTTTTAAATAATATAATATATAGAATTATATAATAAACTAAAAAATACCTGTAAAAATTCAAGATTTTTATATAGGAAAAGTATACTTAAAAGTATAATTCTTCTATTTATTAGTAAGTAGTAGTAGTATTAAGGAGTTAATTTTAAGTTTAAATATAATAGAAATACATACGAAATTTATAGATACTAAGACCCTCCTTAAGTATTATAGGAATTATAGGGTAAATATTACTAAAAATATTAATTTTAGACCTAAGGGACTATTTACGGCGATTACCTAGTACTAGAGTATTAATAAATAGTTATTAGGCCTACTTATACTATAACTTTATTATAACGTTACTATTTAGGGTATAAGTAAGTATATTATTATTAGACGACTTATCGTATTAGTTATTATTAGGAAAAGATATTATTATTATTAAGATAGAAGCGTTAAAAGACTAATACTATATACTAGGTACCTAACTAACTACGGGATATCTAGTATAATAATATTATATTCTACTAATAACTTCTATACTACTAGACTATTTAATATAATTCTTAATTTATTATATCTCTTATATTATAATATATCTTTTATACTCTTATAATAACTATTAATAGTTATACTAGATTTATTATATTAATATAGAGGAATCTATTAGATATAAGAGTTACTATAGCTTAGTATTAATCTAGCCCTCTAAAGTTTAACTAGCCGCGTTTAATAAACTAAATAGGAGAATAGCTTATTTTTATTATTAGAAAGTCTAATATTACGGTCTAATATAAAGATATAACTATATAACTAAGTATAGTATTAGGCCGTTTTTATACTTCTAATATTATAATTAGTATTCTAATAAGCTACTAAGTAGCTATTATTAGGATCTAGGCGTTAATAATTAGTTATAACTAATATATTAGGAGTTATATTCCTAGTCTACCTATTATCTAATAGTACCTACTTATATATAATATTTCTTATTATTCGGCTAGATATATATTTAGGAGTTTTAGGCCTAATAATATAGAGGTTTCCCTATCTTATTACCCGCGATAGAGCTACGTATAACTAACTATAACTAAAAGCAGGCCTAGTCTATAAGTTAATACCTACGTACTTTATTAATTAGCCTTATAATTTATTAATAATTATAGTAAATACTAGTTAGACAGGGTACTACTTATAGATAAAGGGGGTAGGAATCTACCTATTATTTTCTTTAGACTATAACCGCGTCTTAAATAGTATTACCTTCTCGCTATTATAGGTACTACTTATAATCTCTCCCTTAAAGATATACTTACTATACCTTATTACTTATAATTAGGTCCTATTATATAGATATAGTAGATTAAGGTTCTTTAGTAGTATAACTAGTACGCCTAGCTTAATATATAACTTATAAGATAGTAGGGAGGGTTTATAGAACCTATAAAAGTACTTAAAAGGGAAGAGTTTATTATCTTCTTCTAATATAGTATAGTTAATACTCTAGTATATTATTATATTACTAGGGATACGCGATATTATCTTAGTATTAATACTAGTAATATCTTTATTAGTAATAATAAGAATAGCCTATTCTAATAGATAATCCCTCTAAGAGATATTTATCTTAATATTAGTATAGATATTCTTAACTAAATTATTAATAGATATCACTCCTACTATTAATAAGGTCGTCGTTATCTAGTCCTTCTTCCTTACCCTTACTATAATCCTTAATATTTAAATTATTTATAAGGGCTTATACTATCTTATATAATATTATTTACTTTCCTTACCTATTATATATTACTATCTCTATTTTAGAGGATTTATTTATAAGTTTAATTATTTATATTACTTTCTTTTAACTAACGCGACTAACCCTCTTTATACCTTATACTTTATTTATAACTATCTATTAAGTATTAAAGAGGATAATATATTAAGCGGCTATTAAATTATAACCTTCTTTTAATAATATAAAGTTTCTAATAATAACTTAGGGTATCTTATCTATCTATAAACTCTTATAATTATCTTTACCCTCCTAAAAGTAAATAATAATATTATTCACGCGTAATTTAGGTATAACCCTACTAATTAAAGCGACTAGTTTCTTTTATAATAAGCGGATTACCTTTAAAGATATTAGTATAGGCTTTATTATTATAGTCTTTACTTATAATATAGTACGCTCTTAGATTAACTTACCTAGTAAATAATAAGAGATAGTACTAGCCCTATTACTAGAACTATAAGCTTTAGTTCCTCTTTCTAGAAATAATTAGTAAGGATTTATATTACTTATATTTTAATATAGTTCCCTATTCTAGTAAGTTATATAATTACTTCCTTATAATGTAAGTCCTTTTATTCTAGCTTATATAACTTACCTTTCTTAATCTTAATTTATTAATTAGCTTATATTTCTTATAGTATATATATAAGGTCCTTTATCCCCTTATTAAGTACTAGCTTAGGGAATAATAATAGAATCCTAGCGTAATATATAGCTTATAGCTATATATTTACTACTATTACTAGTATAATAATGTTCTTCCCTTAGTTAAATAATTTAAGACTTTTCTAAAAGGTTCCCCTAAGTTATTAAGTTATCTTATTAAATACTCTATTAAATATAGGCTAGTATTACTCTAAGGAGTTTAAAAGGTAGTTAAAGTAGTAGTTTATAGGGATAAGAACTATATTATAGCTAAAAAAGGTTAATTCTAATATATATTATAGCTAGAGTATTTAGATAATAGTAGTTAGACTCTTCCTATACTTTATACGCGCCTCTTTATTATTAGTCTTTACTATTATAACCTTAATAAGGCTCTTATATCTCTTACCTAACTTAAAGAGTACTTCTTTTATATAGAACTTTAGCTTCTATTACTAATTATATATATAAGGGTAGCCTATTATCTTTAAAGGTATTATTTATATCTTATCTTAAATTATATTTATCTAGCCTATTATATATCCTAGTAATAATTTAAATAGAGTACTACTAATAAAGATCTTTTAAGGTATCTAACCTAGTATACTATTATTAATTTACTAAAGCCTACTAATAATACCGGCGCCCTTATTATATTCCTAATATACTTTATCTATTATAATCCGGCCCTATCTTATAAATTATAAGTTATAATACTTAGGTTTAGTCTTCTTCCTACTACGCTATTCCGCCTAGTAAAATATTAATAACTCTTTAATAACTTAGCTTATATAGTAACCTAATATTATAAAGTAAAGTAGTATTAACTAATTGTTATTTATACTAAAAAATAGAGTTTTATTTACTATTATTAGACTATCACGGTCCTATTAACTTAATTTTAGTATAAGTTTTTTTATTTTAATATTAAAATAGGCCTAACGGAATTTCTATTTATAACCTTTTACCTCTATATCTAGGTACTTTATAGTATATTCTAACTAGTAGGATATTAAACCTATAAGTAAAAGGATAAGGTTAGGGCCGTAGCTTAATACTAGCTTTTTTAATACTCTAAAGTTAATATATATATATTATATACTATAAGGGTTATTAGATAGGTACTATATATTAGGTAGCTATAATTTCTATACTATTCCCTCTTTAAGATATAAATTATATCTCTTTTATTCTTTAGCCTCTTTAATACTTTTTTAACTTAAGATAAGTACCCTATTTAAGGTAACTATTATAAGAGCTTTTATAGTTTATAGCCCTTATTAGCTATCCGTCCTATATATAATAGTAGGCGATATTACCTTTCTAAGTCCTAGGTTATCTACTAGGTAACTACTATTCTAGAAGATTTTAAATTTAGTTATAATAAAGATACTAAAAATCTAGAATAGGTAGAGTACTATATTTATACTATAAATTTAGACCTTATAATCTATCTAATAGTCTTATATAGTATCTAGAAGAAAAAGCTTATAAGTATTATCCTATCTTTTATTATTCTAATATAGATATTCTATTACCCCGCTTAGTTATAACTTTAATAAATCCCTATAATTTATTAGCTCTAGTATATATAATTTTAATATATAACTTACTCCCTTATAATATTATCTAGGTTACCCCTAGTATTTTCTTCTCTATTTATAGTATTTTTATCCTTACCTTATACCTTTAAATAGTTATTAATATCTAGTATATTACGGGCTACCTTTTTATATTTAATAATCTTATTATTAGATACTACCTTAGTAGCTTTAAAGCCTTAATAAATTTAATTAATTAGCGCTAAGTTAATATTAGGTATTTATAGCTTTACCTTCCCTTCTATTACTATTAACTCTAGGTAACCTAATCCCGCCTAATTTACTATTCCGTCCTCTTTTATTAGCTTAATCGCGTGTTCTTATATAGTTATACTCTCCTTTATTCTACTACTCTTATACTTATAATTAATTATAGCCTAGCCCTTAGTCTCTTTAACGGGCCTAGTAGAGCTTCCCTAGCTAGGAGTTATATATAAGATAAGGGATAGTAGTAACTTTATAGTTATTAGATATTTTAATTTAGTAATAGCCTAGCTTTTAATCTCCTCTATAGGCCTATTAGGGCTCTTTAGCTCTAGAGACCTATTTTAACCTTTATCTCCTATCGCTATAATATTATAACCTAGTAGTTAGCTAATAGGCTTATATAGGGGGGTTAGTAGTAAAGACGTTATATATACTATAGCTTAGGCTCTATATATAAGTAAAGATATAAGGGACTTATATACCTCTAGTATTTTATCTTCTTATAATATTTTAATATCCCTATTATTATCCTAGTTAGTTAAGTTATTAAGAAGGGTTCTATTACTATTATTAAGGATACCCTTATATAGTTAATAATTCTTAGACTACTTTATTTATAAGGGTAGCTTATTAGACTTATACGCCTCTAGTATTCTATCTTCTTATAATATTTTAATATCCCCGTTATTATCCTAGTTAATTAAGTTAATAAGAAGGGTTCTATTACTATTATTAAGGATACCCCTATATAGTTAATAATTCTTAGACCGCTTTATTTATAAGGGTAGCTTACTAGATCTACTTTTAGAACCTATTAACTAGTTAATTATTAATATAGGATTATTAGAAGGTTACTTTTACTTACCCTATCTACTATATTTAATACCTATCTCTTATTATTATTTTAGAGTCTATATTTTCCTAGTATTAGAATTATTTAGTATCCCTAAGAGTTAGCCCCTACCTTAATCTTATATTAATAATTAAGATAGGAGATTAATTAATAATTTACTTACCTAATAACTAGATTAGGTCCTTTTACTACTGCTAATCTTACTCTAGACCTAGAGGATTATTCCTAGATATAATCTTAAGTATAGTATTAATATTCCTACCTTTAATAATATCTTATAATACTACGCGAAGTTAATAATCTTAGAGTAATCTAGTTAGCTTTTTATTCTCTAGGTACTTAAATAATAACTTTACTAGTTATAAAGGTTTAAATCTAAAGTCCTCTCTCTAGTAGGTAATAAATATATTAATTATTATTCCTACTACTACGTTTATTAGTTCTATGGGAGGGTTTACTAATAAGGTAATATTATTAAGAAGTATCTTAGTAGTAATACTATTCTACTTCGCTTTTATATTATAAATACCTAGATATAAGTCTTATATAGCTAGATAGTTTACCCGCTTAATTAACGCTAGGTATACTAGTATATTACTATCTATTAATAGTTAATCTAATTTTTTATAAGATAGTAATTCTACTAGCTATAATACTGTTTTCCTACTATTATAAGTAACCTATTATATTATTATATATAACGCGTTCCTAATACCCTTATTATCTAGCCCGCTAAAAAGAGGTAGAGTATACTCTTAGTATTACTAGCCTAGTTTAGTAATAAAGCCTTATATACTATCCTTAGCTAAAGTACTTTTAAGGCCTTAAATACCCTCTTCCTTTAACTACTAAATTATATCTTATCTAACTACCTCCTAATCCTTCTCTATTATACTAGTCTTCTAATATAACTCTATAAAATTCTTAAAATTAGGGTCTATTTTATCTATATAGTACTTATTATATTTTATTAATAGTATACTTACGTTAGGGTTAATATTATAGTATAAGCGACGTAGATATTATAGTAATATAGTAATTATAATCTAGCTATTAATAGTAAATATAGTTATAGCCTCTAGCTTATAACTTATATTAGTTAATAATAGTAGTAACTAAATAAGGTCTTTTACCCTTAGTATATACTTATAATTAACTTATTATTATCGCCTTTAATATTAGAGTCTAATATTTACTATATAGTAGCTAGTTAAAAAGGTAGCCGGATATATAAATAATCTAATTAATTAAGGTTATAATAAGGTACCTAGCGTATATAATAACTAGAGTAATAGAATATAACTTATAGTTAGTAAGGTAGATAATATATAGTAGATATAGGATAAAACGCCGTAAAAAGTATTAACTTAATATATATATAACGCGTCACGTTATATTATATATATTAAGATAGGTTAAAAAGCTCCTTTAATTAGTTTCTACTTTTATACTAATAGATAGAATAGCTTATACTAGGTAAGAGTAGTTAAAATTTATATATTACTCTACTTATATTACTAGCTTCTAAGGAACGGGGCTTATAGAAATATATTTAATTAGCTTATAGAACTAGTTACTAATAATCTTATCTTATACTTTAATTACTTACTAGTTTATTAAACTATAAAAGGTTTACTAAACCTACTATTCTACTTATAACTAATTATTACTATTATTAGTTTATATTAATATTTCTCTACTTCCTTAACTAGTACCCCTAGTATTATTATACCCTTTAGTAGTATTAGTATTAGGTAGTATACCCGTATTATTACCCCCTACCTTAATATCTTAAACTCCGCTAATATTATCTTCGCTATTATCTAATTTAATATTATAGTTATATAGTCTAAACCTAAGTACTAGTAGTTCCGCGTTATATTAGGTATATCCTCCTTATTTAATAATAAGATAGTATAAGTAGTTATAGGAGTATTACTTATATTTATACTCGCTAATTAGAATACTACTATATTAGTTAGTAATAATTACTAAGGCGTCGCCTACTTAAGATATACTAGTAAGGAGGCGGGGGTTAAAGGATATAAAGCTAAGTTTAGTAGATCCTACTATATAAAGGATTATAATAGACTTCTTCTTACCTTAGTAGCTATTAATTATCCCTATATCTACCCTATATAATTCTAATCTTAGCGCTAAAGCTTATTTAGTAAGGTTAACTTATATAATATATCCTATAAGTATAAGATTATCCTTAGCCTTAATACCCTATATAATATATTACTAGTAGAGCTTAATAGTAACTTATAACTTATACTTATTTTAACTAGATAAAGAGAAGCCTATTTAATTAGATATACCGGTAGTACTAATAAAGATAATAAGTAAAGTATAACTAAATAACTCCTAGTAGGCTCTAATAGCCGCGGTAGTATTAGGTTAATTAACCTTATTAACTATTAATATAATAAAACCTTTATATTAAATCTTTAATATAATATTATAAATCGCGGGGATTATCTAATACTACTATATTAAGTTATATCTATAATAGTCTAAGCCTATTAAGCGTTTATATAGACTCTTATTAATTTATATAGTAAAAGGATTACGCGCTACCTCCTAGCCTTAGGGCGGTAGCTACTTATTATCTCTAGATAGATATATACTATTTTTATACCCTACTAAAGTAATAAATAAATCCCCGTTTTCTACTCTACTAGCTTCCTAAATAATTATATAATCGCCCTTAAAAAACTCTTTAATAATTATACTACTTAAGTTTATAATAGTTATAAAGGTAATAGTAATATTATTTAAATCGAAGTTAAACTAAAGACGTCGATTAGGGTCCTAGGACTTATACTCGATAGTAAGCTAAATTAGAACGTACACCTAAGGAAGGTATAAGCTAAGATAGATAACTAGATTCAGGCGCTCTACTACGTCGCCGGCTTTATATAGGGCGCGATTCTACCGGTTAGTAGGCTTATATACGCGGTAGTAGTAAGGCCTATAATAACGTTCGCGGCGCTAATATAGTATAGCCTAAAGAATACCCCCGGGGTAGTAGGGAAGCACGTGAAGACCCTAACGACGATCTAGAATAAAGGACTACGTAAAGTACTAGGGGCGTATAAGGCCACCCTAATTCCGGTCCTCGAAGTAGAGGCAGGAATCCCGTCGGTAAGAGACTTCCTTAATAAGGCCCTACTACGGAGTAAGATCCTCTAAGGGATATATAAGATAGTCCTAAGAGGGAACGCGAAGATTAAGTCTCGGTTATAACTAAAAAGGGGTAGGAGGCTACGCCCTCCGCTACCCCCGTCAGCTAAAAAGGAGTCTTAGGCGAAGCGGTCGCTAAACGGGGTACTCGATAACCTAACGCTACAGAAAAGGATGCTAACCTGGTAGGAAGGCCGGTAGTAGGGCCGGTAGCGCCACTACTAGCGGGGATTAGAGGGCCGAAACACGAGCCCAGCATAGAAGGGTAACCTAGTAGGGGGGAGATAGGACCTCTATAAGGGCCTAAAGAAGCCGGAGAGCTCTATAACGGTCTAGTTACGCACGGATAAGATTAGGTTTAACTACTTCTTATTTATTAGGAAGGTTCCTAGGATCCTAAGTCCTAGCTACCCGTGCGGTACGGCGAGGTAGACCGGTAAATACGTCCTACTATTCTATCCTAACTATTATACTAGTAGGAGTTAGATGTTACTAGAGGCTAGGTCGGAAGATTATAGTACTATTCTCTTATTACTAATAGGGATAAGGGCGGCGGCGAGGTAGTTAACTAGGTCAGGCGCCCTCTACTAGTTTATACTAGTAAAAGAGATGTTAGTAAGAACCGATAGAGAGGACGGGCTCCGCCCTAACTAAAGAGAAGAGAATATAGTTAACGAAACCTTAGTATTATAGATAGTAGACCCGACCCCTCGATATACCGCCCCGATAGTAGGCCTATTAGGGGGGGGAGGGAAGGAGCCGAATAATAGTATGGCCTGCAGATAGTAGGTGGAGTTTTTATCCCTTAGCTGGGTTTCTCCCCGAACGACAGGTGCGCTAGGCGTACCCCCTGAAAAGTCTACCCTTATTAGCTTTAGCTAGCATAGGAGTATAATTAATTAATTAGTAATATTATTTATAAGAATATCCTTAGATAGTAGGCGTTTAAGTACTTTAAATATATTAAAAGCCTTAATATTATTAATATATATACCTATTTTAGCCTTAAAGAATATTTTATAAAAGTAGATATAGAGTTTCTTATAATAAGTAAGACTACTAGCTTCTACTAGTTTATACTAGGTATTTTCTTTTACTACTTATTAGAATTCTATAACTTTCTAGGAAGTAGCGCCGTCTTATATAGGCCCTACCCTAGGCTTATATTTATTAGAATAAATAGAGTTATTTTTAGGGTTATCCTCTAATCCTTCTTTATTATTACTATTATATAATCTACTTACCTTAATAGTATTATTATCTTATAATCCGCTTATATTAGAAATATTCTTATTTAAAGCTAAGTTAGTATTTAGGTTAGGTTAAATAAGAATGTTAGCGATTTATAGTAATAGGGTACTAAAGCTTATATTATAAAGAATATATTAGTAATCTAAAATACCTTATAATCTCTCTTTAGCTTAATTTATTATAGTTATTATAACCTAATTATATATAGATTAAGGGAGTATTATATAATATTATAAGTTATAAACTATTAATTCTCTTCTTAAATAATAGTATATTCTATTATAAATAAATAGAAATAGATTATATACTTATTACTAAATATAATTCCTACCTCTTTAAGCTAAGTAAGCTTAGCTTTTAGTTTTATAATAAAGGTATTTATAACTTTATTTATAGGGCTTATAACCTTTACCTTCCTATCTACTAATATTAGTAGTAATATAATAATAATATTAAGCTTTATCTTCCTAGTTCCCTATAAACCCTTAATAAGTCTAAGGTAATTAGGTATATATACTAGGTATTCTAAGGCACCTATCTAAGATTTATCTAGCTTAATATCTTAGAGTATAAGGTTTCTTTTAATATTAATCCCTTAGAAAAGATTATATACCTTATCTATATATGGGTCTTACTTAAGAATAAGTTATTACTATTATAAGTTATAAATATAGGTTTTAATATCTTAATAGCGGCTAATCTTAATTTAGATAGAATATTAGATAAGACTAGCCTAACTATAACTATAATTACCTTTCTATTAAAGTAGAAGCTCTTAATATCCTAGTATAGGATATTAATAGAGTTTATTAGATTAAAGACTAATTTTAGTTCTAATCCACTCTATATATTATCTTTAAAGGGATAATTAAGTATAATAGTATAATTAATAAAACTAATATATAGGAAAGGTCTTAGTAGGATAGTAGCTACCTACTCCTCTACTCTTATATTAATAATAAAGGAGTCTTCGCTTAAGAAGTAATACTTAAAGTTAGAGGGTAGATAGAGGAGACCTATATATATATAATTAGCCCTAAATTTAAGTTATATAATATATAATTAATATTTTTAGTATAAACTATCCTTAATATCTTAGAGATTATTCTCTTTTTAATAGATTATTAATATACCCTTTATTATCTAGTATTTATTATTATTAGTATATATATTATAAAAAGGTAGAGTAATAGATAGATAGTCTTCGCGTAGTATAACTTAACCTTTCTAAATCTTATACTTTATATTAATTAACCTATTAAACTAGTAAGTATATAAAGGGAATACTTAATTATACGCGAAAGTAACTAAGATTATATAATAAGAGATATAAAAAGCTTCCGTCTCTAATATATAAAAGAATATAATTATTTTAAGTAGATTATTATTAGGCTAACTAAATATATAGAAAAGCTAGTCTTATATATATTAGAACTAGTCTAGTATCTTAGTATTATAAAGGATCCCCTTAGTATACGCCTTTATTAGATAGAACCTTAGATTAAAGTATACTAAGTTTCCTATATTATAATATATAATTCCGCCCTTATTATTTAAGTTTATAATATAATTAGTATAAGGTTATTTAATATAATTTATAATATCTTTAATTAACTTAAGTAACCTCTAGATTATTATATTATTACTAATATTACTTATAATATTTAGTTAAATTATCTAGGTATAAATATATTCCTCCTTACGCGTGTACTTAGTTATAGGTAATAGCTTAGTAATATACGCCTTAATCTCTAGGTGAATATAAGATAATTAATATTAGTTTTTATCTAAGTAGATCCTATATCTTATATAAGCTCCCGTGCCCTTAAATTACCTAATAGGAGAGGTCTAGCCCTAGAAGATAAGCTTAACTTTATATAAAGGTAATATTATTAACTACTATAAAGTACCTTAGACTACTAGGTTAGTATTTATATTCTAACGATTATCTTTATACTATTATATCTAAGGATCTATAAATACCTTACTACTTACTATATTTAAGTCCTTATTATCTAGGCTAGCAGTTATAATTACTTATAAATTTAGTATATTAAATTAATAAGGTATTACTATCTAGTAGGGTAATAATATATTATAAGGTTATATATATATTAGATAGGATACGTAGTATAAGTAGGTATAAACCTATTAACATAGTTATTTTTACGCGTTACTACTCTTATAACTAGGAGTAGGATATAAGTAAAGGGGTAGAGGTATTATTATTAGAAGATAGTTAAAGAGATAAGGGGGGGTAATAGTAAATTCGCGTATAAGAGTAGGATACTAAGGGAGTTAAGTAAAGTAATAATATAATAAGAAAGTATTAATTTTAGTTATAAATAATATATTCTTAGTATTAAAAAGCTTATACTAGATAAGAGTAGGTAATTATTAATTATTTAGTTATATATTTACGCTATTAAGCTTTTATAGTTAATAGGTATTAGGTGCCTAGGTAAGTTAGTAAATACTTACGGACGTATTATTTAAGTCTTCGGCGAATTAATTAATACTTATAGATTTATAAGAGCCTTTATTTTTACTATTTATTACTAATAATATAATAGGAATAACGCGGTAGATAGGGCTTTAATTAAGTTATTATATTAAAAGCTACTATTTAGCCTTACTCTTATAACTAATTATAGTAAGTTAAAGCCTCCTTAAATACTTAATAGTAGTAGTAGAAATAAAGAATAATAATTATAACTCCCTAACTTTCTATATTTAGACTTTCCTCTAGAACCTACTAAGTACGTTAAGTTTATTAAACTATAATAATTAAATTAAATATACCTTAAGGTAATATTATTTTAGGTATAAACCTTACTAGTAATTACTATTTAACTACTATAACCCCCTTTAATATAGTATTACTTTACGTATCTTAATTAATATTAGCTATTATAGTAGTAGAGGAAGAGGTATCAGGTAGGGTTAATATATACTCTCCTCTTATAATTACCCCTATTATTAATTATCTTTAAGAGCCCTTAGCTTAAGGGTATAAACCTTATAGTATACTATAATAACGCTAATACCTCTAGGCTCTATATTAGCTTATTAATAATAATATTAGTATTAACTTTCCTATATCTATATTTAACTAATTTTAATATTTATTAATTAGTAATAATAACCTTATAGTAGATTTATATCTCCTTAAGTATAGAATCTGCTACTAAGCTACTTAATATCCCGCCCTACCTTTATACTTTTATATATAACCTCTATCCTAGCTTATAGTTACTACTTTAGCCGGCTATTAATAAAACTATACTATATCTATCCTAGGGAGATATCCTTATCTAATAGAGCTTTACTAGTAACGGGGATTATTAGAAAGGCTAAGTAGGAAGGTGCTATATATAGAAAGATAGTAATTAGCGCCCTACCCCTAGGAGCTATTACTCCTAGGGGTTCCTACCTAAATATTAGTTTTAGCCTAAAGTCAGATTTTTTAATATTATATACTCCCTATTAATAATAATATATCCGCAGCTTCTTAGGTTTAAGAGGTATTTATAGTAGAGGCTTATAGTATATTTCATCGTGGCGGATTTATATATAGCGCCGGTATTCCTAAGTATTATACTATTAAAGAGAGATATATATAGAGACGTATTACAGGGCTAATTCTAGAAAGTACCTAATTATAAAGCCTAATCTTAAGGCTACGTACGACTAACGCTAGATAAAGAGTAGTTACTATATAATTATATACTACGTCTTAATAATATTACGTACTTATTTTATATTATAAGGCGAGAAGTATAGACTTTTAGAAGAAATACTAAAAAATCCGACGTTAGGCTAAAACCGATATTTAGATAGAAACCCCTAGGAGTAATAGCTCCTAGTGGTAGGGCGCCGATTAGTAGTTTATAGGGAAGTTCGCTAGAGTATCTAAGTAGTTAGTATAATAGCTAAATAATTAGATAGATACTTATATAGGTTTTACTATAAAGGCTATAGCTATTATTATAATTAATAGCTATATAGAAAAAGGAAGTACTCTAAGACGGTACTTAATTATAATTCCCGTAGCTAAGTATTTAGTTCTTAATAGTAGGACAGGCTAAATCTTATTTATTTAATTAGTAGTTTCTCGCGCTAAATCCCTTATAGATAGTAGGACTAGGATTAGAAGAGTATATTAGTAGTAGACCCCCTAATAAACGCAGGTTTAAAAAATCTCTTTAGATATATACTAAGACCCTAATTTATTATTACTTAAAATTAATAGGATTAGGCCTCCTTTACTATATTAATATCTTATTAATATAATTAACTCTATTAATTAATTACTTAAGTATATTCTTTTACTTAAGAGGTCTATATTTTACTAATCTAAGTATAGGCCCTTTATCTATATATAAAAGCCTCGCTCTAGAGCCCTCGCGCTACTCCTATCCTATACCCCTACCTCGCCGCTATAAGGCCTACTATTAGAAACTCCTTTTTAGAGAATTTATATAAACTAATATACTTTTAGAGATATTTACCCTAGAATAGCCCTATATCTCTACTAGGGCGTTATATTAGTATAAAAGCGATATCTAGTATACTTACTATATAATAGTATTACGCTTATAATATATTAATTATAAACCCTCTACTCTATTTAATTCTTCTAATAGAGGCGTAGCGTTATAAATCTATATATTTACTAAAGTTATTAGTAATTAATTAGAAATTACCTATTTTATATCTATTAGAATTATTCTTAAATCTACTAAGACCTCCGCTAAGACCTCTTAAAGAAAGACATTTAAAATTACCCTCTTAGAATTAATATCTATACCTACTAATAACCTTATATATTATTTTAAAGTTCTATAAGGTAGATAATATATATAATCTATAGTAATAAGCTTTTTTAGTTTCCTAATTAATATAATCCTACTATTATAGTACCCTACTATTAGACTCTACTTTCTAGTATACCTTTAAAGTTGAAAACTCTAGAATAGTTATATATTACTCCTACGTAGACTATATAATACCTCCTACAGCTATAATATATCCCCTAGATATTCTATATATAATAAGGAAGTAGTATAGTATATCTTAAGTATAACTAAAAATTAAAAGTTAAAAATTATAATAATTAAAAATAAATTCCCTATAAGAATTAAACTCCTATTAGTAGATATCTCCTCTAATAATAATTAGTTTGCGTATTAATATATATAGATTAGATATTTTTAAGTTATTAATTATTACTATAACTAAGAGAATAGAAATTATTTATATTATTATTTCTATAAGTTAGTATAAGAAGGAAATTAGAGAATAATATACTAAATTATAGAGCTAACTAGGTTATAAAGCCTCTTAATCTCTTTATATTAAGTTATACTCTATCTTAATACTTATCTTATAATTATTTCTATTAATAGTTATAGTAATATATATAAGGGAATAGGTAAGTAAATATAAGTAATATTAGTAATTATAATAGTATATATATTTATTAGGTACGGTAGATATATTAATAATATTCTTAAACTCTAGGCCTAGTAAAAAAAGAGGTAGCTTTATAGAGAGATAAGCTAATTAATTACTCTAACGCGTTATAAGGTCGGTCTAGTAAGTAGTAGATATAGCCTCTCTTTTAGGCTCCTCCTACTAAAGCTACGCGTTTATAAGGCCCTTCTAATATTATTAGGTATTATATTAACTTAAATCTACTACTAGTAGAAGTTAGTCTATATTATTATCTAGTATAATAGTATCTTTAAAAGTATTACCTTTATACTAGGATATAGTATAACTTAAGGGAGCTTTAAATACTCTAAAATAGATATTATAAGGATAATTAGAAACTTAGTAGCTATTATTTAATACTAGCCCTTAGTAAATTAAAAGTAAAGTTAATAATATTAAATTACTTAAGGATACTTATTTTATAATCTAGAGGTAAGTAAAATTTATATTATTAATAGAAAAAGGGAAGACCCTTAATATAAGTCTATTAATAATTAATAAATAAACTCTCTACTACCTCTATCTTTACGCGCTTAGTAAAAGGTACTTTATAACTAATAAAGAAAGATTAAATAAAGTTATAAATATAAAGAATATAAGATAGCTAGGCTAAAGGATTTCTAATTATAAGTTATTATAGTAGATAAGGCGTTTATCTTTCTTCTAGTCCTAGCTAGGGTTAGAGTAGAGGACTCTATATATTAATTCTATAATCTTAAGAATTAGTTTTCTAGATAGTATAATCTACTATAAGTTTATATATATAAAAAGAAATAGAAAATTAAAATAAAATTAAAATAAACTTACTAGATAAGTCTAAGAAGCCTAGACTATTATTATAAGATATTATATATAGTTTATTAGAGCTTTTTAAATAGACTACTTAAGTACTCTATTAATCTATAATAAATTAGTTATATTAAAGGAGTAGTACTTTTAGCTTACTCTTTTTAACTTATTATAAGGACTCTTTTTAAGCTTATTATAAGGACTTACTCTTTTAGCTTATTATAAGGACTCTTCTTTATATAAGGTATTATAACCTAGATAATATACCTAATAGGAGTACTTAATATGTATTAACCTATTAGGAGCTTAGGACCTACTTATATTAATTATAAAGGTTAATAGTATATAGCTAAGAGTTAAGACTAGGGAGGGAATAAGTTATACCTAAATTAAGGATATTAATATAAATATAAGTTATAAGATATATATATTATTACTATTATAGTAGTCTATTATAATAATTTAATAGATATATTACTAAGATTAGTAATTACTAATAGTTTATACTATTAGTAAACTTGGCGTAGATTTATATATAGAATAATTAACTAATACTATTCTTTTATCTAATATAATATAAAGTATAGGTAAAAGGTAAGAGACCTAGAAAAGGATAATAGTATTTCTTATAATAATAAAATAATCTTATTTAAGATATATATTAATATTAGCTATAAAGCTAATACTACTAATTATAGGCTTCTATTTACTAGACTAGATTTTATAAAGTTTAACTATATACTAATTAAGGAATATCTAGATTTATATAATAGTAAGTAAATACTACGTAGATCCCCGCTTAATAGGCTATTAATAAGTTATAAAAGATAGAGTTAAGGATTACCTTATTAATTCTAAGAGAGCATAATAGTATTTCTAATACTAATAGTTTAATCTTAATTATAAATAGATTCTAAGATCTTACTTATTCCCTTTATAAGAGAACTCTTTCTTATACTTTAATTACTAACTATAACTATCTTTAGAAGTAGTAAATTAAAATCCTCTATATTATAATAATATAGTACTTAAATAGCTTAAATAAGCTCCTTTAATCCTTAACCTAAAATTTATAAGCTATTATCTATATCTAAAGAGCTTATTATAGATAATCTCTAAGTAATTATTAGGGTAATATAAGTTATAAATATATTAAGTTATTACTTAGCCTTAAGTATTAAATTAAAGATTAAGACTTAAAAGGTTTCTAAGTCCTTTACTTAATCTAATAACCTTTATTTATAAGGCTATCTATCATAATTATATTAGAGCTATCCTTAATAAGGATTATATTTCTAATACTAATTTATTAATCTTATTAAATATAACTTTTATTATTAATAGCGAGATTATCTTATATAATAGTAGCTAGCTACTATATAACTTCCCGCTTAATAGGTTATTAATAAGCTATATAATTACTTAGAACTAAAGGGAAAAGCCGGCCTAGTTCTAATATAGATTAAGGAAATACTTTCTATAATCTAGAGATAGACTTTTATCTAATAAAGCTCTATTATATAGAGTTACTTTATATATAATTAGTAATAGGAAAATTCGTATATATTTTAAAAGTAGGTAGTAGTTATAAAGTAGCTAATTATAAATAACTAAGATATAAGAATAATAGAGAAAGTATAATATTTATACAATTAGGAGAAGAGTTCTTCCTTTATTATTAATTACTTTATTAAACGGTCTTTAGCTTTTTAGAGGAATAACTTATACTTTTTAGTTAAATTATTAATATTAGAGCTATCCTTAATAAGGATTATATTTCTAGTACTAATTACTTAATCTTATTAGATATAATTTTTATTATTAATAGTAAGATTATCTTATATAAGCGGAGCTAGCTACTACGTAACTTCCCGCTTAATAGGTTATTAGTAAGTTATATAGTAAGCTTCTTATAATATTTATATTTATAAAAGAAGAAGGAAAAGATAATAAAGATATATTTATATCTCTCTATTATACTTTATAGGTAAGATCGTGAATATTTTACTACCTAAGATTATTAATTATTTAGAATTAAAGGGAAAAGCCGGCCTAGTTTTAATATAGATTAAGGATATACTTTTTATAATCTAGAGACGGACTTTTATCTAATAAAGCTCTATTATATATAGTTACTTTATATATAACTAGTAATAGGAAAATTTATATATATTTTAAAAGTAGGTGGTAGTTATATAGTAGCTAACTATAAATATTAAAGATATAAGGATAATAGAGAAAGCGTAGTATTAATATTATTAGGAGAAGAGTTCTTCCTTTATTATTAATTACTTTATTAAATAGTCTTTAGCTTTTTAAAGGAATAACTTATACTTTTTAAGTAAATTATTAATTAAATTCTAATAGTTTTTTAATTATCTTTACTACTTAACTATTATATATTCTTATTAGCTTATAATTAAACTTTAGAATATATAATCTATTAAATATAGATATAATATTAGTAATATATAGAGGGAGAGAACGGGATACTATATATATAGCTTAGGAAATCCGATTATAATTAATTAAAGATAGAAGAGATATAAGTAAGGGGAGTATATAAATATAATTAGCTCTAATAAGATAAGACTAAGGTTATACCTATAACCTCGCTCTCTTATAATAAATTAATATAATAAATAGACTAATTAGCTATTCCCTTAAATAGACTAGACTTATCTATCCCCTTACTCCTAAGTTAGAATAGTAGACTAAATAATCTAGTCCGCGTTACTACTAAAGGTACTTATATTATTATTTAATCTAATAACTAGCTTATATAAGGTAGATACTACCTCTTTTAACTAGCTAATATTATCCCGTATCTCTTCTAATTTAGATTAGGTTAACGTTAATACTTACTTAAGTAAAGGCGGTAATAAAATAGCTTATTTATATTATAACGCCGGTTATAAGGGAGGTATATTTAGCTTTAAGAGTGGTATTAATAGAGGTAATAATAATATTTTTAATATATTAGATAGTAATTAAGGAAGAGGATTCTAGGAGTTAAGAGATAAAGGTTAACGCGTAAACCTCTAATATTAAGGTCTCTTAAGTATAAGGGATATACTATTAAAAGGTTATATCTACTAATAGCTAGTATATTATACTATTAAGGCGTAGGAATTATTAGGTTAATAAGGAGAGTAAAAGTAGTAGTTATAGATATTATTAAGTTAATTATAAATTACCTACTCTTAGTAAATTATATTAAATTTTATATTTAATATATATTAGATCTATTCATTTAACGCCTAATAGTTAACCTATATTCTTAGGAAAGATTAAAGATAATAAAGTAATATATATATAAGTATTATAGGGGAGGTTTTAAAATTATAAGTAGTTTAATAAAGTACCTTCTATATTATAATATTTCTAAATATAATTTCCTATATAAGAAACTATAAGTCTTACCCTCTTTACCTCTCTTATAATTCTAACTAGTATAGCTAGTAACGTATAACCTAAGAGAGGGTAAGGTTTTAGAAAAAGATAGTATAAAGGATAATAATATAAGGCCTCTTATCCTTAATATAGATAACTTTAATACTTATATAAGGACCCTAGCCTACTAAGCGCCTTTAACTAGCCTAAGGTATTATAGTCTATAAAGTAGTAAGTATAAGGAGCCCTTAAATCTACCCTCTATTAGTATTATCTATAAGGGAATACTATTTATATCCTCGCGTGTTTAAGTTAAGACGTTTAGTAAAGTTAGTAGTTATTAGATAAGGCGGGGCTATTATATTAATAATATAAATATTAATCTTATAAAATTTAGGATATCTTTATAGTATTTAGATAAAGATAGAGGTAAATATAAATTATTTACTAGTATATATAACTACGCGCTCGCTTAATAGCTTTATAAGGAAAAGATTATTAAAGGCGGGCGTAATTAATTCTTCCGCGATATTTAACTTAAATTAATATATAACCTCCTAAGTTATAAGAATATTAGTACCTTAACTAAGATATAGAATAGTATCCTATTTAATATTAATAAAGATAAGTAGATAAAGTAAATATTTACTATTTAATTAAAATTTAAGGGTACTAAATTAAAGGAATATAATATTATATATTAAGATATTACTAAGACCCTTAAATTTCTTCTTAGCTACTATATATTTAAAGATAAGATAGTATTTAAACCCGTATAAGAATATAATAATAGTAATAAGCGCGTATATACTAAGATATATATAAGTAACTAGTAGTAGGAAACTTAGGAGAAGCTACTTAAGGGAGCTATTATAGTTTTAATCCTTCTTTCTACTAATAAGACTATACTTATATAATATAGAGGCGACCTAGCCGCGTAGCCGGTCTATATTACTATAAGAAACCTAAAGGTTACTATGCGTTAAAATTAAAGGCGGCTAGGGATAGTACTCCTAAGACTTCTACCTATTATACTTAATAACGGCGAATATATTAAATCTTATATGTAATATTATTCTATATTAATTATATTAGATTATAAGTATAATAGAATTATAAACCTAGTATAATCTAAAGGTACTAAGATAAGACCTAGTAATTAGAACTATTATAATTATAAGGCTCTAGATTATATATATAGATTAAAAGGTCTAATACTACTACCTAATTATTATAGGCTTTATAGTAGACTATGAAGAGTAGGTACTTATTATAAGAGTTAAGAGTAACTAATAGTATATAATTTATATAGTACCCCTAAATAAATACGGAGACCTCTAGGGTAAATAGCGCCCCTAAACCTACTCCTTAACCTAGTCCTAAATTCGGCGATAATATAAAGAAGATATACTAGAAAATAATAAGATATTTATATATCTAATATATAACTTCGCTTAGTTATACCTTATAATAAATATATATAAAGTAATACTAGTTAATATATTATATTAATAACTTAAGGGTATAATTAATTATCTACTTAAATAGATTAATTAAGCTATTTATAAGAGCGTACCTACTATTAGGAAGTAGAAAGGGGATAAGATAGTACTAAAAGACGCGCTAGGAATAGTATAACTAAATAAAAGGTTTTATATTATTCTAGCCTTCTATAATTTAAAGACTTTTAAGTATTATAACGCCGTTATATAGTAGATAGGAAAGGACTAAAGATTAGTTATATAATAGCTAATACTAGTTATTACTCTACTTTTACTAGACCCTTATAAATTAGAAATGTATTATACCTAGGCGCTAGTAAACTTTATATTAATTACCTAATACTACTTATATAATAATAAAATATTAAGATATCTTAAATATATACTCTCTTAGTTTAATAACTTAAAGGACTATTTTTATTAGTTTAGATTAAATAGGTAATTTAATATATTAAAGCTCTACGTAATAATATATTATATTAAGTAGATTTAAATATTTAGTATTATAAATAACTATAATATTAAATATAGAAAAGTAGTATATTACTATCTAATTAATAAGTAAGAGACCTTCTAGAATTAAATAGTCTATTATACTACCTGTTACTTATAAATATAAGTTATAAAAGATAATATATTATATTCTAATATAAGACTATCTAATCTAAGAATAATAGACCTTATAATTAAAGTACTAACCCTTAATCGCGTAATTTAACTTACGGAGTTCTAATATAATCTAGACTTATAGGAGAGGTAGGTAGCTTAAAGGGTAGAGTTTACCCTAAATTACTAGTACTAGCTATTTATAATATAAAATAGACTATATACTAATAATCTACTAGGGATACTAGCTATTTATATATACTAATATTAATAAGATAGGGATAGGGATATTATACCTAGTAAAGTTATAGATAAAAGAGATATTAATCTTAATTAGGTAAACTTATACTTTATATACCTATATCTATTATTAAAATACTAGAAATTAGATAGGAAAGATCTAGAAGACTTAGAGAACTAAGTTATAGATAGGGTAATATATAAAGCTAATTAATAGAGATAAGGAGACTAGAGACGTAATTATATATTAGTAGAAGAACTCTAGTTATATTCTTATATAAGTTCCCTTTAGGGTTAAAAACCTACTAGACTTTAGCTTCTTTTAATAGTAGTAGATATAGGCTGCCTTAATACTAAGGGTAAGCTATTATAATATAGTAGTACCCTTATTAATTTCCTAAAGATCTGTAATAGGGGTACTTTATATAAAGTTTATAGGATAGTTAAGGTTAAATTATAACTAGTAAGTTTAATTATAAAACCTAGGATACTAGGGGCGCGTCGGATTATCCTTATAATAATAGTTATAAGGAGTATATATATTATACTAGTATATATTAGTAAGGCTACTAGAAAGGATAATATAACTTATATTAATAATTATATTAACTAGGATTTCTATAATTTAATATATAACAAGGATTTACTTTAGGGATACGCGTTTAGGGCTATTACTAGTAGTAGGACTAAGGTTAGAATAGGTATAAATTATAAGGTATATAATATATATTAAACTAGTCCCTACTATTTACCCTTAATATTCCTACCTACTTCTTTAATACTTTCTCTTATTTCTTTAATAACCTTCCTATCTCTCTTTATATATAAAGATCCGTATTAATAATCTATATATTAAGTTACTAAGTAGAAGTAATAGGTAATATAATATAAGGAATTATAATTAATACTTAGTAATTATAGTATATATAACTCTAAGTATCTAGATAATATTAATTAGGCTTATTATATAGTAATAAGTATATATACTTCCTAATTCTATATAATAATTAGCGTTACTAGACCTTACTAACGCGGCCCGCTTATTAGTATATATTAATACTTTATAATAATAGGTTCTTTATTATATCTAAGTCTATATTTATATTAATACTTATATCTATATATAAATTAATATCTATATTAATATCTATAAATAGTAGTAATTATAATAAGGCTATAATAATTATATATAGTAAAATTAAAAAAGCTACTTATAAGAATTAAACTATTAGCCTAGGCTTTTCTAGGGTTTAGGAAATATATAGATATCTAGGTATTTATAATTAGATAAGCTTATCTCTAGATATTAGATATAATATTATACTAATATAGATAGGTAAAAAAGCGCGGGCTTTAATAACTACTAAGAGCTTAGATAAGGATACTCTAATTATTATAAAGTAATTAAAGTCTAGGATAGTAAAAATTAAGACCTATTATAAGACTAACTTAAGAGAACCTAAGATACCTTCTCCTAAAAAGCGCGCTTTATTAAAGAAGAAGGTAGCTAGTAATCCTATTAAGGTAGCACTTAATAATAATAAACCTATCCCTCCTAGCCTAAAGAAGTAAAGCCTTATAAAGAAGGCTATAAAGGGTAATATTAATAAGTTAATCTCCCTTATAAAGGAAGGTAATAGTATAGTCTAAAACACGCGTTAATTCTATTATATTATTAATATTTCTCCCGTTTTTATTATATTATTTAGGAATAAATAGAATTAAGGGAGTAGCCTACTATATTATAACTTTATATATTATAATATAAGCTATATATATACTTATTATAAAAGTAAAGAGATAGAATAAAAATTAAAGTTAGTCGCGGTAGTAGTAGGTATATTAGGATAGTATTAGATTTATAGTATAATAGAGAAGTTATAGTAAATAAATTTAGCTATATAGGTACTTATTCCTTATTTCTAGACTCCTACTATATAGGATTACGTTACGTAGGCGTGATTTTAATAAAATAGTAGATATAGTATATATATTATATTTACTAAGACTTCTAGCCTTATATAATATTACCTCTAACTTTAAGGAACTCCTTATAAATAACGCGTTAATAATAGTAAATATTATTTATTCCCTTCTTATATAATTATAATTAGATAGGACGGGTAATATAGAACAGAGTCTAGAAATTTATATAATATAGTATAGTCGGCGAAGATTATAAAAGAGAAGCTAGATATTAATAAAGCCGTCTATTTATTAATCCTTATCTAACTCTAGGAGTAATTAGAAGCTACTAGCCTCCTAGGCTAATAACTTAATATAATAAAGGTAAGAAATTATTTATAACCTACTTTTACTAAGATCTATATAGAGTTTACCTATATCTTTAGTAATACCCTAGAAGAATAAAAGGACTAGTATCTACTCTTCCTCGCCTAATAAAATAATTATAATAGAAGGAGGTAAGTAAGAGCTAGATAATACTATAAGGATAGCTAGGAGGAGTAGGGGATATAGAGCCTAGAATTATTTATAGAATTTAATAATAGGTTATATTCTACCCTTAGGGGTAAAAAGGATTATTAGGATAACTTAATCTACTATATAATTTTATATATTAGGAATAGCGTAGACTAGAGTATAATATATATACTATAAGATATTTAAAAAACTAGTATATATAACTAAGATATAAATATAGATAACCTTAATTATAAGAGATTTATATCCTTAATTAGGACTAATATAGGTTATAATAATAGTATAGTTATATATATACCCCCTAGTCTATTAAGTATAGTTATTACTAATAAGTAAGAATAGAGGATAGCGCTTATAGAAATATATATCTAAGGTATAAAGCGCTTTTTATTTAAACTCTAAGACTAATTAATTTACTAGTATATAGTATATAATATAATAAAACCCTTACTTAACTATTAATCCTAAAGACTAAGATGTCTAATTAAAATCTAATAAATATAAGTAGGGTAGTACCGTATATATAACTAAGATAAATACCTTATATTAAAGTAGGAAGAAGGGCGCTACTTATAATAAAAGATCTAACCTAAGGAACGCGGTATCTTAAGATAACCCTTAAGTTTTAATATTTATTAAATATCTATTAGGTTTAAATAACTACGCCTCACCTTATAAACTAGGGTTTACCTAGTTTAATTTCTACAAAATAGGGAATTCTCCCTTAAACACGTAAATTCTACCTTTATTAATAAACCTAACTTTTATTATACTTTATTCCCTCTTATACTCTAGGACTATTAGTATATATCTATATATATATATAATACTAGTATAGTATATTAGAAGGTATAATAGCTAATACTTATCTAAGAATATAAATTATTAACTTAATTCTATACTAGAATAAATATATATAGAATATATCTTATAATACTAATAGGCGAAATAATAAATATAATAACTTAAGAAGTAAGTATAAGTCTAGTAATAAGTCTAATAGTAATAAGGAGAACTAGTATCCTTAAAGTAGGGGTAAGCGGATATATAAAGATACCTTCTCTAATACTAGGCGTATAGAGATAAGGGTAATATCTTATACTAGATAGGAAGTTAATTAGCTAATCTAATAATAGGATAAGAGTATTATAAGTAAGTCCGCTTATAAGAGGTTAAGTAAAAGGTAATTAATAGGGTAAGTTTAAACTAAATACTATAACTATTAAATACTAATAGGATTAAGATAGTAGTAATAACTACCCTTTATATCTCTAGAGTAGTATAAAGCGCTAAGATCTAGTTAAGTCTAGTAAGATATATTAAATTATTTAGTATAATTATAAGAAGTTCTTAAAGGTAACTATCTTAATAGGCTATATATATAATCTAGATAAGGGTAGGGAACTTTAGCCGGAGGATAACCTTAATTAGATAAGTAATAGGATATAAGACGCGTGGGATATAATAACTAAGCGTTTAGGGTTTAATATTAGGAATAAACCTATAACTATTAAGGAGTAACCTAAGCTTAAGGAAGTACGAAAGGTTAGGTTAATATTAGTAGGTCCCTTATATCTAAGCTAATATATATCTAGTTACTTAATTTATTTAATTAATAGCGTAACTACTTAATATAGACTATATAAATTATAATATCCTCCGTATATAATTAGTATAACTTATAGCGTAGAATAACTACCCTTACTAATAATCTCTTAGATAGATTAGTATTCTTATATTATAATATAACTATCTTTCTATTTATTAGGATAGGGTATAACTAACGCTAGTATAAGTTAAAGATAGGAAAGGGTAATAGGTAAACCCTATTATTATTAAGGTACTTATAAGGATATTCTTTAAATAGAGGAGAAATAGCTTTACTAATAAGGAGTATATAAAAGAGTATTTTAAACCCCTTCCCGATTTCCTAATTATATATACTATTACTCTTATAGAATATACTATCTTAGAGTACCTTAATAGAGAGTAGAGTATCAAGAAATTTAAGGGTAAGAAAGCCTAGAGTTTATATATACCTCCTAACCCTTTATAAGTAGAGGGATAATAGTATAATTAGCTAATAATAAATGGCTTAAGACTACTAGAGTAAGACTTAAAATACTTAGGAGAAGGTTAATAATTATAAGCATAAGGACTATATTTACTAGCTCCTATTAAAGGGGATTAGAGACGCTATTAGGGATATAAATAACTTTAGTAATAAAGCTAGTAACTAGGACCCTATTAGTACTTAGATCGCTAATTTACTATAAATTTATAGCTTAGATAATAGTAAAGATATAGATAGCTTAGATAATTAGTAATAAAGGGGCCGTTCTAATATTAGGCTTAAAAGTAAGTATTTTATACTAACTAATAGTATAGGGAAAGATAGAGGCTTAACTAACTATTTATCTAGGTAATATATTTAAGATAGATCTTATAAATAATAGGACCTTACTTCTTAGTCTTAATTTTAATTTAATACTATTATCCTTAAATACTACTAAGATATAAGTAGTAGGTACTAGTAATATAGGTCTAGTAAAGTAAATCTATCTTATATATAGCTAATTTCTAATCTACGGTAAAATAAATAACGTCTAATAAACTCTCCCTCTACTAGTAGTAAGTTACTAAGTAAGCTAAACGCGCTGAAAGCTTTAAAGCGGCTTATAGGGAAATATACTATTATTATTAAGTAAAAGGAGGAGTAGCCTATTAAGCGGGTAGCCTATAAATCCTAGATAATAGAAGATTTATAGGAGGTCCTTAAGCTAGTAGATTATATTTAGTATAAGAAGGGTAGAGTAGACGTAGTAATATAGCCTAATAAGAAGGATTAATACTAAATATATAAGAAGTAGATTTAGAAGAGGGCTAATATAATCTTAACTCCTAAGGTAGGTCCTATTATAAAGCTAGGAGAGGAGTAAGGTAGCTTAGGCGGTATTTATATATAGTAATTACTTAGCTATTAATAACTATAATTAATAAATATAGAATATAGAATATATAAGTTTATATAGCCTTAAATTTAGTACTAGTAATAGCTAAGGCGGTAATCTTAATAAAGGCGTAGAAACTAATTTAGATAATATATAATAATATAGTAGTAATAATTAATAAACTAGGAAAACTATTAAAAGTAATAATAGAGTAATATATATTTAATAAATATAATTTAATTAATTTAACCTAGTTACTTAATATAATATATACGTTATAATATAGACTCTAGTATAGTTATATAAAGTATAGTAACTTATTAATATAAGATAGTATATTTATATACTTAAGGTACTATTCCATATTAACTTTATCTCCTATATAGGGATATAGACTTAGGTGCCTATTTACGTATTTTACGTAAATAGTAGTAAATTACAGGTTTCCCGGTTTACTAATAGAGTACTATTCCTTAATAATAGTAGTAATACTATTATAACTAACCCCTATTAGGTACTAACCTTATTATTAGGTATTATATAACTATTTATAGAAGAACTAATACCTATTAGAATTAATACTATCTTTATAATACTAACTAATCTATTAGTCCTCCTTCTACCTTAATTAAGTTATTTATAATAAGACCCTTTATATAGCTCTTTACTAAGTCTATATTATCTTTACTAAGATATCCTCCTTATTACTAGACCCTTACTACCTACTAGCTTTTCTAGTATTAGGTCTTCTACTACGTTAATTATCCTAAGTCGACTTATACTAGATAAGACCCTTTATAAAAGGCTTCTACTACTCTAGATATATTAGAGTACTATTAAATCTATCTAGAATTAACGGCCTTATTAGGATAATACCTTACGCCTTAGATATAGGTTAATATAAGGGCGTAATATGAGATTAGAGATGGATTTAAGACGGAAATTAACGGCGGCGAGCTTATAGAGCGACGAAGCGTTTAAGAAACGCGGATAAATAAACGACAGTCCTAGGGACCCTAATAATAGCTGCCACAGCGGTAGTAGTACTAGGGATAGGGGTAGTAGTGGCGGTATTAGAGGAGGACGTAAGGGAACGCGTAGTAGTTTCCTAGTAATTCGATAATAACTAGTAACGCAGGAATAAGCATTTTAGGCACACTATAATAGAGGTAATACGCGGGGAAGAGACAGGAAGAAGGATACCTATCCTTCTATAGCAGCGGGCGGATAGTTAGCAGTCGCGTTTAAAATAATTACGGCGATATAAGATATATTATATAAGGATATTAACGCGTTATAATAGGCGATAATAAAGGCCGACCTTAACTAAATTAAGGCTATATTAAGAGGGATCTAGTAGGATAATAAGTACTTTAGGGAAGAGTAGAAATATAACGCGTAAGGCCTATATAGCCTCTCTAGTATATTAAATATATCGAGTATATCTTATATACCTAACGCGTATATATAATTAGGATCCCCCTCTTATACCGGGCTATAGAGCTAGGTAGCGTTAATGCTAATAACGCGAACCGTAAGTAGCTAGAACCCCTACCTATAGAGCTAGGTAGATATACGCCGCACGACGCAGCTTCTTATCACGCTAACGGATAGTATAAAGAGAGACTCTACGAAGGATATAACGAGTGAGAGGATTATTATAGCTTTCTAATCGCTTAAATACCTAGACACTTCGAAGATTATTACTTCGAGGAGGTTAAAAAGCGGGGATATATAGCTAGAGATAGCCCGTATAAAGGATAGGGAACGCCTTAAGAAGAACCTAAGATAGGTTAAAAAGACGTGGCACTTAGCTATAATAATAAGGAAGTTATTCGGGGTAATAGTACACGGCATAAAAGCCTCGGTCTTTAATACCGAGGACTAGGGCGCTGTAAAGGAGAGGATCGAGTGGGATAACGAGGTCCTATATAATAACCTTAAGGTAGTTTTAACCCGCTAGCTAATTAGGTCCTATTAGCTAATAAAATTATATTCGTCTCTTATAGTCTTCGTAGCTATACCTAAGTCGGTAGATACCTTAGTAAGGTAGGGGCTAGTAGAAGCTAAGGAGCTAAAGACGGTTAAGAGGTACGAGCCGAAGGCTTATATACTCTAATACTTTAACTACTAGGGGTATAGCTATATAGCGCGTGGATACTCTAATAGGATATCCTATATAGACTATAGGAAGAAGTACGATATAAGGAGCTATAATAATAGGGAATACCCCACGTAGAGGTACTATATAGCGTGTAAGAAGCCTAGATACTCCGCCTAGGAGAAGGGATATTAGATATAGATAAAGGAGAAGTATCGGGCTTTATAGAAGATTACTATAAAAGTACCGTTATACGGTATATAACGAGAAATAACGAAGTAGATAACGGTAGACACCGAAGGCTTTATTATAATCGGGCCTAGGAAGAGGAAGGCGGCAACCGACTTATTATTAAGTAGTAGGACCCTAAGCGGAAGTTAGGGACCTAGGGTTACCCTTAGGTTAAGGGTAGGGAGGCCGCCAATATTTACTTCGCCGAGGTTCGCCGCGACTAAGCTAGGGTAGACTACTCTAGAGATTATAGCCCGCTCGATTATAGTAAGGGATATTAATATACTTATAAATAGTTTAAGTAGTAAGAACCCGCTCGGGAGTCTTAGCAAGCTAAGTATATCTAGCATATCGAACGCATCGAGCATATCTAGGATATCGAGTATACCTAGTAAACTAAATACATCTAGTATATCGAACGTATCCTTAAGCACGTCGAGCCTACTAGACGTACTAAATATATCTAGTATATCGAACGCGCTAAGATACTAGAACGGTAGTATAATAGAAATAGAAGTAGACTTAAACGTATAACTCTAAGCGGATATCTAAGACACTAAGCCTAAAGATCTTATAGTATAATATCCGAAATAAACTTAGTATAATAACCGCCCTATTAGCGGATAAGCGGGTATAGGATATTAATATCCTAGTAATCTAGGAACCGTACTATAATAATAGGAATGAGTCCTCCTATAACCCGAGCTCTAGTACCTTCCACCTGGGGTATAGGGCTGGGAGGGATATACGCATATGCTTCTATATTAATAAGAGACTCGATATAAAAATATAGGAGGTTAGCTATATATCACGCGATATAACGGTCTTAACTCTATAAATAGGTAGAGGGGCTATTCGGGTTTATAGCGCTTATAACCTAAGCCTATTATTAGTTATAAACGATAATCCTTTATATATCCCTAATATAGAGGAGCTTAGTAATACTAGGGAGCTTATCCTCCTTAGGGATTTTAACCTCTACTACCTAAGTTAGAATAACCCTAGGAGGTTCTTATACTACTTAGAGGTAGATAAACTAGCTAAGCTTATATTAGGACGGGGAATAGAGCTTCTCCTACTAGAGGGATCGGTTATATAGCGGGCGCGCGGTTAGGAGAGCGCTATCGACCTAATATTCGCGATACCGCTCCTATTAAACGCGACTATAGAATATAGGGTCGCCCCGGAATTATAATATAGGTCTAATTATCTACTAATCCTTATAATATTAGATATATAAGCGCTAGACTAGCTAGAAGTAAAACGGCGGTTATAAAAGACGGCTGACCCTAAGGAAATAGAAAAGGGTGCTTAAGCCCTAGACGTAGCTCTCTATATAAGACCCCTACGAATAGTAGCGGAGGTTAATAACTACCTAGAATAAATGCTCTAGGGGTTTAAAGAGATTATCGAATAGGCTATCCTATAGGCGAAACTAGGCGGGCGGGCTAAATTATTCTAAAACCTAGAATGCGCGCGGACTACCCGCCGGGTACTAGCCGCTATAAGAAGCTTTCGGAAGGACCGTAGCGCGCTAATAAAAGAGGCCTAGCGACGAATAAGGAAGGAGAGGGATAAGGCTATTACTAGAGTAAAGACCCTATACTTCCGAGAGGGAGTATATAAGGCGGCGGAGTTATTAAAGGGTATATAAAGTCTAGCTAAGTAGGCACGAAATAATAGTATACGGCTACGGCCGCTACCTAGGTTCCCCCTATTAAGTATAAGGGATAGTAGATAGGCTAGAACGTTTAATAAGAAGGTATCTACGCTCCATAAGACCTTCTTCCCTCTACCCCCTTAAGCGGATCTAGAAGATATTATAGAGGTAGTCTACCTAGATCTAATTTATAATAACGACGAGATTATAAAGTATAAGGTACGTAAGGCTATCTATCGCCCGGCCTAGGATAAGGCGCTGGGCCTAGACGGTATATTAAATAGGTTTATTCGTATAATCTCCGGGGGACTCCTAGGTAAGATTACCCACCTGTTTAATGCGTGTTTCTAGTTAGGATACTACTTAAAAGAGTTTAAAAGGGCTAATATAATAATCCTCCGGAAGCCGAAGAAGGAGAATTACGCGGAACCGAAGTCGTATTAACTAATAGCGCTGTTAAATACGCTTAGAAAGGCCCTTAAGATAGTAGTTACGGGGAGACTAAGCTACTATACTAAAGACTATAGCCTTTTACCCCTAGAGTAAATAGGGGCTAGAAGAAAACGGTCTTGCGAGATAGCGCTCGAGACTATTATCGACGCTATCTATATAGTCTAGGACTACGGGAAGAATAATATAGCTAGCCTACTATTATTAGATATCGCGGGAGCCTTTAATAACGTCTCGTATTAGAGGCTCCTTTATAACCTTAGGAAGAAGGGAGTGCCCGCGCGAATTATTAACTAGACGGGGAGCTTCCTTATAAATAGGTTTATATCCTTAACGTTAAGTACTAGGACGAGCGTAGTAAAGTAGGTAGAGATAGGTATACCGCAGGGATTACTAATCTCGCCTATACTATTTCTATTCTTTAATACCCCCCTTATCGAGGCTTATTCTAGGACTAACCTTCGGCTCTAAGTAGGTAGGTTTATCGACGATATCTACCTCCTAGCGTACGGTAACACTATAGAGTTAAATTATAAGACCTTAGAACGCGCTTACTAGCTATACCTAGAATAGGCGAATATATATAGGGCTAACTTTACCCCGTAGAAGTATAAGCTAATCTATCTTTCGCGGCGACCACGCCGATTTAATATATAGGTAGTAGTTAACTTAGGCTTAGTAGTCACTAGACCTAAGGCGGAAATTCGGGTCCTAGGCCTCTATATCGATAGGAAGCTCCGCTGGGGCCCTTATATTAAAAGAGTCTAGGTAAAGATAGCTAACTAAGGGTTAGCGCTATTAATAACCGCGGCTTCGACGTAGGGTACTATACTAAGCTGAGCTAGGTAGGTATATAGTACGGTCGTTAGGCCGGCGATAATATACGCCGCATCTGCGTAGTATATACTAGGAGGTCTTCGCGACGCGAAGAAAATATATATATAGAAGCTCGAGGTTATCTAGAATAACTACCTACGGAGGATTCTAGGGGCCTATAAAGCCACGCTAATACGAGTCCTCGAGGTAGAAAGTATATATTATACCTATATAGATAACCCTTAATAGCGCGGTCCTCCGGCACTATGCCTAATAAGGAATATACCTAGTAATAAGGATTAGGAACGCCCGTATTAGGAGGAAACTACGACTAAAGAGAGGTAGAAGGCTAGCAGCTACTAATATAGCCGCTAAGGAGAAAGGGGAGTAGGTACTCCGGTCCCTCGGCCTTAATAACTAGAAGGAACTCGAGCGAAGCGATAGTAGCCGCTATAAGGAGAAGATTAAGGATAAGATACGCCGCTAGTTAACCGGGTAGCGGGTTAGAATATAAGACGATTATAAGGCGAGGTTTAATAAATATAACCCCCCTAGCGTCTCCTAGGTTAGAGGTTTATAGGATAACCGCCTCAGCCTCTATAGCAAGCTCCTAAAAGCTAAGAGCTCGGTGCTTACCTAAGCCCGTATAGCGAGAATTAGACTTATAGATTTCCTATATAAGGCTAGGGTCCTAGGCTTCTCGTCACCTAGCTGCGGATACGGGTATAAGAGATAGGATATAAAATATATCATTATAGGTTACCTAGACTATACTAGTTAACGGTAACTCCTTATTAATAGGGCGGGTACGAGCGACCTCCGAGCTATATTAACGTTAGTCGGCAAGGGCCCCTAAGCCATATTATAATAGCTAATACGGATAGGCTTACTACTCTAGTTCTCGCTAGCGGTAGTATAACTATATACCCCTCGGGTCTAGTATATCTCGCGCATCGAGCATATTTAGCGCTCTTACCCCCCTCCTTCTTCCTCCCTCCCTTACTACTTAGCTATCGGGCTAGGTATTATAGTACGTCGCAGCTTTATATATACACGTTACTCTATTTATACTTATTACGGATATAGTACGCAGGCAAATAAAGACGAAGGATACTAAGTTAAAAAACCGTAAGGGTTTTTATCTAGTATATACGGTTTCCCTTACGTAAAGTGTCGTCTGCAGAAGCCCGTAATTACCTCTATAGTTTAGTAGACACGAGTATAAATTTAATCAATCAATTAAACCTTACGCCTTAGATAAATAGTATCGGGATCTATTAAAGAATTTCAGTCTATTTACTAGGTAAAATTAGTAGTTTCCTTATACCTTCTCTATTCCGGCTTAATAAGACTATTTAGTCTTCCGCTATAAGACTATTTAGTATTTATTTAGACTATCTATAAAGGCCTACCTTAGCGTTAGATACATCTTATAGTATTAAATTTATTAGGAATTAACGGCCTTAGTTATAAGCTACCTTACACCTCAGTTAAATAGTATAGGGATTACTCGAGAATTCTATTATTTTACTAAGTAAACTCGGGGTTTTCCTTATACCTTCCCTATAGTAGGTAACTTTATTATCGACGCTAATTTATAAGTAACTATTAATACGGCTATCGCTTAATATATTTGTAAGAATTACCCTCGACCTAATTAGCGAGGACTACTAGCCCTAATAGTCTTATTAGGCCTACTAGGCCACGGAATAATAGTACCGGACGTACTACCTTAGAGTCTACCGGCTATTCCTTAGTTAGTTTAGGCTCAGGCTAATTATAATTAGACGCCCTTGCTAAAGACTTCAAATGCTACGCTAGTACAGCCTAATTAGTTAGGCTATACAACGTTAGTTCCGGACGTGCTACTATAGAGCCTACCGGCTATTCCTTAGTCCATTTAGACTCAGTCTATTTAGACTCAGGCTAATTGGATTCAGGCCGATTAGAAGCCTTCTATAGACGACGTAACGTTATTAGACTAACTACTATTACTAATAAAATCTACCGTCTACCCGAATCAGCCTCAGCCTATTTAGAAGGCTATTCAGATTCAGACGCCTTTACTAAAGACTTTAGATACTACCCTGATATAGCCTTCTACAGGCTATAGCATCGTGATAATAGAAGTACTACTACATCTAATAAAACCCGCTATTATACTACTATAGAGTCTAATAGCTATTCCTCAGGCTAATTAGAAGCCTTCCGCGGATCCGCTATTAATAAAGATATTAATAGTAACTATTACTCCTACTATTAAGTATATTCCACCCGATCTAATTAAGTATATTCTACTAGATAATATTACTAGTCGTCCGTAAAGAGATAGGCCTTATAGGAGGTAACTAGATAGATAATAACAAGGGTCTTAATAGCCTAATAAGACTATTAATAGGGAGGTATTTACTAAAGATATTAGGTAGTAGTAATATAACGTTTATTAGGACGTTACTAATATTATAGTAACGAGGATATTACTTTTCTTCTTTATTACTAGTTTTATTATGGATTATTTCCATATTATAGGCGATTACTTACTAGGCGGAGACGGATTCCTTCTACAGGCTAAATATTAGAGTAAGAGACTTCTTCTCTATTAATTAATTAATAATTATATATAAATCTATGAGACTATTAGTTAGAGTACCGTTCCTTAATACTAGTCCCCCTAGTACTATTAAAGAAGAATAGTATACTTAGAGTATTAAATTTATTATTAGTATTAGTATTAATAGTAGTAATAATCTAATTAGTAGTATAGTATTAGTTAGTATTCAGCCTATTTTATAAGACCTTAGCCTTATTAGGGGTAATTTAGTAAGATATTTCTTCCTATAAAAGTCTATTTAAAATATTATTAAAAATCATTAAATAGGATAGTTAGAATAGGTAGGTTATATTAGATTAGATCCTTAGTATATTTAGGGGTTAATTAATATTTTAATTAGCCGTTAATTAGGTAAAAGGCGTATTATTCTATAAATAACTATTACTTATAGTAATTATCTAGTATCTAAAGTATTAAAAAATCTTATTATAAGAGGTATAAGTAGTTATTTAAGATATACTCCTTATACTTATTCTATAATATAAGGGCGTTAGTAGGTTAGTGTTTAACTAATACTAATATAAATAGACTATATAGCTTATAGCCTCCCTAAAAATCCTTTCCCTTATTAAGGATCTTATTAGTATATCTATTATTTTTAGTTAACCTAAGCTTTATATAAGCCTCCTTCTATCCTATTAGCTAGCCGTCTACTATCTAGAGGTTATTAAATAATATAGCCCCCTTAATATAATAGAGGAGTAGTTAGTAATAATAGAGATCCTTAGTTTTAGGACTAATAAAATTAATATACCTAAGAGTCTCCCCCCTTTTATATATTTTCTAATATTTATTTCTTTTATTCTATATAAAGACCTTAGGAAAATCCGCGTATAGATAGTTAAGTAGATCCCTTATAATAATAGGATATTTCCTATTCTATTTTATAGAAGGTAATAGCTAACTATTATTACAAGCTTCCTTAGTAAGATAATTTATATTAAAAAACTCTATTAATATAGTCTCCTAGAGCTTATTACTATCTATTAGCTTTTATTTAATAGCCTTATTATTAGCCTAGTTATTAGCCGGCTTAAAAAGGGTATGCTATTAATCTAGGAGGTAGATCTATAAATACTCTATATAAGGCTTTATAGTACTTATACTAAATAAGAGTATCTTCTAGATAGCCTTAGTAGACCTAATCTAGTAAGCGGACTAGAACTCTATAATCTTATCTACTAACTCCCCTTACTATTACGGGTAGCTATTAGGAGTAGGGTTATCGTTATTACGCGTATAATTCCTAGTAAGGGAGATATTAGCCTAATTAGGTCCCTTATAAATATATTTATATAGATAGAAAATAGACTTAATAGAGCCGTAGATCTTAATATTAATATAGGCACTATATTTCTTTAATAGGTACGGGTTATAAAGGATAACCTATCTATTATTAATAGAGGAATTAGGTTTAAGGGGGCCGACTAGATATTTATAGAAAGGATAACTCTTATTAGGTATAAAAGATATCTCTTAGTAAAAATCCTTTAGAAAAGCCTTACTATAATAATTCTTCTCTTAACTATAATATCTATTACTAGGGATACTAGTATAGTAATTATAAACTATATATTATAGGACTAATTTATATAGTATATTATCCTATTATAAAGGGGGGATAAATACTTAAATAATACTATTAATATTATTAACTATCTAGATCTAATCCTCTTCCTATATAATAAGGAGAATATAAGTATATAGAAGACCTTACTTCTAAAACTTAATAATATAATAGTAGCTTATATAAACCCTAAGGATATATTCCTTAAGGAGGTCCTTTATTAGCTTCTAGAGCTTCTAATTAAAGATATAGGTAATTAGGTTATAATAGTACTCTAATATCTAACTAGATACTAGTAAGCTCTAAATACTAGGCTACTTAGGATTATATATAAAGGTAATAAAAAATTTAGGTTTACCCCTTTTTAGACTATTATTATAGCGTCTTATATTCTCGCTTTTATAGTATATAAGCTTCCTAGTATTATTAATAGGAGGATAGTTACCTTACTACTAATATTTTTAAGCGAGATATCTAGATTAGTACTAAGCCTATCTATTAGGCTAGAGTAGTAGTCCGCTTAAATAGTTTATTAATTCTAATAATACTAATTTAGGTTATTAAGCTCTATTAATATCTAGATATTAGTAGCTTAATAGCTAAATAGATATCTACTATTAATAGTATAATTAAAGAAATTAGGCTAGATCTAGATATTTATTAGCTAATTATTTAAATTATATTAACTATCTTATAACTAATATCTATTAAGGAACGGTACTCTAACTAATAGTCTTATGGATTTATATATAATTATTAATTAATTAATAGAGAAGAAGTCTCTTACTAGGCTAATATTTAGCCTATAGAAGGAATCCGTCTCCGCCTAGTAAGTAATCGCCTATAATATAGAAATAATCCATAATAAAACTAGTAATAAAGAAGAAAAGTAACGTCCTTATTACTATAATATTAGTAATATCCTAATAAACGTTATATTACTACTACCTAATATCTTTAGTAAATACCTCCCTATTAATAGTCTTATTAGGCTATTAAGGCCCTTATTATTATCTATCTAGTTACCTCCTATAAGGCCTATCTCTTTACGGACGACTAGTAATATTATCTAGTAGAATACTAAATAGTCCTATAGCGGAAGACTAAATAGTCTTATTAGGCCGGAATAGGGAAGGTACGGGGAAACTACTAATTTTACCTAGTAAATGGACTAAAATTCTCTAATAGATCCTGATACTATTTATCTAAGGTGTAAGGAGGCCGTTAATTCTAGATAGATTTAATAGTATTCTAATATATCTAGAGTAGTAGAAGCCTTTTATAGAAGGTCTTATCTAGTATAGGTTAAGTTAGGATAATTAATATAGTAGAAGACCTAATACTAGAAAAGCTAGTAGGTAGTAAGGGTCTAGTAATAAGGAGGATATCTTAATAAAGATAATATAGACTTAATAAAGAGCTATATAAAGGGTCTTATTATAAATAACTTAATTAAGGTAGAAGGAGGACTAATAAATTAGTTAGTATTATAAAGATAGTATTAATTCTAATAGGCGTTAATTCTTCTTTAAACGGTTATATAGTACCTAATAATAAGGTTAGTACCTAATAGGGGTTAATTATAATAGTATTACTACTATTATTAAGGAATAGTACTCTAACTAATAGTCTTATAGATTTATATATAATTATTAATTAATTAATAGAGAAGAAGTCTCTTACTAGGCTAATATTTAGCTTATAGAAGGCTTCTATCTCCGCCTAGTAAGTAATCGCTTATAATATAGAAATAATCTATAATAATATCTAAATTATTTAGAACTATTTATAACTAAGCGGATTTAGGTCTAAAAATTAACTAGGGAAATATATTAAATAGTCTTACTATAGGGACTATTTAGGAATATAGTACTACTATCGACGTGGCGTCTATAGTACGTAGTGGTACTACGCTACCCCTTTCCCTATAGTATATAGAGGAGGGAATTCCCCTTGAAGGGAAGGGTAGTAATTAGTCTTACTATTAATAAGAATAGAGAGTTCTATATATATACTATTTATAGTACTTCATAGCTACGTTATTATATAGTACCCTTATATTCTAATTACTCTATCCTATTTAGAGGTAATAGCCTAACTATTAGTAAGATAAGCGGAGAAGGGTTATTATAAGTATAAGGTAAAAAGGTTAGTTAACTAGCGTAGATAACCCGCTTAAATATAAGGGATTAAGCTTATAAAGAAAGTAAGTCTTAAGAATTAATTAATAAATTAATAATAGATATATTATAATTATAATTAACTATCTAGGGGTAGCTATTAGGCGTATAAATCTAGTCCCTACTACCTAAAACCTAAGAAGTTGTTATAACCTACTAAATAGGCTATGCTTCGCATGCGCTTAGTATACGTTACGCCCTTATATTAACCTGTAAGGGGAAATAATATATAAGGCTTACTAGTCTCTTTAAGGGGTTTATTATATCCCTTATAGAATAATTCTTAGATTTCTTAAGAATTAGTCTTACTATAAAAATAGACTAATTTTATATTACTATATAACCCCTATAATTTATAATTCTAATAATTCTAATTCTTCTACCTATTTAAGAGTAGTAATCTATTATTAGTTATAGTAAATATAACTCGCTCTAGTAGTATTATAAGTAATACGCCGTTATAGTATAGTTAAGATAAAAGTAGTTTATTAAATACTATTAATAATAATCTTAGCTAATAGGAAAGGGAATAGGAAAGCTATATTAAGGGAATAAATAAACCTAAAAATACTAAAAATACCCCTAAGGGAGATTTAGAAAATTATAAAGGAAGTATTCCCCCTATAATAGAACGCCTTATATAGGCGAGGCGTAAGTAAAAAGAGTTATTATAAATTTAATAACTTAAAGAAATTAAAGTAGATATTACTACCCTAGAATTAGGGGAATAGATTTCTCTTTATAATAATAGTATTATAAGTTAGAAGTATACGTATAATAAAGCTAAGGAGTACTTAAGTCCCTTCTAAAGTATATTAAAGCTAACCCCTATTCCTAATTATTATAATAAGAATATCTATAAATATTAAGACTAGATATAATAATATAATATATCTTTTTTATAAACTCTATTTAATTTTATTATATAGATATTATATATTCTATTTATAATACTAGCGCTTAAGAGTAACTTAGAATAACTTTAAGTTATTTATTTATATTCTTATCTATTAGAAATATTAAGTTAGAAGGATTTTATAAACTTTTTATTAAATTATATTAAGGATCTTATAAATAGGGAGTTAAGTATATATTAATAATATATTAATATATATTAATACTTAATATAAGTAATTTATAAGTTTAAAATATACTTAATATCTTTAGAAGCCTAACTTCCTAAAAAAGTTAAAAGTAAGCGGGTAATAAATTTATATATTAAGCTTATTAAAGAGCTTTAAATTACCCTTATAAATTAGGGGTCCCTACCTAATATAAGAGATAAACTCCTATTATTAATAGTACGCCTTAAAGCTAATATTAATAAGACTAGAGGCCTTAATAAGAAAGGCTAGTAAAATATACTATATAAGTACGCGGATCGCGATAAAGGTAAAAAAATATAAATAAATAGGGATAATATTATAAGAGGATAAGGAATAGGTAGTTATAATAATAAGAGTAGTTATAATAAGCTTAAATTACGCGACTTATTAGATATTACTTATTAGAATTATAATAAGAAGGGCTATTATATTATAAGTTATCTTAATCTACTAAAATAAGGCGGATTCTAATAAAAAGGAAGATACTTAAACCTTATTATAATAGGTAAATAGGGCTAATATATAAGTAAAGAGTAGGGAAAAGGCTAGACCCTATTAAAGACTCTAATTTATTAAGAGAGAGGTTATAAGAAGTAGAGGTTAAACCTCTAATATTATATTAATATAAAGTTAAGGTAATATTAAAGTATAAGCCTCTTAAGTATAAAGGATATCTTGATTATAATTCCTAGCTAAATATTATCTTATAAGCTTATACTATTAAAGTAAGTTTAAAATATATTAAAGGTACTAAATTATTATATCTAGGCTTTATAAATAATAAGCCTATCTTTTATTATAATATATATAATATAATATATTAAACTATTAATAGTTAGGGTTCTTCTTATTAATATACCTATATCTTTTATATAATAAATAAGGTAGGATTACCGCTAGTTATTAATAGACCTATATAGTATATAATAGTTATTAATAGACCTATATAGTATATAATAGGTATTAAGGTTAATATAAGTATAAAGAAGTAGTATTTTAGAATTAATAAGTTATTATTCTAACTAAATAATTTATAATAATTTATAAAATTCTTAAAGAAATAGCCTATTATTTATATACTTCTTATTTCTAATATTATTAATCTAGAACCTATATAATTAAGACTTAGAGTAGTAGGTATAAGTAATTTAAATAAGGAATATATAGTTAATTTATATATATTACCTCTAGAGTTTAGTAAGTTCTTAAATATATTCTTAGTTAAAGAAGCTAGATATCTACTATCTTATTAAGGGAGTAATTATACTATTGATATAATAGGTAACCCGCCTTATAAACCCTTATATAACCTATTAAATATAAAGTTAATAGAATTAAGATACTATCTAAATAAAGCCTTAATAAAAGGATAGATTAGGTACTCTAAGAGTCTTATAAGATTACCTATCCTATTTATCTTAAAGAAGGATAGAGGCCTACGTTTATATTTTAACTACTATAAGTTAAATAAGGTAACTATTAAGAATAGATATCCTTTACCCTTAATTAGTAAAATATAAAATTACCTAAATAGAATAAAGATCTTTATAAAATTTAATCTTAAGGATATATATTATTATATTTATATCTAAAAGGGAGATAAGTAGAAGACTATATTTTATATATAATATAGTTATTTTAAGTATTTAATAATACTATTTAATCTTATAAATACTCTAGTAACCTTTTAAGCTTATATTAATAAGTCCTTAATAAGGTTACTAGATAAATTCTATATTATTTATCTTAATAATATTCTTATCTATTTAGAATCGCGTATAAAGTATAGGGATTATATATATAAAGTACTTAAGCGGCTTTAATAGTATAAATTATTTACTAACTTAAAGAAATATTAGTTCTTTATAATTAAAGTAGAGTTCTTAAGATTTATTATCTTAACTAAAGGTATTATAATAGATTAGCGTAGGGTAAATACTATTTAGTTATATTCTAGGCTAAAGAGCTTTTATAAAGTATAGATTTTTCTTAGATTTATAGATTTTATTATTATTTTATTTATTAGTATTTATAAATTATATTACCCTTAATAGGGCTACTAAAGGATAGTATAAAAGGTATTAAAATAGGTCCTTTTAATTAGCTTAATAGAGTAGAGTATATATTTAATATACTTTATTAAGTATTTCTTAATATACTAATATTAAGATATTTTAGTCTTATATTACTTATATAAGTTAAGACTAATATATTAGATTTTAGACTAGCTAGTATTTTATTATAACTCTAAGAATTAGGTTAGTAGTATCTTATAACCTTTTAAAGTAAGAAAATAAACTTAGTTAAAGAATACTATAAAACTTATAATAAAGAGTTACTTATAATAGTTATAGTCTTTAAGTAGTAGAGATACTACCTAGAAGGTAGTTTCTATCTAGTTAAAATACTTATTAATTATAATAACCTAAGGGGTTTTATAAATATAAAGACCTTAAATAGTTAATAGGTAAGATAGGTAATAAGACTCTTAACCTATAACTTTATTATTAAGTATAAACTAGGTAAGACTAACCTAGCTAATACGCCGTTAAAGCGCCCTAATTATAAAAGTAAGACTAAGGTAATAAATAAACTTATCCCTATATTATAATAAAAGCTATTAATAGTAGCGGGTTTATTAAACCCTATTTTCTATATTATAGCTAAGGCCTATATATTTCTTATACTAGGATAAGGCTTATAACCCTCTAGTAATAGAGGTGAACTTACTATAATATATAGTATATATATAAGGTAGTTATAGATACTAGTACTAGTTATAAGATTAGTAATACTAGGAATTATTAATATAGCTATTAGAATAATAGTTTTAAATAGAGTATATCTATTAAGGTATAAGGACCCTTAACCTAGTAATATAGGGAGTATAAGTAAGATACTACCTTAATATACCTATAATATAACTAAGAAATAGCTTAACCCTATTACTAGAATTATTAATTATAAATAACTTATTCTATATTTTCTAGCTAGTATAATAGTAGAGAATAAAATAGTATATACTTTAACTTTAAAGTTTATAATTAAATTAATTAGCGTACTTTAATAAGAAGATATTTTTATTAGCTAGCGACGCGTAGGCGAAATAATAAATAGATAAGTTAAGAGAGCTAGTTAATAGATATTTAATAGTTAAGGTTTACTTAGGTATAATAAGAAGTTATATATTCTTAAAGACTTATTAGTTTATAAAGAGCTATTAAAACGCTATTATAATAACCCCTTAATAGGGTATTTTAGGCTTAATAAGACGCTTAGTCTCCTTTACTAAAAGTATACCTAGATAGGTATAAAGGTAGATATTAAAGAATATATTAATTCTTATAATATTTATTAAAGAATTAAAGTAAAATAATATTAACTATATAACAACTTAACTATACTTCCTAAGCTAACTAGCTTATAAAGGTTTATTATAATAGATTTTATTATAAATCTTCTCTTATATAAATAGTATAAAGGTATTTATAATACTATCCTTATAATTATTAATAGATATATAGAGATACTTTACTACCTTCTTATATAAAAGGATTATAAGGTAACTAATCTTATAAATATCTTATTTAAGGAAGTCTTCCTAAAGTATAATATACCTAATAATATTATGTTAGACTAAGGGAGTCTATTTATAAGCGTTTATTAGTCTAACTTATACTACTATTAAAAGTTAAATTATACGCTAAGTATAACCTTCTATTTATAGACTAATAGCTAAATAGAATATTAGAATTAAATATTAAAATATTATTTAAGAACTTACTATAATAATAAATAAGATAATTAGGTAGGGTTATTACCCCTAGCCGAATCTATATATTATAGTATAAAGAATATAATAATAGGCTATAATCCTTTTAAGCTTTATTATAATTATTAGCCTAAGATTCTTATATATTCTAGGAATAGAACTTATTAAAATAAGGTATTAAATATAAGATAATATATTTAAAAACTTTATAAGTTATATAAAGACCTATTAAGTTAATAGTAAGATATATTAGAAATATAGGTAAAGTTCTATAATAGGAAGTATAAGCTAATATCTTTTAATTAAGGAGACTTAGTTATATTAAATATAAAGAATTTAAAGTAAAAGTAATTAAGTAGGAAGCTATTATATAAGCTTATTAGTCTATTCTATATCCTTAGATCTATTAGTAAGTAGGCGTATTACTTAGTATTACTATTAATATATATAATTTACCCTATTTTTTATATTTCTCTCTTAGAGTTATATACGTATAGGTAAGGTAATACCTTTATACCTAAGCTACTACCTCTAGAACTTATTAATAATAATAAGTAGTAGGAGTTAAAAGAGATTTTAAATAAAAAAAATAAGAAAGGGTAAACTCTAATATCTTATTAAGTAGAAGGGATATCCTCTCTAATATAATTAATAGGTTCTAGAAGAAAATCTAGAAGATATATAGGAAATATATAAAGACTTTAATAAGAAGTAAAAGTACTATTATTAAAAGTAGGAGTTATAAATATTAAGATAAAATTAGTAAAAGTAAAAATAATATTTAAATAGTTACTTAAAAGTAAGTATAAAGAGTATTAATCTCTTTTATCTTACCTACTAGAAGTAGGTAAAACGCCCTAGGGGCGCTAGTATATAAGGATAACTTAGGAAAGAAGTAAAAAACTATCTAATTAAATTAGGAGAAGGGAACCTAGTACTAAATAGTTAAAGCTTACTTAGCTACTTATATAAATATAGGTAATATAATATTAGTATATTAGGTACCTACTCCTTATTATTTATATCTATCTTATCCTCTAAGCTAGAGGCTAAGGGCTTAAGGCCTACCTAAAGATATATAAGTAATAGTTATAATAATTAATAAATATAATAGAAGTATAGGGAAGTATACCTTAGCTTACTTAATATTATAAATACTTATAAGGATTTTATTAATATATTTTATTATTTAAAGAATAGTAGTTTATACTTTTAATATACTTATTAGTTTCTTTTTATTACTAAGATATCCTATAATATAGTTATAAGAAGCTAGCTTAGAGTAGATTATAATTATAATATTTATAAGAGTAATACCTATTACTTAAAGCTTTAATTTATCCTTTAAAGTATCTAGATAGTTAGTATTATTAATTAATTAATAAAGCTTAATTACCTTATTATAAACTAGGATTATATTATTAGGAATCTAGAAGTTAAGTAATTAGTATATACTATAATTATAAAAATAACCTAAGAAAATAGGGAAAACCTACTAGTTTATAAGGGTAATAGACTTTTATATAATATTTATACTACTTAAGTATTATCTTCTTCCTATTAATAATTATAAATATAGTATTACCTATATTATTAGTATATATACTAAATATAATATAATTATAAGTACTTATACTTAATAAGTCCTTTATTAATATAGTAAATATACCTCTTATATATATTTTATTTTAAACGAGGAACTCTATAAGAACGCGTAGTTAGGGAAGTAGGTATAAGAATAATATACTACTTTATATTAGCTACGTAGCCTAATTATAACTAAGTACTTACCTCTATAAAAGAGGAATAATAAGTAGGTATAATAGGATTATTATTTAGGCTAAAAGGATTATTAATACTCGCGGTAGAACTAGAGTAAGAAGTAGGCTTAGGGTTAGGGTTATATAAAGGAGGAGTAGGCTTCTTAATAGGATTATTAATAGGAACCTTTATAAGATTTATAATAGGAGTTTTTATAAGATCCTTAATAATTAGATTACTTAACTAGGTATTAGGATCTACTTCTACTTTTATTATAAAAGTTAGGCGTATTATATATATTTTATATTAGATTAAGCTATATTATATTAGCTATATTTATATAAAGAGCTAGTAAACTAACTTATAAATAATACCTAAGATATTAAGATATTAGATACTATATTATATAATTAGCTATTATTATATATATACGAAAAGAGAGGGCGCTAAGTACCTAGAAAAGATATTATTAATAGTTATAAAAGATAAAGTATTAGAGAAAATTTTAGGTATTATAATAATAATAATACTAAGGTACTAAGACTATATTAGTATAGCTATTATTATTATATATAGAAAGTTATTATATATAACGCGTATACTTTAGATTATAATATCTATATATAATAAATAGTTATATTATAATATAAAGTTATAAATATTATATATTATAACTACTATATAAGTTATAATTTTACTTTATTAAGTTCTTTTCCTTATATCTTATACTAGGTTTAAAGGTTTTTATTAAACTTAATTAAATAGGCTATTTATATTAAACTTAAGGGTAAGTTTCTTTAAGAAAGGAGGTAATTATTGTAACTTATTAAATAGGCTATACTTTATATACGCTTAGTATACGTTACGCCCTTATATTAACCTGTAAGGGGAAATAATATATAAGGCTTACTAGTCTCTTTAAGGGGTTTATTAGATCCCCTATAGAATAATTCTTAGATTTCTTAAGAATTAGTCTTACTATAAAAATAGACTAATTTTATATTACTATATAACCCCTATAATTTATAATTATAATAGAAGTACTATTATAAAGGATATAAGAACTTAAAGAAGAAGTCTTTAAGAGGTAGTAGATATAAGATCTATAATAATATTTATAAGAGTTAGAGTAGGAAATATATACTAATAATACTACTTAAGTAGGTTATTAATATCGCCTATTTAAGAAAGAAATAGAAATAGTAGAGAGTAGCTTAAATATATAAGTATTAAGTAGTAAAGCGTTTAAGAAACGCGTATAAGAGGGGAGTAGGGGAGTAGTAGGGCGCCCTAGCCCTAATTAGGGGACTACTAGGGGTAAAGGTAGTAGAGCTAGAGAGGGAGGAGAGTATAAAGAGTTATATATTAGAGTAGGGGTTATAAGGGCCTTTATTCTACTTATAAGCTTAATAAATATAATAGTACTTAGATTATAATATATATATATTATAGGGACTATAAATAAATTAAGTAGCTAGGCCGTAATAGTAATAATAGCCTTTAAAGTTATAAAGAATATATAATTTAAAGACTTAAACGTATTTAAATAAAAGATTTTAATAGTAGGTATTAGCCTAATATAAATATATATTAAGGAACTCTAATAAAAAGGGAGAGAATATAAGGAGAGAGTATAAGACCTTAATAGGCCTAGGACTACTAGTTAGGCTAGTACCCTAATAAGATAGGACTCCTTATAAGGCTAATAGAGTTAAGAGAACCCCTTATAAGGAATATACTACCCCCCCCCCCTTATAAGGGCTATATATATAGATATTAAAGGTGGCTAAGGCTAGGAGGATTTAATAGATATTAATAGTACTAAAAGATAAGAAGGAGAGAGAAGTAGTAGTAGGAGTAATAGATAAGAGGCTAGTTATAATATTCTAGGCCTTTAACTATAAATACGCGTTAGAAATTATAATAGTGAATTAAATAAAGAGTAGAAATATACTATTATAAATTACCTTAATAGAAGTAAGAGAGGTATTAGAGAGGGAGTAATTGTCAGTAAATATAATATACTACTCTATAATAGTAGTTAGGAAATTATTTAATATAATAGTATATAAAGTATAAGTATCTATCTTTAATATAAAAATTTAGTAAGTAATTAAAGAGAAGATCTAATAAGAAAATAAAGCCCTCTACCCTAATTTAGATATAATAGAAGGGAGGTAGTTAATAGGTATATATATACTTAAAAAGCCTACTCCTCCTTTATAATAAGTATTATATTATTAATAATAGTAGATAAGTTAATTAAAAAGGATTTAATAAAGGTAGGAGAGATAAAACTTATAAAGTAGTATAAATAAAGGGTTAAATTAATATAATACTTTAAATACTAGTTATATAAGTATATATATTATAACTACCCTAATTATAATTAGGGTTATAATATAATAAAGTATAAGGTAAAGGTTATAAGTACCTTATAAGGGTATACTATATATAAATAATAAGGCTACTCCTCCTAATTTAATAAATACTTAGTAAGGGCTAAGGAGAGGTAATATACTAAGTAATAAGTCGCGAATAAGACCTTATTTTATAGGATTAAATAGGAGTATATAATAGTAGTAATAGATATTAAAGGATTTATAATTATAAGAGTAAAGAAAAAGAGGAAGGTTATAACTAACTAAGTAATATATAATATATTAGGTAGTAGGGAGTAGTTAAGACTATAAAGACTTAAGTATAAGCTAGAGAGACTACCTATCTCTAAGAGGCTCCTAATAAAGGAGCTAGGCTAGAAAATATTAGAGGTAATAATAAGTAGTAGTAGGGAGCTATTAGATAGTATTAATAAGCTACTTATAAAAGTAATAATAAATAGCCTTATCTATCTAGCTAGGGAAGGTAAATAGGTTACCCTAGAAGAAATAGATATATAAGAGGAAAGTAGTAGTACCCTAAGCTTAGATATCTAATATATTAACCCTAAAGATATTATAATATAATATTAGGGGTAAAATAGGTATAATAATAGCCCTATTAAAAGATAGGGCTATCTAGGATATAGATATCTTAATAATCTAGGAATTATATTATAATACTAGGAACTACTTATTATATAACCCTAGCTCTAGGGCGTTCTTTCTAATATATAAAGTAGAGTAGGGTACGCGAGCGTATTCCTATATTAATAAAAGACTCTAAATAGATAGCTAGAATATAGAGTTCTTTATAAAAGATATTAATACTCTTAAGCTCTAACTTTATACCTAGGAGGAGGGGGAATACCTAGTATACCTCTAGTTATATAATATATATAACCTAAGCCTATTACTAGTAATAAGTAAGAACCTATTAAGCCTCTAAATAATAGAGGAAGAGGTTAACTACCCTAGGGAATATATTATAATAGGAGATTTTAACCTCTACTACCTTAATTAAAATAACTTAAGATATTTTTTATATTACTTTAAAGTAGACTAGCTAGTAGGAATTATATTTAATAATAAGATAGACTTAGCTCTACTAAATAGGATAGTTACTTAAAGGGTAAGGGGGTTTAGAAGTATAATTAACCTAGTCTTTATTATACTTAGGCTCCTTAGCGCGGTATAAGCCTATTAGGTATACCTTAAGTTATAATTTAGCTCTAACTACCTTCTTATATATATAGAGCTTAACTTAAGGGTAAAGGAATAGTAATATACGCTTAAGAGATTATAGAAAATAGTAGACCTAGGAGAAATTAAAGATAGGGCTTATATATTAACCTAGAAGCTAGGCCTTAAGCTACTAGAGATTATAAATTAAATAGATAACTACTTCTTATAACTTTAATAGGGTTTAAAGGGGATAATAGAGGAGATAATCCTTTAAGTAAAGCCTAGGGGGAGAGGTAAGACCTTCTAAAACTTAAAATACTAGCTTATTATAAAAAATATTATAAGAAGTATAAAGGTATTCTAATAGAATAGGGATATTATTATAAAGGGAGCTAAGAATATAGCTATTAAGGAGAGAGATAGGATATTATAAATAAAGAAGGTAATTAACTTTAAGAGGAAAGTCTATAATACTACTAAATTATAAAAGGGTATATAGGGCCTTATTAAGTAGGTAAGAAATAATAGCTTATTATTATAACCCCTCCCTAAGTTTTCCCCTTTAAAAAGGGATAATAGGGATAGAGTAGCTAAGACCTTTAAGGAGAAAGTAGAGGTCTTATAAATAATATTCTTCCTACCCCCTTTATAAGCTAATCTAGATAATATTAAGAGGGTAGAGTACCTACTATTATTAGTAGACCCTAGTAACGGGGTAATATATAAGGAGGTCTAGTAGGCTATTTATAAATTAAAGTAGGATAAAGCCCTAGGAATTAATAGGATCTTAAATTAATTCTTTAGATTAATAGTAGATAAGCTCTTTAAAGAGCTTACCTACTTATTTAATATATACTTCTCCCTTAATTATTACTTAAGGGAGTTTAAGAAAGCTAATATAATTATTTTAAAAAAATTAAAGAAGGAGGATTATATAATACTTAAAGTATATTATCTAATAATATTATTAAGTACCCTTAAAAAGGCCTTAAAATTAATAGTTATAAAGTAACTTAATAACTATATTAAGAGCTAAAGCCTCCTCCCTTAAGAATAAATAAGAGTATAAAGGAAGAGGTTAATTAAGATTATATTAAAGATTATTATGAAAGTAATATATATAATATAAGATTATAATAGGGTTAATATAACTAGCCTTCTCTTATTAAATATTATAAGAGCTTTTAATAATATCTCTTACTAGAGACTTATTTATAACCTTAAGGGAAAGGGGATCCCCTGCTATATTATAAGCTAGATAGAAAGCTTCCTAGAGGGGAGGTCTTTATCTATTACTATTAAAGGGATAATAAGTAGAATAAAGCTAGTAGAGATAGGGATTCCCTAGGGGTTATTAATCTCTTTTATCCTCTTCCTATTCTTTAACGCGCTACTTATTAAGAAGTATATAATTATTAAACTATAATTATAAGTTAAAGGATTTATAAATAATATCTACCTACTAATATATAAAAAAACTATAAAAGGAAATTATAGAACCTTAAAATTAATATATAAAATCTACCTTAAATAGGCTTTAACATATAAGGTAAGCTTCGCCCCTTAAAAGTATAAGTTAGTTTATCTTACCTACTACCCCTACTACTTTAATATAAGCGCGGTAGTTAGTCTAGGGTATATAATAATAAAACCCTAGGTAGAGATCTAAGTCCTAGGATTATATATTAATAGTAAATTATAATAGGGCTTATACTTAAAGAGGGTATAAGTAAAGCTTACTACTTAGAGCCTAACTCTCTTTATAATATTAATATTAATATAAGGAGCTACCCTTAATAAGGCTAGGAGCATATATAATATAATAATAAGGCTAGTAATAACCTACGCGTCTATTATATAATATATATTATAAGACCTAAGGGAAATAAAGAAGATATATATAAGGAAGCTTAAAGTTATCTAGAATAACTACTTAAGACGCGTATTAGGGGTATATAAGGCTACCTTAATATAAGTATTAGAGGTAGAGGTAGGGATAGCCCTTATATAATTAATATTAAACTACTTAGTTCTTTATTAATATATATTAAAAGGAATTTACCTAATAATAATAATAGGGAATAGATATATCTAGAGGAAGCTTAGAGTTAAAAGAGGGAAGAGGAGAAAGGTAGTAAAGTCCCTTATAAAGGAGAAGAATAAGTAGGCTTTATACTCCTTATACCTAGATAACTAGAATATAATTATAACTAGGGAGGTAACCTAATACCCCTAAGGGATTAAGAAGAAGATATATTATTAGTAGAAGTCCTGCTAGGAGATAATATAAGAAGGATACTAGGTAGGATTAAGGGCTAAGGATTATCCCCCTATCTAGCTTAGAGGCTTATAAACTAGTAGGAGGGCCCTTTATAAAAGCCTTTAAAAGGCTAAGAGCTCTACCCTTATATAGATAAGAATAAAGAAGATAGGGCTAGCTACCTTCTTATATTAATATAAAGTCTCTAGTATTATATTTATAGGCTATAAGTATAGCTAGTATAGGTAGAATATAAAATATATCCTTATTAACTACCCTAGGTTTTATAACTACTATTAGGAGTTAAGGGATACCTTAAATATATTAGATACCTATAAGATACTTATAAGTATAAAGGGGGTAAAGTAGGTAGTAAAATAAATAATCTAAATTAGGATATTAAGCTAGTTCTTACTTATAGTAATATAGCTATATTAGGACTAAGCTAAGGTATAAGTCCTTATTATTAGAATAATACCCATTACTATAATATATAATCTAGCCCTAGAGAGCTAGGATAATAAGGTAATAAATATAGGTACTAAGTATAAAGAGCTAAATATAGTATAAAGAGAAACGGACTAGTAGTTATAAAGAGATAAGGATAATAAGGGTTTTTACCTAGGCCTTTATAAGGTATAAGTATACGGTTTCCCTTATAAGTCGGCTATTATAGTAGTAATTATAATATACCTATAAGCCCCTATAATTATCTTTTAATAGTTTAGATAGATATAAGTATAACTTATTAATTAATTAATTAATATCGCCTATTATTAATAGAAGAATTAGAACTAAAGCGTCCTTAATATAAGACCTATATTCTTAGGCCGTAGGACTTATATATATATAATAGGAAGTTAGTATAAGAATATTAAAAATAGTTTAATAATATAATTAAAATAAGTATAACCTATTTTCTTAATAACTCTATAAAAATCTAATACGCGTTATAATATATAGCCCTAGACCCTAAGGCTATATAGTATAAGTATATAAAGGATATATTAAAGGATAAATAATCCTAGGAATATTTTAATAGTTTCTTAATAGATTAAATAAAAGATCTTTAAAATTAATATTTAATAACTAATAAGTACTACTTAGAAGCTAAGTAAAAGAAATACTAAAAGATTATAAACTTTTTAAATTACCTTACTAAGTTAAAAAGATAACTTAAGTTATTAATAGAGTATATACTTTATAATAACCTTTTAAATAAGTTATATAAAGATCTTTATAATTAACTTATAATATAATTAATATCTTAAAGATAAGGGATACTTATATTATATTAATAACTTAATTAGAGCCTTATATAATACTACTTATATATAAAGATTATAGGGATAATACTCCTACTAAGGATTAATATCCTTAAAGAGGAAGAGGAAATTTTTAAGGGCGAAGAGATAATAGCCTATATATAAAGTAAGAAGGGCGGGGCGCTATTAAAGTATTATTATACCTTCTTTAAAGGCCTAAGCCTAACCTTTCTACTATTAAGTATTATAATTATTAAAAGAAGGGATATATAATTAAAGATTATTAGAATATAAAGTTAATAGTTATAAGTATTATAATTAATAAGCTTATAACTAATAAAATATCTAATAATAAGCTAGCTAAGAAAGGCTTAAATTTAAAAAACCCTTAAGTACTATAATTATATCTACTATTATAGTATAAGGGAAGAAGTAGATATAGCGACTTATTATTATAATATAAATAGAGCTTAAGAGCTTATAAAGAGAATTTACTATATTAATTAACTTTAAAGTAGATATTAATTATATTAATATACGCTTAATAAAGGAGTAGGATTAAAAGATAAACCTAAGCTCTAGTAATATCTTATATAATAGAGTTAGAAACCTAATATTATTATTAGATTCTTATATAAAAGAAATTAAACTTATTAATTCTAATAGTATTATATAATATTATAAGGGTACCTTTTATATAATAGTAAACCTTAATTATAACTTCTACCTTAAGTATTTATAATTAAAAGAATAAAATCCCTAAGTAGATTAGCTTATATAAAACTAGTAATTCCCTATTAAAAAAAGTAATATTAAGGAGTACTTTAATATTATTAAAGCTTTAGAGGAGTAGCTTAATAGTATTATATTTATTATAATATACTTAAGAGTAGGTAATAAAAGCCTACTACCTAAAGTTAAGCTCACTCTAAAATTTTAGGAATTCTAAGATATCTTCTTAATTAAGAATATTAAGGTACTACTAGATTATATATATTATAATTATATAATTAATATAAAGATAAATTAAAAGAAATTAAAAGTAATATAAAGTAATAATTAAAAGTTATTTACCTTTAAATAAAAAGTATTATAAAAGAAAGTTTAAAGGAAATAATAAAAATTTTAAGATATATATAAAGTTAAAGGCTTTTTTATACTTTTTTTATTTAAGAAAGGCTAGATTTTATAAAGTTTTATATTATATAGCTTTATCTTTAAACTACTAGCTTTAGACTAATTAACGGCTAACCCTGACGGCTAGGCGCGCCGGCTAAGCGAGCGCGCCTAGACCGTTACCATCTCACGGGAATACCTAGGAACAAGAGAGCATTTACCGCTATTCTATGCTAGGATAGCTCTATTCTAGTGCTGCCGATCTCCCGTCTCCCGTAAAACATCATGTTTACTCACCACAATGCGTCAAGAGCTGATTGCGTTGTCCTGATAGTTGTACGTCTGTCCCTACTTTTTGAGGCCCTAGAGCTGATATGGTAGTTGTTCTCATCTGCGTACAGCGATATACTTTCTTCTATGTCTCTTAGTACCCAGACAGGTCAATTCCAACGCTGAGGTAGAATCTCATAAGAGCGCCCTTCCCTTTTTAGCTGCCAATCCACGTCAACCCCCATAGGACTTCAAGCGCTGTTCATAACCCCAAAGAATGATGCTTGCAGTCTTATTTACTCTTCGCCTCAACTTAAATCTAAGAGTCCCTTGAAAGGTTTGATATATTCTCATCATTTCCTTAGATTAGCCCTAGACCCTCGACACCCCTGCCATTCAACCAGGTTACTCTCATCTACTGAATGACGAGCTGTCTCCAGTTCTGAGATACTTCAATGTTCTTCCGTCCTGATCCTGCGTAGCCCTCTTGACATGGGCACATCATGAGTTGGTTGGACATTCTAGACGCCAAGGGAATCTACCGGAGTACCATCGGTTTTGTGAAAAGATGAAGAGGTAAATAACCATTGGCCATGACAGTGAAACGCAAGGCTGTCAGCAATGTCACTATCAGAGTTGTGGATTAGGGTATCGCCTTGATTTAACAATATTCCATCTCTGTTTAGCAAAGGCCGAACAATGTATACCCAACACCTTCACTCCCGGTTAGTAAGTTCTGTCGTAGTTGAAATTGGAGCTTGATGACACCGACATTAGCCAAGGCCGAAAATTTTGGGCGAACCTCGGATCAACAAAACATCATCCCCCATATCCCTTACTTACATTGAAATACTCTTTCGCCACGTTCACAGGCACTGCTATACATTGCCCCATAGATTAGGCAGTCATACCTCAATTGTATCAGCGGCCGTTGGGTAAATTACCTCGGCTTTGGATGAGTTAAACCGCTGCTTAAACCAATTGGCGAGCACGGCAGTAAGTCAACATACCCTGCTCTCCTCTTCTGGGTACCTAGCTCTGCTCTCATTGATATCAGTGACTCACAGAGTTTCTTAGGTAGATGTTAAGGATGGTGAAAGTAGGCATTGATGCCTTTGGCCAATGGGTTTTCGGCGGTGCAGCAACAGAGAAGCGAGACCTGGCCAAAAAGTCATGCACTCAAAACCACAGCACAGTGGAGCTGTGTGCACATCGCGACCGTGCTAATGCTTATGAGGTGGCATCGCCGGACCCGCGAATAGATGATAGAATCATCAACGTCCATGGCACAGAAATGGCAGCATATCAGCCAAATTGTACATTTTCCCGGGACCACAGCCAACACACCAGTGCTGCGCCGGTCCCAGAAAAGCAAAGGAGACCGAAACCCAGGATAGCCAAGAGAAAAAGCAACACAGTTCCGACTGAATACGGAGGCAAATATATATCTTCAGAAGATCAAAGTCAACAGAACAGAGCCTCACTCATACCAGCTAAGCGCAATAGCCCAACCTCCAGGGTTCCGGCCATGTTAAGAGCCTTGTTGCCTCATAATGATGGTCCACCAATTGGCATAAATCCATCGATTGGCATGCAAGTCCCACCAGAGGACTCGGCCGAGGAGCAGAGACGAAAGCCTGTTACGCGTACTCTCTTCAAAGACCATTGCCTACGAATGCGGAACGAGCCAGAGTCCCCCCGCAAGTCCTTGAATGTATGTTACATGATGCGGACCCAACTCCAAGGAGAGGCTGCAGTGAAAGGGCAGAAGACTTCGAACTGCAGTCCCGCGTCGTCAGTAGTCCTATCTTCCCCAACCCGATCTCGGTCCCAGACCCTTCAACCAATCTCAATATCAAGTGGCATTGCAGTATCAAGGCAAGTCGAGGACTTCGATGTCTCTTCATCCTGGATGTGCTGGGAGGCCATGAAAGGTGCGTCTGAACAACACCCAATACTTCTTGGTTCCGCCAATTGATCCATGGAACAGAAAAATTGAACAAGCACTTCGAACCAAATTACGACCTGTCAGAACACGGAATGAGGAGTATGTGCCTCCATGACTCTGATGGCGGCCATAATCCTGGGCAAGTCGATTATGGGTTTGACGAGGATGGTATTTACATCTTCAGACCTACGGCTAAGCAGTATTCCAACAACTTTACGGAGCTTTTGGCGTTGATGGAGAAAGTAGCAGGACAAGTTCAAGGCGTTGTCAAAGTCATGGTGCCCAATAAGTGGTGAGTGCTCCTTGTTCGGTCCAGTCCTTGACATTCATTCACTGATTTCGGCATGCAGTATATCACCATATGTCGAAGATGAGTCCCTACCAAATGTACTGGTAGACTTTGAGATTCCGATATTCAGCACCACCCTAAGCCAATGTCCATCGTCAAAGCGCGCAAATCTGTACCTTGTTGATACCAAAGCTGTGGGGCCTGGGCCAGCCAATGTGGCCAAAATCCTCGACCGTATCCAAGAAGAAGAGGCATTCTTCCTCGCAAAGTTTAGCGGAACGAAACTCAAAGGTGGAAGTGTATGGAGGCACCGTCACGAAGACAGGCCATTCACAGAGGAAAGTATGCTGATCTGTGCCACCAACGCCGAGAAGTCAAACCCTTGGTGCGCGCTCGATCTACCTGGTACTCCCCTTCTTTTGCAGCATACAGAGGAAAGGTCACTAATATGCATAGCTACACCCGAGCTCAGAGAGGCTTTGGAATGCGACAATCTCCACCTCGGCGAAGATAGATCCAATGGTTTCCATCAATCCGCGACCGTTCGTGCCGGAGAAGCAGGGCCAGGGCTCGACCAGTCCTGCTTCCACCTCTCCACCCGATCAGGCACCATGTTCCTAATGCAGCTCGGAGACTTTGCAGCCTACACCGTCAATTACCATCATGCCGGCGGTCCAAGATCCTACACCATCGTCAAACCCAGCAGCCACCAACGCCTGGAAGAATTCATCTGCCTCGCTTTCCAGCAGAGCAAGAACCCCAAACCCCCTTCCTGCAGTCAATTCGTGTCGCATGAAGAGGTCTACATCCCAAAAGAGACCCTGATCGCCAACGGCATCGAGTTCACAGAGGTGACGCAGTTCGAGCGTGAGCTGTTGGTCATATTCCCTTATGCCTACTATCAGGGTTTCAACGGTGCCGCGAACGTTGTCGAAGAAGTCATGTACGCGTCCAAAGAGTGGGAGGTCTTCCACCGTGAAGGGTTGTACGTGAAATGCAGCAAGGATTGTGCAGACGGTCACGAGGATTTCGACCTCAGCTTCGCTGAGAAACGAGGCGATAGTGCTGAGGATTCGGACGATCATGATATACGTCAACCCGCTTCGAAGCGTCCATGTCTGCGGAAATAAGCCTGTGTTGGTGTGTAAGCGGTTGAGTAGCTATTAGCTGTGTACCGACCACGTTCGCTGTTACAGGCTCTAGCAAGTAATGCTATGGCATCGGGCCGTGTACGGTTTGGCTTGTATTCTTAGCATACCTTGTACACTGAGAAGTCACAGTTGCATCAACTTCAAAGCCATCGCATGATATATCAGTCTCGCGATTCCCCCCTCCACCTCTCGGTCCTTAGGGAGAGTATTTCCTATTCCGAGTTCCCGAAACCGGAGTATCATTCATCACCACCCCCCTTTCATCACCCCGCTCCTCCATTACCCTCCCCATTGCCCTCCCCCAGCTCAACCTCAACCCACTCCCTCCCCCCAACCACCCTCCTCACACCCCCAACCCCCTCCCCCACAAACCTCCCCTCAACCATCAAAACCTCCAACCCCTCCATCCTCATCTGCAGCAGTGCCACATCCTCCCTCCCAACCTTGACACCCCTCAACCACACCCTCCCCAAACACCTTCCCCTCACAGGCGGCGCGCTAAACCACCTCCCCCTCCCAATTCCCCTCGCGACCTCATCCAGCAGCAGCGGATTCGGCCCCTCACCACCCTGCCACGCGAACTTCAACTTCCTCAGTTTCCCCGCCGCGACGAAGCTGTTGAGCCAATCGTGTAGGATCTTGATGCCCGTACACCACCTCTCTTCCTGCGCTCGATCCATTCTTTGACCCGGTGTTGTTGTTGTCGTAATCGTCGTTGTGTGCGGGACGTCCCACCAAGGTGTGATTTTGACACCTAAACTTTGAAAGCGGCGCCATACGTTCCTGTCCGTCCATGTGCTTTCCGCGAACGCGGTGAAGGCGCCCCAGCGGAGGGCGACGATGCCGGTGATGGAGAGGGAGGCGATGGTGAGGCGGGTCAAGTTCGGCACGGAAGATTGCTGCAGCGCGAGGCGGAAAGCGAGGAGGCGGTCGAAGACGTCGAGGGTTGGGCAGATGAGGTGCAGGGTTTTGAGGTTTGGCAGATCGGGGAGTTTTGTGGTTTCGGGAGTGGGAGGGTCTGTGGCGGATGAGGTGGTGGGGAAGGTGATTGTGAGGTAGCGACATTGCTTGGCTACCCTTTTCAGCGCGTCGAGTTGTGGGTTTGAGAGGGAGGTGGTGGGGAATTCGATGTGGAGTTTTGCGAAGATGGGTGGAGTGGCGGTGGAAACCAAGTCGTTTTCTGCGCGGGAAACGAGACGGAGGGAGGAGAGGGAGGTGTTGGGGAGGTAGGAGAGGATGAGAGTCCGTGGATAGGTTGCAGAGTATGTTGGGTGGCAGCGGTTATGCCACTCTGGTGGCGGCTGCTCTTTTGTTTGTAGGTATTCGATTAGAGATGAGCGTTTCGAGACACTAGTTGGTGGTGCGAGGGTTGGCCGTGGTGGAGGAGGAGGTGGTGATAAAGGTGCAAGCACCATTCCCAAGGCGTTTCGCATGACTGAGTTGGTGAGCTTGCTGTGAATCGCGTTAATGCGTAGTGGTTAGTTGTCGCGGCTTCGGGTCGTCAGCAATCATGTAAAGGCAGGTGTTATGGATTGGAATTAGAGAGTTTGTAGTTGATGAGAGTGTTGACGGTCTATGTTGAGACGTCGTGGATTCGTGTACTACCCCAATGGATCAGGTGATGTCCTGAGTTAATCGGCTTCCACATCGAGGCTCATGGAATGGACCAGAACATGTCAGTGATTCAACTACTTCCCCTAACATTACTTGTGTGTCAGGAGCTTTGAAAGACACAAACTACAATGACGAGCTATTAGGGAACTTTACACCTTAGTCTTTCCATTTAAAGTAAACATTTTTTCCCATATACTCAACCATTCTTGCTGCTGCGAAGAAACAGGACGCCCTGGGCTTCGAAAAGACTGCGCCATGATCTGTCGAATCTGCGTGCGTAATGCCCTGATGGCCAACATCGTCCTCCAATCATCCAGCGAAAAGCGGATGCGGTTGCCATCAATGACGATAACCCCAGAATACATTTTGAATTCCGCCTCTCCACAAACCAGTGCAACAGCAAAGTCCTCCACCGGACTCGTCTCATGGGCATTGTAGAACTTGTTGCTCGATTGCATGATATGGTAAAATGAGAGCCACTGTGGAGGGCGATCCATACCTTTGTTGACCGAGGTCGGGTGCAGAGAGACGGCTTGGTTGTTGGCAATGTTCTTCCAGCCTTTCCCTGCGCGGGAGAGGAGTTTCGGATAGAAAGACCAGGCGATGACGGAGTTCAGTATCAGGTCGTTGTCATTATTGGTATTGTATCGTTCGGGAATTTCGACGAAGCTTCGCTTTCTGGAGTAGTAACGGACTCTGTTCAAGGAGGCTTTCTCGACATCGTTGAGCTCCAGGAATCCAGCATCCGCCAAGGCTGTGGTCAGCTGCCCTTTCAAGTCTTCGATATTCGACAGCGTTTGCGTATTGAGAAAGTTTTTGCGGCAGAAGAGATGTTCTGGCATGGCATTTGTGCTACAGATCCGTCGCCATGCACAGTAGGCATTATATACAGTCAGCAAATCAGAGTCACCTTTCCTGAAAGCCAAGCGGACTGTGTCCATCTGCGATCGAGCTCCCATTGGTGCCGAGAATGGCGACTTGGAAGAGAGGATCGCAGCAATGGTAAGCATAGCATCGAGACAGCCGAAAGTAGAACCTAGTAAAACGAGCTTGCCTAAGAACACGTCAAGGGGAAGCCTAGCGAGCTGTCGACCAAGGGCCGTTAGATCTTCCGTAATTGTCAGTGCTTTGACATCAATCAATGAGTCGATGGCTCGCCGAATATTCTTTGGTGAAGGAGGATCGAGGGCTTCTGATAAGGTCTGCTCGATGCCCCCTAGCTTGCAGATCTTGACCCGAAGTACGAGGTCTTGTAGAGAAAGTCGAAGCATTTCGGGTGTTTGTTCTTCTGGCATGATACTATCATGGCGGTTCTTGGTGAAGAGGTGGAAGCATAGTCCTTTCTGGACTCGACCAGCTCTCCCACGACGCTGCTTTGCGTTCGCTCGGGAGATGAAGACCTCGATCAATCGAGAGAGCTGCCGACGTTCGTCGAACCTCATCTCCTTATGCTTTCCGGTATCAACGACGCAAGTCACGTCAGGAATCGTGATACCGGTCTCGGCAATATTCGTGGCCAGTACTATCTTGCGGGTCCCCGATGGCGGTACGAGGAAAGCCCGTTCCTGCTCGTCTGTGGCTATAGTAGAGTGCAAGGCGTGTACGTACCATCCGTTGCGAAATGTTTGATGACCGGCCAGCATGTCATTGAGCCTCCTGATCTCTGCAATGCCTGGCAAGAATACAAGTATCGCTTTGCTGTAAAAGGTGTAATCTTCCACGGTCGCAATATGTATCAGTAGCTTTAGTATCAACTCATAGTTGACACGGTATTCGTCAAATTTGAGCAATGCATTGCAGGTATCCGTGGTATATTGTCGTTGAATGTCGGCAGAGAGCGATGTTTTAGCAGTAGCTACAATGCAATCAACGTCTCCATCGTCGTCTTCATACTCGCCGCTTGTTGATGCTGTCGGACTGAAACGCGCTTCCTCGATGGCATCTTCAAGGTATCTGGTCTCCACTGGAAAGGTACGTCCAGGGACATTGAGGACAGGGGCATGGTTCAAGAAACTCGAAAATCGTTGCGCATCCACCGTAGCTGACATGAGGATGACTTTTAGATCTGGACGCTTTACCAAAACCTTCCGGAGAACAATCAGGAGGAAGTCGCTATCAATGCTCCTTTCGTGGACTTCGTCCAGAACAAGGTGGCTGATGCCCCCGAGCTCGTTAGATCCCTCCAACATGCGCATCACAATGCCAGTAGTAGCGTACACAAGTCTTGTTTGGGCCGTGATCTGGCTTTCCAGCCGAATCGCGAATCCAACAAGAGATCGAAAAGTTCCAACATCGCCCTTTCGTTCTCCAAGTTCTTCGCTCACGCGCCGTGCTAGAGAGATTGCCGAAATTCGTCGAGGCTCTGTACAGTAAATCTTGCAGGATCGTCCACTGGAAAGCTCGTGCTCAAGGATGTAAGCAGGCACTGGGTCTTTGTTAGCTTTCGAGGGCTTTTGTTGCTATTCTTCATGTTTACCTTGGGTGCTCTTTCCACAACCTGTCTCTCCACAAATGATAACGACCTGATGGTCTTGAATGGCGAGAAGAAGATCGTCCTTGAATTTGAAGATCGGTAAACTCATACGACCTGGAAGCATATGTTGGTAAGATGATGTGCTCGCCTTGGCCCTCCATATTGCCTTCATCTCGTCAGGCGAGGCCAAAGGGAGCTGGCTTGAACTTTCAAGTGCCGTCACTTCTGATGTCGGTCTCTTCCGAACATTATTGACTTCGAAATTAGTGCCCTTGCTGGCAATGTGATGAGTGCTTTCTCTGACCCCATCAACCATACTGCGAAGCTCACGCAGGACATCTCGATCTTTCTCATCATCATACTTTCTCTTCAAGATAGAGAGCTCTTCCCAGTAATTTCGCCAAACGGACGGTAACCGTAAGTACACCTTTTCCTCTGGAGTAGAAGCGAAGATCAAGAACAGAGCAACCGTGGAAACAAAAGCTTCTGATTGAACGGCGTCGGGGCAAGCGATCGATATCATCTCGACCATGACTGAGCCAGACTCCATCTTGTAGGTTAAGTCTTCGATGTGGAAATTAGGGATGGACCCTTGTTCTCGAGACCAAGATACCTGAAGCGAATGACGCTTCGAGAAAGTCGAAGAAGAAATTAGCTTGTAGGACACACGGGCGGACGAGTCTCTACAAATCTGGTCAGAGTGGATTCAGCCTTCACACAGGAATCGCCGTACCTCGATTTGCAAGCCTCCTCGAAAATCCTACGGGGGCTCATACCGGTAGATTTCCCAAAGTCTCTAATCTTCACAGTACTGCCTCCCAACTCCAATGTACTCATGCCGCTCAGCCCGGTCGCTGGATCAGTTGTAGTATCAGGAAGAGTAGAGAAAAGCTCCCCGAGCATGTCGGCCGCATCTTCCCCATCATCCGGACTTCCGCTATCGTTTGCATTAAAGTTCAAGATTATGCGGTCCTTGGGTTGCTTGAGATCGTTGATATCACGAATGCCCAACCTTTTGCGGTCTGAAGCATCTTTGGCAAGATCTATCTGTATTTCTGCCCACCTGCGCTTGGCTTCGTCTTCGTCAAATAGAACATCTGACTTAATCTTCTTGAGCTTTGCAGTGAGCCGTGCGATCACGGGATCAGTGTTGAGTTTAAGTTCACCATTGACAGCGGCCGCCTTATTCTTGCCGTGTCTCTGCCCTTTCCAACAAAAGTCGAAAGACTCTGGATTGATTTCGAACAAGCGCCTTTGCACGCTTAGGTACTGTCCAAGTAGCTCATCTGGCTCCAGATCGCTTTCCGTTTCGCTCTGAGAGGTTGATAGGGTTTCAACATCGGGCGAGTGATCTATCTGTGACGGAGAGTTCATGCTGGGGGGAGTCGTTGATTTTGAGTCTGCTGTGGCCACGCCTTCCGTTCCCGAATCTGCAAAGGTTGAGCCTTTGGTCTGTCTCATTCACTATTGCACCTTTACGATATTGACACCGGGGAGGTCAGAACTTACCCTCTTCGGCAACGATCGTTGTACCTTTAAACTTTCGACCCCGGCCGGGGAGCTTCTGGACATCATGTGGCTCAAGCTTCGGAAGCTCTTCGGGTTTACATACCAGAGCAAGCCAGGAGAGACATTCATCAAGTCCCCAAACAGAGTCTTTAGCGGTAACAATGCTCTTCATATCGACATAGCTTAGCTTGTCCAGCAAGTGCTGGAGTGCAAGATGGATTACAGTAAGGGAGAAGCCAAGCTGCGGTAAAAGCTGTCTTAACGTCCACAGCTTGACAAGCAAATCATCATCGGAGAGGTGTGGACTTCCTTGATAGAAGTCCGGCCTAATTTTGGCTTCATCAGACCTACTCGGCTGCGCGTCCAGAGATTTTGATAGATTTAGGATTAACTGTATGATTTTTATGGGTAGCCACTGGTGAGTTGCGAGGGGTTCTGCTTGAGCGCGAAGTAATCTTCGTTCGGTCTGCAGTTTGACTGCTTGACGAGATGTCTCTTTCTTTACTTTGTTACCGTGAGACTCGGCAAACACCTGTAAAGCAGATTCTTCAAGCTGCTTCTCAAGGTCTTCCGGGCTTAATTCATGAAGAGCTTTTTCCACAGCTTCGCCATCCTCCTGAGTGGGTACATTCGCGGATCCTTGATCGGGCTTGTTCACCCGATCTGAGTCTCTAGCATTGGTTTCATCATCTTCGACGACGGGATCAAATTTGGCCTTTGATACAGTCGAAGTTGTAGCGAAGCCGCGTGCCGGATTGCTCAACGGCTTCTTTGTCTTCTTTTTCGGAGCCATGGTAACGAAGGATCGATATTATATTAGAAGTCCTCGAATTCGAGTTCTTTTGCCATCGCTGCCAAGACTAATGCCAAGACTTTTCAGCCTTATGGGATTGTGTGACTCCCGTCTTTGCATCTAAATTATTCAGTTGCTGGCGAGGTTGTCCTGGTCGCGTGCCGATTCACGAGGATGCTTCGAAAGCATCATGGAGGATGGCAACGAAAATAATAAGGTCATAGACCCTGGTAGCTTACGAGAAGCACTCTCGTCAAGTTCAACCAAAACGCGTGGAACATGGCTAGCAACCCTACATCAACAGATCCTGAACTCAGGTTAGAGACAGCGTTCCTCTTATTGTGCATGAGACTGAGAGGTCCTAGACCTGCCGGAAGACTCTGCTACCGAAGTCGTCGATACCCTGTACCAGACCTATCCCTACTACAATGACCGAACTTCTCGACGAGCTGTACAGACATGTTTTCAAGCATTTCTTGATAATGACCAGTACACCTCAATTGTCGCTAGAATCATCGATGTATACTGCAGGGAAGCTTCCAAGTCCACCGTTGCCCCCTCAAATGCCTTCGTGCTGGTCGAAATAGGATCTGTGCTTCTGGCACAAGCATGGGAGCAATCCGGGCTGCGGTTGGTGATAGCATACGCTAGGGTCTTGGATTTGTGCGTTTCTACAGGCAAAAGTACAGTCCGGCACTCCGCCACCGTGGTAGCAAGACGGGCCATACGCCATGTTTGCAGAGATGGTGATAACATTACGGCATTGGTTACTCACCTCGTCGCCAAAGACCAACATCTTGGTTTTCAGGCAGCAACTCTTCTAGGCGTGGTAGCCGGGGTGTGTGCCCGAAAAAACAAAGTAGCTTTCGCAGACAGCATCCCTCGCTACTATGCCTTCTGTAGAGAAATCCTTGGGTCTCGCGCAGCCGTACCGCTCCACACCGTCCCAGCGCTGGCAGACTTTCTGAAGAATTTCGTCACTGCTCAAGATTTCCTCGTCGAGATCGTTCCCACTCTTGAGAGGGCGCTGCTCAGAGCTCCGGAAACGACACAGGGACTGTTGCCACCCATTGTCCAGTTCCTTCAAACAGACCTTGCCAAGTCCTTGGAAGCTCTAGTCAAGCCGCTGCTGGCCAACGCCAAATCAAACAACGCAAACATCCGTGATGGAGCACTCGAAGGGTTCAATGCTTTCATTAGCCGTTCAGACAAAGGGAATCAGGCCTTAGAGAAGGTGGCCGCAGAGCTATCTTCATCCTTGTCGAAGGCTACCGCTGTGGACCAACGCTTGATATATGCCCAGATGCTTGGCAAATTACCATTATCCACAGCGAGACCTGAGGTAACGCTGCTTGCTCAAGTGGCCGGCAAGGAACCCAACGAAGCCGCCTTAGATGCCGAAGTGTCTGCCCTAACTGCGCAGATGTCCAACCTCTTGGTGAGGCCACCCCCCAAGTCGAGCACATCCGAAGAGGAATTAGACACAAATTCTGGTTTATACAAAACTATAATTGAAGCATTTAGTAAGGGGCTGGGCGATAAGAAGCCTTCGGTGAAAAAGATCTGGGTTCTGAGCTTCGGTCAATTTCTGTTTCATATCCAGGATCTGGTCGTACAGAATCACGATTCTTCTGCTCAGAGTAATGCAACTCTTTCCTCCATCATAGAGAGCGTAATGCCCAAATTATTCCAAGTGTTTGACGAAATAGTGCAAAATCCTTTAATTGCCGGTCAGTTCTCTTCAGCTGCATTCGCGATAACGGGTATGTCCCCAATGATTTATAAAATGACACAGAACGGTATGCGCACAGCAAAGGTCGCACACAGGGCCTTGTCAACGCTATTCAATCCACGAACATACACAAAGTTGTCGGCGCCCAAGGATCTCCAATGGGTTGTTCGAGCTCTAGTTGCTTGTTCTGAAGAGATATATCGTAATGATTGTTCCGCCGATATCAGAGATATTTGGGCGCAAGCCTTCATCTATTGTATAAGCGCAGCTGGGATCCCGTTCAAAGTACGGGAGCAAGCTACAGCTGCACTCACGGACGTTTACGTCAAACGAAAAAGTGTCGTTTCTGAAATTATCATTGATGGAATTTGGAACTGGCATCGTCACTTGCAGACGGCCGAGAAGGATACAGCAGCGTTGGCAGCTAAGACTGAGCAAAATAATATATTCCTTGTTGTGCGTTCGATATCTCCACCATGTAATGATCCCGACATCTCCTCCAATCAGGCGCAACTCCTCAACATGCTTGTGCTTTGCCGGCCCGAATTGCTACCTCGTGTCCACTGGATTGAGATCTGCCTACGAGTCGGGCAGGATCCAGGTCTCTTTGTACAATCCTACGCTGCAAAATGTCTCGACAAGATAGAAAGCTGTCTGGCATCTAGCGATGCTGAACCACGATCTGCTGCTGTTGCTACTGCCGCTTACAGCACTGCGGCGGAAATCTCATTCGTAGCACCAAATGCTATCATCCCTCTTCTCGTCAACCGAATCACCGCAGACTTACTTGCCCATCCAATTGCGATGTGTGGACCTACAGAAGTTGCAATTGCACGAACACCCGAAGGTACAGCCTTCGTGGATGTCCTTAGTACCAATGGAGAGGCTTACGTTATTGACAAAAATTCTCCTGATTACGACATCATGAAATGGGAAGAGGAAATGCGGAGCCAGATATCCCAAAAGAAAGGACAAAAAAGAAAGCTTACCATTGATGAGAAGGCCAAGGTTAGTGCTCAGATAGCTAAGGAAGCTGCCATAAGAAATGAAGTACATAATCTGGAGACAAAAATCGGCCACGCTGTAGGGTTAATCCATGCACTAGCTGTCGGACCACCCACAGAAGCAAGCTTGTGGCTCGGTCCTTCCATCAAAGCCCTGACCGAAGCCATTGTTGCTGGTGCTGGCCGCCTAGTAGGTAATTCTGCAGATGAAGCTTACCTTGCCTGTTCCAAGTATGTAGCGTCCAGGCTCGGCTCCGCTAGAGCGTTCATAGGAGTCGCGACACTTCGAGCTCTTGGTTCGTCTCACCTCCCAGCTAACCTACTTGAGGAGCCGTTGGGAGAACTAGTTACGAGACTGCTGTACCGCCTTCGATCTATCAGCGAACAACGTCCTCTTGACAGCCTATCACTCATCTACATACTGCCTCTGTTATTCACGGTCCTGCAACGGAATGCCATTGGACGGGCAGAAGCTGATGAGGCCGATGAGCAAGTCACTCTTGCGTTGGAGACGCTGTCATACCATACAGATTCATTTACTGATGAAGCTCTGCCGCGAAACGAACTACTGCGCATATTGATAGAATCGATGCAGCGGTTCTCGCAGCACTACAAGCTGATCAAGGACTGTCTTCTGGATGCATCCCGGGCTATTGGAGAGAATGCAACCGATTCAGAGGTGCAAGCTTTGTTGAAGGGTAGTATTGTTCCCCAAAGTTCCGTTAGGACAGCGGTACTTCAAGCGCTAAGAGAACACGTTGACCTGACCAATAACGATTTCTCCGAAGAGATTTGGCTCGCCTGTCATGACGATAATGATGAGAATGTGGACCTCGGCCGGCTCATTTGGCAAGAAAATGCTCTTGACACCCAGCCCGAAACGGCTTCAATGATGGTAAAATACTTGGCAAGTCCAGACAGACAGCTTAGACGTGCTGCAGCACGAGCAATGGCAGAGGGCATTAGACAGCATCCAGTCGTCTTTCATAGGATCCTTGACCAGTTGGAACACGAATACAGAGAACTGGCTAAGCCTCGCGTCCCAGAACGAGATGCATACGGTATGGTGAAGAAGAGCAACATCAGTGATCCGTGGGAACATCGAAGTGGTATCGCATCAGCATTCAAGGCAATAGCCCCGATCTTTGAACTTTCCAGACTCGTCCCATTTGTCGAGTTCCTGATCAAAGACAGCGCTGTTGGCGATCGCAATGCCACCGTGAGGGATGAGATGATCGACAGTGCAACCACCATCATTGGGCTTCATGGTGCTGCGAAGCTGGAAGAGCTCATGCAAATGTTCGAGAAAGCTCTTGATGAGTCCAATACAAAGGCTACCACCTCCGACAGTGTGAGCGAGGCTGTAGTCATTCTTTATGGCGCTCTTGCCGGTCATTTAGTGCGGGGTGACGAGAGGATTCCGAATGTTGTTCAACGGCTCCTGTTGACTCTCCAGACCCCATCAGAGACTGTACAATACGCCGTTTCCGCCTGTCTACCGCCGTTGATAAAAACTTCAAGCCAGAAAACTTCGGACTATGTCCAAATTACCCTAGATCAGCTACTGCAATCCAGGAAGTATGCCTCGAGAAGAGGGGCTGCATACGGTCTAGCAGGAATTGTGAAGGGTAAAGGTGTGTTGGCGTTACGAGAATTCCGCATAATGTCGACACTCAGGTCTGCGATCGAAAATAAAAAAGAGCAGAATCAAAGGCAAGGAGCGTTGTTGGCATACGAGTTGTTAGCACTCATCCTCGGACGTACATTCGAGCCATACATCATTGAGATCGTACCACAATTGTTGGCGAGCTTCGGAGACTCAACGGCCGATGTACGCGAAGCCTGTTTAGACGCATCAAAGACTTGTTTTGCAAGCCTTAGCTCGTATGGAGTTAAGATCGTCCTGCCTACTTTGCTGGAAGGACTGAACGACTCACAGTGGAGAAGTAAGAAGGGAGCCTGCGACTCGCTTGGTGCAATGGCATACCTTGACCCACAACAATTAGCTTTGAGTCTTCCCAACATTATACCACCTCTAACAGGTGTCCTCAACGACAGTCATAAAGAAGTCAGATTATCGGCCAATCGAAGCTTACAGAGATTTGGCGAGGTCATCAGCAATCCCGAAGTGAAAGGACTTGTGAGCATTCTCCTGAAGGCATTGAGCGATCCTACCAAATACACCGATGAAGCTCTCGATGCACTGATTAAGATCTCCTTTGTTCATTACCTCGACTCCCCATCGCTCGCTCTTATTGTCCGTATACTTGAAAGGGCCCTAGGAGAGAGATCAGCAAGCAAGCGCAAGTCAGCCCAGATAATCGGCAGTCTTGCCCATCTGACGGAGCGGAAGGACGTGACTCCCCACCTTCCAATTCTTGTCGCTGGATTGAAGCTTGCAATTGTGGACCCTGTTCCAGCCACCCGGGCTACTGCTTCCAAGGCATTGGGCTCCTTGGTCGAGAAGCTTGGTGAAGATGCATTACCGGATCTCATACCAAGCCTCATGTCAACCCTGAAGTCAGACACTGGCGCGGGCGACAGACTGGGTTCTGCTCAAGCACTTAGCGAAGTCCTTGCCGGCCTGGGCACTGGGAGACTCGAGGAAACCCTTCCAACAGTCCTCCAGAACGTTGCTAGCTCGAAGGCCACGGTCCGAGAAGGTTTCATGTCCCTGTTCATCTATCTTCCTGCCTGCTTCGGCAATAGTTTCGCCAGTTATCTTAGCAAGATCATTCCTCCCATCCTGTCCGGCTTGGCGGATGATGTTGAATCCATCCGAGAGACCTCGCTCAGGGCTGGGAGGCTACTTGTCAAGAACTTTGCTACCAAAGCTATAGATCTACTTCTTCCAGAACTCGATAGAGGGCTTGCGGATGATAGCTACCGCATAAGATTGAGCTCTGTCGAACTAGTCGGCGATCTGTTATTCAACTTGACCGGCATAAGCGGCAAAACGGAGCAAGATGAGGGGGAAGATAGTGCCGCAGAAGCTGGACAGTCGTTGCTCGAAGTCCTTGGAGAAGACAGGCGGAATAAAATACTTTCATCCTTGTACATTTGCAGGAACGATACCTCGGGATTAGTGCGCAGTGCAGCTATCAACGTCTGGAAAGCGCTCGTTGCGACCCCGCGGACTCTCAAAGAACTCGTACCAACCCTCACCCAGCTGCTCATTCGACGCCTTGCGAGTTCGAATATGGAGCAAAAGGTCATTGCTGGTAACGCTCTCGGCGAGCTGATACGCAAAGCGGGCGAAGGAGTCCTGGCAAGCCTACTTCCTACGTTAGAGGAAGGTCTCCAAACCTCGACGGATACGGACAACAAGCAAGGAATCTGCATAGCGTTGAAAGAGATCATCTCTTCAGCATCGCCCGAAGCACTCGAAGATTACGAAAAGACACTGATTTCTGTGGTACGTATTGCTCTTGTGGACGCTGATGACGAGGTGCGAGAAGCAGCCGCAGAGGCATTCGACTCCCTACAAAAGATTCTCGGCAAGCGAGCCGTCGACCAAGTTCTCCCATACCTGCTCAACCTACTTCGCACCGAGAGTGAAGCTGACACTGCCTTGTCGGCTCTGTTGACCCTACTCACTGATAATACCCGCTCCAACATCATCTTACCAAACCTTGTCCCCACTCTACTGGTATCTCCAATCACGCAATTCAATGCAAAAGCGATAGCTTCGCTCTCGGAAGTTGCAGGACCAGCCATGACTAGAAGGCTACCAGTCATTCTGAATGCCCTGATGGATAACCTCATCGTCTGTAAAGACGATGGTCTGCGATCCGACCTCGAAGATTCCTTTGACTCCATCCTTCTTTCGATTGACGAGTTTGACGGTCTGAATACTGCCATGAGCATCATGCTTGCTCTTGTGAAGAACCATGATCACAGAAAGCGTGCGAGTGCTGATGTTCGCCTTGCTAATTTCTTCGCCAAGACTGACATCGACTTCGCACGCTATCAGCAGGATCTCATCCGTGTCCTGCTCATCTCGTTCGACGATGTAGATTCAGATGTGGTCAAGGCTGCATGGCTGGCACTATCAGAGTTGACAAAACGTCTGAAGAAGGAAGAGATGGAGGGGCTTGTGTTCTCTACCCGCCAGATCCTACAGCAAGTCGGCGTAGCTGGAGCTAATTTACCTGGCTTCTCGTTACCAAAAGGTATCAATGCTATCCTACCTATCTTTCTGCAAGGCTTGATGAATGGGACCGCCGATCAGCGCACCCAGGCAGCATTGGCAATATCCGACATCGTCGATCGTACAAGCGCAGAGTCACTCAAGCCGTTCGTTACGCAAATCGCTGGCCCTCTGATAAGGGTCGTTTCCGAGCGTTCCGTTGATGTGAAGTCGGCGATCCTGTTGACCTTGAACAACCTCCTGGAAAAGATCCCAGTATTCTTGAAGCCGTTCCTGCCGCAGCTCCAGCGCACGTTTGCGAAATCCCTAGCGGATACTTCCAGCGAGATTCTACGGACCAGGGCTGCAAAGGCTTTGGGAACTCTGATCAGTCTTACGCCGCGCATAGATCCCTTGATCGCGGAGCTAGTGACTGGATCGAAGACGCAAGACCCGGGGGTGCAGAATGCAATGCTCAAAGCGTTGTATGAGGTTGTTAGTAAAGCAGGAGCGAACATGAGTGAGGTATCAAGAAACTCAATCCTTGGGCTAATGGACGGCGACATGGGGGACGGTGATGGTAACGATCAACGTATTCCGAATCTTGATCCGGGGCTGACATTCGACGTATAGATAAGATGGTCATCACTCATGCGCGACTTCTCGGAGCACTGATCAAGAACCTGCCTCCGACTTTCAATGCTTCCAGCTTGATCAAGTGTGTATCCTTATTCAGAATGGAGATTCACTGCTGAATGTGTGACAACAGAACGCGCGTCCTTACGACGCACATGAGTAACGCATCGGCTCTGAACCTCAACTCAGTACTGCTCGAGTCGCCCGCCACACTAACGGACAATTATGCTCAAGAGACCCAGGCTGTCATCCGCCACGGTATACGTAACAAGAGCGTAAGTATTGTCCTCCACCGTAAGCCGCCATCGCTAATTCAATTCCAGACCTTCATATCCGACAACTGCGTGCTAGCAGCGGGAAAATACCTCCTAGTAGAAAAGAAATCACCCACCCCCGAATCTCTAGAACGCATCATCGAAACCCTAGCAACAGTCCTCACACCCGAAAGCCCCATCGACACAAAACGCCTCGCCCTCGTCGTCATCCGTACCGTAAGCCGCACGCACAACGACCTCATAACCGCCACCCTCTCCACCCTCGCCCCCGTCATCTTCACCAGCGTCCGCAGTCCCGTCATCCCTGTCAAGTTAGCCGCCGAAGCCGCCTTCCTCTCCCTCTTCTCCGTCGTGGACAGGGAGTCCGAGGTCTTCGACGCATATATGGCCAGCGCGGGTGCGGGCTCGATGAATGCGACGACGAAGAGGAGCATGCAGGATTATTTCAAGAGGGTGGCGATGAGGTTGGGTGCACAGGCTAGAGAGAGGAGGGAGGCGGAAGGGGGGCAGGGGGGTTTGGGGTTGTCGAATGATGAGAGGGAGGATGAGAGGGAGATTTGGAGTGTGGGGAAGGTGGATTTGGGGGAGGGTGCGTTTGGTGATGAATGATGTGATAATGGGGATGAGCGTGATGTGTAGATACTCTATAAGCATAGCGAGGTGCAGAAAAGTTTGTTGGACATACAGCATATGATTCTGTGGCTGTTCATGGTGAAGAACATAATCTCTGTACGGCGAGCCGAAAAGATGTTCGACGGTCAACGTATGCTATTGACCGCACTGGCTCTGACGAAACTGTGTGACAAACAGCAGGTCATCGTCCATCACGGGCCAGCTCCTTCGTTTGATAGTGGAACCAGACATATTCCTGATACTCCCTATGATTTGCGAATTTCCAAATCACCGATACTGACTAGATTGAGTATCGAGCTGCCAATGCTAGCTACCACAGCCTATGTTTATGCACACGTGCACAGACGCCGATGCTATGCACAAATACCGCTATAGATCAGTCGCTCATGCATTTCTTAAGTGTTTCCTCTGCTATCATGGCCATCATCTCATCTCATCGTTCCAATTCCATCCATATGATCCAAGGTATTTGACACCTCTGTGGATCAAAGATCGGCCATCATGTCCTCATCATGATCGAACGGAGTGTCTTGTCCGATCCAAGGACTACCATCCTCCCCATCAACAAGCTTTTCTTTCTTCTTCTTCTTGGCATCGCTAATGTAGTCTTTGCTCAAACTGAGCTTGCGATCTGTTTCTCCGATATGGTCGATGAGGACCTTGATCTTGCCAGTTTGCTTGACAAGCGCGTCGTACCGCTGCTCTTCCGAGCGTGCCAGTGGTCCACTGGTGGAATCAGAGAAGCGCACGATCCATGACGCGGGGTCTTCGGAAGGTTCGGAGAGAGTGGCATTGAATTCTCCGGCAGATATGAGGGAGACGATATACTGTCCCGTTCCTGCGTAATCATTAGGATGAGGCGATGTTTTTCGGGCGATATCAGCGACGGTCAGTGCCGCGAACGTCTTCTCTAACCGCAAAACGGAAAACCTTCGATAGGCTTGGATGACTTGGCGTACAAGGCCAGAATTAAAGTCCTTTGAGCCTGTTAGCATTCATTCTCGATGTCGTGGAAAAGGAGATGGGTCCACTCACTCCGCTCCACAGATGATATCCCACGTCTGCTTCCGCAATGAGTTTACTGTTAGTCTCCTCTTCTTTCATGCTCTTCTCAAAAACTTCAGCTAAAGCATCGTATGGTTTGCCAAGCGCACGACATTGCTTTACAACTTGAGTATTTGTCGTTTTTGGCATTCCCGGAACCTAGCCAAGAAAGGGTCAGGATATTGAGACGAGCTATTGAGACTGTGACAGTACCTACACTGCCCTTATGCAGGAGGTTTACGAGCACCCATTTCCTATATGCTTCAATCTGGATTTTGCTGGCATTGTTCGTTACTGGTGTAATTAGGACGGCTTCAAGAAACGAAAGTGCCCGCTTCCATTGCCTTAGACCCATGTAGATCATTGCACCAAAAAGGAAATATTGTAGGTGATCGCGGTAGTCAAGCTTGGCTGACAACCCAGAATCTGGCGTTATGAAGGTAGAGCTGGTGCTGTGGTTCGAGCACAGGAACGGAAACATAGTATCTTCGCCTGTTTTATTTGAGGTGGGAGGGAAATAGAAGATGGTCTTTCCAAGAACGGGCATAGCCATAGCGAAATCTCGTGCTTCTAGGCATAACCGAGCAAATGTAAGGTGTGATGATGTGAAAGTCGATCCTGCTGGATCCAGGCGAAGAATTGCTGACCGGATTGGGACTATAGCCGCCATGAGCTGCAGTGGATTAGCTACTAGACATCGGCAGCCTCTTTTGGAGTCTCGCCTGCGATGTTCTCCGAGCTCTGCTTGCTATCGTTTCCACAAGACTTCGAAACTCGTTGCCTGCGTATCTGACCTGCACAGGATCGAAGTGTTCCATGAACTCCATAGTCTTCTGCCATAATGTTGTACCAGGCTTGAATGTGTCTGAGGTGTTTCCAGCTTTTTGCTTCCCACTCGAAACATTGATATGAGCAAGTAATACATGGAGGTATGGAATTGTATTTATTGAAGGGTCTATAATCTACAAGTAGTAGTGAGTGGGCCAGAACTTTTGGGAGGCTCTGGAGCGGAACAATGCACTCACGTCTAGAAGATCACCCCCTCCAGCTACCCCAGAAGTGAGCTTACTTGCAGGTACCGTGTTGAGATTTTGAACGATAACCCTGATTTGCTTGTCATATTCAGCATCGGTGAGGGGCGTTTGGGGGGGAGGATGTTGTGGGAAGGAGAGGAGCTGTGGCAAAAGAGACTCCATCGCCATAGAGTCCTGTGGGTGGTATTGACATAAGTTCGAACTGGAAGTAGGTTGCGAGCTGATTCCTCCTGCTGCGCCGCTCACAGCGCGCTCGACGCTCGGCAATTGCGGCTACCCTGACGCGATGGCCGTTGGTAAGCTGAAAGTGGCCCTCTAGTCAGATTTGGGACTAGCTCGATCTGCAAGAGATCGCTTATTCGCGGCGCTCTGCATCGAGACGAGTACTCAAGTGCTTTACTGTAAGCATGCCGTCTTAGACGTGTCTGACAATGTGGAAGGTGGCAGTTGTTCCAATTATCTTCCTTACTTCATGAAAAACAGTTATTGCAGCTTCAATTTGAGCGATCCTAGAGCGTCTACAATTCTCAGTCCACTTCACTAGCGCATTACCATTTGCGATTTTCATCGATCACTAGGAGCAAAAAATTACACAATGTCTTTGACAGACTCCCCTCCCGTATATGTCGCGAAAGCAGCCTCAATAGCTGCTCGAAGCCTAGCAATACTACCCTCAGTAGCTCGCAATGACGCGTTGACAGCAATACATGACGCTTTGTCAGATGCAAAAGACCGGATTCTGGCAGCAAATATGAATGATTTAGACTTAGCAACTAAAGCTGCTCAGGATGGTGAGCTGAGTCAGAGTGTGTTGAAGAGATTGGATCTTGGTAGAAAAGGCAAATGGGAGGATATGCTGCAGGGGATATTGGACGTACGAGATCTTGATGATCCTGGTAAAGAAATCAAACTGAATACACCGCTCTTCTGTAGCTGATCAATCGTACAGTAGGTCCTACAGAAGTCCCGCGCTTCGAAGGACGCTGTACGAAATAGTTGGTAGAGTCACCCTGAGGACTAGCCTAGATGACGGTCTTGATCTAGAGAGAATCAGTTGTCCAATTGGGACTCTTCTGATCATATTCGAGGCTCGTCCAGAGGTCATTGCGAATATAGCATCGTTGGCAATCAAGTCCGGGAACGCAGCCATACTGAAAGGTTCGTCTGCTCTATCATTTGTACTTCATTGCTAAAACCATGTAGGCGGCAAAGAGACTACTCGGTCGTTCAAGACGATCGCCGAAACAATATCCATGGCCCTCTCGGGGACGCAAGTCTCGAATAATTCCATTCAGCTACTTACGAGTCGTGATGCAGTGGCGTCGCTTCTTGACCTTGACAAATATATCGATCTTGTAATTCCACGCGGCTCCAACGAATTAGTCAGCTATATCAAGAATCATACCAGAATCCCAGTACTTGGGCATGCGGATGGGCTCTGCAGTATATACTTACATCAAGACGCAGATGAGGATATGGCAGTGAAGATCCTCCTCGATGCAAAGCTGGGTTACCCAGCCGCTTGCAATGCTGTGGAGACGCTTCTTGTGGACGAAGCCGCCCTCTCCACGGTGCTCGTAGCGGTCGCATCTGCTCTTCTGAAAAAAGGTGTTTCCCTGCGATGCGACGCTCCCTCAAAAGCCGCTCTCACCATCTCTCTCCCCAAGCATGAAGCAGCCATATTGCAGGAAGCAACGGAAGAAGATTACAACACCGAATTTCTCGCACCTATCCTCGCGATAAAAACCATCCCGACGCCCTCAGATCGCTCTCCCAGCACATCATGCAGCTTCGCCATCGCGCACATCAACGCTCACTCATCGAAACACACCGATGCCATCCTCACGCGATCTAAGTCAATCGCACATCAATTCCAGTCTGGGGTAGACTCAGCTTGTGTCTTCTGGAATACCAGTACCAGGATGGCCGATGGTATGAGGTTTGGATTCGGGACTGAAGTAGGTATAAGCACGAATAAGATACATGCTAGGGGACCGGTGGGGTTGGAAGGATTGATGATCTACAAGTATCGGATCAACGGGAATGGCCAGATTGCGGGCGAGTATGGAGAGGGTGGGAAACGTTTCCTGCACAAGCAGCTTCCGATACATCCGGATTGATCTGCTTTGTGGAAACAGAGGAATACAAAGGCACTGCATCAATTCTTCATCCATGGACGTCCTTTCATTGATCGTTCCATTGGAGAATGCTTACCACGACTTCACTTCGCTTTGCTAAGCCACTCGATATAAACCTTGCCAGAATTGCTCGATCGAACCGTTCCATAGTGTTATACTACGAACCCACAGCAAGTCATCCATCATCCACGGCACCCCCTTACGTATGTCACAACGACAGTATCCGTAGAAAAACCGCCAGTCTACACCTTGAAACCCCTCGACCTCCTCCTTCCACGTGCCCTCTCAAATTTCCTCCCCTTGCTCTCCACATAAGGTTTCTTCCCACTATGCGGCCCAAACCCAAAATGCTTGACCGCCTCGCGGGAGTTCTTAGGTCCCCTCAACAAAAGCGTATTGCTACCCGTCGGCGCCCTCAACGCCAGCTGATCAAGCGTCAAACACTCGCCTCCTGCCTTCTCGATACGAGCACGCGCGGTCGCCGTGAAGCGGAGAGCGGCGACTGTGAGTTTGGGAACTGTGAGCAGGCGGGCGTCGTCGGTGATGGTACCCACGACAACGAGGGTGCGCTCGGTTGGCTTCATTTTCTCGCTGGTGCCGCGGCTGGCGAGCATGGTAAGGCGGGAGAGGGAGAGAGGGGGGCGGTTGATGCGGGACATGAAGAGGCGGCGGAGGACTACTTTGTTGAAGTTGGAGTCCGTACGGCCTGTGTATTGTTCCTGTATTAGAATATATTGTGACAAGAGTGCTAGGCAGTGAAGTAGGAAGAGGGGACTGTGATTTGAGTAATTGGGATGCGGAGGGGTGGAGAGCACTCACGGGCGAGGAAGCGGTACAGCTTGACGAGCAGCTTGAGGTAGACATTGTCGCTCTTGGGCGCTTTGCGGTGCCCTTGACGTACGTGGTGCTTGTCAAGATCGATACCTGTTCAGGAGTGAGGAAGTCAGTATGCGTCGTTTGGTTTATGCTAGCTGCCCAATCATCGACTTTGGAAATGCGGCCGCATGTACGCTCAAAGGTGCCATAGATACGGAGAAAGTTTTTCATATGACTCACCCATGTTTGCGACGTCTGGTTTCGGTGGTAGTCGTCGACGTTGGAGCACGGTCAAAAAGCGAGGTCAAAAAGCGAGCTCATGGATAAAGCTAGCGCGAAGATCATCGTGCGCTTTAAGCGAGTTTATTTAGGGCTGAAATTTATCCATCCGTGAGACATCTGGATCTCAGCAGCAAGTACCTAGTAGGTGCAATCAGGATCGAGAAAGCTTCCGTGTGGAATAGTTGTATTACACGAATGACAAACGCTGGTCTATCCTATTCTGGCATCTAAATGGTGATCTAATGTATTTTTCGATTGCCCAACGAAGTCAAATGCAGCCGCTCGCCTGGTATCATGCCCCTTCTCGTGCCCCCAATGCTGGTAAAACAAAATTCGATCATGCGGACGTACGTCGTTCGATAGCGTTGCTCGGATTTCCATCCTCAGGATAATCCATCATGAGTTCAGGATGTGATTTTGGCTGAACCCGGAGAATCTGAGTCCTTAGGTCACCAAAGGAGGCCAGCCCTCAATGCCGGCAGTCTTCAAATGGTGGCCTGTTCCGTCACATACAACGAGCGACTAGTCTGGATCATCGTACTCCATTGAAACAAAGAAGTCTCTGGTGAGTTCGAAGCTCAAGAAGCTGCTAGCCATACTGGGAGCAACCTTCAGAAGATTGGGCACTATCCCTTTGTAGAATCCCTTGAAGCCTTCATGGGCAGCAATCATCTTGATGGCATCCCATATAGACTTGTATTTGTAGCCCATCATGGCCATTTTGTTAATCTGGAACCTTCGGCGCAAAACGTCCCTACTCAAATTAGTATATCTAATGAGGACTGAAGAATGCTTGGTCAACGGCTAAGCGTACAGTGGGTAGGTGCACGTTTGAGCAATAGCTCCTGAGACAGCTCCAGCCAGCAATTTTCGAAAGTTTGAAGGGTTTCTGTCTCCTTCTGGCGTCAGATATGCCCTAGCGTATTCATATGTCATGAAGTTCAGGCCAACCTTTATAAGTCAGCAGATGGACGAAGCCGGAACACACGGTGCCACTCACGTAAGGTGCAACACCAGCAACCGTTGGGATATATCCACCGTACAATGCGAGAAGGCCGCCCTCAGTCTTGTAAACATTGACTCCAGTCCGCCACATACCAGGCAAATGTTTTCTTTGCACCTCGCTGAGCTTCGAGTAGTCATCAGTGGCGGTCTGGACTGAAAGCCGGGTTCTCACGAGATCGAGTGGGTATGTGCAAGTGACAGATGTAATGCCAGCAAGTCCACCGCATATCAGGTTTTTCCAAGCGGGTGCTGGCGTGCCCGGTTGTATTCCGGCAAACTTGTGGTAGTCGTCAGCTTAGTCGTTAGATGGGTACGTTGGATTGATTAACAGCTCCCTGCTATTACCACCACTGGCTCACCTTTTTATAAAAATTGTAGCTCGCGAATTGTACCGCTGAATAAGGTATAATCCGTACACAGTTTGCACCGTTTCCTCGCATGAAGCCTCTCCAACCCTCTTCCCGCCACATCTTCATGAGGCCTTGACCGACTGGCAATTTGTACCCTGTCCTCCCTGCACTCTGTATCTGAAATAAAATTTTCAGACGCTCGAGAGGTGAAACGACTGTCCTGGAGACCGCGCCAGCAACGCCTCCGGCCAGGAATGCAGCAAAAACAGGTTGCGCTATCGTATGCCGCAATTGGATGAGCCGTGACAGCGGAGCTGGAATAGACTCTGTAACGGATATATTTTTGTTTTCCACCCTCGCCATTGGCGAAGGATCTTTTTTATCCACGCTCATCCTCGACACGCTCCTCTGTTCTGCCAGCTTCGGCTCTCTGTTATCGTTGGGGTCCTGAAGACCATGTGATGCGATCTATTGTATTTCGTATAGGAGGCGACGTGTTCGCGTTTAGGTATAAGGGAAAGACTGTTCGAGTCGGAGTCATGCAGGATAGTGATATTCAATAAGGAAAGGTACTGAATCGAGGCGAGCTCTCTGTAATCGGAGGCAGGTTCCATTAAATGCAGATGAGATAAGGCCGCAGTCAGGATCTGATTTTGTCACAAGGGAAAGAGCCTCAGCGTGCAGCCTTATTTTTGGGTCTGGGCCTTTGAAACTTACTAAAATTAGGCCGATATCAAGACTCGGAGAGAGAAATCGCACCACATTAGAGCTTAGAGGTTGCAATTGTGAATTAAGCGCGTTGATTAGGATGTGTATAATGCTAAAATACTTCTATGTACTTTCGTTAATAATTCAGGAATAATCCATTCGTGTCAGGCAATTTTCGGCTTTGACCGGTGCTGACTCATCAAGCACTAGCGTCTTTCGCTGCCTCTTGCTCGCTCCCTCCGGAACGTTCCAACACTTAGGCAAGCGATTTCTGAACGTGACCCTCTGCCATAATTTCAACAATTGGACTTAACAGTCGTAAACCGCTCATCATGTCTCGAGGTGGGGGCACAACACTTTATGTGACTGGCTTTGGCCATGGGACTCGTGCCCGTGATCTTGCCTACGAGTTCGAGCGGTACGTTCGTTCTTGATGACCGTTCCAGATAGTAGCGTTGTTGCTTGGCTACCAGTTTCGCTTCTCCTTATCTTACGCCCTACTCGACCCAAGACTAACAAGTGTTTTAGTTACGGGCGTCTGGTCCGCTGCGACATTCCAGCTCCCAGGAGTGCTGCGAGCAGACTGTATGGTTTTCATCTTGATATCATAAGATCCCGATAACATTCTCATGACATACGCAGATTTGCTTTCGTAGAATATGAGAGTCGTCGCGACGCGGATGACGCCTACCATGAGATGCATAACAAGCGTCTTGGTCGCGACGATATCCTGAAGATCGAGGTAAGAAGAGATCTCTAGCTGGACCTACTTGGAGCGAAGTTGACACTTGTCTAGTGGGCTCGAACTCCTCCATCGGCGTCCTGGCGATTCGATTCTGGCCGTGAGGGAGATAGTAGGGGCGGTGGTCGGAGCGAACGCGGAGCACCCAGCCGACGTGATCGCTCCCCAAGGCGTCGCTCCGTTTCACCACCTCGTCGTGGCAGAGGGGACTACTCACCTCGCAAAGATGACCGCCGCGAGCGCGACTATGATAGACGCGACCGCGATCGGTCTCGGAGCCCAGATGATAGAGACCGTGAGATGAAGGATGTCGATCGCCGCCGTGATACCGATGATGATCGTGAGAATGGTACCAATGGCGACGACCGTAAAGGTACCTCCCTCCAGAATGTTGCATGTAGGCTATTTGCTAAGAAATTGTCTGAATCTTCAGTGGAAATGGGATCCCCTATCCCAGCTCACGATGAGCTCGATACCGCCGAATAGGCCTGCTGCTACACTCACACACAACTAGCGACATATGTTATGGTTTCAAGCTTCTTCAAAGTTTGCGAGAATTGTGAAGGGCATTGAGGAATTACAATATTGGAGGTACTGGGTGAGGATTTCACACAGGTCAAGTTTTGGGGCTCCTTTCTACATGTTTTTACATGGACCCCATTGTCTCTGGCTAACTTCCGAGGTACAACGGAAAGCGGTGATGTGAGGATAGCTTAATAGTTAACAGCTCGATCGAACCTACGATATCGAAGTCGATCGACAGCGGGGCATGCATAACTTTCCCGTCCTGTACCATCGAGACGAATGCATAAACCAGACCAGCTTTCAACGCAGAAGCTTGCTGAATACACCGTGCGGTCGATCCACCTCCTCCCACTACATCCTCGCCGTCCATAGCCCCCTCGAGCCCCCGCCCTCGTATATATTCGGCGATCTTTCCACTCTGACCTCGCCCTTTCCTCGCGATCGAGCTTCTTTCGTTTCCTCAGCCGCGTCGATCCAAATCTCGTCAATCCTAGAGTGAAGACATCTTGGTGGAGGTATTCGGTAGGTCTCAAATTCTACTTCCCTTTGTCATGAGCCGTTCAGTCTGAACTTAGGGATTCACGTCCATCAAACTCTAGGACGGTTGGCTAGGCAACATATAGATCTAGATTATACTTATAGGTTTGTATGCGACTACGCCACATATTGAGAATAAACGCAGTCATGGCCCAAGCATGAGGCCAGTACGGATAAGAGTGCAGATTAACGAAGCGATTGTTATTGTTTTGCGCTGCTATTTTGCTGATTCAACATTCATCAACTCATTAGCATTATATGCCGTACTTTGTGTATGATGTGCTTCTCCATACTTCGGGCAGATCAAGCGGTTTGGGCGGTTGTTATGCCTTCAGATTAGTTGGAGGCTCGTCTACATGTTCGGACTAGCTGGCTATCTATGAATAGCATTCATCACCTCGTCAACAATAGGACGAGACTTGTACGAGCACCTGAATTAAAAATAACATATCCAGGGAACCATTTTCTGAGGACTAACTCTTGTTCCCTCATTTCCTGGCACGTTCTTTCACTGCTTATGGGCTACGAATTATAATGGCTTGAGCGTCTGAACCGACAATCTTTGGTGACAAATGTCGCTGGCGCGTTGCAGCCTGCAAGGTTCATTATGGGAACTGGCATGTCTCATATTCAGAGCAGGCCATTGCAGCCCGTATCAGAGTGCTTGATTTGCTTGAGACGTTTGGCAAATATCGAATTGAGGAAAGGGGAGGGTGAGGTGGGTACTGTTATTCTCCGTAACCGAGTCAAAGAATTTGTCTAGCTGTCAGGAGGCACGGATGAAGCCAAGCAGACCATCCGAAGGTATTTTGTTCATGCGCCTATTGTGGCGCAATCTTACTCTGCACGAGGAAAATGGTATCTTGGGAGATTGTCCTCATAAAGCATTGAAGCGACTGTGCCACAGTGATAAGAGATGGGTTGTTGCGAAGCGACTGGAGAGCTCGAGAGGAAAAGTCTGTGATGATACCAACAAAGGCAATGCCTTGGGCGGGCTTTACCATGGATCACAAACAACGTTCCGAATGAACGTGGCATATTTGCCACGAGATCCTGAAGATCTTAGCATTCAATGAAATAAACAAGTCTAAGGATGGATATACTGCGACAGACGACACTACCACGTGTCAATCGTCTACAGATCTCCACACCTGTCATCATCGCGCCATTCAAGAATAGCCAGCCATCTGATATGACAATATCTTCCGCGTTCGCGCTCATAGCCATACATACTCTTCATCTCAGCCAGCCAGCTTTAGCGTCTAGCGATTGTTCAATCTCGCACGCGAATGACATGGAGTTGATTCCTTCGGCCTCGCATCCCACGCACAACGACTGGTTCTAGGTGATTAGAGTGCTAGCTTGACGATTTGGGCGCGAAGCGGTTGGCGTGGGAGGGATGGGGATGGACGGCTGTTTATATGCGCTGCGCGTACGGTTCCAGGGGGGCTCGTTTGGGTTTAGTCCCGCCAGTTCATAGAAGCCACCAATGTGAGGCGATATACGACTGGCGCGTAGGCTGCTGTGGTGATGCGATATGATTTGTGAGACAGGTGTGCTGCCTGTTTCAAGCTTGGTTGGTATATAGTGTGGGAACCGCTGGTTTTATACTTTTTTCCTCGTGGCAAGAAATTCAAACCCCGTTGTAACAATATAATCTTCATACCTCTGTTTCATTCATTGCAACCGACAATCATTTAGCCTACTGCCTGCTTCTTTCTTCTTTCAATCTTTCATATCCAAGGCAAACGACTTGATCACCTTACATCAACATGCCTCACGTGGCAATGGAAGCGATCCGAGAAGTCCAAGGAGATGGCACAGCCAGCCTCTCCGAAGTCATCGATCTCATCACCCATCCCCCATCTCAACATCACTCGCGGAGCCCCTCACCACAGCGCCAACCAGATGAACATCACCATCACCACCATCACCATCATCATCACCAACACCACCACCAACGGAGCTCTTCGCCTCACAGCCAAGCGGGCTGGGCCCGCCAGCTTCGCGTTCGGTGGCAGAAACTCTCTGCTCGCTCCCGCTCTCCACCATCGGAAGAGTTGACAAATGCGTTGGATCTGCATCCGGGTTCCTACTCGCCTCACCTGGATCTGGCGGCACATTGGGAGCAGTATCAATACTCATGCGATCGGTATTCGGAGGACCGATATTCGGGCGCGACACTGGTGGACGATAGCCCGGTGGTGGGACGGAGGGTGGAGTGCTGAATGAGTTTGCAGTATTCGGCTGTACGATATTACCGTCATCATTGCTGGGAGAGGGGGAGAGCTGGTGCCAGCTGGACGGCGTGGGCGAGGGCTGGTGACTGCTGCCTGCGCCTTCGGTGGGGAAGAGTTGAGGTCTATAATCTTTGAACAGTCCTCCTTTCTTTGTCCGGAGACCGGATCTTCGCGAATTGCCTCCACGAGCTCGACTACTTGTGCCACGGCCTCTGGTATTCGCACGTCGCACTGTCGGCGTTGTTGGTACGCTTTCGTCCCCCGGATCTGTATCCGCGTTCGCGATTTCATTGGCCGGTGGTACCTGCGGCAGAGTTCGCCGTGCGGAGCCTTGGTTCACTTTTTGCGCATACACTGTCACGTCGTCCTTTTCGCCCTTGGCGGCTTTGATGGCGATCAGTCGTTCTAGGAATTTGGCTTGGTTTTGGCGGGCTTTCCTGGAGGTCACGTTAATGGGGATCTTGACTGGTGTCGCTTGATCTGGAGCAGGTGTTGGTTCTTTGCTCTCACGAGGCATGATCTGCGTTGGTCTACCGAAGAGTTTGATACTTGTTGTTGCGACTACGGATACACCTGGTTCTTCTCGGAGGATAGGATGAGGATAGTCAGGACCTGGACTTGTGAGAAGGACGTCTGTGCCAATTGTGGATGTCCATTCGCAAGAATAGATTTGGTTTTGATAGGCGATAATGGGATTGGGTGAATGTAGATCGAGTATTTGGATGCGATCTGAGGGGTCTGAAGCTGGCTCGGCCTCCTTGTCGCCATTAGAATTAGATTTAGACATAGACATAGAATTAATCGGATCAGTGCCGTCAAGGTTTGTCCCTTCTTGCTGATTCGTGACGTCGGGTGCATCAGGGGTTTCTTCGTTTTCCTGGGTCATGGCATTCGGCGCTTCGGCTGCTGATTTCGACTCGTTCGGGTCTTTCTGCTTCCTGGTACGATAGGAGTTCATGGCAGAGGAGAGATCGAGTGTTACATAGAAGCTCTACCGGGCGTGAGCTTTCATAATCAAGCGGGATTTTCTATACGCTTCACTTCTGTTTCTGTATCATGGTACTCATATTCCCATTCCGAGTCGTTCTCCTCCACATCAAGGTCCTCAGGGTGCGAGCCACCTGCCATGCCTAGAGGTTACGGTCGGTAATTCGTCTGAAAAGGAATCTTCAAGTAGGTAATTTTCCACAGCCTTTTACAACGAAGAGACGTTTTGCTCTGCGACTCCTCATCTTGGACAACTTAATCGTTGTCACAACCTTCAACAGAACGGTGAAATTGACATTGTTTTAAGAAGCTCTGGCTGGAGTATTTACAACATCATCAACAACACTTTGAGCCATTTGAAAGACATGTAATTGGAACCTAGCTGGTCACATTCAGTATTGTACTTTAGTTTTCCCTTATCTTATCTTAGTGCTGATCATAAGCGCCGCTAAGAAGCTCATGTTCGGACTACATGACGCGCCTTTGCGCTTCAAACCACTTGTGCATGGTCGCTCTAGAACCCATATACTTCTTAGTCAAGTGTTCGTATACCTATTCAACAGAGCTGGCGATCTGGGCTTCTGGACAAGCATTCTTACTAACACTATTCACTACTGAGGAGGGCAAATTCAGATCTTGGACGCCTTTAGTAAGTGCCCGAGCTGGTCTGTCTCTCTATTCCAGCTTCCAATTTGTTCGAACCGAATCATTGCACTCGAAGCTCTGATGACTTCTTTGCCCAATGATCCTGCCACTAAGCTTCACATTCCAGAGATGCATTTGCTAATTTTGGAATAGTCCGAATAACCTTCGCCTTACATTTTGGCGATAACCCCCAGCAACACTTTCTATCATAGCCACTGTTGTTTCCTCATAAACATTGAAGTTAACCCGAGCTTGATGTCCAGACGGTCAAAAAGGCCTGGGAGAGCGGACGCCGGCAATTGAGATAACGGACATGGGACGCCCACTAGGATCTCTCGAGAAGGGTCTGGATTCAGGGGGAGAGATGGATTACGATTACCTAGGAACACCCGGAAAGGAGAAAGAGATAGGACCACCCAGCTATCGTCTTACTGAAGTCCGAAAAACAAAGTCGGTCACGAGTCGGAGCAATCTGGTGAACCTTGCAATTTGTCTTTCCGTGATCACATTGCTCTTTCACATTGACTCGTTGTTGATCCTCTACGATGAGATGCGAGATACGTCCAAAGCCTGCGGTTGGCTGCGTCTCTGCGACGCTCGGACTAAAGATAGGAATGACTATCTGGACGACTGTTCATCCATAATAACACAACCTGAGGACTTGTCCAACGACTCTCACATACTTCACGAGATACCTCAGTACGTCCTAGACTATGCTCCTCTTGTTCATTTGTACTCCGAAGAGCAGTTCTGGCCATGTGACATTGCCGAGCACCTCTTCCACGTCACGCCCGAGTTGAACTATACCCCTATACAAGGCCGATTACAATACTCAAATTTAACCAATTTGAATGACTTGAACAATTTTGAGAAAGGCCGTAATGTATATTTGACAAGCAATGACAATGTGGAAGAAAGGCCAGATTGGCTTGGGGGACAGAAGAACATACCAGACGATTTTGGTGAAGAACAAGAGGAGGTCAACATGGGACAAGCTGGAGCTCGGCCTCAATTCAGAAAATTGGGAGCTCAGAGTCACGGTGGACGAAGTGATGCTCCAGCAGTGCTTCTTACCGTAAACAAAGGTAATGGTATCGTGGATGCCTTTTGGTTTTACTTCTACAGCTACAACCTTGGGAACATTGTGTTCAACATACGCTTCGGCAATCACGTCGGCGATTGGGAGCATTCACTCATCCGCTTTCAGCATGGCATACCCAAGCTTGTTTTCTACAGTGAACACTATTTTGGAGAGGCGTACAACTACTCAGCAGTGGAAAAGATCGGCAAGCGGGTAAGTATCGTAACATTCCCTGACCGTGGTATCCGATCGTTGACCAAGTAAAGCCTGTGGTATACTCTGCCACGGGAACCCACGCCATGTATGCAACCCCAGGCTCGCACCCGTACGTGCTACCTCTCGGTATACTCCACGACGAAACAGACCGAGGACCTCTTTGGGATCCTGCGTTGAATTCTCATATGTACACGTACGATTATCTCGCTGACGATCTACGCGCCTCGAATGTGACACCTCATGCTCCCACCGAGTGGTTCTACTTCAATGGTCACTGGGGCGATCGATTCTATCCTCTGGATGACGCCAGACAATATGGGTTGTTTGGAGCGTACCATTACGTCAGCGGTCCTCTTGGCCCGCGCTTCAAAAATCTGGGAAGGGCAAAGATTTGTCAAGGACGAGACACTGATCCCTGTGTTATCAAGGATAATCTTGATGCTGCTAACGAGATGAAAGAGTGGCCGGGTCTGGGCGAAGATGAGGACTGGCCTGACCCAGAAATGAGACCTCCAGGGTTGGATGACAATGATGATTGATGACTTGACGGCAACGCACTCTTTTAGCAATACAACTGTTTGGATACCCCTTCCTTAGTATGACCTCTTTGTCAATATTTCCGTGAGACACATTGAGAATTTGTGTTCTGTTCCTTCAGGTCTGACCTCGAACAGGACAAATCTTTCAATCGAATTTCTCAATAATTGATCCTGCAAGTTCCTTATTGCGCTAACGATTGTCACGGAAACATCACCGTGCCCCTATTCAACCTTCCCTCCTCCTAACCACGACCAGTCGCGCAGCGTCAAAAGTCCACAAACGCATTATCGTCTTTCCTATCCTCAATAAACCCGTACCAGAATCTTGCATCCCCACCGTTTCCCAAACTCCTCCCTCACCCTTCCACAAACTTCTCCATGAACAAGTACAACCCTCCTTTCATCCAACCCCAGACCCCAATCATCCACCTTAACACATATCATATCAATCACATAAGACGCTAACCCGTAGCACGTCCAAAACTCCACAAAACAGCATCTCTCCATTCATCTAGCTGACTGGCTGGTACTCGAACAGTATTCGCTTTTCTAGTATCGCTCGTTGGTGAAAAGCGGCACTTCTTCGCCATCGTGAACGGAATTCAAGGTTTGATTCTATAGAGAGGATTGGGACGATATCTGAGAAGAGCCTAGTGCTAAAAATCGCAGACGATAGGGTGAAAAGAGAGGGCTAGCGGGGTAACGACGGTGTGGATGGGATGGAGGATACGATCGATATACGGTTGAAAGGTAATCTGTCGTGATTTGTAGATGATTGTCATCGATAGCGTTGGAATCTTTGCGGTGGGGAATGCAGCTCTTGCGCTTTAATGTGGATTCGGAGGGCTGGTAGAGAAGGATCGTGGCTCGATGGCTAGAATGGATAGACTGTGTCGTACGTTAGGTTGCGAGTGGGGAGAGTTGGATTCGGAGAGATGGTGTGATATGTATGGTAGTATGGATTTATGTAGATACAGTACAATTCAACGTGACTCGAGAATTCAAAGCACGTGCTGTGGGAATAGTACGACCGGGAAGGTGATGAGACAAGTGGTAGCATGATAAAAGGCGTTTTTGATAGTGGGGGCGTATGCAGCAGCCGCGATGGTAGGTGTTTCATACGTATTGGCAAGCTTCTTAGGTAGAGTGTAGGGTCGGAAGAAATAAGTACAACGTATGATATTAAAGCATGAGCTCTTTGAGGCCTCTGAGCAGAGAGCTGGTAGTCTGAAGCTCAAATTTTGCTCTTGGCGCCTGCAGCTCCCTGCCCCTTTGGCATTTTCCTATCAGTCCCCAATGCTTCCAGGTCCTTCTTCTTATGATAGTGCGGTGCGGCTTCCGCCAACCACTCTGGCTGAATCGGTAGGTTCCCCCTCATGTACTCCCTCGATGTAAGCACCAATTCGTAAAAAATGAGCCACTTCGGGTTCACCTCGAAGAGCGTGCTACTGGGATGCAAATAGGTCGTCATGCCGTTCTTGACCGTGCGGTAACTGTCGCCTCCACGTTGCAAGCGCGCTGCGTTGGGGAAGAAGCCGGCCGTGAGGGATTTCTGGACGGGAACGAGATCGTTGGTTCCGACGGTGGTGATTGTTACTTCCACCCTGTCGCACAGCTTGGCCAATTGATCTCGCACATCGCGAGCGCGGGTCAAGCTTCGCTGCTGGAGGAAGTTCTCGCGGGACCAGACGTAGCTGAAGTCGCTGTCGACCCATTGGTTCCAGATATTGAGGAGCGAGAAGTGGTCGCCGCCTTCTTTAATGGTGAAGCGTGCTCGAGCGCTGTCGGCTAGGAGTCTCTTATCCTTGGGACGGTAGAAGAGTGAGGCGGATTCGCCTAGCATGGCGATGATAGAGAGGACCTCCTCGACACAGCCGTGTTTGTCGGCGGCAAGGATGGATCGAGCGAGTATGGGGTCTGTTGGAAATTCGGCCATCTGTCGACCAAGCTTAGTCAACGCGCCTTTGTCATTCAGAGCGCCTAGAGCGTAGAGGTTCTCGAGCGCACGAATGAGAGTCTCGGCAGGTGGAGCATCCATGAAGTCGAACTCCATGAGATCATTGATACCAAGAGACTTGAGCAGAAGAACGACGCTGTTGAGATTTGTCCGCTGGATTTCTGGCATTGTGGAGTCATCGAGCTCGTTGTGGAAGGCAAATTTAGTGTAGAGACGAAAACATTTGCCAGGAGCAACTCGGCCTGCACGTCCACTCCTTTGATTCGCAGAAGCGCGCGAGCATGGCGTGACTACCAATGACTCCATACCAGTTCGTGCATTGTAGACATTCTCTTTGACAAAGCCTGGGTCTATCACATATACGATCCCGTCAATCGTTAGACTGGTCTCAGCAATGTTGGTGGCCAAGACGACTTTCCTGGCTCTAGGAGGTGTCGGTTCGAAGATCTTACTCTGTAGCTCGGACGGTAGATTTGCATAAATTGGACATATGATCATCTCCGGTACTTTGGCGCCTAATTTCCTCGCTGTTTCTTGGAGATTCAGCTCGGCTGCTTCAATCTCCTCTTGTCCTGTTAGAAACACCAGGATGTCCCCTCTTGGCTGAGTGATGTGTATCTGGAAGATCGTTGTAACAGCGGCGGCGAGATAATTAGCCTCGGGTTGAGGAGTATAATGAATGTCGACCGGGTATCTCCTTCCAGGAATGTTGAAGATTGGAGCATCATCAAAATATTTCGCAAATTTCTGAGCGTCCATAGTAGCGGACGAGATGAGGAGTTTCAACTCTGGTCTGAATCTAGCGATATCCTTGACCAGCCCAAACAGGATATCTGTATGAAGTGTTCTCTCGTGGGCTTCGTCGATCATCAAGGCCGAATATGCTCCAAGATCTGGCTCGGTTAAGAATTCTCTCAGCAGCATACCATCTGTCATGTATTTCAGAATAGTCTTGTCCGATGTGGCATCTTCAAAGCGGATCGAGTAGCCCACCTCGTTGCCCACCTTGACACCCATTTCCTCTGCCACACGCGCTGCTACGCTCATAGCGGCCACTCGCCTGGGTTGCGTGCAGCCCACTTTCATGCCATCCTTGGTGTAGCCCGCTTCATGGAGGTATTGAGGGATTTGGGTAGTTTTCCCGCTGCCCGTCTCTCCAACAATGATGAGAACTTGGTACTGAGATATAGCATCAAGTAGCCCATCTCTGTACGTGAATATTGGCAAGCTTTTGCGCGTGTCCTCGATCGAAGAAGCCTTCGCTTCGGCTGCTTTCAACTGTTCTTGCAACGCTCTCTGCTCTTTACTTAATGGCTTCCCATCACTCTCCAGCCTCGTGTCCAGAACAAAATTGATTTTCTGCGCATCATCGAAGACGTAGTCGTATTCACCCTCGTCCACCCTCTCACTTTGTGAAACCTGGGCTTTCGCTTTCGCAGTCTGCTCCCTTTCCCATTCCTCCTGCTCTGTAACGTACCTTTCTTGGCCATGCTCGTCCCTGTCAACGTAACGCTTATAGAGCGCCTCCTCCTTCTTCTTTCTATCGATCTTACCCTTCTCGGTAATGTAATCCTCGGGCATCACATACCCATCACGGTGATCGTCAATCCGTAGCCTTTCCTCTGCGATCGAGAGCACTTCTCTATTCTTTGCGAACTCGTCCTTCTCCCTCCGCGTCAAATCTGGGTTGCTTCGCAGCTCCGCCGTCTCCTCTGCTACTTGCTTCCGTAGCAAGGCCAACCGTTCTGTCTCCCGCTTCTTGAGGTATTCCTGTCTCGACCTCTCTCGTAGGTCTGGCATGGCCGCTTGTCTTGCGGCTGCATCTTCAGCGAGGGCTCGCCGCCGAGCTACTTCCTGTCCCTCTTTCGTTGATGATCTGTCCTCCACAAGCTTTTTTGTTTTCTCGGAGTCCTTCAAATTCAACCTCCTCGCGAAATCGTCTCGCTCCGCGAGGTCTCTTTCCATTTCCCTTTCCTTTCTTGTCTCCTCATCGAGTTCCAATTCTCCCTCCGGAACTTCAGGGGCGCCATTATCCAGGCGAACGCGCTTAGGCGGCGACTGAACGAATTCTTCCTCCTCTACGTGCTCCTCATCACCCCAGCGGTCTTCGAGATCGTTGTCGTCCTTCCGCCGTATTTTCCTCGACGAAGGCTTTTTGTGGTAGCGATCATGATGACTGTCCTTTCGGGGAGGACTTCGAGACGAGGAGGGCGAGGCCATGGCTACGAAGGAATCTGAGGTACGCAACAAGTCTATACGCTGCGCAACGAAAGAGGCTCACGTCTTCAACGGTCAAAAAGGCTTAAATCCGAGCCTGATCCAAACCAGCCTAGCGTAAATCAGATATAATTCCTTACCTAGGTAAACTTAGACCCGTTGAAGGCCCATAGTGTTGCCAGAATGGAACGACCTATACGTAACCATAGTGTTTATGTTGTCATAGCGATATACTAAGCGAATGGATAGAGGGTTTTGTTTTTCAAAATATAGAGATACCTAACAGGTAATTTCATTGGCTATGCTGGACTCCGAAGACCTAATCATCCCGTACTATTGTTCGCATCATCAATGTAGCATGTCTCATAACATCACTATTAAATGCACTTTGAACAACATGAATTGCTCGGACTCGATCAGCACACAGCACGACCTGCAATTGTGCCTTCCTACTTCTTCTCGGTCTTCTCCGCCTTCTCTTCTTCTTCATCACCAGCAAGCGCTGCATTTCGCTTGTCCTTAACCCGCTCCATCTTCCTGTCCCGAGCAGCCTTAGTCTTATCACGCTTAGCTTGCATCTCCTCCTTCAGAATACGCTCGCGTTGTTTCTCGGCCTTGGCCTTGTGGATCTGGTGGGGCAAGCGTTAGTTGGGATCTGTCCGTGCGGCCATCATACACGACAGGGATGGCTTACATGCTCGACTAACGCACGCTTGTGCTTGAATGTGTTACCCTTGCTCAGGTGGTAAAGCTCGTGGTAGAGGTGCTTGTCGATTTTGCCCGAGGCACGGTATTTGACTAGGAGGCGGCGGAGAACACGAAGACGACGCATCCACATGACTTGTCTGCATGGAACGGTCAGTCACTTGTTGGCACCTACGTAGTTCCGAAGACCGATGACATACTGTGGCATCCTAGCGTCCGAAGTACCCTTCCTCTTTCCAAATCCCCTGTGTCTACCAATCCTCCTCGCAGCAGTCAATTCTCTTGCTCGAGCACGTGAGTGCATGGTGACCTGCTTGCGGATGATGAGGCCATCAGAGACAAGCTTGCGGATGGTCTGACGAGAGTTGGCGTTCGAGATCTCGCTGGTTTCGTTCGGGTCGAGCCAGATCTTGCGCTTCCCGCAGCCAACGACGGAGGCCGCAAGGCGCTTTTGGGTGCGTAAATTAACCCTGAAGGAGCGGATGCGTCAGCGGGGTGTACAGCAGATGATATGGGGCGTGGTCATTCATGAGCTCGTGCCTTCCCAACAGGTAGGCAGATAGGACATGTAAGTGCAGAGGGAGCAATAGAGAGCTTTGTAGAAACGAGCTAGCTTACATCTCGGATGATTTGGAGTTGTTGATGATGAAAGACGTCGTCCAAAGCGAGGTGATGTCCAAGACTCATCGTGGGACTAGGTACGGTCTAGCGCGGGAGCTAAGCGAGGTTCTCCGCCGGCAGAATATCTCGGAGTTCAACGTACGAACATGATACAAAGAACCCCATCGGTAAATGTAGGTATTGGGAGACACTACTCTCTTCACGCAGTCTACTGATTCTTTGGAAGGCTTGCAACAAGTGTGAGTGGGAGGTGTCTCGTTTTGTGCTCGTGCCACGCCGTCAACGACGAAACCTTCTGCCTTCACACACTATTTCTAAGACATGGAACGCCCAGAGGATGCTTTCCTTGTCATAGCAACCCAATGTCGAACAAGCTCTTCTGTGTCCATGATTATTGAAGGGCTCCCTTAATGTTTCAACGTCTTTGCTCTGGCTAGAATTTCTGTAATTGGCTGGCTTGGTCTCGCAGTCAAGAATTGAAAGCCTCCCCAGATTACAGTCCAGATATTGTTCTAGAGTCTATTTCCTCCAGAGGAATGAATCGATCGCATGCGTATTTGCCCATTGTCTGGGGATTCATGACCTCGTCTTACCTTGCATTCACTTGAATGGATATCTTGCATTATCCATTGCTTGACCGTATATCCTATCAGCTAACAACTGAAGCACGTAGCCGGGCTTATATCCAGCCTATCAACCACAATACAGATATCACCATTGACCAACCGTCAAGACCGTAAATCGTCATCTCGGTCCCACAATGCCAGCTCCATCACCAAGCTCTGCTGTCTTAGCAGCCACTGACACAGCCCGCACCTACTACGATTCGTCCGATGCAGACACGTTCTACCGTACCATCTGGGGAGGCTCAGACATCCACATCGGTCTCTACGACTCCCCCTCAGACTCTATTGCCGCAGCCTCTCAACGCACCGTCTCGCACATGGCCTCTCTCCTTGCGCCTATCACCGCCTCGACACGTATTCTCGATATGGGAGCTGGCTACGGGGGCGCGGCGAGGTACCTGGCAAAGACTTACGGGTGTAAGGTGATGTGTCTGAATCTTTCGGAAGTGGAGAATCAACGGAATCGGGAGATGACGAGAGAAACTGGGTTGGAAGGGCTGGTGGAGGTTGTGGAGGGGAGTTTTGAGCACGTGCCGTGTGAACGCGGTGTATTTGATGTTGTGTGGAGTCAAGATGCCTTTTTGCACTCCGGGGACAGGGAGGCTGTCGTGAAGGAAGTTTGCAGGGTTACGAAAGCCGAAGGTCGAGTCATCTTCACGGACCCCATGGCTGTCGGGCCGCCCAACTCCAGCAGGCATTCCGAAGCGTTGGCGCCGATATTGCGGCGACTGAAGCTCGATAGTCTTGGTGACTATTGCGCATACAAAGAGGCATTTGCTGAGTCGGGATTCTCCAGTGCGAACTTTGAGGATCGTACGGAGCAGATGATAAGGCATTACAGTCGGGTATTGGAAGAGCTGGACTTTCGCGAAGAGCAGCTTAAGGGAAAAGTTTCATGTGATTATGTAAAGAACATGAAGGTGGGCTTGCGGCATTGGATCGAGGGTGGTAAGAGTGGCTTGCTTCAATGGGGGATATTGCAATTCCAGAGAAAATGACGGCAAAAGTATCAGTAAAGACAAGGCAGAAAAGAGGGCCAGCAATGGCAGGAAGAGTGTTCGACGTCAGTGGTTTCAACAAAACGACCTTCACGAAGCTAGGAGCGGACAATCTCTCAAATGTTTCGCCCTACAACTGCTGTACATCATGACCTCCGCTTCCGTACGACCACATTGACATCGTCCCCAGCAACTGGCGGCAGGACCCCCAAGCAAGGCTTTTTCACATCACATCTTGGAAAGCTTTGAGGCTTGTGATCCAGCGTTCCAGCAGCAACGTCAATATCATATTGATGGAGCGCCACGGCAACGAAAGTAAGGATCTCCCTCTTCGCCACATGGCGTCCGGAGCAGTAGGTAGTGCCGCCTCCAAAGGGCCGGAAACTCGGATTCTTGCTCAAATCAGGACGTGCGAAGAAGCGTTCGGCGTCAAACTGCGCGGCGTTGTCGCCGAAGACAGATTCGTCAAGGTGGAGTTGGCGGTATGGGATAAGGACCTTGGCACCGGCGCTCATGGTCACACTACCAAGATCGGTTGGCGCGTCGACGGAGCGGATGGAGGCCGAAGCTGTGTTCAGGCGCAGGATTTCGTGGTAGATGGCTACTAGTCGTTGACAGTCTTCTAGTCGAGACACTAATCCTGCCTGGCCTTTCGAGACTGCCGGATCGATTTCTTTACGGATGGCTTTGTAGAGGGAAGGGTCATGAATGATGTACGCCATCATCCAGAAGCAAAGCTTATAGGCATTGCTATTGATCCTGTTTCTCTCTTTCAGCCGGCTGATGATCCTTCATTGAACTCTGAACGCAATAAATGCGTTGTCGACTTCAGATCATAAGGTTTGGATATGAGACTTACACCCAGAATGGCATTCCAAACAATGCTGCAATATCATGATCCGAAACCTCTATCTTCCTCATCTCGGTCTCCAACGTTCGGACAAGCCAGGTTTCTCCAGCCCTCTGGTCTCTTGGCGTCGCAAAATAATCGACGAACGTAACCACGATCTTATCCTTCGCAACGTGTACCTCTTTAGCCAGGCTACGAGGCAATTTATATGTGAGCTTCCAACTGTTGTCATCAAAAGTCTTGAAGATGTCTACTAGGCGCGGCTCCAATTGTATAAGTCGGTCGCCGAAAACCGCCGCGCTCACAGAGCGAATGAGTGTTTCTCGACACCATGACTGGAGCGATAGTGTCTTGGTACCCTCGCCAGTGGATGTAGTACATTGCTTGGGGAAGCCCTCCCAGCTCAGTGCCTGGAAGATTCGGCTCTCAATATTTTCCCATAATTGATCCAGGAGGTTGCCAGGAAGAAGCTGCTGCCGGTAATAGTCCTCTCCAGCATGGGCCAAGATTTTGTGAAGGCGATTGATATTTCCTTTGCCCGAGGTATCGCTGTTTTCATATCTCGGGCTCTCATACATCTTACGTACGCCGTCTTGGCTAGCGCCTAGCGACAGCATAGTATCCCGGACAAATTCGTCAAATCCAAGAGTTGTGGTGTTCCTGTAGATTATCGAGATATCTTGCGGAGATGTGACGGCATACAGTCGTTGTCCCATGACGGTAATTGCAAATGGTTTGCGGTCATCGTGAAAGTATTTCCTGCACAGCCTTAGCCACAACAGTCACTCAATTACCTAAGCATGGGTCAGCACGACAAGCGTGTTTGTGTTTCCCCTACCTAGACTCCTTAAACGTTCCTTCGCTGTCCTTGAAGAAGCTGATCCCATGTCCTGCAAATACCCATAAGCTCTGAACCCATTGAGGTGGTCGTTACACATGCCGATTACTATGAGGCAGATACATTAGTAGACTATACATAACGATTCTTCTCCCATGGAAGAGCGCACCAGGTATCCAATATGGCTTCTCCTTAGGTTCTCGTGGATATAGTGCAGGCGCAAGAACGAACCTCCAAGTATACCACGATAGCCATGCAACGAGTAGTATGACGAGTGTGGAAAGCCCAGAGAATGATGGATAGAGGCCCCCGCCTTGTAAGAATTGGGAGAACATGTTGAACAGCGACTATTTCTTCGCTGAAAGGTCCAAACAAATTCCTCGCAATAATTAGCAGTAGAATTGAGCAAGGCTACTTCGCCTAATGGATTGTTGTGTAGGGAAATTCCAAGGAGCTCGTAGATTCCTGAAATCTGATATCTCAATCCTACAGCAGCATGATAACGAATTCCCAAATATTACAAGGAGATCTCAAAGCCGACCGCACGCCTGCATGTCAGCAATGTACCTTATATCTCCGTTCCTGTGCGGAGGTTGACACCAACAGTCTTGAGCACGCGCTAACGGGACAGGCACCAATCCATTAACTTAATAGGATTCTTAATGAGGCACAGGCACAGGGGTAGGGTAGGGTAATGTTTCAGCCATACACCTTCAACGCGAATCGCTCCAACCGAGGCGTAATTCCATGTTGGCCACTCAAGCTTGCTACCATGCCATCACGAAGACAATCAACGCTGCAGCTTGCTAATTCTGTTGGCCATGTTTGTAGGGGTTTGTGGTTGCAATTGGAGTGCGATCTTGCCTTCCTCGGCCTAGTTCTTGGAGCGCATGGAGGGCCTCGAGCGCTTATCGCGCTTTCGAATCAGAGCTAGAGCTAGTACGCTAATGAAACTTACTAGTGGATAATTTCAGCGATTACTTAGGTGTCCACCGAATCGACTAATACTACTCTCAGCAGCTTCTCGTACAGAAATACCAACTGCATACGTGACATGCCATGTAAGTATACCAAGCATCTGTTCTGGTCTTCTTTGGCGAAAATATGGAGGCTTGTATGGTTTAGTTCCTGGTGCATAGGTTTTCATACTTAGTGGACAGCTTAATTATTTGCCGAGAAAGCGATACTGAAGAATGCTTGTCGGATGAAAAACGGGACTCTCCCGTTCAAGGACCAAGTATCTTGATTAAGCAGGTCCTCGTCAGATTCGATCTATGGTCAAATAAACTCCTATCATTCATGATGTGATATCCAGTCAAGCTTATTTAGGCACAGTGGAGAGTCTATTAATGGATTGGATTCTGATGATCTTAATTTGCAACAATGGCTCTACTCCATCAACTACTAGCACCTCGATCACCATTTCCTTCAGGTCTTATATCCACTTGTGCTCGCCGCACCCGTGAGACAGACAAAGAGCCGCCACCCGTCGCTATCTCCACCGGACCCATCTGGGATGTCCCTGTCCCATTACCGTTATGATGCCCATATGGCAGAGCACAAATCCCGTTGCAGCCTTTCCGATAGGTGTAATTGACCGTCAACCACCCAATCTTGTAGGGATTGTTGTCCCCACTCAACGGCACGCTGCCACACATTCCATGGCAATGGTAGGCTAAATCGCTCATTCGTTCGATAATGACGGACCCTCGAACACCCTCGGCTGGTACGTTTCCTTGCATAAACACGCAGACCGAACCAGCTGCCCACTTGGCGTTTTCGGCGCAGGCGATGAGGTCACCGGAGTGGTATATTACGTTTGGTCCCAGGGGACCACCGGGGAAGTTTGGCCCAGAGCCGTTCGTCAAGAGGGTGTTGAAGGTAGGGATGAGGTGGTTGGTTTCAATGTTAATGAACAGTTCCGAACATTGGGAGGAGCCGCGACAATTTATACCGAGGGTGCAGTTGGCGGTGGAAGTAAAGAGCAGGACGGTCAAGAAGCTGAATAGTCGGAAGAGGGCTATCATCATTAATCTGGCCCATTGTCATGAGGGGCGGAGTGCTTTATCGAATATAGCGATCATGCATATGTGGCGCTCGATGGCACTCGACGCGCAGTGTGTCTCAAGGGAGAAACCCACGTTTTAAGGCATGCGAGTGGTATAAGCAGGGTCTTGGCGTATACAATATAATCTCCTCTGATTGGTCACCCTATTTCCTGGAGCGCAGAGGCGATATTACCCGATTCGTTTCGTTGGTTTTGTCGCAAAGCAATATGCGCCCCCCCCCCCATATGTCCCCACAATCGGCAGACTGATACGCGCAGTCACGGAACGCTAATAGGTCTCGCCGAAAATGATCGCTTCTACAGGTCACGAGGAATGTTGATATGAACCTGGCAAAGCGTAGTCAATTGTTTAGTGGTGTAGCAATTGATCCTCGGAAGCCAGGGCACAACCCATCTCTCACTCGCCAATCACCATTTCCAGACCCTCCATTACCTGTCGGATCCTTGCAGCGGTCTTGGAGTTGTCATGCACCATCTGTCCCCGAGGCTCCCTTCCGCCAGGTCGTCATGCCCAGGCCGACTTCAGTTCAAGCTCTTGGCACGCGCATCCCCCGCATACTACAGCCAGACGCTTTCAGGAATGGCCTTGTAATCTTGATATCACGAACTCATGATCTAGGGCCGTTGATGAATTTCGGAAAGAGTGCTTGCGACGTGTCTCGTCGTCCGCATTACCACCAATTACCGTATTGCGAGGACCCAGCCAGTCCAGGTTTGATCCAGAATATCGGGTTGAAAGCGATACTTACTCGCAGAGATGCTATTAAATGTGAGGCGTCTCTAGATCTAAGTAGCATACCCGAAGATAGGGATCTTACTTGCGAAAGCGCTGTACAATTATAAGGACCATGATATCGAGAGACGAGGCGTATGATGGAGCTCTGATGCTGTATTTCATTGCCAAGTTCGCCAAGAGTTCTTTCGCTTCCTTCTCGGCAAACCTTCCCCGCCTAGGAAATAAAATCTTAGACATTATTGTATAGTGCTGCGTGGGCTGCGGGATTTCGTACCTAAAATCATCGCGGCCATGACGGAAGTCGATAATGGAACGATCCATGGCAAAACAAACAAGAAGCGTAGGCGAGAAGAGGCAGCCGAAGAACCGGGTGAAAATGACCGTGCTATTTCAAGCAAAAACTCGAAAGAGGAGAGGAGAAAGGCGAAAAGATTAAAGAAGAAGCAGGAGAAGATCAATAGTCGAAACGGGCAAGAGAGTGAAAAAGACCTGAAATTAGCTGCTATTGAAGAGCCTGGTCCGAACCCTCGCAATGCTGCTGTGAGCGAGGCGAAAGAGGATAGAGGAGAAGCCAATCGACTGAAGAAAGTTGAGAATGTCAAAGGCGGAGATGGGGAAGGAACTGACAGAAAGAACGAATTGACGGATGTTGGAGAGCATCACGGAAGCTCTGGCGGTGATCCCGTGAGCAAGACCAAAGCAGAGAAGAGAGAAGCAAAACGATTGAAGAAGCCTGGGAAGACAAATGGACACAACGGAGAACCAAGCTATGAAGCAAAAGTGGCTGATGTTGGAGACAACGTCGTAAGTATTAGCCGTGTTCCTGAAAGCGATCGTGCCAGTAAACAGAGGAAAGAGGCCAAACGATTGAAGAAGCTAGAAAAGCTAGCAAATGGACATACCCTTCATGCGGCAGGTAAGACACTCAAGCCTGATGTGGGAGAAGAAGAGAATGGTACTGCCAAAACTACGCGCAAGGCGGAAAAAGCTCAGTCCGAATTGTCGAAAAATGCAGAGGATGATACCAATGTAGAAAAACAATCAGTCCCAAGTCCCACAGTCAAGACATCCAATGGAAAGACCAGGGACAAATCCAAGATTACTACCCTTACTCCCTCCTCCAAAGAAGATTATCGAGAAGATCCATCCCTATCAGCGCTTCCTCAAGCTGAGATTGACACTTTCCTCGCCACCAACTTCATCACGGTCAAAGATCCTTCGTCCTCAACTCCTCTTCGGCCAATCACGCAGTTCACCTATCTTCCTAAGACCGCGACGCCCTCCCATGCGCCCTTTAAATCTTTCAACAGACCCACACCTATCCAATCAGCCGCTTGGCCATTCCTACTCTCTGGCCGCGACGTAATAGGCGTGGCGGAAACCGGTTCCGGCAAGACACTCGCTTTTGGTGTTCCTTGCATACGCTCTATAACCGCCTCGTCCTCCCCATCAAAAGGTAGTGCACCAGCGAAAGCAGTCATCGTGTCTCCAACCCGCGAACTCGCTGTCCAAATACACACCCAGATCGAAAGTCTCGCCATACCCGCATCCCTCTCCACCGTCTGCGTATATGGCGGCGTACCCAAAGACCAGCAGCGCTCAGCTCTAAAAACCGCACACATCATCGTCGCTACGCCTGGCCGACTAAACGACCTCATCAATGAAGGTGCTGCTGACCTCAGCAACGTGAATTACTGCGTCCTAGACGAAGCAGACCGCATGCTTGACAAAGGCTTCGAAGAAGAAATCCGCAAGATCATATCGACCACCTCAACAACAGGTAGACAAACACTCATGTTCACAGCGACTTGGCCACCATCCGTACGCGACCTAGCGGCAACATTCATGACGCAGCCCGTCCACATCTCCATCGGCGAAGACAACCCCACCGGGGAACTGCGCGCCAACACAAAAATAAAGCAAATAGTCGAAGTCATCGATCCCGACGGCAAAGAGCAGCGACTCCTACAAATCCTCAAACAACATCAAGGACCCGCCAAGAAAAACGACCGCATCCTTGTCTTCTGTCTCTACAAAAAAGAAGCAGCGCGCATCGAAAGCTTCCTCCGCCAACGCGGCCTCAAAGTCGTCGGTATCCACGGCGACATGGGTCAAGCAGCCCGCCAAGCCAGCCTCGACAGCTTCAAATCCGGCACCTGTCCCCTCCTCGTCGCCACCGACGTCGCCGCCCGCGGTCTCGATATCCCAGCCGTCAAGGTCGTCGTCAACGTGACGTTCCCGTTGACGGTGGAAGATTACGTGCATCGCATCGGGCGCACTGGACGGGCTGGGGCGGAGGGCTTGGCGATTACGTTGTTTACGGATCATGATAAGGCGCAGTCTGGGGCGTTGATTAATGTGTTGAGGGCGGCTAATCAGGAGATTCCGGAGGATTTGTTGAAGTTTGGGACGACGGTGAAGAAGAAGGGGCATGAGGCTTATGGGGCTTTTTATAAGGAGACGGGTGCGGAGGGGAAGAAGAGTACGAAGATTAAGTTTGATGATTAGCGTAGGTAAGTCTTGCATCTCCATTAGATGGTATAAGTAATGTTCGATGCATATTGGTCCATCGTCGGATCAAGAAAGTAGATATGAATAGACGAAATATTCAAGAGCTATATGGCTTTCCTCCCATCTTCCATCATACTCGTCATATGATATCGTTTGACACTTGCCGGAAAGCGCTCAAGCACGGCATCCGGCAGCAAAGTCAACAAGTACCTGCGTTCACATAGCAGGACACCCAAGCCGCAAAGCCCTACAAGCGTCACGCACTGCAACATGACCTCCACACCTCCTTCACCCCTGCTATCGAGCATGGCGCCCATATACCACCTCGTCGCACATCCCACCGCCAGACTCCCCCCCGTCGGTACCATCTCCCAAACATCCAAACCCCGGTCCCCGACACCCCTCAAATACTCCTGCACGAAACACCAACTCCACCAAATCCTCAGCCCCATCACAACCGCATTCGTAACCACCAGCCCCCTCGCTCCCATCTCCAGCACCCTCAACACCAGAAACCCCGTCCCGGCAAACGCAACGCTAAACCCCGCCATCCACAGGTTCTGTCTTCCCACTTGCGAAGGCGTAGCGACCGCTGTGACGAAGGCTTCCAGGATGCCGTTGATGGCGAGGAGGCCGATGAGGTAGCAGTAGGATGCTAGTACGGCGGGAGCTTCGGTGGTGGACCAACGTGCGCCGGCGACTGTGCGGAGGAGGAGTGGGGATAAGGGTGGGCCGAGGGTGATGGCGAGGAGGGTGAGGAGGAGGTAGAGATGGAGGAAGGTCGATAGGTGGGCCTTTGCTTGGGCGATGGATTTGGTTTCTGTGGGTTTGATTTTGGAGCCACTTTTTGGCTGGGAGGGGAGGAGACGACCGAAGAGGGAGCGGGAGGATTCTTCGATTGGCTGGAAGAGGACACGGGCGAGGAGACCGCCGTAGTTGGTTGCTAGGGCGTAGGCGCCTTGGGAGGGGAGAGTGGTGAGGGTTGCGATTAAGTACCCGTCGCCGCTTGTTTGGAATTGCTTGAATATTGACTGGCCGTAGAAGGTTGCTGCTATTGTTACGAGAGGGCGCGAGAAGCGTGAAAGAAAGTAGCGGTCATTGTGGGCGATGTTCTTGTTGAGGAGCGAGACAGCATTGTGGGCGCAGATGGGCAGGACTTTGGAGAGATAGACGATGTTGAGCATGATGGCATAGCTTAATTGCCCAATAGCGAATGGTAAGACTCCAAGGTCGCTTTTGGTCTTGCTAGCATACATTGCTAAAGCACATGTAACCATGCAACGGGTGAAAGATCCGAGAAATTCTGCTGATGCGCGGGTGCCGTACAGCATCTGTTGCTGGGCAATAGCATAGGACGGCTCATTCCAGAGCTCGAGAACTGTAGCTAGAGCATAAATTCGTAGCGAACTATGGATATGGCGAGTTTGCAGGACGGCAGCATCGGCTCTCCATAGATAAAGCTGCGAGAAGATCATAGTCAAAGGAAGCCCGATACCGATGGCAATGTGTGAAACATTGACAGCCTCTTGCATTTTCTGTGTAGGTCCATAGCTAGTCACTACCCCTCCTGAATTTTGCACCGTTCCATTCGCCTCCTCTTTATCTACCTCTTGTGGATCATCATCGCTCCGCTGTCGCTGCAATGCGACCCGCAGGCTTTCACGAGAAAAATAGAGGATGGATACCGAAAAGAGCTCAAGCTGTGCGGCTACCCCATAGATTCCTGGGCTCAAATAGCGGAAGAGGAGTTGATTGACAATGAAAGTAAGGGCTCGAGATCCAATCTGATTAAGGACGAGGAACACGGCACCAAGAGCAGATTTTGAGGCTATTGATGTCTGTAGATTCGGACTTTGTATCTGTACCTGCGATTGGTCAGCTGTTGATTCCGACATAGCCCTTGTGGGTAGGTTGCGAAGGAACGTACTCTGCTTTTGAGGAAGTGACCAGACGTTGAAACGCAACCTCACATTATTGTGATCTTAAATCGAGGACAGTAACGATTGACGCCAGGACTAATCAAGTTAGATACAAGCCATGGTAAACGTTAGACATGGATGAATTTTCATCTAGGAACACAAGCTGCAGGACGCAAGCCACTATCATTGCTGTGGCTTCCTCTTCCAACATCAACGGAGATAGTCCGTAGCATATCTGCTTCTGCAAACTCGATGGCATTTTCTCGACGACCACAGCGAGTACAATAGGTATCCTGGTGGTAGATGCCAATGTGGTATTATCAACCCGATTCGCCCCCCAATTCATACTAGGACTCAACTGTTCTTCTGTCGTGTATTGCGAGGAACCTCATGAATTCAATCGGATCTTGAAGCACCAGCTCGTACAACAGGCCAGAGACAAGAATGATCTTCAAGTTGGAGAGTACCGATCACCAAGTTCTGCGGCAGGTCCAAAATCAATGTTACATGTATTATAGTAAGGGGAGATTGATTCTCAATCTCCCAAATATAAATTACCCTAACGTCGATCCTTTCCTGTTGTACAATCCAATATAGTCAATATATCGCATTATGTGTCACTCGGTCTGATCAGGTGCATCAAGGCTTTTCGCCAAGAAAGAAGCAGGGGAAGGATCATAATAAGTTATGGAGACATGTATCAAGTGCTGGACCATTTCAAGACTTGACTTACACATAGCTCGATGACGAGACAGGGCAAATGGAAACCCCTGACTGTGTTATATCGGAATCTACCGAGGGCTGCAAAACTCGAGCTACCAGATCCTGAGTCTCGCAAGGTTACAACATGATAGGCCTGATCGATCGAGTGAGCGTCGGTCTGATCAAGTTTGGGGTGAACAGATTATACAAGATGGATAGTTGATTACCCTCGGCAGTATAGTAGCGTTCTTCCGCTGAATGCACCGACAAGCGCTCTCACTTTCGAAAATTGTACCGCAGAGTGTGAGCTAGACGCATAGTATTGCCAAGCTCGCATATGATATCGCATATACTGATGTCATTAATTTCAGCGCTGTGTAGGTACGTCTTCTGATTCCACTGTGGTCTCCACCAATATTTTATGACTTAGATCACCCACTTGAACGACCTGTTTCCTTATATACGACCGAGCCCACTTCCCTCCTCTCCTTGTTCATCCCACGCATGATGTTCAATCCCCTCCCCCTCCTCCCCCTCCTCAACGGCTCTCTCTCCAGCACTTTAGACTGCTGGCAGCAGCATCCAGCAAAGGAAATGCAATTGCCGCCCATCATTTACAAAGAATGTCGAGAAATAATCGCGCAGATTCACGTAGGGGAGAAGTCTCTAGCGCCGTTGGTATTCAGCCGAAGCTCGTCGGCGGGCTTCAAGGTGCCCGAATCGTGGCAGCATGGAAGCTGTGTTGTTACAATTGACGTCAAGGGGAACGATGCGCACGAGACGTCGACGTTTGCGGAGATTACGAAAAGGGCGTTTTCCTTGATGGTGGAATGCGTTATCAAGGAGCCCCATCTTGGGGGCAGGTCTTTTGTAGGCGATCATGACGGGCTAGAGGTCTTGTTGTTTGGTCTTGAGCCAGGTAGGGAGTCCTATTGTGTTCTCTTGGTACGTATACTGACCGTGAAAGGTACTGTTCGGGAGAGCTAGTGTTTTCGAGTGACTCACTGGTAGTAAGGTGGAGGTTTCGTCCAGATGCAAATGCTTCGCTGGCTGCTGATATTATATTGTAGATCTCTGTATGGAACTACGATCCTTTCGCCTGAGAGGCAAAGCCGGTTCTGGTGGCTTCTTTCAATCTTCAGACGGCTCAAGATAAACCATAACTTTCTCAATTCCCATGAAATAATGAGCCTGAATTATCGAACAAGTGTACTCCCCCAGCATTAATAAAATATTACTCATAATTGTTGATGGCTACGATTCTAACATATTACGAACTCATCTGTTGTTCAGTACCTAGCACGGAGACCCTCATTAAGGCAGAGCCAGAGCTACTCTGATTGAGACTGAAGTGAGATTGGAAGCTGAGTCTACTCGTTATCCGTGCAGCTTAGGGCTCACATCATATCAGCATCAATTTCACTCTTGTCACCTCTTACATCCTCTTCTTCATGAGACAGCATCTTACACATCATCTTCTACCTTGTGTAGTATAGAGACACTCTTTGTTGTGCTATTGCCTTGCGAGTGTAAATTCGCTCTGTATTGTGTTATTGCACTGCGTCAACGCCGCTAACAGCTTCGCAAAGTCAATGGTCGACGGTAATACTAGATATTCCAAAGCCGTCGACTCAACACCGCCCGGAGCACCTCACCTCAATTCGTAACAGAATACGCGATATAAACCGCCCATCATTGTCCTCATCGTTGGATTGCTGGCTTGACGCAACCATGGACCATGCCACAGCTGATCTTGTACTTGCTCTCCAATTCGAAGACCTGATGAGCCTCAACCAAGAACCTCATCTTACCCCAGCATCAAATGGTTCCACAGACGCTGAAGTGGCTTTGGGCCTTTATCGCGAGGAGTTACGCAACAACGCGCTCTTACTCTCGGACTTCCACATAAGTACAAAGTTCGGCGAAGCTGACGGAGCTGAAGACCGATTCCCCTCTCCAATCGAATCACTAACACCCACCTTCGACCACCTTCTCACACGATACGAAGATCGCATCCAGTACTGCATAGCCTGCGGAGATGGCCACGCTACCCGTGATCTCATCAAGGTGCCATGTGGTCATTGCTACTGCAACCTTTGCATCAGCGGCATCGATGGTGTTGATGAGACCGAAGGTCTTTTTGAGCTCGCAATGAAAGACGAGTCTCTCTTCCCACCTCGCTGCTGCAAAGTACCTATCCCACTTGACGCTGTAAAATCTTTCCTCAACAAGATTTAAGTCCAACAATTCGAGGAGAAAATCGTCGAACACGCCACCACAAACAAGACATACTGTCACAACACCGGATGCGGTAAGTTCATCCTTCCTTCTCAGATAATGGACGACAAAGCGGTATGTCCGCAGTGTAGCTCGTCGACATGCTCTGTATGCAAAGGTGTTACCCATGAAGGTGACTGCCCAAAGGATCCTACTTATATCTCCCTTATGGAGCTTGCCGAGACTGAGGGCTGGAAACAATGCGAACAATGCAAGAGAATGATAGAGTTGAATTTTGGATGCAACCACATGACGAAAGACCATACATCGCTCTAGGCAACCTTCCTAATCTGACTGGGCGTTAAAATAGATGCCTTTGCAAAGCAGAGTTTTGTTACGTCTGCCGTGTCGAATGGAAAAATTGCACGTGCCCACAGTGGGACGAATATCGCCTAATGGCACGACTGGATCAAGTGGTCGCCCGTGCTGATGGTCCGCTCAACTTTGCACAAATTCGACTCATCGACGACGACCTTCGCGACAGACACGAGTGTGAGCATGAGGGTTGGCAAAAACTGAAGATTCGGGGCATCCAATGCGAGGAATGCCAAAATCTTCAGAATTTGTACATCTTCGAGTGTCGACAATGCCACCTCCGAGCTTGTCACAGATGTACGCAAAATAGGTTGTAATTAGTGGCAGGCATGTGAAGGTGAACGGTTCGTCATTCCCCACAGTCGCAGTCGTTAGAGAAACATGTTTCTCGCGATTATTTGTTGCTACTAACACCTCTGGTGAAGACACAAGACACGACGACTTTGAGATGTTGATCAAGTATGCAGTGTCTCGAGTAGAGCGAGACAATGTCCAGCACGATCAACATTAATGTATGGTTCGTTGAATTAGCAATGGTCTGACCTGAAGTAAATGGAACCTCGATGAAGATTATCAGATTATTTGAACTAGTGCAACATTATGACACGCAAGGGGCACATACATATGACATCTTCGCCTCTAAAAATTATCTCCCACTCCATCATAAGTAGCCTGACAAACAACCACTCAAAGCTCCTAAGCACATCTAGACCATCTTACGGAAAGAGAAGTCGTTACCTTGACAGCACATTAAAAACCACAGCAACCATAGCAACCATAGGTAATCCCATGAATGCCGCGCTTTGAAATTACAAACCACCAGCAAAAAGAAAACCCAGCAACCTCCCATCACCTCATTCACCCCAAAGTCCCCAATCATATCCATACACCCATTATACCACAAACAATTTCCCCAGAGCCTTACTACGAACAACCCATCCACCACCATCCTCTACAACAATCAACATCTATACTGCCCCACAAACATACCTCCATCCCTCCTTCACCAATCATCTAACACCCCAGCTACAAACCCTCCAAAACTGTCAATTCCTTCAAATCCTACTACCACAATAACGTCATGTCAGAAATATCAGTCGCATCCACAAGTCTCAGTCGCATCAAAAACTCTGCAGTACATAATCTAAAAGAATCACAGCAGCCAATGGATGTAACATTGACCAACCCACCATTTTTCATAATATTGATAATTGAAATTAGCAGCTCACTTCACAAACAACCCCAAGTAAAGCCTGCATCGCACTCTAAACTTTGCTGCAGAGGAATAGTACGTACTGCTTTCTGCTTTACTAAGAGGTATAGTACAGGAACGCTGGACCGCAAACTCCGTATATCGTCTATACTTCGTCATATCATACATCCTTCCCCTTTACATCCCTCGCCCATTTCAATCGCACATAATATCCCGATCCCTTTTCGCAAATGCCTACTGTGTCACAGCCCTAAGACCCTGCACAATCAATGCGAAGACTAAACCCCTTGCCACTTCCGAGACCTGCAAGCAGTCAAACACCCTTCCCAGAGCTTCTCCGGTAGCCGCTGCGCCCATGACACTCGTCAAAGCTTGCGGCATTCCCTTTTCCACAAGTAGTTTCCTCGCTTTGATCCTCTTCCGCTCTTTTTCTTCATCGGTTGGTGGTGGCGGCCAGGCTTTGAGTTCCTCTTCCGTGGGCATCGCATTTTCTCGTAGCTTCCGGAGGTGAGTCGCGATGCCAGTGTCGGTGGTGTTGGCATCGATGATGGTGGATTGCAGTAAGACGCGAATGGCTTCTAGGTTGGGGTTGCCGGGGCGAAGCAGGAATGTTTTGGCGGCGTTGAGCAACGTGAGGCGAAGAGTCCAGGCGGAAGAAAGGCCATATAGCTCATTGATGATGGCGAAGAAAAGTTCGACTGCCACACTAGTCTCCTGAGAATTCAAGGGATCAGCTTCGCGCTTCGTCGGTTTAGGTAACCGTGATGAATCGAGATCTGGATCCCGGATCGAAGAAGAGATACTTTTGCGAGGCGCTGATTTTTGTAGATCTTGCGAGATATTGTAGTCGTCAGATATCTCACTGGGTGGAGGCGGCAAGTGAAGTTCGTCCTGCGAGGCTGGAGCTGATCCTGGATCATCATCTTTAGGTACAGATCCCAGTGGCTTGTGTTGCTCAATAGGATCTGAGGTGGGTTTCATACTGAAGCTGCTTTCTAATGCGGAAGTAGCCTGACTTTTCCGACGGGGCAATGGCGGTGGTCGTATGTTCTCGGATGTGTTGATCGATTGGCGTGGACTCTCCCGCGATTCACGTCCTTGGGTAAAGCTTGACCTTCCGGACGTATCGCTGTCCAGGGATGGTGGAGCAGATTGAGATGCATTGGTGGCACTAGCCCCGACAGAATTTTGAACTCTCGGCGTCGGGCTTCTGGTTGATTGTCTTTTCTCTCCGCCCGAGCCCACGCCACCTAATACCCCAGTGACTCCACCAAAGATTGCTTTGCCTCCGCCGGCAGCTCCTTTCGGAGCACTGGCGAGTACATCCAGCACGCCTTTACCCATCGTTTCAAAGGTTGCTGGAGTTGGAAATTTCAAACCTCCTTTACCTGTGCTGGGGGACGATCGGCCCAGATGTTGGTCCTTTTCCAAGAAACGCTTCATCCCTTCGCTCTCTGCCAAACGTTGGTATGATAGAGCAGCTCGTAAATAATCTTCAAGATCGCTGCGGAGCTTAATTTTTGTCTTATTCTTCCATGCCGGCACCGTCTGATGATTTTCTGCGAATATTCCTACCCCAGAGACCACAGAGATTCGGCGCAGGACTTCGTGCAGAGTCTCGAAGTCGGAATATTTGCGGCTTATCATCCAGCCAGGATATTGAGAAGTTACTGGTTCGATCTGGAGAAGATATTCAGCTGTTGGCTTGGATCGGATCGACCCTTTCTCGCCAGGTACAGAGTCATCAATTATTGACACGCTTGCGTTGTAAAGAGTGAGAGGAGGGGCAGTATAAGAATTGGTATTTTGCAAGGCCGTCGGTTGTTGGGTGGGGATGATTTGATCAAAAGTTGTGAAGCTGCGGGTAGACTCCGAGACTTTGGATCCAGTCTCTGCCATCATCTTGTTGTCTTTCGATTCACGTTGCGGAGAATCATCGAGTGTTGCGGATAGATCATCTCGCGACGAAGTTGGCGTTGCCTCATTGGTGACAGATTCCTCAGAGGAAGAGGTAGGGTCCCTCTTCGCTTCTTCAGCTGCTATAAGCTCGCTCAATCTTTTCGCCTCTTGCATAGCTTCCTCCATAGCATCTTCTACTCTACTGATAGTCCTCTTGTGCTCGTTCGAGTCTTGAGTGTCGCTTACAGATAAATCGGTGGACTTATCGCCGCCGCTTGTTGAGGCCTTACTGATCTCGAGCTGGTCATCTTGTTTGACATTCCCGTTAGTCGTAGCCCCACCCACGCCCGCATCAAATGCTTCGAGAAGTTCAGTGTTTCCTTCTTCAAGCGAAAAGATGATCCACTCATTTATGAATTCTGGCCGCGAACAGCTCGAAATGGTCGTCTCCAGAATCACAACGGCAAGAATTTCTCGTAGAAAAAGTCTGACTGCTTCACAGGTATAGGCTTTTTGTTCAAGGAACATGCGTAATATATCGTCTGCAACTACTTCAAGCTTCATGTTCTGTTGTTGAGTGTCCAGAACGTTTGCGAGGCTGCTGCTGGGGTTTGCCTCGAGGTAAATACGAACAGCATCCGAGGCTTCGCTAGATGATCCAGCTGCCTTAAGAGCACTTGAAAGCTCACTCAGGAATACGATGACGATTGAGGAGGAATTGGTTAGAAAGTCAAGAAATGTATCTGCAGGCCTTTTGTGGGACAGACGAGAGGAAAATGCGAGCAGAAAGCCGGTTAAGGTCTGCTCGCATGCTGTAGGAAAAGATTCATCAGTTGGTAGCAATGGTAAGTACCACCACCTACATACGTCAGCCCTTTCGTCTCAAGGTCTTGTTCCTCATCCTCTGACGTACTTCACATAGTTCTTGATCACTGCGACCGTCAGGCCCGTCAATGCTGCACTGGTCTGTGGGCGGAAGTCGGAAAAGCTCAATACCCTCTTAGATCGTAACCCAGCCTTATCCGACTCCTCTTCACATCGTGATTGCTGTCGCCATTCTAGCACTCGCCTCACAACATCCAAGCCTTTCTCCCGTCTCCTTCCAGCGTCCAAAGCATTAGCTTCATCATTCGTATGCCCTTGTCCTTCTCTTTCCCAAGTTGCATGAAGTACCACCCCTCCTACGACGCCGATCAGCACAAGGCCAAGTCTTCCCAGTATCAGCCACGTGGTGGCCCCAAGAGCGATGATGCAAGCTCCCAGTGTCTCGTTGCTTGCATTCGAGAGAAAATCGAGAATGTGGCTGGTCAGATTTCGAGCTTTGGCCGATATATCTGCCGCCGTACCACCACCAATCACCGTGCTAGAATTTTGTTCTTCATTACTCCCTGATATTGGTTTCTTCGATCCGGAGACTTCTGCAGGTTGTGAGCGCTCGGGAAGTGCGGCGCTGCCATTGCAGTCAGTGGAAGCCATGTGCGCCTAAGAATCATTGTAGCTTGTCTTTAAGAGCAAGATCGTGCGACTGCTTGGATGCGGTTTCCACAACGGGTAATGTAAGCAAGCAGCCTTGGTACAACGCAGAAGGCAAGTCGGGCGTGTCTGGGAAGGAGCCACGGAGCTATCGGGCTGCGATGAAATGGCGGAACCTTTCCGTGGTAAACATCAATGTGCTCTTAATCATCTTAACATGGATAAATACCAGCTTTGACAGTCAGTAAGACTATTGTAATGCCAATAGCCTGCGCTGCAATGGCCACATGCGTGACATGCCAGAAGCCTTTGACTCTGTATATCGAGCCCGAAGACGATGATGAAGACGAGCGCATGGTCAGCGGATCAAGTGCCAATGCCGGCTCCTATGTCGATGATGATGTGGAAATGCAATGTGGGTGCCATTTTCATTGGTCCGTGTTCCGCTGTCATATCTCCCGCGGCCTTCAAGCCCACATGCTAACAGGCTGCTGTCGCAGGCAATGCCTTTTGGATGCATACTCGATGACCGAATGCCCTAATTGCCAAAGAAATCTCAACACAACTACAGAAACTGGCGAGCAGCAACTGTTATGCAATCTCAAGAATGAAGGGGGGGTACAGGAGAGGCTGGATATCTTACCAATTTTGATGGAGGAGAGCTATTTGAGGACCTATCCGGAGGAGCGCCGAAGCCGAGCCTTCCTGGAGTTCTGCGGAGAAGGAGACGTCGAAGCGGTTGTGGATCTTCTCAACAGCGACGAGCATGAGGAGGATGAAGAGGACGAACATTCTGGGGAGACGACGATTGAGCGCGACATGGACGTGCTGAGACATCAAGATCAAGTTGGGTCAATGGGCTCAGGGCTCCATATTGCTATACAAAATGGACGAGAGGAGATGGCTTGGCTGTTACTATTTCTTGCATCAGACCTGGAGATAGACCGATTTCCAAAAGAGGTCCTTCAAGCTGCACAGAGATTAGGGATATGGAGGGAGGATCGAAAAGGGAAGACGGACATCCGCACATTGAAGGATTCTAACGGGCACACTGCGGAATCGATAGCTTACAGCGTTCAAGGACCGTGGCACGACTGGCTGCAGAGTGGTCGACTAAAGCCACCAGAGACATAGGCCTCTAATCGTAGTGTAGCTAGTATAACCTAGCAATGCAGTACTGATCCTTTGATTGTCCCCATTCAAATTGCCTATCCATAATTGCCGTAGCTAGACCAGGCATCTAAAGCAGAATGGGTCTCAATATTCGCAATCCGAGTGAAGTCCAGACGTAATTGAGTGATACGTAAGACGCAAAGAAGAATGCGTGCCTGTTCCATGACTCTCAACCCGCCCCCCAGTCTCATTGCTTCACGTACTTCGTATGCGAGCCCGTAGAGACAATGGTGCTCGTCCCATCCTCACTCAGCATCTTGATCTCGACAAGAGTAAACGCCAACGTTTTTCCCACCTTAGAGGCATGTGCGGAAATCTCAAGCTCGTCGCCCTCTTTGGCAGTGGAAACAAAGCTCGCGTGTATGTCAGTTGAGACACCCGTCTTCTCTAAGCCGGTGGAAGCGATAGCTAGCCCGCCAGCCCAGTCGATGATACATGTCGATACGGTCCCGTGCAGAGTACCTTTTGAATTCAAGTGCGCCGGTTTGACGATCAATCGCGCGGTGATTGAGCCAGCCTTGGTTGCGGACAGAATCTCCACCTCGTCAAGAAGTAGTTGGTAGATTGGACTTCGATCTCTCATGGCCGCCCATACTTTGCGAACGTGCGCGAGCTCCTCGGCCGGTTCTGCTCCTTGTATGTTGACCATCTTCTTGTTGAATCGCAGATTTAGAGTGCGAGTGCGAGTCTATTACAAGAAATTCCGAGCGGAATTGTTCCGCAAATCCACGCTTCATTGACCAACGTTCTTCTAGCATGATCCATCTCAATCATGACGTGAAATTGTGACTGGGGTAAGCTTTATGAACGTAAAGATATGAGAAGGCAACGGTTGTTGTTTCTACACCAGTGCAGACTAGCAAAAGATTGTTCGGGACAGAGGCAAAGTAGTAATGTGCTTCATTGTTATTATCTAACTGTCAAGGCTATCACGGAATGAGAATAGAGTAGATGACAGAAGGAGAATGAGCTTGTTGGTCTCCTTTCAAGGATAAAGCCCCAACACCACGTCAAGGTCAAGCTCTTGTTGGGGTAAATCACCAAATGCAAAAAATCAGACCCAAACGCCAACGCCAACGCCGAACTCCTGAACATGCAACATGATGAAAAGCAACCCAAACGCCAGTACTCCGAAAATGCAACAGACCCAAGCAACCCAAACGCCAGTACTCCGAGAAATGCAACAGACCAAAAGCAACCCAAACGCCAGTACTCCGAGAAATGCAACAGACCAAAAGCAACCCAAACGCCAGTACTCCGAGAAATGCAACAGACCAAAAGCAACCCAAACGCCAACTCCGAACAATGCAACAGGATAAAAGCAACCCAAACGCCAGTACTCCGGAAAATGCGAGGAATGAAAATAACTGAGATGAAAAGTGAAAGTGAAAGTTAGTATGGCCGAAGGCGATTCTGAAGGGGGAGCGACGAGGAAGGTAAGCTATGTGAGTGTCAGCGATGTAAGTGTGTGGGATGAAAAGGACTTCGGTGATGAAGGCCGATGGATGGGAAGGTTGGGTGATGGGGGAAGGGGGAAAGGTGCGTGCGGTGATGAGGGAAAGGTGTGGTGAAGGTGAGTTGTGTGAGATGTAAGAATGAAGAAGAGAGGGAGGGCAGAGGTGAATTAAGTACTCGAGGATCGACGCCGTGAATCACAAAAAGTGGACTCGGTGGAAAGCCGGTGGCGGGAAATTCGAATTAATTCACAGAATATATCGATTATTTTTCCTGCGGGTACCGCCACACCTCACTACTAACTCAGAACAGTAGGCAGAAGATGTATCAATTTTTATAATGAGGAGCCTGCAAAGCCATCAGGCTGATGGCTTTTGGACTCATTCCTTGATTCAACTTCGGAAAAGGGGGTCTTGAAAGCGGCGTTTCCACAAGATATCTTTCCACTCCCATCAGCGTCCTCTTCCTGCATTATCAAGCATATTGACCAGGAAAGGCAAGAGTGAGTGGCTCAATTCAGCTATTACTTTTGGATAATTAGGCAGCTACGATACCCACTTCACTGACACCAGAAGATGCATGCTACAGTGCCAAAAGTTGTATTTGCATTTCGCCTACAAGTGAACATCAAGTGAGGCGAGCGGCCCCCGATACCAGCTCCTGCAACGTTCACACAACAAACAGTATGATATTGCAGATAAATGCTCATTTCATGGTCTGGACTGATCGCCATTTCCCTACCCATCAGTTACCCGAAGTGCATCCGTATATACGTCGCAGACAGGTCATCACCTGTTCGAGCACCTGAATGAGATAAGGCATCAAGCTTAACTACCTTCTGCAGTGGAGGTTTTGCGGACCTCGTACGGACATTTATGATGACAATGTGAATATGCAGTCTGATAGTTAGTCTTGGAAGACTTTCATGATAAGACGTCCCGCTTACGCATTACTTCGAACAATGAAAGACGTACCAGACTTAGTAATGGAATTGTTTTAGGAACTCATTGAACTCATTCGAGTATTGATATTCTCCATTCTTGGAACATTCTATGTCATTTCCCTAGCCGATTTGCCCAAGATAATCCGCATGGTCTCAGTGACTATCTCCTTCTCTCACGCAGAGGGCGTTGGTGAGCGAGTATACACGTATATTGATGGCAGTACTTGTTCGCTCAAAACAACATATAGTAGCGGTAAGAGACATTCACCCACGGTTGTTACATACAATACCTGCACCCATAAACCCTCAACATCCACCCCCTCTCACCAACCCCACCCCCACCAACAGCCCATTCCGCTACCGCGTATGCTCCACATCAACCCTAATCCTCCCCTCCGTCCCCGCCGTCGTCTCCCCTCCGGTCCTCGCATTAGGCCCATACCCCATCGCGCACGCCTGCACAACCTTCAACGCCGCAACATTAATCGCAGCCCACGAGCTCTCGTCTCTCGAATCCCTACCCGCCATCGTGATCGATACCTGACAGTGTCCGAAGGTGTGGATGCGAGGGAGGGTGTAGGGATCCACGTTTGGGGCGAAACCGACGGTGAAGACGTGATGGGCGTCGAGGTTGGGGAGGAGAGCGATGGCGCTGGCGCAGTCGCTGAGGGAGGCGCGGCGGCTGTGATATAGGGCGGCGTTCCAGCATTCGAAGGGGTTTCCGAGTGGGTTGGTTGTTAGGTTGGATGTTAGGTTTGGTTGGTTGAGGGTTAGTGTTGGTGGTGTAGGTGAGGTTAAGGCGGAGGTGATGAGAGTTGATGTTAGGGTGAGGAGGTATGTAGAGCACAGCTTCATGATGAATACGATCGGGTTGTTTGAAATGCTTATTTTGCTTGCAAAAGTCATAAACGGAAAGTGGGAAATGATAGCTTCAGAAGTCAGGGTGAGATAGGTACCTTAATTTAACCATCAGGTCTCTTGGAATACCTCACGCTCATGAAGATCGAGGAGCGCGAGGGAGTCGGATAGCAACCAGTCGCTTGAAATATTGGAAAGCGCGTTCACAGACAATGCACGCACACCTGCTTGGAGGACGAATTAAAAGCCTCGAATGTTTTCTTAGACGAGCAAAACAATATAGCAGGAACAGGCAGATATTGAGATCGATGTAGCGAACAGCAATTTCCACCGTAGCCTTCGAAGTCACAATTTCCTCACTGAACCCATACACAGTCAATGACGATCATCTAATAGGGATATAGCCCAGACTGGGCACCATATCAAAGATCCGTAATCCAGGCTTCTCTAATGCCCGTCGTGCGTTACAACGTATACATAAACTCAAAATTTTCTCTATCCGTGAGATCAAGCCACTCCTGATTTTCCAGTTTCACGTAATCAGATCGGGCTCTGAATGCTGCTTTCTTCGTGTTCTGATTCCGGCAATACCAATAAATGAATAAAAGATCAGCGATACATGCACCCCAGCAGCAGATGATGGTAATCTCCGCAGGGACATAGCGTGGCGCGTCTTTGGGTCGGAAGGTCTGTGGCCCTACATAAAGGTTAGATCTTGAGCATGCTCGGTGCATGCGATGTTTTTGCGGATTCATACCAATAATGTTGCCGGCACAATAGCAGATCAAGTACAGTGCAGCAACCGTAGTCTTCTTCGTATACCCAGCAACATTCGTTGCGACGAGAGAAAGCAACGCTACGAAACCTGTAGGACTCGCTTGAGTAAGATAATAGCCTGCCAGCCCCCCGCCATTGTTCGACAGTGGTAGCGCGACGATTAGGATCATTCCAATCATGGCTACAACGACGCCTGAGCAGCCGAAAAGAATCCTATTCTTGAAGCGGTCGCCCAGGTAGCCACACGCAATCAGGAAGACGACCTCTACGGCGCCGCCTGGGGTGCCATAGAGGAGAGATTGATCGGCGGTGTAGCCAAAAGAAACGATAAGCTGGCTGAAGAAGTTGCTAATACCTCCATTCGGGATGTCGGCTGTGAGGGCAAAGAACATGAAAGCCCATGTCAAGGGATCGAGAACAGCTTCTTTTAGTTGGTAGGCTTTGAAGTGCTTGTTCCCAATGCCTTGTTGATTGACGCGCACTCTCTCAATAGCAAGTACTCGGTCGTCTTTGCTGAGCCAACGTGCGTTAAGCTGATTGTCGGGCACGAAGTAAAGGAAAATGCAGCCAACGACTGCTGTCAACAAGCCCGTCACTAGGAACACGATCCTCCAGGATGCGATCGTAGAGCCATGACGTTTGGCGCCAATGGCAATACCATATGCCAGCAATCCACCGAAGATCTGGGCGAACCCATTGAAGCTGAACCATATACCCATGCGAGTACCTTGCTCCTTCTTGGTGTACCACTGGGATGTGAACAGGGCGAAGCCAGGTGTGACGGCGGCTTCAAAGACGCCTAGGAAGAAGCGCACTGCTAATGCGCCAGAGTAATCCTTCACAGCAGCCATGCAGCAAAGGACGAGGCCCCATACGATAATGCAGAACGAGGAGTATTTGGCCAGTGGCAAGCGTTGGAGGAGACGGTTGGTGGGATATTCCCATGCAAGATAACCTGGGTTATATCAGACTGGACGTCGTCATGATTCAAGAGAAGAGCCATACCAAAATAGAACATGCTACCTAGCCATTGGTAGTCGTCGCCCTTCAAGTGTATGTCCTTTTTGATGCCCATGACACTAGCATAGGACAAGGTCGTCTCTACATTAGGTTAACGCGATAGAAAAAAAGGACTTCAACGTACTATCAAGGTAATTGAGGCCATAAACCACACATAGTAACTGCCCTTCCGTCAGCGTTGCTCGAAAGAGTATGCTAGAGTCTTACCGGCAAGATGTTGAGGTCAATCTTCCGCAATAGTCTCTTGTTCGTTGCTTCATCAAGGACCAATATCTCGCCTTCAAGCCCGACGAAAGCCTTCATTGCTTCATCCGCATCCTTGGCGTGCTTGGTGATCATGCCCAGTGGAGCAGCGCTGCCAGAGCGTACTGCCTCCTTCTCCATGTCGGGATAATATGGAACCTTGTCGTCTGCCATGATCTGCGTTGTCGGCGTGTAGCAATAGCTTTGGTAATGAGAGGAGAGGGGACTCAACCACATCTTTGTTCAATATAATCCGTGCCATATTGAGTGACGTAGGGTAGCAGAACGATGTCCCAAACATGATAGATAACGATCGATTCGCTGATGGGGGCTTGCAAAGAGGGGGATTCGACCAGGAGCTGTTGATCTGCAGGGCTTCCGACAGAGGGACTTGGTTGGCCGAAAGAGGAAACTCGACGTGCAGCGCCAAGAGATCCTCCATGACTAAGCGAGCATTCGTTCTTTAAGCCCTTTCGGTTTACATCGCAGTCATCTGCAACGCGCCCATACTCGTATATTAATGGCCTCATCATTTCCCCCTCCGGCCGTCCGTGACCTTGCCGCCGAAGTCTCCACACTTCTCAAGGAACGCTCGGAATCTGTCTGCGTAGCTGAGACAGTGAGCCTTGCTCTTGTACCCGGATTCGCTGCATCATTCCACTGATTCGTCTCGAAAATTGCTCAAGGCCGCCGGCGGTATCATCTCGGCCTCCATTCTCTCTACGCCTGGTGCATCCAAGATCTACAAAGGCGGACTTACGCTGTATACCCTGGAATCACGTGTGGCGTTCGCAGGATGGACTGAAGAAACTATCAAGGCATACAGGGGTCCCACGGAAGACGTTGTGAGGGGATTGGCGGAAAGTGTGAGGCGTACTTTAGAGGCTACCTACTGTATCTGCGAAAGTGGAACAGCGGGGCCAACAGGAGGAAGTACGAAGAACAGGACGCCGTATGTGGATATTGGCGATAGCCCTGATACAGTACTTTCTTTTCGGTAAATAGACGATTAACCTGCTAACGTTATGCTGCATTGAAGGGGCTATGTGGCGCTTGCGGTCTCAGCAGAGAAGGGTACGTCTACTAAAGAGGTTGAGACAGGTTTAGGAGGTGATAGAGAAGGCAACATGATCGCCTTCGCAATTGAGGGTCTGAAGCTACTGAGGGACGTTATCAAAAGGGATTGAAAGCTTTAGATACAGTTACGAGGATGCCATCGTGTGTGGACCAATTTTCCTGCTTCTATGTCTTAGGAAAGAGTGTTCCGCTACAAAGGAGGATCAAGCTTCCACTTAACGCTGACGTCATTGCGTTCGTGACCGCTGACTCGTGCCTTCACAGCAAGCCTTATTGTACCGCATAATTATCCCAGTCTGAACGATAATGACCACAGCAAGGGCAATAAGTCATACTCCGTTTAGGAAAGGCCTCCCAATCTTCGCCACAGCTTGGGCAAACAAATTTCACGAATGATCGCTTCTGGTTTCGATTCATAAGCTGGGTGACATCAGCCGCAAACCCAACGGTCTCCTCAAGTACGCTCCGGAAGTCTTTCTTCTCCAATAATGTACTGATATTGTTACGGGCAACTTCGATGACTGTGTCACGGAGGCCCCGGTCTGTTGAAGGTGTCGAGCTGTACACTTCGGTGATTGCATGGGCGAAGTCATCTATGTCCCAGCAGGTCTTGACGATTCTGTCGAACTTTTCCTTTGCTCGAGATTTCAGGGCCAAGACCCCGTATTTGTCTGCAATGCTGTACACCTCGACGTTGAAGATCATGGGGGAAGCACGCTCTTTGTTGATGCCGCTACCGTCATAGTCGAATGTGTACATGAAGTAAATCATCGCTTCGATCGCGCGGACACTATCCTCTTTGAGTTCGATGATGCTGTCCGCCGTTTCCTAACGATGTTAATGAGTATTGTGTGTGTTATTCGTGGAGGGAATGGATTCTGTTTCTATATGTACCTTCCAATCGCCATCACAAATGGTGGAGAAAAATTCCGATTGACCGCATACAATGACCTTGTGGACTTTAAAATCTCGGCCCTCGCAGCGGACAATGAGATCTGAGTATTTTGGTAAGACGAGGAAACTAGCAGTGTCAACGTTGAATAACCAACGAACGTTGTAAACAAGATCATACTCCTTCAGGCTGGTATGCAGTGCGTCAGACAGGTGACCCACCGCCATTGAGTTGTAGCTTCAACCTTTTCGGAAGTATGTTTGTTATTTGACCGAGGAAATGAGTTGCAAAAATTTATTCAGTGGTGTTCCAAATCTCACATACGGCTTCCGAGCTAAGACAAATTGAGGTTTGGCAAGGCTCATCCTCTGATACGCTACTAGGGGTATTACCGCCGGAACAATGTAATATATCGCTTCCTATCTCCAGACTGAGGGTGACAGTTCTATCGAATTCCTTCGATCAAGACTTCCCTCGGCATATCTGTTGGCCACCAACCTACGCCCAGAGAAGTACATCCTGATAAGTGAGGAGACTTACGGCTCAATCAAGTCCGTGAACTCGATCAACACCTCCACTAAGTGTTCAACAAGGAATCCTCCAAGAAACCAATAGCAACAAATATATGGAAAGTACGAAAGTCTACTGATACAAGCTATGGAAAGACGTGATGGTGACCGTCCTAGGTGGTCGACACTCAATCTGATTTTTGCTCTTCCCGTGAACTGACTTCCTCAATGGAAGTCAGGTATGATGTTCCACTCCTAGTCATTTCACTGACAATGTAGTACTCCGAGTCTTGGTCCACTTCGCAGGCTCCCCAAAGGGATTACAGAAATAGATAGCATAGGCCTATTCTACAACGAGCGTCTGCTACAGGAAAATCGATTTCCTCACCCCTGTTGTGATAGGGCACGATGCTTGTCCTCGTACACCGCCTTGGGCCAAAAAGATTTCAATCTATATGCCGGATGCCTAAGGCCTGCTGCACAATCTTCCTCCGGACACTTATTCTGCACAGCTACAGCCTGGAGGTTGCGAGGCCTGCCGTCAAGATATGCATATCCAAGCCCACCAGGATCTAAAATGAAGGACACCATGATCTCTGAAGTATGCGTGGAGGAAGTGGAAAACCTTGGACTGTTTGAGATTGGCTGATTTGGGGTGCTATGTAGGCTCATCATGGGCACACGCTATGTGCTGACCGCCTTTCTGCCACACCGACTACGCTCACCTGCATCTACAATTCTCTACTTTGGGAGCGACGCACTCACGTTATGTTTGCTGCACAAACAAGAGTGCAAGCAAGCGTTTAGCAACGCAAACAAATGGACCCACAATCCAGAGAGGTATTATGTCTTTCGCATTGCCCACTCAACGTCTTCACTTCAGACAACAAGAAATCTCCTACCAAACCATACCAGTATAGCAGAAAGTCACATACTTACCTTCCTCAACTCAGCAACGCTCGAAGTCAATTTCTATACAATCCATCCCAAAGATGGCCCAACCCACCTTCTGCTGCAACGATATCAAACCCTATCCACGCTTCAGCCGCACCGATCACGACGAAAAGTTCAATCCCTTCATTAATGTCGCAACCGAAAACGCCACAAAAGAATGCAACACTCCCACAGCAAGCTCCTCCGCTTCCAATCCATCAGCAGACGAATACCCATACATCATCCAATTCGTCAAACAAGTCAGCTACGGACCCGTAGAGTCCAGGCAATTCTTCGCCCCTGCATCATCCACCAATATCTCCACACCTACACCTGAAAGCAAACCATACATCGAGCTCTCCGAAGAAGCCCTCATCGCCGCCAACTTCACCAAGGTCAACACGTACAAGAACTTCAAATGTACGGATCACAACCGCTTTTTCGAGCTGAATTTGTATCAGAAAGATCCGGTCAATAAGCATCATTGGCGCTTGGATATTGCACGGCCGTCGAAGGAGATTGATTTGTGAAGAGTACAACATAATCGTCCTGATATTAGAGATGGACGTCGATGGCTTGGCATCATATACATGTCTGCGTCTTGCACCGCGTCTTTCTAGACAATCAATCAATCAATCTATTATGTTGTTGCTCCCACCTTTGGCACAATTCTAGCATCTGAGGAAGGGGGTGCTATGGTATTTCACCATCAGGCATCATTCAAGTTGTATGAGCGGCCCTTTCAAGGAACGCTTCGACGGTACCTCATTTGCTGATTCAGCGCCCAAATTCCCTATCAGCATTTTGTCCAACTGGCGGTCCTGATATTGTCACCTACCACTTTACATCATCCAATGTAACGGCAACGTGGCGCGGTGACAAGGCTTCTAATCCTCCCTCATTTCATAAAAGTTCAAAAACAACCACATCCACTATCTCGCTCCTCCCTATCCCTCTTCCAATAGTCCAACATGATAGTGTCACATTAAACACCTTCCAACCCTCCACTCTATCGCGAGCCACTATCCGCTTCATCCCCCCTCACCATTTCCATTCCCATGACAAAGACCCGTACCCCCCAACCTCCAGATCTCGTCGATAATGCCCGGATCTGAGAAATCTTCGATGGTAATTTTGCCTGTCAGATCGAGTCTAAATACGAAGAATTCAAATAAACCCCAACTCCCAAAACCCCCAAAATGCCACTAATCGCTTCATCACATCACACAATATAACGTCAATTTTTCCTGTAACACTCACATCAAACCCCGATCAAACATTCCCCTATCGAAAACCTCACCTCACATCCCACTCTTTACTTACGATACCAATACCAACTATCCACCCTGCGAAAGCAACACACTCCCTTTGTTTGTTAGGCTTGATTTCGAAAAAATGAGATCGATAATGAAGGAGATATATATCACCAATCTACCTTACATGCAAGCACCAGCAACGACGTTAACGGTGGAGAGTTCCTATGAGAGGATAAGGTGGGATTACTAGTGCTGAGATATGACATCTTTAGATGGCGAGGATAAGGGGAGGGGAGAGGAGGGGAGGCAGAGGAGGGTAGGATAAAGGAGGATAAGGTAGGGATGATTGATTGATTGTTGGAAACCATCATGATCTCAAACGCTTCTGTCATGTAGATCTTGTGTGATCTCTTCTCGACAATTTTCAAGAATGCGGAAACAACCGTTCTCTAAAATACTCATGCAGCCGTTACGCTTCGCAAATGCTCATTACCTACCATAGATAGAATCTCGTAAGTTGAGTAGAATGTCGCCGTTGAAGCGCCGTCCATAGATTCAAAATCAAGATCGTGTTGCGTCATGCTATATATACTCCCCGCTGCCCGACTGCCCTTGATCCGGTCCTCAGCTCGGCCCAAGTGAATCGTTCAAATCAACGGGAATAGTACGCCTTCAGATCTCGCCCCAAGCGCCAAGCCCACCCACTCCAATCGCGCTGGCACCGCCACTGCCAACGGTGCTCCCTCCAATATCCCAATAATTCCTACTGGAGCTACCCAGACTCGCACCTCTCAAGCCGATCCGTCTCGCGCTTCCTAAGACAACGCTACTCGCACAACTGCTTCCACTTCGGCCGCGGAGCAGGCTATGTCGTCTCACAGGGCCGTGTCTTTGTTCCCACGCACTGGCGGCGCGGGACACTAGGGGATGGTACTGCCGTATAACGGCGGCTCGGCGGAAGGAGTCGGGGGTAGAGGTGGTGGCGATGTTCAAGGGAGACTTGGCGGCTGGTGAGGGGAGGCGTGGGTTCGTGAAGCGGTTATGGAGGAAATGAAAGACTGTTTTTATGTCGGGGGATTGCTCCCAATAGTCACGCTCATCCTGCGGGGATTGCGTTGTAGGCTCTTCTTCAATGCCCCAGAGGGCAGCATGAGAAGAGTCAGCGGTAGAGTTGGGTGTGACTAGATCTGTCTCGTGAAGGGTGGGGTCGAAGTTAAAAGAGGCTGAAGATCTGAGTGTGTTTGGTCTTGGCTGGGACTTGGAGGACGTTGGTACTGTGACTGGTATACCAGCGTAGTCAGGAATTGAAGGTAAGAGTGGCGTACTGAACGCGCCTGGGTGGTCGGAAAGCTGTCCAACTAAGATGCCAAGCTCTCGAGCTATACGGTCCAAAAGACGTCCTTCCCAGCTGGCCTTGGGTTGGGAAGGGATGGAAGTATCCAAGCGTACTGCTTTAGAGGAACCCAAGCTGGATGAAGGATTTCTTGCCGACGATATCTCCTCAGTGAGACTCTCGCCAAAGATGACGGAGAGCGTGGCATCGTCAAGGCCGATGAAGTCTCGAATGACTCTTCGCGTAATGCGTTGCCAGAAAGACTCATCATCTTCGGATGCTGCATCATCCGCTGCATTGGATACGCCTCTTAAGTCTTCATGTGTCTGTGTATCGACTGTTTCCTTGATAATCCGCTCCAGACCCGCGGAATTTGGCGCAGACTCTACTCGCTGACTGTGCTTGCTCGTCTTACGCCGTCTTGTTTCCCTCTCAATCTCGTCGAGTAGAACTTTGGACTGCTCCATCCTCCACTTCTCAATTCTCTCCCTTCTCTCTCCGTCAAGCATGGCACTATCGTTGTCTTCCACGGCATCTAATCTCCTTTGCACACTCGATCTCCTCCGCTGATGCCCACTGATAGATCTCTTCCTTGGGTTGTATCGTTCGAAATGCCACAGCTGCTCCTGTACTGGTGGACTCGATGTGGGAAAAGTACCTAAGCCGTCGTGTCTGGGTAGTATCGAACCACTCTGGTCGAGATATGCTGGGCGCGACGCAGGTTCTTGAAAGGCATGTAGTCCCTCGTCTAAACTGTCGAGCTCTTTGTCGTCTTCCACCGAACCATCTGTGGCCTCACAGGCAACGTCATCGTCCTGCCTTGACCTTGCAGCCAGAGATCCGAAGTCACTCAACCTCGACAGGCCAGCTGTTCGAGGTGTCCGTTCGGTCGATGTAGTTTGTGTGTGCGTGCTGGAGAACGCCTGGGGGAAGAGCACCCATTCTCGAGACTCTTGGAGGCCTCCATGTAGCGGTGAGGGTAGGGTGGTCGTTGCTTCGTGCTCCGGCTCGTGGGCCGTCGTGGGGCGCGAACTGGGTGCGAATATGGGTTGGCGAAACGCCATCTTGTGGTCTATAGCTCCGTATCCTTCTGGCGGTAGTATAGGTGTGATTCATGCACTGATTCTCCTTGTTGCTCGATCCAGCCTGGTGGGCGGCCAGCGCTTAATGTCGGAACAACGAGCTCAATGTTACTGTCTCTGATGCAGGATGAAGTGCGCCTTCCTCAAATATCCAGTATGTTTACGAAGAATCCCAGAGCAGGTATAGGAGGAAGTAAGGTGCAAGGTCCGGACCTCGCTCGTGTGGCTTGTAGCAGGTGAGCTGGATGATGTACTTGTGACAGCTGGAATCTTGCTTGGCGTGGGGGTGGACGTGTGAAATACAACATAGAATAGAGAAAGGCTACATCAGCGAAGGAAACGCAACTCTTTATAAAGCAATATGGGGATTACATCGAAATACAAACACTTCGTCCGTACTCCTTGGTAATGTGCTGATTATACGGAGTATATGTCGCCGTCATCAAGCTGCTTGAGTACGGAGTAGCGTCCTTACAGTCTGGGCCTTGATCCTTGTCCAACCATATCTTAGCGCGGATCATGTCTTGGCGCGCGACCGCCACGTTCGTCTACCTCCATTGTTAAATGGAGGAAGTTTTATATTTTATCACGTCTACAACGTCGAAGTGTTTAGACAAGAGGGAATACACAACCCAAGTGCAGCATATGCACAGCATCATCCCCCGTTCGATGTAAAGCTTCATGAATACTTATTATATAGATTTACTTACACGGTCATGCCCTACGATACATGAACCTCACCTACTATGCACGGTCGATTGATTGTAATGGATTCAACGTTATAAAATATGTTCGGTTGCCTATAAGAAGGCCGATAAGCTATATCGCTCCTGTAAATATACACATGATGGTAAATATTATGTCCAGATCGAAGTGCTCTCCACCCTACCACGGATAGTCCGAGAGCCAAACACGGTCAGCAAGAATAATCAAATCCAGTACAAAAACCACCCACGCTTGCTCTCTTCCGTTCACACATTCATGTGGCGATATAGATGACTTCGTCCCTGTGTGCGATGCGTTGGGTATATGTTTGCAGCCATACTCCTCGCTATATCTTGTTGTTCCCTCACTATTAAGCCAATACCCATTCACTCCCCCTCTTGATGAATTTGTCCAACATAATACCGATGTCCGTGAAGACGAACCGGCAAATAAAAAACGCAAAGAACTCTGATGCATGCCGGGCGCTAAGCTCGAGTCCGACATGGGTTTGCGAGGAATGCTTCAGTCCTGGATCTTCCACTTGTCGAGTGATTTGATCTTTGGTCGCATTAGCAGCTTCTAGGATCTATCAGACTTTGAACCGGCTTACCTAATATCTGTACAGCATCACACAGCCTCGCGAGGGCACCCATGTAGCTCGGGTTAGGACCATAGCACTGGACTTGATTGACATCCCGCTTTGGAAATCTCGGATTCGGGATGGTGGTCATGGGCAGCGATTTCATCGTATGGCCTTCCTTTGATGCATCCTTTGATACGTTGCTGGTGATAGCAATCGGGAAGCCTTGTCCTGAGGTCGTTTTAGATCTCAACTTGCGCCACGAAAGATACTTGCTATTGGCATTGTTTGTCTTCGGTGCAAGAGCCTCCAGACTCTGCACGCTTTCACCCATGGTACCGGATCCTTTGAACATCTGCGCCGTTCCTTGGACGCCAACATCACTGCCAAGCTTCTTGGTAAGGGTCGACTGCACTTGCTCCATAACAGTCTCAAAGAACTGCATCTCCTCTAGCACAGCACTCGCATCAAATGTGTCGACCTTGCCCAGTTTGAGTAACGCTGCGGTAAGAAGATCGCAACTCGATACCTTTTCTTCGACATTCTTCAGCTTGATGTTCTTCACCCGCCAAATATCTCGAGGTACAAAGAGTCTGCTAGAGATATACCCGCCGCGAGGATGAGCGATCGTTTGATAGATGGACCGTAGGAACCAGAACGGGCGGAGAAGAGTTGACTCTGGACAAGGCTCTAGCGGCTGGGGCGCATTGCTCGCCAGAGGATTTGGTGAGCCTGGGCTGTTGGCAGAATGAATTTCACTGTCAAAAAGGTATATACCACCCATGGGCTGTCCTTTGGTGATGAAGCTCGTATCGAGCGGCGTTGGTAGAACGGGTACAGCTGGAGATGGAATAATGCGCTGTTTCGGTGTAGAAGACATACTGTTGAGAGAAGTACTCGACGCATTATCGAGAGGATCTGGTACCGAGACTGTCAGATGGTTGTTCCTCAGACTCGATGAAGAGAAGTTCTTCCTCAGACCTGTTGCGGCTTTGGTACCGAAACGTGCTGGGGAACCCGGCATAGACGGCGCACTAATTTCGCTGTCGGCCGATGTCACCTGAGTCAATGTAGAAGCTGTTGTCGATGCCACGTCTGTCAAGTCGGAACCAGGCAGTGGAGAGGATGCTGTACGAACACCAGGGAGACTGGCCAATGGAGTACCAGGCTTGGAGGGGAGACTTGGTAGCGTTTGCTGAACATCTGGTACGACTAAAGCGGACTTAAGTGGCTCGTACATGGCATGATCTGGTACCATGGCGGGAGGGACTTCCGTTGGCTGTATTTTGGGTGCTTCAGAGCCAGAAGTATCCGACCGCGTGCTCCCTGTATCGATCTTGAGAGGTTTTCGTTTCTTGCCAGACAGCCTACGATGTTGGACACCTGGGCTCGTACTCCTAGCTGAGGCACTTGGAGGTCTTGGAATAGCCCCATTTGGCGGCAGGGGCACATCTGAAGATGCTATTATAGCGAGAGGTGTCGGGGGTGGGGGCAAGGCACTCGATGGCGGAGGATGTAACGGTGGTGGTAGCGGATTGTCCTTCATCTGAGTGATGAGTGACGGCAAGATCATGGCTTCAGCAACGGTCGACAAAGACGTTCCAGCTGATGTTGGGTTCGATCCAATCGAACTGCCCCACGTTCTGCCCGAAAACCCGCTGGAGTCTGATTGACGTGGGAGAGCGGACTTTGTCTGTATGTCATACTCGGCATCGTCCAGAATGTAATCCCTGGTCATTTCTTCGAGCATTCGCTCCTCTTCGTCATCCTCGTCGTTCCCATATCGCAGCTCGAAGCTGTCTCGAGTACCCTGTGATCGTTCTTTCTCCCTCTCCATAGCTTGGGCAATTACTGCTTCACGCTCCACCTCATGCACATTCTCTTTCGCGAGTTCCGCATTCTGCCGCGCTGTAGATATTGGCTCAGGCTCCCCATATTGGTATTGAGGATCGTGAAGTAGCTGTTCATCATCGTCGTCGTCTTCATCATCAGGTTCAAAACCGTCGTCATAAGCAGTCTCAATTGCTGCGTCCAGTGCTGCGTCAAAATCGGCCTCTGTCTGACCACTCGTAGCGCGTATGTGTTTCCTTCGAAGTCCTATAGACGATCTTCGAGAATGAATAGAAGAAGAAGAGCCGCTCGACTCATTGATGGTGTCAAGCCAAGAGGTATGTTCCCCAGTGTCTTGGCGAACAGAGTCCGACTCATTCGGCTCGTCGCTAAGAGTGGAATGAGTCGAAGGGTCTGTGGAAGACTGAACAACATCCCTCAATGGGAGAGGGTCCAGAGTCGACCGACGCCGAGGGGGATTGGGAGATAATGGACGCCGTGGGGATAGTGGCGGAGGCATGTATTCCTGGAACACAGGGGTTTCGAGATGCAAAGGAGTCTCGGCGATCTCGAGGTCCATATATCTCGTGCGTGGTGGTTGGCGATTTTGTTTTTGTGCTGGCCCTCGAATATCTCTACCATCCACCATGTATGGAGAATTCTGTTGCAATGACTGGCGTCTTGAATATACATGGCCCAGCAGCCCAAGATGTTGTTGCACGGCATTTTGCGCTTGGCCACTTGGTTTGTAGCCGAGAGGAGTCACTGTAGCAGTATCGATCGTACCCTCACCTTCATCGGTATCTGTGACTATCGACAAACGTTCGGAATCGCGAGAGTCTCGATCTTGGGGACGCTGCGGCAAAGCCTTGCCATCGACGCCTTTGTAAAACTGGTTGTTGCACCGGAGCTCTACGATACGAGCCTCATAAGTATTTCGCTTTGGCGAATTAGCCAGGTCTCATTGTTGGAAAACACACAACTACACTTACAACAGCATCCAGCTTTAATCGGTCTTCGACGCCTGAGCTTCTGATCATGACTTTTTGCAGTAATGCGCAAGCTTCCTGGTATGCATGCATAGCCCCCTCGTAATTCGAGTGCTGATCGAGGGTGACTGCATGGTGTGCTTTCTCCAGCGCTTTCGATAGCATAGCTTTCTGTGAGGGGGCTTTACGCTTTTGCGGTCTTTCAATTCGCGCGCGACCATCAGAGGCTGAGCTTTCTCCTTCGGCAGTACCACTACCCCTACTGCCCTTAGTTAGATCATCACGATTGCGATGGCGTGTAGTCTGCGAAGATCGCCGACGATCTGTGTGCCTGAGTCGGGCTGCGGTGCGTGGTGAGTACGTAGATTCTGGTGGGGTCGTTCCGGAGCTTGTCGACTGATCAATGGCGATGGGTGAAGGTATATTTGCTCTCAGTGAATGCGAGGGGGCTGGCCTTCTGATCCCTGTTGTTAGCGTCGACGGCGACCTAGACTGCCACTTTTCACCGAAATAATCCGGCTGCCTATGAGTCGTTGGTGAGAGTAAGTCTGCTGTAGCAGGAGTGACCGTAGCCACCGTGGAAGGTGAGTCTGCAGCATCGACAGCTTGAGACAACGAATTCAAGGTCACTATAGGAGCCAGGACAGGAGGTGTCCTGAGTGGGACATGTGCCATATTGGACGCGTCTGGAGTGGTTTTCTTCGCAGGGGATCGCCCTGTATTCGTAGGAGCTGCATTGGTGGGTGGTGTCTGACGATCATTAAAGCCGCTGAAGGAGCCAAAAGACCCGGACAATCGCCTAGAGAAGCTACTCCTCCTATTTTGGGAAGAAGAACCTTTGCTTGAGGCTGTAGACTGGGACCACCGGTTTAAATTTCCAACACCCTCTCGAAATCCATGCCCACTCTCTGGTCGGGTATAGAAGGCGCTTGACCGTCTCTTCGTAGTTTCTGGAGACAAAGTACGGGCTGAGGAGTTTGAGGGTGCAGTGAGCGTTTCGTATGGGCTCTGCGATCTCAGGCCTGTGATAGGCGGTCTGGAAGTACTCCGCGTGGACAACGATGGCGTACGCTGTACGGTAACAGCCGACGAAGACGACGCTGAGTTCGGTCTGGGATTCTGCCGTTGATGTGAGGGTGGCTTCGCTAAGGTTGAGGCCATGCTACAAGCCAAATCTGAAAATCCAAGCCTCACTACATGCACCCTTCGGTGATGCCCTTTATGTAAATCGAAAATTCCAAGGGGGAGGTCCCCAAGTACAATATGGCATGCAGTCACTTTTCGAAGAGACCAAGAAGCCCAGAGTCAGTTCCGGCTGGTGGTTCAGCGTAAAGGGGCCCGACTGGGGACTGGCCTCAGTATCTTTCACTATCTTTAGATCCTCTTCTTTTCCATATTTCTCATGCCATCCTCCAGTCGTTCAGAGCTTCGGACGGATTCGTTTTGTATGTGATCTTTTCAGCTGAACTGCGCAGTACCAAGACTTGCGTATGGACCAGATAAAGGTTTTGTACAGATTGGTCTGTGCCGCGCGAGATACGGCTGCAATATGACCGCTGAGCTGATATAATAGCATCAGAGAAAGGGAGACAGAGGGGAGAGGCTGGTAGCACTTGTCGTTGACGATGGTGAGAGAGCTGAGTACTGGACACCGATCGATCCTCGACCTGCAATGGATCACAACGGCTTATGCGGGATGAGCGCTTGCTTGCATGAGTGTATCGATCATCAAGAACCGTTGTACGTGAGAGCGGCGCACGGTATACGGAGGTGTGCTTGTATTCGGAGTCAGATTGGAGCGTCGACAAATGGATCCTCTCACATACTCAGTCGGCCCTGCGAGAAGGAGGCAGGACTACTGAGAAGACCAGCGATAATGGAGACCTCAGGTAGGGAAGTGTGTGGTGAAGAAGGAGGTCAATTCTCCCTCGCCATGCCCTCGGTAGCACTTCCCCTGCTTCTCTTGGCATCACTCCCGCTCCCGCCAACGACATTCTTCTTGCCATTAACCTTGTATTTACTCACAATCAGGAGTTCAGCAACCATTATCCATGCCAGGCTAGTCTAGCAGATTCTTCGAGCGTCTGGGGAACGAAATGTTGGTAATTTGAGCCATACTAGCTTGAACATCGACATTCTACGGATCCATGGATGGAGCAGCTCACCTTTTTTGGTGGTAATCATCGACAGGCTCCCTGCCTTTCATTCAAATTATACTACATCAATCCTCTTCGCGACGCTAGACCGCTGGTCCCTCCCCGACCGATCGCAGAGCCTTCCTCAGCTGCTAGGGGATGGATGCCTGCTCTGATGGTGGTATCGGTTCCATGATCAGGCTCCGGAGGCGCATTGTACATCCCAATCCAGAAGCCAACGCCTTCGACCTGAATCCCATCAACTCACGTGCAAGTTGTTAAAGCTATTGGAGAATGTCAGCGCTTTGGTCAAAGACATGCAGGCACATTTTTCGATAATGAATGGCTCGTTCCTATTAGGCCCTGCGGCTATGGGTGTCAATGCTGTCTCCAGCGGTCCCACTTTTCACCCAGAGAAAGGAGCTCATCGTGAAGCCTCATCGGTCCACCCTGGATAATGGAATGGTGAGGGGACTGAAACATGAGGAACAGAAAGATTGTAAGGTAAAGGAGAGGAGTAGCTGTTCTACAACCTCTAAGATGAAAGATGGAGGATCGGAGATAAAGGGCATGTAGCATGCTGGTAAGTATGATGGTGGGGAGGAGAGAATTGGAAGGGAGGCACCATCTCGGACATGTTCCATAGGATAAGAAGGCCGGAGGAAGGCAAAAGTCTACTGGACATAGAGGTAAAGGAGGATGCTGCCCGCTATGTTTGTACAGTCTTCCTCTTTCCCGCAGTATCTCAATCTTACCAAGAGGTCTTCGTGTGCGATACTAAGACACATAGCCTTGGGATGGGTTCTAGTTCATGTTGGTGATAGGGTGTTGATAATAACACGAGTTCCCCTCATCTATAAAGTTCACATGCATCCATGGTCTAAACGACCTTCCAAACCACCTTCTCCTCACAAGAAATTTCTCTCTTTGACATTTCCAACGTTCTAGTATTCGATCAAAGATTGTTGCTCCTCCGATCACTTTTTGCAAGTTCGGGCTCACGATTTCACTCTTCGGCATCTGCCCTTCCATCGTCGACTACAAATAAATACCCCCCAAGAAGAATGTGTAAGTAGTCATGGCAGAAATGCGCTCGTCCATCTTCAACTTCAACAAATGGTCTTCAATTCCACTGCAGTTTCCACACCCGTGCCATCCTTCGTATTTCTATCAATCGCTTGTCTGGTAGATAACTGCTACATAAAATTGGAATTACAACTTCCTCTCATCACCATTCCATCCTCAATACGCGCAACTTTCAACATGATCACCTTTAGCAGTACGTAAGCCTTTCCTGCTCGACCTCGTATTGCAGATTTCATGACGATCCTGAAACAATTATGGAGTTTGCGCAGAAGAAGAAGAAGAAGAAGAAGAAGAAAGCAGTTTGCTGATTAAAATCTAAATAGTACTGTGACATTTTAAGGTTTGGCCGCCAAGTAATATATATCACGTGACTGAACTTTTCTTTTTATCTCTTTACGTGTCCTATCCTATTTATGTTATTACCCTTCTATATACGTCTTATACTATTTAGTACTTATCTATATTAATCTATCTTCTTACTATAATAGAAAATACGGGAATTAGGACCCTAAGCTTATTATACCTTATTAATTAGTTATAAGTACCCTAATTACCCCTCTAGGACTAGCGCGAATATTAAAACTCTAATATTTCTTCGTATTCTACCTATATTTATACTAATACTTCTTAATATTTTCTACTTAAATTAAGTTATATAGCTCTTTTTAACGTACTTAATAATTTAAAAGTTATTAAAATTAATATAGTAGTTTAAAAGATATATTAGAATAAATAGATTTACCTACTAAGTTCTATCTAACTATCTTATATCTTAGCGCTTTCTTCTTATATTAATAGTTTTTTCTTCCTACCCCTTCTTTACCTTTTATAGTATAGTATAGATATTAATACCCCTCCTTATAATCTATAATATATAAATTATACTAGCCGTCTTTAAATAATATAGTATTACCCTTCCTATACTAAATCTAACTCCTCTACCTCCCTACTAATACCTTCTAAGCGCCTAGCCCTTTCTAAGCTATACCCTAATACTATTAATAAGAGGGTTAGATCTTATAAGACTAATAGTATAAGGCGTACTAGACGCCTAAAGAATATTATATTAGGTACCTAGGCCTTATTTATAAACCTACTAGTAAACCCTAGAGATATTATATTAATAGAACCTTACCCTAAAGAAATACTATTAATTACTCGCCCTTATACCTACCTTAATAACGGTATTACTCCCTAGTAGCGTATAGCCCTTACTAATATAACTATTTAAGTAGTTATTCTACCTAGGGACCCTTAGTAACCTACTCCCCTAGCCTTTAAAGAAGCCCCTTAAGAATTCGCTCCCTAGCCTCCCTCTAAATACGATTAAAGTACCCGTTACTAGTATACTTAACGGGAGGCTAATATAGTAGATAATACTAAGTACTAACCGCCTATCTAATAAGGCTTATACTAATAGTAGAATAATATATATTAGGGGCGGACGCTAGGCTAGGGATATTAAGTATATAGGGATCCCTATATAATAAGATATATAGAGCCTTACTAGGTTAATAATTTATTTAATATTATTAGTAATATATACCCCTATTATAACGTACTATTATAGAAAAATAAATATAGTAACTTAAGAGATAGTTAATAGCTATATTATAACGGTAGAAAGAATAATTAGCTATCTCCTAACTAGTTATATAAGCTAGCTGATATTAACTTATTACCTAAGGGGCCTTAAAAGGAGGCGGAGCTAAGGGTATAATTTATTAATAAATTACTTAGCGACGTAGATAATATTATTATTAATAAATAGTCTATATAAAGGAGGATTATACGTAGTAAAGAATTTTTAAATAATATTATTAGCTATAATAATTATCTCTCCTTTACTAGCGAGGGTATAACTAATATTAATACCTACGTTAATTAAACTACCTTCTAGATCTAGGGGTCTATTTATTATCTAATAGGTCCTCTTATTACTAATAACGGCCTTAGGCTAAAATTCGCTTAGATTTATATACTAGATAGTACGCAGGAGTAACTAGACGTTTACTATTAATATTTTAATAATTTAAATTAAGATACCCTTACTTCTACTTAGCGTACCCTCTAGTCTATTAACTTATATATCTAGGGGTTTAAATCCTACTATAACCGCCTTAAAGAGAATAAATTATAATATCCTATTAATATTATAAGCGTCTGTATCTAATAGCTAAATCCTAAATAATAGGATAGGGGTATCTATAATTACCCTACCTCTATAGAAGTAGCCTGTATTATAATAACTCCTAATAATATTATAAGAGGCCGGATCGAGCGGGATATTTATATTAAAACTATTAAGGGGGGCCTTATATTAATTCCTAATTAGTATCCTTCCTATATAGCCCTCTAATATCCGCTCCTATTTCCCTTTAGTAAATAGTCGTAGTATAACCGCCTCCTATTAGCTAGCTACTAGCTTCTAGGTAATTATCTACTATATATATTATAATAGAACTATATTACTAGTACGCTCGCCTAGTATACCTTAATTAGTAGTAATAATAAACTAGAGTAGGAAGATAGTAGCGACTCTAAGTAGGAACTAGACTAGTATATTACTAGTAAGTATATACCTTAGGGTTATAATAGGTCTTAGTAAGTAATAAGATAATAATTTTATATAAAATAGATATAAGTAAGACTATTTAATATATTTCCCTAGTTATTTTCTAGACCTGAATCCGCTTAGTTATAAATAGTTCTAAATAATTTAGATATTAGTTAGGGGATAGTTAATATAATTTAAATAATCAGCTAATTAATATCTAGATCCGGCCCGATTTCTTTAATTATATAATTAATAGTGGATGTCTATTTAGCTACTAGGCTACTAATATCTAGATATTAATAGAGCTTAATAACCTAAATTAGTATTATTAGAATTAATAGACTATTTAGGCGGACTACTACTCTAGCCTAATAGATAGGCTTAGTATTAATCTAGATATCTCGCTTAAAGATATTAATAGTAAGGTAACTATCCTCCTATTAATAATACTAGGAAGCCTACGTACTATAAAAGCGAGAATATAAGACGCTATAATAATAGTCTAAAAAAGGGGTAAACCTAAATTTTTTATTACCTTTATATATAATCCTAAGTAGCCTAATATTTAAAGCTTACTAGTATCTAGTTAGATATTAGAGTACTATTATAACCTAATTACTTATATCTTTAATTAGAAGCTCTAAAAGCTAATAAGGGACCTCCTTAAGTAATATATCCTTAGGGTTTATATAGGCTACTATTATATTATTAAGTTTTAGAAGCGAGGTCTCCTATATACTTATATTCTCCTTATTATACAGGAAGAGGATTAGATCTAGATAATTAGTAATATTAATAGCGTTATTTAAGTATTTATCCCCCCTTACTAGGATAATAATATACTACGTAAGTTAGTCTTATAATATATAGTTTATAATCGCTATACTAGGGTCCCTAGTAATAGATATTTTAGTTAGGAGAAGAATTATTATAATAAGGCTTTTTTAAAGGATTTTTATTAAGAGACGTCTTTTATACCTAATAGGAGTTATCCTTTTTATAAATATCTAGTCGGCCCCCCTAAACCTAATTCCTCTATTAATAATAGATAGGTTATCCCTTATAACCCGTACCTATTAAAGAAATATAGTGCCTATATTAATATTAAGATCTACGGCTCTATTAAGTCTATTTTCTATCTATATAAATATATTTATAAGGGACCTAATTAGGCTAATATCTCCCTTACTAGGAATTATACGCGTAATAATAATAACCCTACTCCTAATAGCTAGCCGTAATAGTAAGAGGAGTTAGTAGATAAGATTATAGAGTATTAATCCGCTCGCTAGATTAGGTCTACTAAGGCTATCTAGAAGATACTCTTATTTAGTATAAGTATTATAAAGCCTTATATAGAGCGTTTATAAATCTACCTCCTAGACTAATAGCGTACCCTTTTTAAGCCGGCTAATAACTAGGCTATATATAAGGCTATTAAATAAAAGCTAATAGATAGTAATAAGCTCTATAGGATTATATTAATAGAGTTTTTTAATATAAACTATCTCGCTAAGGAAGCTTATAATAATAGTTAGCTATTACCTTTTATAAAATAGAACGGGAAATATCTAGCTATTATAAGGGATCTACTTAACTATCTATACGCGGATTTTCCTGAGTTCTTTACATAGAATAAAAGAAATAAATAATAGAAAATCTATAAAAAGGGGGAGACTCTTAGGCGTATTAATTTTATTAGTCCTAAAACTAAGGATCTCTATTATTACTAACTACTCCTCTATTATATTAAGGGGGCTATATTATTTAATAACCTCCGGATAGTAGACGGCTAGCTAATAGGATAGAAGGAGGCCTGCGTAGAGCTTAGGTTAACTAAAAATAATAGATATATTAATAAGATCCTTAATAAGGGAAAGGATTTTTAGGGAGGTTATAGGCTACGTAGTCTTTTTATACTAGTATTAATTAAACTCTAACCTACTAACGCCCTTACCTTATAGAATAAGTATAAGGAGTATATCTTAAATAACTACTTATACCTCCTATAACGGGATTTTTTAATACTTTAAATCCTAGATAATTATTATAAGTAATAGTTATTTACTAAATAGTACGCCCTTTACCTTATTAATAGCTAATTAGAATATTAATTAACCCCTAAATATACTAAGGATCTAGCCTAATATAGCCTACCTATTCTAACTATCCTATTTAATAATTTTAATAATATTCTAAATAGACTTTTACGGGAAGAAATGTCTTACTAAATTACCCCTAACGAGGCCGAGGTCTTATAGAATAGGCTGAATGCTAATTAACGCTATATTACTAATTAGATTATCGCTACTATTAACGCTAATATAGATAATAAATTTAGTACTCTAGGTGTACTATTCTTCCTTAATAGTACTAGGGGGACTAGTAAGATAATAGTTTAAAATACTATTATAGAAAGGCTACGTTCCTAGTAAAAGGTTACTTTAGTAGTAGTATCTTCTAATATTATATTAACGCTATTATAGGGAGGTTAGACTACTTACTTATAGTTTAAGATACCCCTAGACTCTAATACTACCTCCTTATATAGGATTAAGAAGGGGACTAATCTTACTAAGCTAATTAAGTAAGCTTATATTATCTTTTAGGATAAGTCTCTTATATAAAGTTAATATAATATAGAAGCTGTTAGTCGTAGCCTTTAAGATATCTATAATAATAACTAGGCTTATTTTAGGGGTAAGGTAGTCTACTTTTATAGGGACTTCTAATAAATACTCCTAGTTATTCTAGGAGGATCTAGTAGCTAGGTTATTAA